>Ga0210040_10003840_pt1 | contig 20045 bp, 19 predicted proteins | sample CryGeyCG12114_NA_FD_185462 | JGI IMG/M metagenome (GOLD analysis project Ga0210040, IMG submission 185462) | Groundwater microbial communities from aquifer - Crystal Geyser CG19_WC_8/21/14_NA (SPAdes) (version 2) | ecosystem: Environmental > Aquatic > Deep subsurface > Groundwater | place: USA... | reverse complement strand
GCAGGTGGGCCTACTACCGCCCCGTACCCGGCGCCGCCGAGCGCCTGGCCGCCACGGTGCTCAGTTCCGTACTGGGTGTCTCGTAGAGGGAAGGCGGTTCATGGGGTCGTCGCAACACGGGACGGGACGGGTCAGACAGTAGCTGTTGCCTGGCTTCGGCCGGGTTGGCCCAGCCCAGGGTCTTTCGTGGTCGGCCATCGAGCTCGGCGGCGACGGCGACCAGGTGTCCAGCAGTGTGAACGGCCAGATTCGTGCCCTCGGGAAGTACTGGCGGAGCAGACCATTCGTGTTCTCGTTCGACCCGCGCTGCCACGGTGAGTGGGGGCAGTCAGCCCGGCCAGGTCCGCGCCGGTGGTCGCGGTCAGCGCCCGGCCGGTCCGGGACTCGAGCTCCTCGACGTCGAGGTAGCCCAACGCGAACCCCAGACCCAGCACCACCTGGACATCGTCGCGCTGCCGATCACCTACTCGCTGACCAGCCGACACCGGACCCCGCGAGCGTTCGCTGGCCGGTGACCTCGTTTGTGGTGGAGGCGGCCCTGCTGGTCGCCCTTCTGGTCAGCCATCTCCGGCGCATGGCGCGGCGCACCCACTGATCACGCGTGGTGTCGGTCGCACTCGCCGCGCTGGTCATCCTCACCAACCTCACCGCACTCGGCGTCCTCGTCGCCTCACTCCTTCAGCCGAGCACCGGAGGCCCGTCCCTGCTGCTCGGCGCGATGGAGGTCTGTCCACCACCAACTCCAGCGCTTTCAGCCCCACCGACACCATGCCCCTCAGCTCACGAGCGGAACTGTTGATGGCCGTCCAAGCCACCGCGGCCCTGTTCATCACCCTCCTCGTCATCGCACGCGCCGTCGGCTCCCTCGGCGGCGGCTGGTCGACCGACGTACCGCCGTTCATCACCAACCGGGCCTGCGTCTGTGGAGGCGTCACTGGCCCAGTTGCTGTCGCGCAAGCACCGACCGGCCACCGGCACGCCTGGCTGTGCTGCAAGAGGAACGCTGACTGGACAGGAGACAGGCGGCCGGCCGGTCTCAAGAGGATCGTCAGTGTCGGCGCCTGTGAACGACACACCTCCTGACCGCGCTATAGTTGATCTCTAAACCACTTTGGAGGATCACCATGCCTGGCACGAAGCTCAGCATCATCTACTACTCCCAGACCGGAACGATCGAGACGATGGCCCGCCGCCTCGGCGCGACGGCCGAGTCGCTGGGGGCTGAGGTCCGTCTCCGCGCCGTCGGCCGTGAGGGCGACGACGCCAGCGCGTCCGGAGACCACCCTGCCCAGCCGACCGCGGACGACCTGCTGTGGGCCGACGTCGTGCTGTTCGGCACCCCGACCCGCTTCGGGAACGTCGCCGGCCGGCTCAAGGTGTTCATCGACACCCTCGGCCCGCAGTGGGCCCAGGGCCAGCTGGCCGACAAGGTCTACGCAGGGTTCACCGCGACGCAGACGGTGCACGGCGGCCAGGAGTCGACTCTGCTCAACCTCTACACGACCATCCACCACTTCGGCGGCATCCTGGTCACCCCCGGCTACACCGACGTCTCCAAGTTCGTCGACGGCAACCCCTACGGGGCGAGCCACGTGACCGGGCCCGCCAACGACGCCCCGGTCGGCGACGTCACCAACGGTGCCCTGGACCACCTGGTCACCCGAGCCATCACGATCAGCCGCCGCCTCAACAGCTGAGGAGGAGCAGCTGAGTCTCAGCGTCACCACATCGGCCGACCAGCAGCAACCCCCAGTCTCGACGAGCACATCGCCAACCTGAAGCAGCCCGACGGTCGAGCGGCGGTAGGCGGTCAACCCGCCGCACCCACCCCCGATCCCCACGACGGCACCTGACCACGAGGACACACATGCCATCCACCACCGCCCTGCTCGTCATCGACATGCAGAACGACACCGTCCACCCCGATGGGGCGTTCGCTGCAACCGGCGCCGCAGCCCACGCCACCTCCCAGGACGTGATCGCGAACGTCCGGGTCCTGCTCGATGCCGCCCGCGCCGCCGGCGTCCCGGTGTTCCACAACCGCATCGTGGTCCACCCCGACCCCGCCATCGGCGGAGCCAACGCCCCCATCTTCCAGATGCTCGGACCGGAGTCGTTCAAGCTCGGCAGCTGGGGCGCCGCCATCGTCGACGAGCTCACTCCGCTCGACGGGGAGATCGTGCTCGACCGGATCCGGATGAACGCGTTCGGCGGTACCAGCCTCGACATCATGCTCCGCAACCTCGGCGTCACCGACGTCACCGTCGTGGGCGCCTGGACCAACATGGCCGTCGAGCACACCGTCCGCGAGGCCGCAGACCACGGCTACCAGGTCACCATCGTCTCCGACGCCACCTCCAGCCTCAGCGACGAATGGCAGCATGCTGCGATCAGCTACGCCCTCACCAACATCGCCGCCATCACCGACACCGCTACTGCCGCGGCGGCGCTCAGTCGGGCGAGCTGACCCCGGCCGAACCGGCACGACCCAGCGGACTGCCCGCGAGGGACTCGCGTGCTGCCGCAGGCAACAGCTCGCGCCTCGGCTGCGGACGACGAAGCAGCCCGATCGGCTAACATCGTCGGATGGCGATGAATCAGCGGGTGCTTCTTCCAGGGCAGATCCCGGAGTCGACTGCTGAGGTGACGGCGCTGACCGCCGCCGCATGTCTGTTCCACGGGTTCAGTGACCGGTCGCGGCTGGCGATCGTGCAGCACCTGGTGCAGGGCGAGCATCGTGTCGTCGACCTGACCGGGCACCTCGGCCTGGCTCAGTCGACGGTCAGCCGACATCTGGCCTGCCTCCTCGATTGCGGCATCGTCCAGGTGCGGGTGGAGGGTCGGGCGTCGGTGTACTCCCTCGTCCACCCGGCGGCGACCCTCCAGCTGCTGGCCGCCGCCGAGCAGCTGCTGGCGCTCACCGGCGACGCGGTCACCCTCTGCACCACCTACGGCGCCGCGAACGATGCGCGATGATCACCACTCAGCGCACCACAGCGGTGACGCAGGAGCGGCGCAACCTGCTCGCCCGCCGCATCCGGTTGTTCGTCACCATCACCATCACCTGGAACGTCATCGAGGCTGTCGTCGCGCTCACCGCCGGCGCGAAGGCTTCCTCCTCCGCTCTGATCGGGTTCGGCTTGGACTCGGTGATCGAGGTGTCCTCCGCGGCTGCGGTCGCCTGGCAGTTCGCCGGCCGCGACCCCGAGGCGCGGGAGAAGACCGCGCTGCGGATGATCGCGCTCTCGTTCTTCGGCCTCGCCGCCTTCGTGACCGCCGACGCGCTGCGCACCCTGCTCGGCGGCGGCGAGGCGCAGCACTCGACCATCGGGCTGGTGCTGGCTGCGCTCAGTCTCGCGGTGATGCCGCTGCTGTCCTGTGCTCAGCGCCGCGCCGGCCGCGAGCTCGGCTCCAGGTCCGCGGTCGCGGACTCCAAGCAGACCCTGCTCTGCACCTACCTGTCCGCGGTTCTGCTGGTCGGGCTCGCCCTCAACACGCTGTTCGGCTGGTCGTGGGCCGACCCCGTCGTCGCCCTGGTCATCGCCGGCGTCGCGGTCAAGGAAGGTCTTGGGGCCTGGCGGGGTGAGAGCTGCGGCTGCGGGCCGGCCCTCGCCCACCACGCCTGGGACGAGGACGAGGACGGGGACGACGGGTGCGGGTCCAGCTGCACCGACTTCTGCTGCGCCGGCACCCCCGCCGCGACGGTGGGCGGTACTGCCGTCGGCGCTACTCCCCTGCTGACCATCGGCCGGCGTCCCAAGTCGTCCCCCGAACCGAGCTAGGAGGGCCCGTCCATGGGTCACGACCACGACCACAGCGCAGCCGGCGCCGGGCCGGGCCACCAGCGCCGGCTCGCGCTGGTGCTGGCGATCACGCTCACCGTGCTCGCCGCCGAGATCGTCGGAGCGGTGTGGACGGGCAGCCTGGCCCTGCTCGCCGACGCCGGCCACATGCTCACCGACGCCGCCGGCCTGAGCCTCGCGCTGCTCGCCGCACACCTGGCCACCCGGCCGCCGACCGACCGCCGCACCTGGGGCTACCAGCGCGCCGAGGTCCTCGCTGCTGTTGCGCAGTCACTGCTGCTGCTCGGCGTCGGCGCCTACGTCCTCATCGAAGGCGTGCGGCGGCTGTTCGAGCCACCCGAGGTCGCCTCCACCGGGATGCTCGTGTTCGGGATCGTCGGCCTGGTCGGCAACGCCGTCTCGATCGTGCTGCTGACCGGCAGCCGGGCCGAGAACCTGAACCTGCGCGGCGCCTTCCTCGAGGTCGTCAACGACGCCCTCGGATCCGCGGCGGTCATCGTCGCCGCCATCGTGATCGCGGTCACCGGCTGGACACGCGCCGACGCCGTCGTATCCCTGCTCATCGGGCTGCTCATCCTGCCCCGCACCCTCGCCCTGCTCCGCGACGCCGCCCGGGTGCTGCTCGAGTCGACCCCGACCGGGCTCGAGCTGGCCGAGGTCCGCGCCCACCTCCTCGAGGTCGACCACGTCCTCGACGTCCATGACCTCCACGCCAGCACCATCGGCAGCAGCCACACCCTGACCGGACACGTCACCGTGGAAGACCGCTGCTTCCACGACGGCCACCTACCGACCCTGCTCGACCAGCTCCAGGCCTGCGTCGCCGAACACTTCCCCGTCCGCATCGACCACTCCACCTTCCAGTTCGAACCGGCCAGCCACGCTGAACACGAAGGCGCTCAGCACGCCTGAACAGGGTCCCGTGAGCCGACCGTGCAACGGGAACGCAGGCGACCAGGGCGGCTACGTCCGCTGCTCCACGAGCGGGCAGGACCTCACCGCCCAACGCGACGCCCTCACCGCCCTCGGCGTCGACTCCGCCCGGGTGTACGTCGACACGGTCTTACCGGTACCAACCGCGAACGCCCCCGGCTCCGCGAAGCCCTCGCTGCGTCCGCACCGGTGACACCCTCGTCGTCATCAAGCTCGACCGGTTCGCCCGCGCCGGTGCGGAAGCCCATGACCAGCGCGACCGCGACGACGACCGCCAGCGACACGAGGTTCGCCAGGACCGAGGTGAGCACGCGCGCCCAGAGCACGCTCGACCGCGCCACCGGCATGTACTGGAACCGCTCGAGGATGCCGCCCTGCTCACCACGCTGTTCCACCTGGCCACCACCCGGACCGACCGTGGCTGAGCCGGTGTCCCAGCCGGACGGGCCCGGGAGCGCGACCCCGACCGCGGGAACCGGCCCTGGTCGGGGCGCGCCGAGCTGAGCGGCGGTGCGGCAGGCGGCGCCCGCCGTCGGCCGGATCGGGATCGGCCTGCTCGTCCCCAGCGCGCTGTACTACCTGCTCCGGGGCTGCGGCGCCAGCGTCTACCTCGCCCTGGTCGTCTCCACGGTGCTGTCCACCCTCCCGTCGCTGTGGGCGCTGCGGCGCCCGCCGTCAGGTGGACGCGCTGTCCACCTACGTCACCGCGATGACCGTGGGCGGGCTCGTGGTCACCCTGGTCCCCGGCAGCACCCGTTTCCTGCTGGCGCGCGAGTCGGTGATGACCGGGGTGACCGGCATCTGGTTCCTGACCAGCCTGCGCGGGTCGCGCCCGCTGGCCTACCGGTTCACCAGGCCGCTGGTGGAGGGCCGGTTCCGCTGGCCCGGGCGCTGGGACGAGCTGTGGCCGCGGTCACCGCTGTTCCGGCGGATGTGGCGGACCGCCAGCCTGCTGTTCGGCGCCGCCACCCTCCTCGACGCCGTGCTGCGGGTGGTGTTCGCCTACACCCTGCCGCCCGATGTGGTCCCCGCCCTCGGGCTCGCCCTCACCGTGGTCACCCTGCTCGGGGTCGACGTCGTCGTGGGCTTCCACTACGCCCGCTCAGGGGTCTACGACCCGGGCTCGCCGTTGCGCCGCGACCTCGGCGGCGAGCAGCAGCCCGGCTGAGGGACGTCGGCGGCCTCGCGCACCCGCCAGAGTGCTCAGCGGCGGTAGTCCTGCAGGTAGTCGTAGCGGTCCTCGCCGGCCCCGGGCTGGCTGCCCTGGGTGAGCGCCGACGGCGCCGGGTCGAACGCGGTGGCCGGACGCCCGTCGAGGTAGGACTCCATGGCCGGCTTCCAGATCCGGGCGCCCGCGTCGCCGCTGCCCGAGCCCTCGAGCAGCTGGTCGGTGGCGGGGACCACGTAGTTCTTCAGCCCGTTCGGCCGGTAGCCGGCCTTGCCCCGCACGAAGGGCGTGCGCTGGGTGTCGACCGAGATCATCGCCGCCCCCGCCGCCTCCGGGGTGTAGCCGACGAACCACACCGCCGCGTTGCTGTCGATGGTGCCGGTCTTGCCGGCCTGCGGGCGTCCGTCCGCGGTGGCCACCCGGGCGCCGGTGCCCTCGGTCATCACGCCGGACAGCAGCGCGTTCATGGCGTCGGCCACGTCGGCGGACAGCACCCGCTGGCAGTCGGCGCCGGGCACGGCCAGCGACCCACCGGTGCTGGTGGTGATCGCGTCCAGGATGACCGGGTCGCAGTGCATGCCGCCGGAGGCGAAGGTCGCGTACGCCGTGGCCATGGACAGCGGGCTGACCTCGACGGTGCCCAGGGTGAAGGAGGGCTTGTCGTCGTAGGAGCTGACGGGCGCCTTCGGCGTGCTGCTCTCCACGCCGACCTTCTCGGCGACCTGGGTGATCTTGCACATCCCGACGTCGAGGGCCAGCTGGACGAAGTAGGTGTTGACCGACCGCTGCGCGGCCAGGTTCATGTCCATCACGCCGTTCGTGCCGGTGGAGTTGCTGACGCGCCAGTCCCCCGCGACCCGCTCGGGGCCCGAGCAGGAGTCGTAGGACGCCCCCTGGAAGTCCATCTCGCGTCGGGCGTCGTAGCGACGCGAGAGCGGGATCCCCTCCTCCAGCGCCGCCGCGGCGGTGAACGCCTTGAAGGTCGAGCCGGCCTGGAAGCCCTGGTCGCCGCCCATGGCCGGCGGGACCGAGTAGTTCCAGTAGGTCTCCCCCGCCTTGGTGTCCGAGCCCATCACCGGGCGGCTCTGCGCCATGGCCAGGATGCGTCCGGTCCCGGGCTCGACCATGTCCATCGCCGAGATCAGCGGGTCGGTCGGGCCGACCACCGAGCTGACCGCCTGCTGGGTCTTGTCCTGCGTCGTCGGGTCGATCGCCGTCTTGACGGTCAGACCGCCGCGCTCGACGGCCTGCTCCCGCGCCTCCGGGGTGTCCCCCAGGCTCGGCGTGGTCGCCAGCGTCTTGCGGACGTAGTCGCAGAGGAACGGGTAGTCGCTCGGCTGGCAGCCGTTCGGTGTGGTCGTCACGGCGCCCTCGGTGAAGCCCTCGTCCTTCGCGGTCACCGCTTGCGCCGGGGTGATGACGCCCAGGTCGGCCATCCGGTTCAGCACGACGTCGCGGCGCTGCAGGCCGGCCTTCTCGTGCTGCACCGGGTCGAAGCCGGTCGGGTTCTGCACCAGCCCGGCCAGCAGGGCGGCCTGGCTCAGCGTGAGCTGGCGAGCCGTCGTGCCGAAGTAGTGCTCGGCCGCGACCTCGACGCCGTACGCCCCGTCGCCGAAGTAGGCGATGTTCAGGTAGCGCTCGAGGATCTGGTCCTTGCTCAGGGTCTGCTCCACCGAGATGGCGTAGCGCAGCTCCTTGAGCTTGCGGCTGTAGGTGCCCGCCGTGGCGGCGGAGACGGCGCGCTCGTCGCCGGACCTCTTCGCCTCCTCGACCTGCACCATCTTCACGTACTGCTGGGTGATGCTGGAGCCGCCCTGGGTGACCCCGTCGGCGGCGGTGTTGCGCAGGAACGCGCGGAGCGTGCCGGTCAGGTCGATCGGGCCGTGCTCGTAGAAGCGGTGGTCCTCGATGGAGACGATGGCCTGCCGCATCACCGGGGCGATGTCGTCCAGCCCCACGTAGACGCGGTTCTCGTCGTAGAAGTAGGCGAGCACGTCACCGTTGGCGTCCAGCACCTGCGTCCGCTGCGACTGCGCGGGCGCGTCGAAGGCCACCGGCAGGGTGGACAGCCCGGACGCGGTGGAGCGCGAGACCCAGGCGGCGGCGCCGACCACCGGCAGCACCAGCGCCGCGACCAGCAGGCCCGCGAGCACGCTCACCACCACGAAGGTCAGGGCGGGAGCGGCCAGGCGTGAGGAGCGGCGGGACACAGGAGGCACGAGCCGAGGCTAGGAGCGGCTCGCGGCAGAACCAACGGTCTGAGGACTACCCCACAGCAGGAATTACCATGGTCTGCCGGACGTTCGCGGGCGGCCGGTGGGTCCACGGCCCGCTGATCGGGCACCATGAGACCCGAGCGCCAGCTCGCGTCCCGACCCTACCGGTCGGACCCAGGAGAGGGAAGAACCATGAGTCGTGCCCGTTCCCGGGTGCCGCGGTCGGTGGGGGTCGGTCTGGCCACCGCCTTCCTGGCCTCCGGCGTCGTCACGGCCTGCAGCTCCGAGCCGGAGCCGCAGACCGACGACGTCTACTGCGCCGACGAGAACGGCACGGTCATCGACGAGAAGTACTGCGACGACGACGACAGCCACTTCGGCGGCGGGTTCATCTGGATCGGCGGCTTCGGTGGGGGCCGGCCGCTCGGCTACCGGCTGAGCGGTGGCCAGCACTTCCCCTACAACGACGGGGCGGCGCGGCAACGGGCCGGGCTGCCCCGGACCGGCAAGGTCACCGGCACCGGCGGCCTGGGCGGCAAGGTGACCAGGCCGGGGTCGTCCAAGGGCGGCGGCTTCGGCGGCTCCTCCCGCGGCGGGAGCGGCAGCTGATGGAACGGCGACCCAGCGGCGTCGTCCGCGACAACTGGCCCGAGCTCGTGGCCGACCAGGGGCTCACCTACTGGCAGACCCTGCTGCCCGACGGCAGCACCCGCTCCTACTGGAGCGAGAGCGCGCACTACGCGTTCAGCGCCGCCGAGATCGAGCAGATGGACACCGACGCGCGGACGCTGTTCGACATGTTCGTCTCGGCCGGCGACTTCATCCTGGCCCACCCCGAGATCATGGACCGGATGGGCATCCCGCCCTGGGCGCGGCCGATGATCCGGCGCACCTGGGACCGGCGCGACGCCGAGGGCCGCGAGCTGGACTGGGGCAGCGTCTACGGGCGGATCGACGCGGTGTACGGGGGCAACCGGTTCCTGGACCTCACCTCCACCGACCCGCAGGACGCCGCCGACGACGCGCTGGGCCGGATCCGGCTCTACGAGTTCAACGCCGACACCCCGACCTCGCTGCTCGAGTCCGCCATCGTGCAGTGGAGCTGGTTCGAGGCCACGAAGCAGGGCGAGGACCAGTGGAACGGCGTCTACGAGATGCTCGTCGACGCCTGGAAGCGCAACCTGGCGCACGTGGAGGCCCAGCTGGGCCGCAAGCCCGTCGTCCACTTCGCCTGCACCTGGCAGGACAACCTGCTGCCGGAGTTCGCGGCGGCCGTGCCGCCGCAGGAGCGGGCGCAGATCCGCATCGAGGACTGCTCCTACGAGGACCTGCAGAACCTGCGGGTGATGCAGGAGACCTGCCGCCAGGCGGGCTACGAGACCCAGTGGCTCTACGTCGAGCAGATCCACCTGGGCGCGGACGGCCGCTTCTACGACGGCCGCCAGCCCGGTCCTGACCTGCCCCACCTCGACGTGGTCTTCAAGCTGCACGCGTGGGAGTTCATCTGCGCCGAGCCCTTCGGCCAGGCCGTCTTCCTGGACATGGCCCGCGACGACGGCACCGTGTGGGTGGAGCCGCCCTACAAGATGCTGTGGTCGAACAAGGCGCTGCTGCCGGTGCTGTGGCAGCTGTTCGAGCGGGACCCCGAGCGCAGCCGGCTGCTCATCCCCGCCTGGTTCGACGGCGAGCAGCCCGCGGGCCTGGACAGCTACGTGCGCAAGCCGCTGCTGGGCCGGGAGGGCGCGAACCTGACGGTGGTCGTCGACGGCAAGACGGTGCTGGAGACCCCCGGCGACCACGGCGACGGCGGCTTCGTGGTGCAGGCCTACGCGCCGCCGCCCAACTTCGTCGGCTTCGAGGGGGACAACTTCCCCACCCTCGGTATCTGGTACGTCGACGGCGAGCCCGCCGGGCTGGACGTCCGCGAGAGCACCACCGTGGTCGTGGACAACCTGAGCGTCTTCGTGCCGCACGTCATCCGCGGCTGACCCGCGGCCGAGGAGAGAGCCTGAGATGACCGACTACCTGCACGAGACCGCGCGCAACTGGCCCGCGGCGGGCGCCAGCCTGCTGCTCGCCCTGCTGGCCGGCGCCCTGCTGTGGTTCGTCCACAACGCCCTCACCCGGTTCGACGACCGCGAGGTGCTGTTCCGCGAGGGCAACGTCGCCTACTCGGTGCAGCGGATCGCCCTGGTGCTTGCCTTCGGCATCGCGGCGCTGCCCACCATCACCCGGACGGCGCAGGACCACCGGTGGTACGGGCTGCTGGGCCAGGCGATGGAGCTGGCCTGGGTGGTCCTCGCCCTGCTGGCCGTCCGCTACCTGGTCGACCTCGTCGTGCTGGTGCGGGTGGACAACACCGCCGCGCTGCTCCGCGGCAACGTCGCCCTCGGGGTGGCCGAGGCCGGCTTCTACCTCGGCTTCGGCTTCGTGCTCAACGGCTCCCTGACCGGCGCCTCGGCCACCCTCGGCCAGGGCATCGCCAGCACCGTGGTGTTCGGGCTGCTGGGCCTGGCCGTGGTCGTCGCGGTGTTCTGGCTGCACGAGGCCGTCACCCCCTGGCACGTCCGCGACCACCTCCGCGACGGCCGCCTGGCCGCCGCCTTCGAGGCGGCCGGGGTGCTCACCTCCACCGGCATCGTGGTCCGCGAGGGGGTGGCCGGGGACTTCACCGGCTGGGGCGCCGGCCTGGTGGCCTTCGCCGTGACGGTGCTGTTCGCCGTCGGCACGCTCTACGTCTTCCGCTGGCTGGCCAACCGGCTGCTGCTGCACGGCTGGACGCTGCGCCAGATCCAGGAGCAGGACCGGGTGACCGCAGCCGCGTTCAGCGCCGCCGTGATGGTCGTCGTGGCCGTCTCGGTGGCGGCCGTCGTCCGCACCCAGCTCTAGTGGCGTCCCGCCCCGCCCCGGAGAGCCCGCCCGCGCCCGCGGCGGCCCCGGACAAGGGCCTGCGCCCCGACGCCGTCGGGTTCTGGGACGGGCTCGCCGTCAGCCTGGACTCCACCGCCCCGGCCTACTCCCTCGCGGCGGTGCTCGGCTCGCTCGTCGTGGTCGCCGGCACCCGCGCGCCCGCGGTGCTGGTGCTCTCCTTCGTCCCCATCCTCGGCATCGCGGTGGCGTTCCACCTGCTCAACCGGACCGACCAGGACTGCGGGACCACCTTCGCCTGGGTGAGCCGGGCGCTGGGTCCGGCGGCGGGCTGGCTCGCCGGCTGGGGCGTGCTGGTCACCGGGGTCCTGGTGGTGGGCTCGCTGGCCGACGTGGCCGCCACCTACCTCTACGACCTGCTGGGCCTGGACGCGCTGGCCGGCTCGCGTCCGGTGGTCGTGGTCACCGCCGTCGTCCTGATCCTGGCCATGACGTGGTTGTGCGCGCGCGGCACCGAGCTCTCGGCGCGGGTGCAGCGGGTGCTGGTGCTGACCCAGGTGGGGGCGCTGCTCCTCTTCGTGGTCGCGGCCGCCGTCCAGCTCGGTCGCGGCGGCGGCGCCCTGCGGCCCTCGCTCCGCTGGCTCTCCCCCGTCGGCCTGGACACCGACGCCCTGGTCCCCGGCCTGCTGCTCGGGGTCTTCCTCTACTGGGGCTGGGAGAGCGCCCTCAACCTGACCGAGGAGTCCCGCGACCGGGCGCGCGCTCCGGGCCGCGCGGCCCTGGTGGCCACCGTGGTGCTCCTGCTCACCTACGTGGGGGTGGCGGTGGCCGTGCTGGCCGTGGCGGGCACCGGGGCGGTGGCCGGCTACGCCGACGACGCCGGGCTGCTCGGGGCCGTGGCCGCCCAGGTGCTGGGCCCCTTCGCCCCGCTGCTCGTGCTGGCCATCGTCACCTCCGGGGTGGCCTCCACCCAGAGCACGCTGCTGCCGGCGAGCCGCACGGCGCTCTCGATGGCCGCCGCCGGGGCGTTCCCACGGCTGTTCGGCCGGGTCGACCCCCGCACCGCCACGCCGGTGGCCGGCACCTGGGTGGTCGGGCTGGCCTCGGCCGCCTGGTACGTCGGCGCGAGCCTGGTCTCCGACCGGTTCCTGTCGGACTCGCTGTCCGCCCTGTCCCTGCTGGTGGCGCTGACCTACGCGCTGACCGGCCTGGCCTGCGTGGTGCTCTGGCGCCGCCAGCTGCTGCGCTCGTGGCGGGCCCTGCTGCTCGCCGGCGCGGCGCCGCTGCTCGGGGTCGCGACCCTGCTCGTCCTGCTGGTCCGGGCGGCCGCCGGGCTGGCCGACCCGAGCGGCTCGGCCACCGGGCGCACCGTCCTCGGGGTCGGTCTGCCGCTGGCCATGGCCGGGTTCTTCGTCCTCGCCGGGGTGGCCGTGCTGCTGGCCTGCCGCCGCACGGGCGGCGCGTTCTTCGCCCGCCGGGGAGGCGCGACGGTGGACGGCCAGGACGCGGCGGCCGCTCTCGGCCTCAGCCGGGTTGCGGGGCCGGGGACCAGCCGAGCAGCGGCGCCAGCCGGGTGGCGATGTCGGTGAGGATCTGCACGTAGTCGGCGTGCTCGAAGCTGAACGGCAGGGCGAAGGCCACCTCGTCCACCTCGCGGTACGCGGCGTGCGCGGCGAGGTGCTCCGCGATCTGCTCCGCGGGACCGACGAGGTCGGGCGCGAAGAGCATCCGCTGCGGCCCGACGGGCTGGCGGCTGCGCGGCAGCCGGCTGGCCGCGTACGCCGCGTAGCGGGCCCGCTGGTCGCTCGTGGCCGAGTCGGTGGGGATGACGACCAGGCCCTGGGAGACCCGGGCGGCCTCGCCGAGCGGGTGCCGCTCCCGGAAGCGCCGGATGTGGGAGAGCTGGATGGCCGCGAAGTCCCACCGCTCGCCCTCGACCCCCTCCTGCACGGGCGTGGCCTCCTCGGCCCGGACCACGCTGCTGGTGAGCAGGTTCAGCCCGTGCTCCCCCGCCCAGCCCACGCTGGCCAGGCCCGCCCCGCCGTACCAGACCCGCTCGGCCAGGCCGGGCGCGTGCGGCTGGACGTGGTCGGAGTACACCTCGAAGCCCTGGGTGCCCGCGGCGGCGGTGACCGGCTCCCCCCGCAGGTGGGCCAGCAGTCGCTCCAGCCGGCCCGGACCGAGGTCCTCCAGCTCCCAGGTGCCGGGGTAGAGGTGCTCCTTGAACATCTCGTAGTTCATCGGCGCGCCCACGCTGAAGCCCGGGTTGAGCCGGCCGCGGGACAGCACGTCGACGGTGGCCAGGTCCTCCGCGAGCCGGAACGGGTTCTCGGCCCCCAGCGGGGTGACCGCCGTGCCCAGGCCGATCCGGCTCGTCCGCTGGCTGGCCGCGGCCAGCACGGCCACCGGGGAGGAGATCCCGTGCTGCAGGTGCCGGTGGCGCAGCCACGCGTTGTCGAAGCCCAGCTGCTCGCCGAGCTCCAGGACGGCCAGCGTGCTCTCGTGCCCGCCGTAGGGGTCGTGTTCGTCGAAGAGGCCGATGGTGAGGAAGCCGAGGACGCGCAGCGGACGGTCGGGCGTGCTGATGGCTCCTCCTGGGCGGCCGGGACTCGGGACGGCTCCGATGGTAGCCAGCCGGGGCGCGCGGGAGCCCGCTCGCGGGGGATGCCGGCCGTGTAGCGTGACGGCCATGTCGCTGGATGCTGCGCTCCAGCCCGCCGCAGGAGCAGCGCCCCGGGGCGGACCGGCTCCGACCCGCACGGGCGGCCGCAGCCGCCCGCAGCCCACGCTGGAGATGGTGGCCGCGGTGGCCGGGGTGAGCCGCTCGACGGTGTCCCGGGTGGTGAACCACTCCCCCAACGTGCGCCCCGAGGTGGTCACGGCGGTCTCGCTGGCCATCGAGCAGCTGTCCTACGTGCCCAACCGGGCCGCGCGCTCCCTGGCCGGCCGGCACACCTACGCGATCGCGCTGCTGGTGCCCGAGGACGCGGACCGGTTCTTCGGCGACCCGTACTTCGCCTCCATCGTGCGGGGCATCACCGCCGCGCTGGAGGAGAGCGACTACATCCTCAACCTCCTGGTCGCCGACGCGGGACCCTCCCAGAAGACCCGGCGCTACCTGCGCAGCGGCAACGTGGACGGTGCCCTGGTCGTCTCCCACCACGCCGGGGACACCGACCTGCTCGAGCTGCACGCGACCATGCCGGTGGTCTTCGGCGGGCGCCCGTCGGTGCCCGGGCTGGACGACTGCTACTGCGTCTCGGTGGACAACCTCGGCGGCGCCCGGCAGGCGGTCTCGCACCTGGTCGGGCTGGGCCGGCGGCGGATCGGCACCATCAGCGGGCCGGCCGACATGCAGGCCTCGGTGGACCGCGAGGAGGGCTGGCGCCGGGTGCTGCAGGAGTCGGGCCTGGCCACCGACGCCGTGGTCGCCGCCGACTTCACCACCGCTGGAGGGGCTGCCGGCATGCAGCAGCTGCTCGACCGGGTGCCTGACCTCGACGCGGTGTTCGTGGCCAGCGACCTGATGGCGCGGGGGGCGGTCTCGGTGCTGGCCGGACGCGGTCGCCGCGTCCCCGCGGACGTCGCCGTGGTCGGCTACGACGACAGCTCGGCCGCCACCTCCGGCGAGCTGGCGCTGACCACGGTCCACCAGCCGTCGGTCGCCATGGGCGCGGAGATGGCCCGGATGCTGCTCGGCCTGCTGGCCGGCCAGGAGCCGGTGGAGCCGATCTGCATCATGCCCACCGGGCTGGTCCGGCGCGACTCCGCCTGACGCCGGGACCCACCGGACGACGGCGGGCACCCGCGCCGACCACCGCGAGGCGGTGGCCGGCCGGGCAGCCGTCAGAAGTTGATCATGTGGCCCGAGATGCCGTGCGACACCTCGAGCAGGGCCTCCGACAGCGTCGGGTGGGCGTGGATGTTGCGCGCGACCTCGTCAGCCGTCAGGTCCCACAGCTGGGCCAGGGTCAGCTCGGGCAGCAGCTCGGTGACGTCCGGCCCGATCATGTGCACGCCGAGGATCTCGTTGTGGGTGGCGTCGGCGATCATCTTGACGAAGCCGACGGCCTCGCCGAGCCCGTGCGCCTTGCCGTTGGCGGTGAAGGGGAACTTCGCCACCTTGACGTCGTAGCCCTTGTCCTTGGCCTGCGCCTCGGTGTAGCCGAAGGAGGCGACCTGCGGCTGGCAGTAGGTGGCGCGCGGGATCATGTCGTAGTTGATCGGCATGGTCTCGGTGCCGGCGATGGTCTCCGCCGCCACGATGCCCTGCGCCTCGGCGGTGTGGGCCAGCAGCAGCTTCGCGGTGACGTCGCCGATCGCGTAGATGTGGGGGACGTTGGTGCGCATGTTGTCGTCGATGGCGATCGCCCCGCGTTCGGTCAGCTGCACGCCGGTGTTCTCCAGGCCGTAGCCCTTGGTGCGCGGGGCGAACCCGATGGCCTGCATCACCTTGTCGGCCTCCAGCACCTGGGAGTCCCCGCCCGCGGCCGGGGACACCGTGACCTTGACCTTCTCGCCCGAGTCGTCGATCTGCTCGACCTTGGTCTTGGTCATCAGGGTGACGCCGAGCTTCTTGTAGTGCTTCTGCAGCTCGGCGGAGATCTCCGGGTCCTCCAGCGGGAGCATCCGGTCCAGGAACTCCACGATGGTGACCTTGACGCCGTAGTTGGCCAGCACGTAGGCGAACTCGGTGCCGATGGCGCCCGAGCCGGCGATGATGATCGACTCCGGCAGCTCGGCGGTGAGGATCTGCTCCTCGTACGTCACCACCCGCTCGGTCACCTCCGTGCCCGGCAGCAGCCGGGTGGTGGCCCCGGCCGCGATGACCAGGTTCTCGAAGGCCACCGACGTGGTGCCGCCCTCGGTCAGGTCGACGCTCATGTGGTGGTCGTCGGTCAACGTCGCCCAGCCGCTGATCTCGGTGATCTTGTTCTTCTTCATCAGGAAGTGGACGCCCTTGGCCATCCGGTCCGCCACCGAGCGGCTGCGGGTGAACGCGGCGCCGAAGTCGAAGGTGACGTCGCCGCTGATCCCGAAGGTCTTGGCCTCGTGGTTGAAGATGTGGGCGATCTCGGCGTTGCGCAGCAGCGACTTGGTCGGGATGCAGCCGACGTTGTTGCACACCCCGCCCCAGTACTTCAGCTCCACGATCGCGGTCCGCAGGCCGAGCTGGGCCGCGCGGACGGCGGCCACGTAGCCGCCCGGACCCGCACCCAGCACCACGACGTCATAGGAATCGGTCATGACCTCAACTCTAGGGGCCGTCGGAGACAGGACGGGCACCCGGGCGCGCTTCCCGGCCCCCGCCGCGCAGGCAGGTCCGGCTCGGGAACGACGCGCCGTCTGCCGGAGAAAATCTCACATGTGAGTTATCGTTGGGCACGTGACTGACACCTACCTTGACCGCATCGGGGGGCTCATCCGTGACGCCCGCAAGCACCGGGGGCTCACCCAGACCCAGCTCGCCGACGTGCTCGGGACCAGCCAGAGCGCCGTGCACCGGATCGAGGCGGGGAACCAGAACCTCAGCCTGGACATGGTGAACCGGATCGCCGAGGCGCTGGAGTCGCCGCTGATCTCCGTCGGCCCGAACGGCCCCCTGCACCTGCGCGTCCAGGGCGGCGCGAAGCTGTCCGGGAGCATCGCGGTGCGCTCGTCGAAGAACGCGGCCGTCGCCCTGCTGTGCGCGAGCCTGATCAACCGGGGCCGCACCGTGATCCGCGGGATCGCCAAGATCGAGGAGGTCAACCGCATCCTCGAGGTGCTGACCAGCATCGGCGTCCGGGCGACCTGGCTGAACGGGGGCGACGACCTGGAGCTGATCCGTCCCGACGAGCTCGACCTCAAGGCCATGGACGTCGCGGCCGCCCGCCGCACCCGCAGCGTGATCATGTTCCTCGGGCCGCTGCTGCACTCCTACAGCGAGTTCCAGCTGCCCTACGCCGGTGGCTGCGACCTCGGCGCCCGGACCATCGAGCCCCACCTGCAGGTGCTGCGCCGCTTCGGCCTGGACGTGGTGCCCACCGAGGGCTTCTACCAGTGCACCGTCGACGAGTCGGTCGAGCCGACCCGGCCGGTCACCCTGACCGAGCGCGGCGACACCGTCACCGAGAACGCCCTGCTGGCAGCCGCGCTCTCCCCCGGGGTCACCGTGCTGCGCAACGCCAGCCCCAACTACATGGTCCAGGACCTGTGCGTCTTCCTCACCCACCTCGGGGTGGAGATCGACGGCATCGGCACCACCACGCTGCACGTGCACGGCGTGGAGAGCATCAACACCGACGTCGAGTTCGCGCCGTCGGAGGACCCGATCGAGGCGATGAGCCTGCTCACCGCGGCCATCGTCACCCAGTCCGAGCTGACCATCGAGCGGGCGCCGATCGAGTTCCTGGAGATCGAGCTGGCGATCCTGGAGGAGATGGGGCTGGACTTCACGCTGAGCGAGGAGTACGTGGCCGAGAACGGCCACACCCGGCTGGTCGACCTCACCGTCCGGCCCAGCGCCCTGCGCTCCCCGATCGACAAGATCCACCCGATGCCGTTCCCGGGGCTGAACATCGACAACCTGCCCTTCTTCGCGGTGATCGCCGCCACCGCCGAGGGCAAGACGATCATCCACGACTGGGTCTACGAGAACCGGGCGATCTACCTCACCGAGCTGAACCGGCTCGGGGCCCGCGTCCAGCTCCTCGACCCGCACCGCGTGATCGTGGAGGGCCCGACCCGTTGGCGGGGCACCCAGGTGGTCTGCCCGCCCGCGCTGCGGCCCGCGGTCTGCATCCTGCTCGGCATGCTGGCCGCGCGCGGTGAGTCCGTGCTCCGCGACGTCTACGTGATCAACCGCGGCTACGAGGACCTCGCCAACCGGCTCAACGCCCTCGGCGCGAACATCGAGGTCTTCCGGGACTGAGTCCTCGGACCTCGCTCCGCTCGGTCGCGGATGACGCTCGGGCCCGCCGGCTTCGTCGTCGCCGGTGAACGAAGAGCGTGTTCACCGGCTCCTCCTCACTCCGGCGGCGCGTCATCCGGGTGCCTGGCTGGATCGGCGCCCGAGTGATCGCCCTCCCGGCAGAACCCCCGACGGGTGGCGATCTCGAGGGGCTGCAACCCTCAGCGGTTTCCCGTTGAGGGCCGTCCCGGCCCTCAGCGCAGGCGGACCGCCTCGAAGGTGCGCGAGGGGTGGGCGATCTCGTCCTGGCCGGCGACCAGCTGCAGCTCGGACTCCCCCGACGCGACGGTCACCGTGAGCACGCCGTGCACCACCGCGGCGGTCCGGGCGACCGACCCGGCGACGTCACCCGAGCGCAGGTAGCCGGCCAGGAAGGTCGCGGCGGTCATGTCGCCGGCACCGGTGAAGCTGCGCGGCAGCAGCGGGGTGCGCACCACCCAGGCGCCCTGTGCGGACACCGCGACCATGTCGATGGTCTCCGGCGGGGCGTCGGTGTGCACCACGCTGGTGACCAGCACCACGTCCGGTCCCATCGCCCGCGCGGCGTCGGCGGCGGCCAGCACCTCGGGCATCGTCGCCGTGCCCATCCCGGTGAGCAGCTCGAGCTCGAACTGGTTCGGGGTGATCACCTGGGCCGCCGGGACCACCCGGTCGCGCATCAGCGCGGGGATCCCGTCGCGGACGTAGACCCCGCGGTCGACGTCACCGAGCACCGGGTCGCAGCAGTAGATGGCGGCCGGGTTGCGCGCCTTGACCAGGGCGACCGCGTCCAGGATCACCGCACCCACATCGCTGCCGCCCTGGTAGCCGGAGAGGACGGCGTCGCAGCGGCCGAGGACGCCCCGCTCGTCGATCCCCTGCACGACCTCGGCCACGTCGGCGGCGCTCAGCAGCGGACCGCGCCAGCTGGGGTAGCCGGTGTGGTTGGAGAAGTGGACGGTGAGCACCGGCCACACCTCGACGCCCATCCGCATCAGCGGGAAGGTGGCCGCGCTGTTCCCGACGTGGCCGTACGCCACCGAGCTCTGGATGGACAGGATCGTGGTCACGGCGCTCATCATCGCGCACCGCGGGCGCCGCGCGCGCCGCCCGCGGGAGCACCGGACGGCCGGCGGTGAGGCCCCCACACGTGGGACGGCCCCTAGACTGGCACCCATGTCGCCCGACCCCGAGCAGCCCGCTCCGGTCGCCGGCGCGGGTCCGCAGGTGCTGGCCCCACCGGCCGGGTCACCCGGACCGGGACCGGTCGAGGGCCACCCCGACCACCACCTGCTGCGCGAGGCCGGCGAGGACCGCTGGCGCTGGCGGGCCCGGATCCGGCGGAGCCCGACCCAGCTGCGGCTCTACCGCGGGGTCGTCGCGCTCCTCGGCCTGCTCCTCATCGTCCTGGGCTGCGTCAGCGGCCCGCTCCCCGGACCGGGCGGCATCCCCCTGGTCCTGCTCGGCCTGGCCGTGTGGTCGAGCGAGTTCGTCTGGGCGCGGCGGCTGATGACGCGGTTCAAGACGTACCTGCACCACTTCCAGGCCTGGTCGCGTCCCCGCCAGGCCCTCGCCCTCGCCGCCTTCCTCGTGGTCTGCGGCCTCTGCGGCTACGGCTACCTGCTGGTGCTCGGCGCTCCCGGGTGGCTGCCCGACCAGGTCCACACCGTGCTCGACCGGCTGCCCGGGCTCTGAGCCCGGCCCGACGCGTCGCGCCGGTCCCCCGATCTCCCCCACGCCGGCGCGGCGACGCGTGATGATGGGCCGCATGCGGGCTGCCGACTTCGTCTACTTCGACGCGCCCTTCCTGGCCTTCGCGCACCGCGGCGGGGCCCGCTACGCCCCCAACCTGCACCGGGAGAACAGCCGGCACGCGTTCGAGGAGGCCGCCGCCCTCGGCTACCGCTACTTCGAGACCGACGTGCACGCCACCGCCGACGGAGTGCTGCTGGCCTTCCACGACGACCGGCTCGACCGGGTCACCGACCGCAGCGGGCTGATCGCCGAGCTGCCGCACGCCGAGGTCGCCCGGGCCCGGATCCACGGTCTGGACCCGATCCCCACCCTCGCCGAGCTGCTCACCGCGTTCCCGACCACCCGCTTCAACATCGACGCGAAGTCGCCCA
>Ga0210040_10003838_pt1 | contig 20051 bp, 26 predicted proteins | sample CryGeyCG12114_NA_FD_185462 | JGI IMG/M metagenome (GOLD analysis project Ga0210040, IMG submission 185462) | Groundwater microbial communities from aquifer - Crystal Geyser CG19_WC_8/21/14_NA (SPAdes) (version 2) | ecosystem: Environmental > Aquatic > Deep subsurface > Groundwater | place: USA... | reverse complement strand
GAGGGAACCGGTGAGACAACCAGGAGACAGCAGATGATCCAGCAGGAGTCGCGACTCAAGGTCGCCGACAACACGGGTGCCAAGGAGATCTTGTGCATCCGCGTGCTCGGCGGGTCCGGTCGTCGCTACGCCGGCATCGGTGACGTCATCGTCGCCACCGTCAAGGACGCCATCCCCGGCGGCAACGTCAAGAAGGGCGAGGTCGTCAAGGCGGTCATCGTCCGCACCGTCAAGGAGAACCGTCGTGGCGACGGGTCGTACATCAAGTTCGACGAGAACGCCGCGGTGATCCTTCGTGCCGACAGCGCCGAGCCGCGTGGCACCCGCATCTTCGGCCCGGTGGGCCGTGAGCTCCGCGAGAAGCGCTTCATGCGCATCATCTCGCTCGCCCCGGAGGTGATCTGACATGAGCCAGACCAAGAGCACGAAGCAGAGCGTCAAGCTGCACGTCCGCAAGGGCGACCGCGTGAAGATGATCGCCGGCAAGGACAAGGGCCTGGTCGGTGAGGTCCTCGCGACCCAGCCCGAGCGCGGCACCGTGACCGTCGCCGGCGTGAACATCGTCAAGCGGCACCTGAAGGACACGACGGCGCAGCCGCAGTCCCGCCAGACCACGAAGGGCGGCATCGTCTCCTCGGAGGCCCCGGTGCACGCGTCCAACGTCCAGCTCGTCGTCAAGAACGACGACGGCGTCGAGGTCGTCACCCGCGTGGGCTACGAGCGCGTCGAGGTGACCAAGCGCCGTCCCGACGGCAGCGAGTACAAGTCGACCCGCAGCATGCGCGTCGCCCGGGTGACCGGGGAGGAGATCTGATGACCGCCACCGAGACGGAGCGCACGACCCGTGAACCAGCAGCCGTGCCGCGGCTCAAGCAGCGCTACCGCGACGAGATCGCGCCCGCGCTGAACACCGAGTTCGGCTTCGCGAACGTCATGCAGATCCCGCGCCTGGTCAAGGTCGTGGTGAACATGGGTGTCGGCGAGGCGGCCCGTGACTCCAAGCTGATCGACGGGGCGACCAAGGACCTGGCCGCGATCACCGGCCAGAAGCCGCAGGTCACCCGGGCCCGCAAGTCGATCGCGCAGTTCAAGCTGCGCGAGGGCATGCCGATCGGCGCGCACGTGACGCTGCGTGGCGACCGCATGTGGGAGTTCGCGGACCGGCTGGTCAGCCTCGCGCTGCCCCGCATCCGTGACTTCCGTGGCCTCTCGCCGAAGCAGTTCGACGGGCACGGCAACTACACGTTCGGCCTGAACGAGCAGGTCATGTTCCACGAGATCGACCCGGACCGGATCGACCGCACGCGTGGCATGGACATCACCTTCGTGACGACGGCTGCGACCGACGAGCAGGGCCGGGCCCTGCTGCGCAACCTCGGCTTCCCCTTCCGGACCAACTGAAGAAGTAGAGATGGCGAAGACAGCACTCAAGGTCAAGCAGGCCCGCAAGCCCAAGTTCGCGGTCCGCGCGTACACGCGATGCCAGCGGTGCGGCCGTCCCCGCGCGATCTACCGCAAGTTCGGCCTGTGCCGGATCTGCTTCCGCGAGATGGCCCACCTCGGCGAGCTCCCGGGCATCACCAAGTCCTCCTGGTGACGAGGGCCTGAGCTCGCCGGACCACGTCCGGCCGGGCCAGGTCACCTCACCGAACTGACGTTGCAGGTCCCTCCTGGAGGGAAACCGCACGAGAGAGAAGCAGCACCTATGACCATGACAGACCCGATCGCGGACATGCTGACCCGCGTCCGGAACGCCAGCCAGGCCTTCCACGACACGGCGACCATGCCCCACAGCACGATCAAGGTCCACATCGCGGAGATCCTCACGACCCAGGGCTACATCGCGGGTTACGAGGTCAACGACGCGGCTGAGGGCCAGGTCGGCAAGACCTTGTCGATCACGCTCAAGTACGGGACGAACCGGGAGCGCGCCATCGCTGGCGTGCGCCGCGTCTCCAAGCCCGGGCTGCGCGTCTACGCGAAGTCGACCGGCCTGCCGAAGGTGCTGGGTGGTCTCGGCATCGCCATCATCTCCACCTCCCAGGGTCTGCTGACCGACCGGGAGGCGCACCGCAACCGTATCGGCGGCGAAGTCGTCGCGTACGTGTGGTGACGAGACGCGAGAAGAGGAACTGAAGAGATGTCACGCATCGGCAGACTGCCCGTCCCCGTCCCCTCCGGCGTGGAGGTGACCCTGGACGGTCAGAACGTCCAGGTCAAGGGCCCCAAGGGGGTCCTGACCCACGTCGTCGCGACCCCGATCACGATCGCCCGCGCCGACAGCGGCGAGCTCGAGGTGAGCCGGCCCGACGACGAGCGGGTCAGCCGCTCGTTGCACGGCCTGACGCGCACCCTGGTCGCCAACATGGTCGCCGGCGTCACCGCCGGCTACGAGAAGAAGCTCGAGATCCGCGGAGTCGGTTACCGCGTCGTGGCCAAGGGCCCGGCGCAGCTCGAGTTCGCGCTCGGCTACAGCCACCCGGTGCACGTGACCGCCCCCGAGGGCATCACGTTCAACGTCGAGGCGCCGACCCGGTTCTCGGTCATCGGCATCGACAAGCAGCAGGTGGGCGAGGTCGCCGCGAACATCCGCAAGCTGCGCAAGCCTGAGCCCTACAAGGGCAAGGGTGTGCGCTACGTGGGCGAGCACGTCCGCATGAAGGCCGGAAAGGCTGGTAAGTGATGGCTGTCTCGCTGTCGCAGCACAAGGGCACCGCGGCCAAGACGCGTTCGCGTCTGCGCCGTCAGGTCCGGGGTCGCAAGAAGATCTTCGGCGCTCCCGAGCGTCCGCGGCTCGTCGTCACCCGGTCGGCCCGTCACATCACCGCCCAGGTGATCGACGACGTCGCCGGCCACACGCTGGCGTACGCGTCGACGATGGAGGGCGACCTGCGGGTCGTCGAGGGCGACAAGTCGGCCAAGGCGCGTCAGGTCGGCGAGCTCGTCGCCACGCGTGCCAAGGCCGCTGGTGTCGAGCAGGTCGTCTTCGACCGGGCCGGCAACAAGTACCACGGACGGATCGCGGCCCTGGCCGACGCCGCCCGCGAAGCCGGCCTCGGCTTCTGACCGTGCGTCGTACCCAGAATCGGAAGGTAAGTCAATGAGTGGAACCCAGCGCCGCGGAGGCGGTACCGGTGGGGACCGTCGCGGTCGTGACGGTGGCCGCGGTGGGCCTGCCGAGAAGAGCAACTACATCGAGCGGGTCGTCGCCATCAACCGGGTGGCGAAGGTCGTGAAGGGTGGTCGTCGCTTCAGCTTCACCGCCCTCGTCGTCGTCGGCGACGGTGACGGCAACGTCGGTGTCGGCTACGGCAAGGCCAAGGAGGTGCCCGCGGCGATCGCCAAGGGCGTCGAGGAGGCCAAGAAGGCGTTCTTCAACGTGCCGCGCATCCAGGGCACCATCCCGCACCCCGTCCAGGGGGAGAAGGCGGCCGGCGTCGTCATGCTGCGTCCGGCCTCGCCCGGTACCGGCGTGATCGCCGGCGGCTCGGCCCGCGCGGTGCTGGAGTGCGCCGGTGTGCACGACGTGCTCGCCAAGTCGCTCGGCTCGGCCAACGCCATCAACGTCGTCCACGCCACCGTGGCCGCTCTGCAGAGCCTCGAGCAGCCGGAGCAGGTCGCCCGGCGTCGTGGGCTGTCGGTGGAGCAGGTCACCCCGGCCGCGATCCTGCGGGCCCGCGAGGCGGTGAGCGCGTCGTGACGCAGCTCCTCGTCAAGCAGATCCGCAGCGGTGTCGGCGGCCGCCAGAACCAGCGAGACACGCTGCGGACCCTCGGTCTGCGCAGGATCGGGGACTCCTCGATCCGCGAGGACCGTCCCGAGGTCCGCGGCATGATCAGCACGGTCGCCCACCTGGTGACCGTCGAGGAAGTGGGCTGACATGGCTCTGAAGGTCCATCACCTGAGGCCGGCTCCCGGCGCCAAGACCGCCAAGACCCGCGTGGGTCGCGGCGAGGGCGGCAAGGGCGGCAAGACGGCCGGTCGTGGCACGAAGGGCACGGGCGCCCGCAAGGGCACCCCGAGCAACTTCGAGGGCGGCCAGATGCCGCTGCAGATGCGCATCCCCAAGCTGCGCGGCTTCAAGAACCCGTTCCGGGTCGAGTACCAGGTCGTCAACCTGGACAAGCTCGGCAGCCTGTTCCCGCAGGGCGGCTCCGTGGGCGTCGACGACCTCGTCGCCGCCGGTGCGGTCCGCTCGGGCCAGCCGGTGAAGATCCTCGGCAACGGCGAGATCAGCGTCGCGGTGCAGGTCACCGTGAACGCCTTCTCGGGCAGTGCCAAGGAGAAGATCGCCGCGGCGGGTGGGAGCACCACCGAGATCTGACCCCGGTCGATCGAGCAGCAGGCCAGGAGGGCCACCCGCGCACCGCGGGTGGCCCTCTGGCGTCTCCAGGGGTGCTGAGAGAGATTCTCAGCCGAGCAGCCCTTCCGCCACGCCGGGCGCGTGACGTTGACTGCGTGTCTCAGCCGTCCGACCTGCGAGGTACGCCATGACACCGCCGTCTGCCCGTCCCACCCGTTCCCGTCCCCTGTCCGCCCTGCGCCGAGCGGCGGTCGGTCTGACGACGCTCGGGCTGACCGTGGGGCTGGCGCTCGTCGGCACCGACGCCGCGCAGGCCGCGCCGCAGCGCCCGCACCCGGTGGGACCGGCGAGCATCGCGCTGCCGGTCGGCTTCCAGCCCGAGGGCATCGCCGTCGGCGGGCACACGGTCTACTCCGGCTCGCGGGTGACCGGCGACATCTACGCCGCGGACCTGCGGACGGGCAGCGGACGCGTCCTGTCCGAGGGGCCGGGCACCCCGTCGCTGGGGCTGAAGGTGGACGGTCGCAGGCTCTGGGTCGCCGGCGGCTCGGGCGGGAACGGTCGCGTCGTCGACACCAGGAACGGGGCGGTCCTGGCGCGCTTCACCTTCACCACGGCCACGAGCTTCGTCAACGACGTCGTGCTCACCCCGCGCTACGCCTGGTTCACCGACTCCGCGCAGCCCCAGCTCTACCGCGTGGACCGGCGCCACCCGTCCCGACGCCCGGTCACCGTGCCGCTGACGGGGGCGTGGCGCCAGACGCCGGCGGTCAACAACGCGAACGGGATCGCCCGCACGCCGGACGGCAAGGCCCTGCTCGTGGTGAAGTCGGACACCGGCCAGCTGTTCCGGGTGAGCACGAGCAGCGGGAGGGCGCGGCTGGTGGACCTGGGCGGCGCGGCGCTCACCAACGGCGACGGGCTGCTCCTGCGGGGCCGCACCCTGTACGCGGTCCAGAACCGGCTGAACCAGGTCGCCGTGGTCCGGCTCGACCGGAGCGGCACGCAGGGCGAGGTGCGGCGGACCATCACCAGCCCGGCCTTCGACGTGCCCAGCACGGTGGCCGCGTACCGGGGCTACCTCTACCTCCCGAACGCCCGCTTCGGGGCCGCCGACCCGGGCGCGATCGCCTACAGCATCAACCGGGTGGAGGCGTAGCGCCGTCCGACGGGCGCCGCGTCCGGACGGAGCGAGGACAGAGGATTCCGCGATAGAGTCAGGCGGTCCTCAGGCGGCGCGTACCCTCGCCAGGACGCCAGCGACTTGAAAGGGAGGGCGGAGTGCTTTCCGCGTTCGCCAACGCCTTCCGGACACCGGACCTGCGCAAGAAGATTCTCTTCACGCTCGGGATCCTGGCCATCTTCCGGCTCGGCTCCATCATCCCGACCCCCAACGTCAACGCAGCGAGGGTCAACGAGTGCCTCACCCAGGCCACCTCCGGTGACCAGCAGGGGCTCTACTCGCTGATCAACCTCTTCTCGGGCGGGGCGCTGCTCCAGCTCGCCATCTTCGCGCTCGGGATCATGCCGTACATCACGGCGAGCATCATCCTGCAGCTGCTGACCGTCGTCATCCCGCGGCTCGAGGCCCTCAAGAAGGAGGGCCAGTCGGGTCAGACGAAGATCACGCAGTACACCCGCTACCTCACGCTCGTCCTCGCGCTGCTCAACTCGACGGCCTTCGTGACCGTGGCCGTCAACGACCGGCTCTTCACCGGCTGCACCGGCATCGTCTACGACACGGGCTACTTCCCGGTCATCGCGATGATCCTCACGATGACCGCCGGCACCAGCGTCATCATGTGGCTCGGCGAGCTCATCACCGAGCGCGGCGTCGGCAACGGCATGTCCGTCCTGATCTTCACCCAGATCGCCGCCACGTTCCCCGCGGCGCTGTGGAGCCTCAAGGTCGCCCGCCCCGGCCAGCAGGGCTGGGTCGTCTTCCTCCTGGTGATCGCCCTGGGGCTGCTGGTCATGGTCGGCGTCATCTTCGTCGAGCAGTCGCAGCGCCGGATCCCCGTGCAGTACGCCAAGCGGATGGTCGGCCGGCGGATGTTCGGGGGGACCACGACCTACATCCCCATCAAGGTCAACCAGGCCGGCGTCATCCCGGTCATCTTCGCGTCGTCCCTGCTCTACCTGCCCGCCCTGTACGCCCAGTTCCGGCCGGAGGACAAGTTCTCGAGCTGGATCTCGGGGCACTTCATCAAGGGCGACCACCCCGTCTACATGATCACGTTCTTCCTGCTGATCGTGTTCTTCGCCTACTTCTACGTCGCGATCACCTTCAACCCCGAAGAGGTCGCCGACAACATGAAGAAGTACGGCGGCTTCATCCCCGGCATCCGCGCCGGCAAACCGACCGAGAACTACCTCGCGTTCGTGCTCTCGCGGCTCACCCTGCCGGGTGCCCTCTACCTCGGACTGATCGCGCTGCTGCCGTCGGTCGCGTTCATCTTCTTGAACGCCAACCAGAACTTCCCCTTCGGTGGCACCTCGATCCTCATCATCGTCGGCGTCGGCCTCGACACCGTCAAGCAGATCGAGTCCCAGCTGCAGCAACGCAACTACGAAGGGTTCCTCCGCTGATGCACCTGTTGATCATGGGTCCACCCGGCGCCGGCAAGGGTACGCAGGCCGGTCGGATCGGTGCCCACTTCGACGTCCCGGCCATCTCGACCGGTGACATGTTCCGGGCCATGCGCACCCTCGACACGCCCCTGGCCAAGCAGGTGCAGGAGATCATGGCGTCGGGCGCCTACGTGCCCGACGACGTGACGAACCGCGTGGTGGCCGAGCGGCTGCTGGCCGACGACTGCGCCAAGGGCTTCCTCCTCGACGGCTACCCGCGCACGTTGCAGCAGGTGGAGTACCTCGACGCCACGCTGGACGAGGGTGGGCGTCAGCTCGATGCCGTCATCTCGTTGCAGGCCGACTCCGACGAGGTGGTGCGGCGGCTGCTCAAGCGCGGCGAGACCAGCGGACGTGACGACGACAACGAGGCCACCATCCGCGCACGGCAGGACACCTACACCGCCGAGACGGCCCCGCTGCTCGACGTCTACCGCGGGCGCGGGCTGCTCGTCGAGGTCGACGGCCTCGGGGCGGTCGACGAGGTGTCGCAGCGCCTGTTCGCGGCCCTGGACCAGCGGGCGGGCAGCAGCGCTCTCGTCGGCGGAGCCTCCTAGAGCTTCTGCCCGTGCCTCGTCGCCCGACCGTCGAGGTCAAGACGCCGGACCAGGTGCGGCTGATGCGCCGCGCCGGGCTCGTGGTCGCGCAGACCCTCGACGCCGTGCGCGCTGCGGTGCGGCCCGGTGCCACGACCCTCGAGCTCGACGCCGTGGCGGCGGAGTCGATGGCGGCTGCGGGCGCACGTCCGTCCTTCCTCGGCTACGGGGCTGACCAGGACCGCCCGGGCTTCCCGGGCGTGGTGTGCCTCTCGGTGAACGACGAGGTCGTGCACGGGGTGCCGGGGGAGCGGGTGCTCGCCGCGGGTGACCTGCTGTCGGTCGACTGCGGGGCGATCGTCGACGGCTGGCACGGGGACGCGGCCGTCAGCGTCGTGGTCGGCGACGGGCCGCCCACGGCCGACGTCGCCGGGCTCCTCGAGACGACGCGGTCGGCGATGTGGCACGGGCTGGCCGCGCTGCGCGAGGGCGGCCGCGTGGGCGACGTGGCCGTGGCCGTCGAGGAGGTCGTGCGGGCAGGCTCGTACGGGATCGTCGAGGACTACGTCGGTCACGGGATCGGGACCCAGATGCACCAGGCCCCGGACGTGCCCCACAGCCGCCCGCGAGGACCGCTCGCCGGCCTGCGCGGTCGGGGGCCCCGCCTGGTGCCGGGGACCGTGCTCGCCGTGGAGCCCATGCTGACGCTGGGCGAGCCGGAGACCCACGAGCTCGACGACGGCTGGACCGCGGTCACCGACGACGGCAGCTGGGCGTGCCACTGGGAGCACACGGTGGCGCTGACGCCCACCGGCCTGTGGGTGCTGACGGCCCACGACGGGGGCGAGGCGATGCTGGCCGCGCTCGGGGCCCCGTACGGTCCCCTGGACTGAGCGAAAGCTCTTCACCCCGCGGGCCGGCCCCGGTAGTTTGCCCCCATGACGCTGGCTGCGGACGAGGACGTCTTCACCACGCTGGTCGAGCCGTTCCGGGGCGAGCTGACCGCGCACTGCTACCGCATGCTCGGCTCCGTCCACGACGCGGAGGACCTGGTCCAGGAGACCTACCTGCGGGCGTGGCGCGCGTACGACAAGTTCGAGGGCCGGTCGTCGGTACGGACCTGGATGTACAAGATCGCGACGAACGTCTGCCTGACCGCGCTCGACGGTCGGGCCCGCCGGCCCATGCCGACCGGGCTGGGCCAGCCGGCCTCCGACCCGCGGGGCACGCTGGAGTCCCGCCCGGAGGTCACCTGGCTGGAGCCGCTGCCCGACCGCGTGGTCTGGGGCGGACGTCCGGACGACCCGGAGGCCACCGCCCTGGACCGCGAGAGCGTCCGGCTCGCCCTCGTCGCCGCGCTGCAGCACCTGACCCCGCCGCAGCGGGCCGCGGTCGTGCTCTTCGACGTGCTCGGGATGCAGGCCAGCGAGGTCGCCGAGCTGCTCGACCTCTCCGTCGCCGCGGTCAACAGCAGCCTCCAGCGGGCACGGGCCCAGCTGGCCAAGCTCGACCCCGACACGGACGAGGCCGCACCTGCGCTGAGCGACGTGCGCCAGCGTGCGCTCCTGGCCGAGTACGTCGACGCCTTCGAGCACTACGACGTGCCGCGCATCGTGCGGCTCCTGAGCGCCGACGCCGTGTGGGAGATGCCGCCGTTCACGGGCTGGTACTCGGGCCCCGAGCAGATCGGGGCACTCATCGCGACCAACTGCCCCGCCGAGCGGGCGGGCGACCAGATCCTGGTCGAGGTGTCCGCGAACGGGGGTCCGGCCTTCGCGCTCTACATGCGCGACCCCGCCGACGGGGTGCACCGCGCCTTCCACCTGCAGGTGCCGACGGTCGGTCCGGACGGGGTGACGCACGTCGCCGCGTTCTTCGACACCGCGCTCTTCGCCCGCTTCGGCCTCCCCGACGAGCTCCCGCCCGAGTACCAGCAGCGCGTCACCGCTCTCAGAGATGCGTCGCGCGAAGGCGTGCAGCTGCCCCGGCCCGCCGACTGACGCAGCGCTCCGCACCGAGGTGGTGCCGAAGGTCTGTGAGCTCGAGGGGCACCCCCGAATCCGAGGAACGAGTACTCGCCGACCAACCGCCCGAGGAACGAGGGCTTGGTTGGTCGGAACATCAGGTCGTGGGAGGGCAGCGACCTCCTGGTTCTTCCAGAGGCGCAGCCTCTGGTGAGGCGTAGCCTCGGTACGTGTCCGAGCTGCCGATCTCCTCGCCCTACCGCAGCACGCCGGGCGCGCCGGTCACCGAGGCGGAGCGCGAGCAGCTGAGCGCACGCATCAACAGCGCGTACGCGGACGGCCGCCTGGACGCCGACGACTACCAGGCGCGGCTCGACTCCCTCTTCGCCGCCAGCACCCTCGGGCAGCTGGTCCCCGTCGTGGACGGGCTGCCGCCCGCGCCCACCTACGACAGCCCGGCCATGGTGGCCCCGAGCGGCGGGGTCCCTGGCGAGCTGTCGGAGGCCCGGAACGCCAGCAGGGTCTCCCTCGGCCTGATCGTCGGGTTGTCCGCCGTGGTCCTGGTCATCCTGATCCTGCTCGTGCTGCTGATCAGCGTCTTCTGACCCGGCTGCGGGCGCGTACCCGCTTCGCTCCCCACCAAACCGCCGGACGTCGGCGTGACGAACTGCGTCTGTACCAGGTGAGAACGCAAGACCTTGGTGACCATACCTAAGGGTGTTGCGCGACTCTGGTGAACGTGCTCGCACCACCCCTGACGCCCTAGGATCCGCTTGTGCCCAGGCAGGACACCCACGCGAAGATCGCGGAGCACGTGCAGCGGCTCGGCGAGCGGTACCCGCCGATCCCGCTGAGCTCCGTCGACCGCACCATCAAGGACCCCGCGGCGGTCAGGGCGCGGTTCGGGCACACCATCGACTACCTGGCGCGGGTCGAGCTCGAGGTCGACCGCAACGTGCTCGAGCTGCTGGTGCTGCTCCCCGACGTCGACGAGACGAACAAGACCTTCTACTCCGACGTCTGGCAGCCGCAGGAGATCCAGCACGGGCTGATGCTCGACCGCCTGCAGACCGACCTCGGCCGCGAACCCGCGGTGCCGCACATGGACGTCAACTTCAAGATCAAGATCCTGGGTGCGCTGGCGAACCTCAAGCCGATCCAGGACATCGCCAAGCTCATGTACTTCCTCACCGGCGCGAGCACCGAGCGGCAGGCCGTGCTGGCCTACAACCACATCAGCGCCGGGCTCAAGGAGATGGGCGAGACCGCCATCGCGGAGACGATCATCAACCCGATCAAGCAGCAGGAGCCGGGTCACTTCGCCTTCTACAACATGTCGGCCTCGGCGATGGTCGCCGACAAGGTGCTCAAGCCCTGGCAGCTCTTCCTCACCCGGGTGCTGCGCGAGAAGAGCTACGGGCTGGCCGGCACGAACTCCCGCGACGACCTCAGGGCCGACATGGGCCGGGTCGCCGTGGAGCTGGGCATCGACGCCGACCTCGAGGGGTACGCGCGCGAGATCGGGCGCGTGGAGCAGCGGCTGCTGTGGGCGGACCGGCAGGGCATGACCTTCCCGCCGTACATCCTCAAGGCGCTGCGCGAGACGATCGAGCTGTACCGGGAGCGGGGCCTCGTCCCCACCCTCGCCTGAGCCGCACCGCTCCGCTCCGCGGAGGAGGGACCGCTCCGCGCTCCACAGGCGAGGAGCGCTACGCGCGCAGACCTGTTGTTCCGCCCGGTCAAGCGCCTCGTTCCTCGGCGCGATCGGGCGGTCAACCGTCCTCGTTCCTCGGGCGGTTGAGAGCGTCGCGTCGGTGGGTCTCGGGAAGCGCCTCCCTCGACAGATGTCGAACGACCTTCGCAAGCGTGCGACCCCTGTCGGGTGACTTCTGCGCCGCGGCACGATGGAATGGGAACCGAAGGGGACAGCCGGGCGCGACCGGCGCCCGACGCGGGAACTCGAGGAGTGACGTGGACGCGATCACGGTGGTGCCGGCCCCGACCAACGAGCCGGTGCACGACTACGCACCGCACAGCCCGGAGCGCGGACGCCTCGCCTCCGCCCTGGCCGAGCTCACCAGCGGGGTGACGGAGATCAGCCAGGTCGTCGGCGGCGAGCACAAGCCGGCGTCCGGGGACGCGTACGAGGTGGTGCAGCCGCACCGGCACGCGTCCGTGATCGGCCGGTACGCGAGCTCCACCCACAGCGACGTCACCGCGGCGATCGAGGCGTCGCAGGTGGCGGCGCCGGGGTGGCGCGAGCTGTCCTACGACGACCGCGCCGCCGTGTTCCTGCGCGCGGCCGACCTGCTCTCCGGCCCGTGGCGCGAGCGGCTCGCGGCGGCGACGATGCTCGGGCAGTCGAAGACGGCCTACCAGGCCGAGATCGACACCCCGTGCGAGCTCATCGACTTCTGGCGCTTCAACGTCGCCTTCGGCCGTCAGATCCTCGCGGAGCAGCCGGTCTCCTCGGCCGGGGTCTGGAACCGCGTCGACCACCGCCCCCTCGAGGGCTTCGTCTACGCGATCACCCCCTTCAACTTCACCGCGATCGCCGGGAACCTGCCGACCGCTCCCGCCCTGATGGGCAACGTGGTCGTCTGGAAGCCGTCGCCGACGCAGGCGCTCTCGGCCTACCTGACGATGCAGCTGCTCGAGGCCGCCGGGCTGCCGCCGGGCGTCATCAACCTGGTCCTCGGCGACGGCCCGCTCGTCTCCGAGGTCGCGCTCGCCGACCCCCGCCTGGCCGGCATCCACTTCACGGGCAGCACGGCGACGTTCCAGCGGCTGTGGCGCGAGGTCGGGGCGAACATCGACCGCTTCCACACCTACCCGCGCCTGGTCGGGGAGACGGGGGGCAAGGACTTCATCCTGGCCCACGCCTCCGCGGACCCCGAGGTGCTCTCCACGGCGATGATCCGGGGCGCCTTCGACTACCAGGGCCAGAAGTGCTCGGCCGCCGCCCGGGCGTTCGTGCCCCGCTCGGTGTGGTCGCGCATGGGTGACGACTTCCTCGACCAGGTCCGGGCGCTGCGCTACGGCGACGTCACCGACCTGTCCCACTTCGGCGGCGCCGTGATCGACCAGCGCTCGTTCGACAAGAACGCGGCCGCCATCGAGCGGGCCCGGGCGACCCCGGGCATCACCGTGCCGGCGGGCGGCAGCGTCGACGACTCCGAAGGCTTCTTCGTGGCCCCCACGGTGCTGCTCGGCGAGGACCCCACCGACGAGGCGTTCTGCAACGAGTACTTCGGGCCGATCCTGTCGGTCCACGTCTACGAGGACAGCCCGACCGCGTACGCCGACATGATGCGCGTCATCGACACCGGCACCCCGTACGCCCTGACCGGCGCGGTCATCGCCACCGACCGGAACGCGGTCGCCGAGGCCGCGCAGGGCCTGCGCTTCGCCGCGGGCAACTTCTACGTCAACGACAAGCCGACCGGGGCGGTGGTCGGGCAGCAGCCCTTCGGCGGGGCTCGTGCGTCGGGCACGAACGACAAGGCCGGCTCGCCGCAGAACCTGCTGCGCTGGACGTCGGCGAGGTCCATCAAGGAGACGTTCGTGGCGCCGCGCAGCCCGCTCTACCCGCACCAGGCGCAGGAGTCCTGAGATGGCCGCCACGAGCACGACGACCCCGCTCGGCCCGGTCGGCGGGGTGCTGTCCGGCCTGCGGTCGCGGCTGCCGGTGCTGTCCAACCCGCTGCGTCCGCTGCTCCTGGCCGCCGGCCGCTCGGAGCTGCTCCAGCGGGTGGTGACCGGCCTGCCGGTGACTCGTGCGGTGGTGCGTCGCTACGTGCCCGGCGAGGGGCAGGACGCGGTCGTCGTGGCCACGCGGCAGATCCTGGCGTCGGGACGTTCCATCAGCGTCGACCACCTCGGCGAGGACACCAGCGACCCGGCCCAGGCCGAGTCGACCGTGCAGGCGTACCTCGCGCTGCTCGAGGCGTTCGGCCAGCTCGACGGGCCGCGCGACGGTGCGGTGCCGGCGCTCGAGGTGTCGCTGAAGCTGTCGGCGCTCGGTCAGTTCATCCCGGAGGTCGGCCACGACCTCGCGCTGACCAACGCCCGCCGGATCTGCCGCGCGGCCCAGGCGGTCGGGGCCTGGGTGAACGTCGACGCCGAGGACCACACGACCACCGACTCCACCCTGGCGATCGTGCGCGAGCTGCGCATGGACCACCCCGAGGTGGCCACCGTCCTGCAGGCGTACCTGCGTCGGACCGAGGCCGACTGCCGCGCGCTCGCCGGCCCGGGTTCGCGGATCCGGCTGTGCAAGGGCGCGTACGCCGAGCCGGCCGACGTCGCCTACCAGCAGGGCCACGAGGTCGACGACTCCTACCGGCGCTGCCTCGAGGTCCTGTTCGCCGGCGAGGGCTACCCGATGGTCGCCTCGCACGACCCGGCGATGATCGAGGCCGCGCTCGCGCTCGTCGGGCGGCTGGGCAAGAGCAAGGACGCCTACGAGTTCCAGATGCTCTACGGCATCCGCGACGACGAGCAGCGCCGCCTGGCCGCGGCCGGGCACACGGTCCGCGTCTACACCCCGTACGGCGACCAGTGGTACGGCTACTTCATGCGGCGGCTGGCCGAGCGTCCCGCGAACCTGCTCTTCTTCGCCCGCTCCCTCATCGGCCGCTGACCTGGTCGCAGCGCCCTGGAGGTGTGGCGAACCTGCAGCGCGCGACCGAGCGGAGCGGCGAGCTCAGGCGGTCGCGGGGACCAGGCGCGGGACGAGGGTCACCGGGACCGGCGCGTGCCGCAGGATCTTCGACGCGTGCGAGCCGAGGAAGAAGCGGCTGACGGGAGAGCTGCTGGCACCGACCGCCAGCACGTCCCCGTCGGCCCAGCTGACGTCGGCCACGGCCTCGCCCCAGCTGTTGCCCTGGCCGACGACCGTCTCGAGCCCCGCGCCGGCGGTGTCGGCGATCTCGGCCACCACGGCCCGTCGCCACTCCGCCACCACGAGGTCCTCGGCGCCGGTCTCGATGGAGCCGCCGCGCACGTCCGGCGGCCGGACGGCGAAGCAGGCCACCCGCAGCGACGCCCCGATCCGGTCGGCCACGGACCGTGCGGTGCCCAGCAGGTCGCTGTCGCGGTCGGCGCGGCCGTACGCCACCGTGACCCGGGCGACCCGCGCCCCCGGTGCGGTGGTGAAACCCGCCGGGGCCAGGGTCACGGGTACCTCAGAGCTGTGCAGGATGCGGTCCGCGATGCCGCCGAGGGAGACCCGGCCGAGCACCCCGGAGCTGGCCGAGCCCAGCACCACCGAGCTCGCCGACTCCTCCGCCACGACCTCGAGCAGCCCGGACGACACCGAGCGGGCCCGGTGCAGCCGGCAGCGCACGGCCAGGTCCGGACCAGCGATCTCCGTGGCCTGCGCCAGGGCGCGCCGGGCCTGCTCCTCCTGCACCTCGAGGTACTCGACGTCGGCCCGGTAGGGGTTGGGCGGCCACGGCGTCGGGACGACCACGACCACGGCCAGGTCGTCGCCGTTCGAGCGCGCGACCATCGCCGCCAGGTGCAGGGCGGCGTCGCCACGCTCGCCCGGCGTCAGTCCTGCGACCGTCGTCACCGCACGCCGACCGACTGCCCGACGTGCTCGACCACGACGTGGGTCACCGGCACGTCGTAGGCCTCGCGGGCCCGGTCGACCACGTCGTAGCGCAGCCACGCCGACCGGTCCTCGGGCAGGGTGCAGATGACCAGGCGGTCGGGGTTGAACTGCTTCACGGCCTCGGCCAGCGCCCGGAGCGGCCGGTAGTCACCGAGCGCCCCCTCGGCCTCGAGGCCCTCGGTGTGCAGGATGTCGAGCGTGAGGTCGAGCCGGGCCTGCGCGGCCTGGGTCGTCTTCTCCCAGACGAAGGCCGCTCCCTCGTGCATCGCCTGGCCGGTGTCGATCGGGTTGGCCGGGACGCAGACGAAGTAGCGGGCCTGCCGCTCCTCGTCGATCCGGCGCAGCTCGTCGAGCAGCTCGTCGCCGTTGACCGTCTCGTTGGCCAGCACGAGGACACGCGTGGCGGGTCCGTCGGGTGTGGCCGTCCCCGCTGCGTCCTCCCCGGGCGCCTTGCCCCGCAGCTTCTTCGACACGAAGTAGAGAACGAGCACGAGGGCCCAGGCCAGCAGGCTCAGCACCAGCTGCGGCCGGACCTCGGAGTCGGCGCCCATCTGGACCAGCACGGCGAGGATCGCGAGGACCACGACCACGGACAGCACCGGGAACAACCACATCTTCACCGTCAGCTGCTCCGGACCCGTCCGACGTCGCAGGATGATCTGCGACACCGCGATCAGCAGGTACACGAACAGGATGATCGCGCCGGAGGAGTTGAGCAGGAACAGGAAGACCGTGTCCGGCGAGACCGCCGCCGCGATGACGCAGAGGAACCCGACCACGCTGGAGGCGAGGATCGCGTTGCGCGGCACACCGCGCCTGGTGACCTCCATCAGCGCGGTCGGCGCCTCCCGGCGCGCGGCGAGCACGAAGAGCATCCGCGAGGACGTGTACAGCCCCGAGTTCAGGCAGGACAGCACGGCGGTGAGCACCACGGCGTTCATGATGTGGTCGGCGTAGGGGATGCCCATGGTCTTGAAGGCGGCGACGTAGGGCGACGCGGCCAGGTCGGCGCTGTTCCAGGGCAGGATGACGGCGAGCAGGAAGATCGAGCCGACGAAGAAGATCGCGATCCGCAGGATGACCGAGTTGGTCGCGCGGGCGATCGACCTGCCCGGGTCGGGGGACTCCGCCGCCGCGATGGTGGCGACCTCCGCCCCGACCATCGAGAAGATGACGACGACGATGGCGGAGAAGACCGCCCCGACGCCGTGCGGGAAGAAGCCACCCTGGGCGGTGAGGTTGCTGAAGTCGAGGCTCTTGTCGGGCCAGATCCCCAGCACGAAGACGGCGCCCAGCACGAGGAAGACCACGATGGCCGCGACCTTGATGCCGGCGAACCAGAACTCGAACTCGCCGAACGAGCTGACCGAGAAGAGGTTCGTGGCCGTCATGAGCATCATGAGGACCAGCGACATGAGCCACAGGGGAACCGCAGGCAGCCAGTACTGCAGCACCTTGGCGCCCGCCACGGCCTCGAAGCCGATGACGATCACCCAGAAGTACCAGTAGAGCCAGGCGACCGAGAACCCTGCCCAACCGCCGATCGCCTGGCGGGCGTAGTCGGCGAACGACCCGGTGGACGGGTTGGCCGTGGCCATCTCGCCGAGCATCCGCATCACCAGGATGATCAGCACGCCCGTGATGGCGTAGCTGAGGAAGGCCGACGGGCCCGCCTCCGAGATCACCGTGCCGGAGCCGACGAAGAGGCCGGCCCCGATCACCCCTCCCATCGCGATCATGGTGAGGTGGCGCTGCTTCAGGCCCTTCTTGAGCTCGACCGGTGGTGCTCCCATGAGGTCCTCCGAGGATGCGTGGGTTGATCTTCGTGGGCTATCTCATGCCATCCGGAGGAAAACCGCCAGACCCGTCCCGGCACAGCTTCGAGCAGGCAGGGTTCCTGCCCCTGCCGACCGGGCCGGAATGTCCGGCGCGGGTCGCGCGTTGAGCCCCCGGCAGCACTGGCACGAGCCAGGTTCGGACGCCCTCCCGTACGGCACCGCCGGGGGATTTGGGGCGACCGACGCGCTGACGTAACATTGTCTGTCGGTCACCTGCCGGTGACCCGATGCAGCATGCAGTCAGATCGATTGGGAGTCATGGCGAAGAAAGAAGGCGCACTCGAGCTGGAGGGCACCGTGGTCGAGGCACTGCCGAACGCGATGTTCCGCGTCGAGCTGGCCAACGGTCACAAGGTCCTCGCCACGATCAGTGGCAAGATGCGGCAGCACTACATCCGCATCCTCCCGGCCGACCGCGTCGTCGTCGAGCTCTCCGCCTACGACCTGACCCGCGGCCGCATCGTCTACCGGCACAAGTGATCCTCGGGCCCGTCCTCGGACGGGTCGGCAGGCACACCTGTTCACACCCCGCCAGGCAGGCACGTCTGCCCGGTGCCCGAAGAAGCACAAGTGAGGAAGCTCGATGAAGGTCCAGCCGAGCGTCAAGCCGATCTGCGACAAGTGCAAGGTGATCCGGCGTCACGGCAACGTGATGGTCATCTGCGAGAACCCGCGTCACAAGCAGCGGCAGGGCTGATTCCCGTCTGCACGACCCGGGTCCGTCCCGGCCGCAGCACCAGCAAGACCCAGCACCACAGCACAGTGTGATCGCAGCTCCTCGAGCCCACGGGCCGAGGAGACACCCCCGGTCGGAGGCCGGGGCCCAGGCGGTGAGCACCCGAGACCGGGGGCTCACCACAAGGCAGCCCGGGACGCGTCACGCCAGACACCTCCGCGGTGCGGCCCGGGCACGGGCCGCCGCCGACACACGAAAGGTCGTACAGCCTGATGGCTCGCCTGATCGGGGTTGACCTCCCGCGCGACAAGCGCCTCGAGGTCGCCCTCACCTACATCTTCGGCGTGGGGCACACCCGCGCTCTGGAGACCCTGGAGAACACGGGGATCAGCGGGGACACACGTGTCCACCAGCTGAACGACGAGCAGCTCGTCGCCCTGCGTGACTGGATCGAGGCCCACTACCAGACGGAGGGTGACCTTCGTCGCGAGGTGGCGGCCGACATCCGTCGCAAGGTCGAGATCGGCTCCTACCAGGGCCGTCGTCACCGTGCAGGCCTGCCCGTCCGCGGGCAGCGCACCCGGACGAACGCGCGTGGTCGCAAGGGTGCGCGCAAGCCCGTCGCCGGCAAGAAGAAGGCGCGCTGAGCCCCCGCGGCTCCCGCGCCTAGACCCAGGAGAACAGAGCACAGATGGCTACTGCAGGCCGTACCACCCGCACCACCAAGGTGCGCAAGAAGGAAAAGAAGAACGTCGTCTCGGGCCAGGCCCACATCAAGAGCACGTTCAACAACACCGTCATCTCGATCACCGACCCCACCGGCGCGGTCATCGCCTGGGCCTCGGCCGGCACCGTCGGCTTCAAGGGCTCGCGCAAGTCGACCCCGTACGCCGCCCAGATGGCTGCGGAGTCCGCCGGGCGCCGCGCGATGGAGCACGGCATGAAGCGTGTCGACGTCTTCGTCAAGGGCCCGGGCTCGGGCCGCGAGACCGCGATCCGTTCGCTCGGGGCCGTCGGCCTCGAGGTCGGCGCGATCGCTGACGTGACGCCCATCCCGCACAACGGCTGCCGCCCGCCCAAGCGCCGTCGGGTCTGACCACCACACCCAGAAAGGAAAGCTGAACAGACATGGCTCGTTATACCGGTCCTATGACCAAGAAGTCGCGTCGCCTGGGTGTTGACCTGGTCGGCGGCGACAGCTCCTTCGAGAAGCGTCCGTACCCTCCCGGCGCCCACGGCAAGGGACGCATCAAGGAGTCGGAGTACCTGCTCCAGATGCGCGAGAAGCAGAAGGCGCGCTTCTCCTACGGCGTCCTCGAGAAGCAGTTCCGTCGCTACTACGAAGAGGCGAACCGGATCCAGGGCAAGACGGGTGACAACCTGCTGCAGATCCTGGAGTCGCGCCTCGACAACGTCGTCTACCGCGCCGGGCTCGCCCGGACGCGTCGGCAGGCTCGCCAGTTCGTCGTCCACGGGCACTTCCTCGTGAACGGTCACAAGGTCAACATCCCGTCGTACCGCGTGAGCGAGCACGACATCGTCGACCTGGCGCCCAAGGCGAACGAGCAGACGCCGCACATCATCAACCGCGAGACCCACGGCGAGCGCGAGGTGCCGGCCTGGCTCCAGGTGCTCCCCGAGCGCGGTCGCGTCTTCGTGCACTCGCTGCCCACCCGGGCGCAGATCACGATCGACGTGCAGGAACAGCTCATCGTCGAGCTCTACAGCAAGTAGCGCTCTCCCACGTCTCCCGAGCCGGTCGAAGGAACCCTTCGACCGGCCCGGGGCACGTGTCGTGCAAGGCCCCCGGCACCGGACGTACCGGGGGATGTGCGGGTTCAAATATCGGTGCCCGCACGGAAGGAAGAGATCCACCATGCTCATCGCCCAGCGCCCCACCCTGTCGGAGGACGTCGACTCCGACTACCGCTCCCGGTTCGTCATCGAGCCGCTGGAGCCCGGCTTCGGCTACACCCTCGGCAACTCCCTGCGCCGCACGCTGCTCTCGTCCATCCCGGGCGCGGCCGTGACGAGCATCAAGGTCGAGGGCAACCTGCACGAGTTCTCGACCATCGAGGGCGTCGTCGAGGACGTCACCGAGATCATCTTGAACCTCAAGGCCCTCGTCGTCTCCTCCGAGGAGGACGAGCCCGTCACGATGTACCTGCGCAAGTCGGGTGCCGGTGAGGTCACCGCGGCCGACATCGCGCCGCCCGCCGGCGTCGAGGTCCACAACCCCGGGCTGCACATCTGCACGCTGAACGACTCCGGCCGCGTCGACATGGAGCTCGTCGTCGAGCGTGGCCGCGGCTACGTCTCCGCGGTCCAGAACAAGGCGATCGACGCCGAGATCGGCCGGATCCCGGTCGACTCGATCTACTCGCCGGTCCTCAAGGTCACCTACAAGGTCGAGGCCACCCGCGTCGAGCAGCGCACCGACTTCGACCGGCTGATCCTGGACGTCGAGACCAAGCAGGCCATCCGCC
>Ga0210040_10003837_pt1 | contig 20052 bp, 19 predicted proteins | sample CryGeyCG12114_NA_FD_185462 | JGI IMG/M metagenome (GOLD analysis project Ga0210040, IMG submission 185462) | Groundwater microbial communities from aquifer - Crystal Geyser CG19_WC_8/21/14_NA (SPAdes) (version 2) | ecosystem: Environmental > Aquatic > Deep subsurface > Groundwater | place: USA... | reverse complement strand
GGTGGCCACCGACACGACCCGCCGGCCCACCTACGGTCAGGTCGGGCGAGTGCCCGTGGGCGCCGTGGACACCGGCGACGGCAGCACGTCCTGATGCCCGGCCGGCCCGCTCGGGCGCGGCTGGCCGCGGGCGTCCTGGCCGCGGGCCTCGGCGCCCTCGCCCTCACCGGCTGCGGGTCCTCGGCGGCTGCGCCGGCCGGGGCCGCGACCGAGACGGCCACCACGACGGCGAGCCCTGCCCCGACCGGCGGACCGCTGGTGATGTCCGCGTCGACCCCGGTGCGGGTGCAGATCCCCTCCATCGGCGTCGACTCCGAGCTGATGGACCTCGGCCTGCAGGACGACGGCACGATGCAGGTCCCGGCCGAGGGCTTCCCGGCCGGGTGGTTCACCGAGGCGCCGACGCCCGGTGAGCTGGGGCCGGCGGTGCTCGCCGGTCACGTCGACTGGGGCGGCTCGCCGGGCGTCTTCTCCGAGCTGCGCGACGTGGTCGTCGGCGACGAGATCACCGTGCTGCGCGAGGACAGCAGCACCGCCGTCTTCCGGGTCGTGGAGGTCGGGCAGTACCCGAAGGACGCCTTCCCGACCGCCGCCGTCTACGGCGACCTCGACCACGCCGGGCTCCGGGTGATCACCTGTGGCGGCGACTTCGACCACGCCGCCCACAGCTACCTGGACAACACCGTCGTCTTCGCGGACCTGGTCGCCACCGGCTGACGGTTCACCCGAGCGCTGGACGGGGAGGACAGGGGCATGACCGAGAACAGCGAACTCCCCGACACCGCCATGGCCACCGGCAACGACGAGGGCGAGCCGGGCCAGGCAGACACCCGCCCCCTGGAGCGCGACGAGCGCCGGCTGCTCAAGGCGCTGAGGAAGCCGGCGGAGGGCACGGCCGAGCCGGCCGTCGAGGACTCGCCCGAGGTGGCCGCGGCCGTCGCCGACGGCACCCCGCTCAGTGGCGACGCGGGGAGCGGCGGGCAGGCCGGAGACGGGCTGGACCCGGAGTTCACCGACCGCTGAGCCGGCTCAGGCGCCGTCCAGCTGAGCCCGCAGTTGGACGGCGATGAGCGCGACGTCGTCCTCGTTGCGGTCCGCGAGCAGGCGGGCCAGCAGCTGGTCGGCGAGCTGCTCGGTGGGCAGGTCGAGCAGCGTGGGCACCACCTCGGCCAGCCGCGCGATGCCCACGTCGAACCCCTGGTCGCGTCGTTCCACCAGCCCGTCGGTGTAGAGCAGCACGGTCGCCCCGCGCGGCAGGGTCATCACGTGGTCGGTGCGCGCGGCCCCGGTGTGCACGCCGGCCAGCAGCTCGGGGCGGGTGGTCAGCACCTGCGCGGACCCGTCGGGCAGCAGCACGACCGGCGGCGGGTGCCCGGCGTTGGACCAGCGCAGCCGGGTGACGCCCTGCTCGACCTCCTCCGGTGTCTGCTCGAGGCGGGCGACCACCACGGTGGCGAGGGTCTTGAGCTCCAGGCCGTCCATCGCCCGGTCCAGCCGGGTGAGCACGCCGGCCGGGCTGTCGGCGCTGTCGAAGGTGATGCCGCGCAGCAGCCCCCGCAGCTGACCCATGCAGGCCGCGGCCTCGGTGTCGTGGCCGACGACGTCGCCGATGACCAGGGCCGTCGCGCCGTCGGGCTGCTGGAAGACGTCGTACCAGTCCCCGCCCACCTGGGCCTCCCGGGCCGCGGGCACGTAGCGCACCGCGAACTCCAGGTGATCGGGCTGCGGTGGCTCGGACAGCAGGCTCCGCTGCAGGGTCAGCGCCGCCTGCGCGACCCGCCGCGACCGGGCGTAGAGGGCCTCCAGCAGGTGATTGCGCAGCTCCGCGGCCTCGGTCAGCTCCGCCGCCGTCCACGCCTCGGACCGGTTGCGGACCGTCTCCCGCCACCGGTCGAAGGACTTCCGCGGGGACAGCCGGACGCTGTCGCCCTCGCGCTCGGCGATCGCCTTGTTGTGCGGGTCGCCCCCCCAGTCGACCGCCTGCACCTGCTCGGCGCGGGTCCAGAGCACGTACTGGCCGTCGGGGAGTGGGAGCGCCAGGACGCCGCACGCCAGCTCGGCCGGCGCGCCCAGCAACGGGGCCTCCAGCGGCAGCCGGTCGCTGCTCACCACGTCCTGCCCCCGAGTGGCGGCCCAGGCGGCCAGCGCGGTGCTGACCTCGGCCGGCAGCGGCACCCCGGCGGTGCGGGTGGAGCCCTGCAGGTTGACGACCACCGAGTCGGCGGGGACGACGTCCAGCAGGCCCGGCCGGCCCAGCAGCGTCTCGGTCAGCGGGCGGTCCTCGTCCAGCGCGGCGGCGGTCAGCCAGGCGAGCGTGGAGCGCACCCGCAGCGCCCGCCGGTGCTCCTCGTCCTCGGCCCGGTCGACCAGCCGCAGGGACAGCGTCGAGCCGAGGAACTCCGCCGCCGCCCGGGTGGCGTAGGGCGGCGCGTGGGTGCCGGAGTAGTGGTGGCAGGCGATGAGCCCCCACAGCTTGTCGCCGCGCAGCAGCGAGATCGACATGGAGGCGCCCACGCCCATGTTCTGCAGGTACTCGCAGTGGATGGGGGACACGCTGCGCAGCGTCGAGTAGGTCAGGTCCAGCGGCTGCCCGGTGCCGGGCAGGTCGATCGGTTCCAGCGGCGAGGGGGTGTATCGGACGTCGGAGATCAGCCGGACCCAGTTCTTCTCGTACAGCGCCCGCGCCTGCGCGGGGATGTCCGAGGCCGGGTAGTGCAGCCCGAGGAAGGAGTTGAGCTCCGGCAGCTTGGCCTCCGCCACCACCTCGCCGTTGTAGTCGGCGTCGTAGCGGTAGACCATCACCCGGTCGAAGCCGGTCAGCGTGCGGACCGCCTCGGCGGTGATGTCGTAGAGCTCTTGCAGCGAGGTCGCCCGGTTCAGGTCGCTGATCGTGCTGCGGACCGCCTGGTAGGTGTTCGGGAAGGAGAACGGCCGCGGGCCGAAGGCCGGCTCCAGCTCGATCACCAGCGTGCTCACCGCCGCCGCGCTCGACCGCCCGCGGGTCGACGGCCCGCTGGTCGACGGGCCGGACGAGGTCACGTCCGGGCCGTGCACGGCGCGGTGCAGGATCGCGTCGACCGGGCAGGGCGTGCCGCCGCAGTCGAGGATCAGCTCGATCGGGTTGCGCTCACGCAGGTCGCCGAACGCGCTCGCCGAGCGGGCGATCGCGCCGGCCGGCTCGACGCCGATCACCTCGGCCAGCGGGCGCCCCAGGGCGTCGTCCCAGGCCGTCCCCACCACGTCGGCGAGGTTGCGGGACACCTGACGGACGACCATGTCCGGCTCGCTGACCGCCAGCAGGACCCCGCGGGGCTGGATGCTCCCAGGGACGTGGATCGGCTCGCGCTCGCAGTTGGTCAGGTCGACCGGCTCACCAGGAGCCAGCCACGGGGCGGTCTGCAGCTGGTCGGTCACGCGGACACCTCGGTGGGGGAGGAGGAGGGCCGCCGCTCGCCGACGGGGAGGGGGGCGCCGCAGCAGCGGGCGAGTGCGCGGAAGGTCTGCCGACCGGCGTCGACCACCCGGTCGGCGTCGCCCCCCGCGGCGACGTGCGCGCGGGTCACGGTGCGGAAGGCGTGCCACATGGCGCCGGTCTGCTCGCCGTAGGGCGAGAAGCACGACAGTCGGCCGGTACCGGCCAGCTGCGGCAGCGTCGCCAGGTGCCGGTCGATGAACACCCCGCCCAGCGAGGAACCCTCCAGCACGTACAGCCGGCCCAGTGCGGTGTCGGTGTCCTCGACCGGCGGCAGCGCCGGCCGGTCGGATGACGGGGCGGCGCCCAGCGCGGCCAGGTCGGCGGCGAAGAGAGCGGCCCGGCGCCGGCGGGGCCACTCGACCCGGGCCGCGTCCGCCGGATGCGTCCGCGCCCAGTCGTCCAGCCCGGCCTCGGCCGCCGCCCAGAAGCCGTGCATCCGCTGCAGCACGTCGACCAGCCGGGACCGGGTCAACGTGGGCGAGAGCAGGTCCAGGGTGTCCTCGACGGCCCGGTGCTCCGCGGCCGTGCCGGTACGGAGGCGGCGCAGCACGTCCATGTCCTCGACCACCCGGCCCCCGTCCCCCCACGCGCCGCGCCGGGGACCGGGGGACGCTGCTCGTGCAGTGCTCATGAGCGTAGGTCACCGTTGCGCGCGGAGAGTTCCGTGACGGGGATGCCGGAGGTGAGCCGGGCCACACGGACGCCGAGGTGCAGCAGCAGCCGGTCGGCGCCGTCGGCGAGGTCCAAGCCGGTGAGCTGCTCGATCCTGCCCAGCCGGTAGTACAGCGTCTGGCGGTGGACGCACAGCCGGGACGCCGCCCGCTGCGGGCTGCCCGCGCAGTCCAGCCACACCTCGGCGGTGCGGGTGAGCACCGGGTCGGCCAGCAGGGCGGTGAGCGACGGGTCCGGAGCGGGCAGCGACGCCACCTGACGCCACACCCCGAGTTCCGGCCAGGACGCCGCCGGTGCCAGCCGCGGGTCGATGCCGGCCACCCGGGCGGCGGTCCGCGCCTCGTGCCACTGGGCGGGGAGCTCGCTGCAGCCGAGCCGGGCCGCGGCGACGCCGGCCGTGCTGCCGGCCGGCAGGCCACCCAGCGCCGCCGCGCTGAGCGCACCCGCCGGCCGGGGGTCGCCGTCGCCGGGCAGCGGCAGCAGCACGGCCACCGCTGCTCCGTCGTCCAGCACCGCCGGCACGGCGCCGGCCCGCGGCGGTGCCCACCCGGTCGGCAGGCCCGGGGCTGCCGGGTGCAGGGCCACCAGGGTCACCGGGGTGCTCGGGCCCAGGGCCTCGGTGAGCGCCCGGACGGCGCGGCCGGGGGCCCCGCCGGTGAGCACGGTCCGCAGGGCCGCGGAGAGGTCGTCGGTGTCCGGGCGGCCCTGCCCCAACAGCCGGCCGGCCTCGGCGGCCAGTCGCACTGCCTCGGCCAGGCCGGGGGAGGAGGGGGCGGCGACGTCGGTGCGGCCCTCGTCGAGCAGCCACAGGTAACCGTGCAGCCGGCCTCCGGAACGCACCGGCAGGCACAGCCGGGTGAGGATGCCGGCGGCCGGGTCGGCCGGCACCCGCACCGGCGCGGTCGCACCGGCGATGCCGTGGCTCTCGAACCAGGCGCGCACCTCCGGGGTGGAGCTGCGGCCCAGGATGGACCGGGCCCGGACGGTGTCCATCGTCGCGCCCGGGGTGGCCGGGCCGGTGCCGTCGTGCGCGCAGAAGGACAGCAGGGTGAACTCGCGGTCCTCCAGCGTCGCCGGCGCACGCAGCACCCGCGACACCTCGTCGACCAGGTCCTGCAGGTCGTCGCGCACCGGGTCTCCTCCCGCCGCCGTTCAGACGATCGTACGAGGCGGGGCCGTCGAGTCCGGACATCTGTCGGTGGCGCGGAGCAGCTCGGCGTCCCTACCGTCGTGCACGTGCCCGTGCTGCAGAAGGCCCTGCTGGCCGCCTCCTCCCGTCCCGGGCTGCGGCGGGTGGTCACCGGTACCCCGGTCACCCGCCGGGTGGTCGACCGGTTCGTCGCCGGGGAGACGTTGCCGGAGGCGCTGGCCGTCGTCCGGGCGCTCGCGGCCGACGGCATCGGGGTGGCCCTGGACCACCTCGGTGAGGACGTGACCGACCGGACCGAGGCCACCCGCAGCCGGGACGCGTACCTGGCCGCGCTGGAGGGGCTGGCGCCGCTGCAGCTGGGCCGGGCCGCGGAGGTGTCGGTGAAGCTGTCGGCCTTCGGTCAGGCGCTGCCGGTCGGGGGCCACGACATCGCGCTGCAGCTGGTCCGCCCGGTCGTCGAGGCGGCGACCGCGCTGGGCACCACGGTCACCCTGGACATGGAGGACTCCCGGACGGTCGACTCGACGCTGGGCGTCCTCGCCGAGCTGCGGCGTGACCACCCGGGCACCGGCGCCGTGCTCCAGGCGATGCTGCGCCGCACCGAGGACGACGCCCGGGCCCTCGCCGTCCCCGGGTCGCGGGTGCGGCTGGTGAAGGGCGCCTACCGGGAGCCGGCGGCCGTCGCGTACCAGGACAAGGCCGAGGTCGACGCCGCCTACGTCCGCTGCCTGGAGGTGCTGGTGCGGGGCGGCGGTCACCCGATGGCCGGCACCCACGACCCGGCGCTGATCTCCCGGCTGCTGGAGCTGGTCGCCGAGACCGGGCGCAGCCAGGACAGCTACGAGTTCCAGCTGCTCTACGGCATCCGCCCGGAGGAGCAGGTCCGGTTGGCCGCCGCCGGGCACACCGTGCGTGCCTACGTCCCCTACGGCGCCGACTGGTACGGCTACTTCATGCGCCGGCTGGCCGAGCGCCCGGCCAACCTGCAGTTCTTCCTGCGCTCGCTCGCCACCAGGTCCTGAGAGAGGACCACCCTTTCCCCCACGCCTCGCAAGCTCGGCGCGGGCCCCTGAAGGGTGGCCGTCCCGAACGTCACGAAGAGGAGCACCCCCCATGGACGCCGTCACCCAGGTCCCCGCCCCGCGCAACGAGCCGGTCAAGGACTACGCCACCGGCAGCGCCGAGCGGGCCGAGCTGCAGCAGCGGCTCAGCGAGCTGGCCGCCGCCCCGGTCGAGCTGACCGCCACCATCGGCGGTGAGCAGCGGATGGCCGCCGGCGCCCCGTTCGACGTCGTCGCCCCGCACCGGCACGCCCAGGTGCTCGGGACGTCGGCCGCCGCGACCGCAGCGGACGCGCAGGACGCCGTCCGCTGCGCCAAGCAGGCAGCGCGCGGCTGGGCAGAGCTCTCCTTCGACGACCGCGCCGCGGTGTTCCTCAAGGCCGCCGACCTGCTCGCCGGGCCGTGGCGGCAGACGCTCAACGCCGCGACCGTGCTCGGCCAGAGCAAGACCGCCTACCAGGCCGAGATCGACGCGGCCTGCGAGCTGATCGACTTCTGGCGCTACAACGTGCACTTCGCCAGCCAGGTGCTGGCCGAGCAGCCGGTGTCCGGCCCCGGCGTGTGGAACCGGGTCGACCACCGCCCGCTCGAGGGCTTCGTCTACGCCGTCACCCCGTTCAACTTCACCGCGATCGCGGCCAACCTGCCGACGGCTCCGGCGCTGATGGGCAACACGGTGGTGTGGAAGCCCGCGCCGACCCAGCAGCTGGCCGCGCACCTCACCATGCGGCTGCTGGAGGCCGCCGGGCTCCCGGCGGGCGTGATCAACATGCTCCCGGGCGACGGGGTCGCCGTCTCCGACGTCGTCCTCGCCGACCGCGACCTCGCCGGCATCCACTTCACCGGCTCCACCGCGGTGTTCCAGCACCTGTGGCGCACCGTCGGGGAGAACATCTCCGGCTACCGCGGCTACCCGCGCGTCGTCGGCGAGACCGGTGGCAAGGACTTCATCGTCGCCCACCCCTCGGCCGACCCGGACGTGCTGCGCACGGCGATGATCCGCGGCGCCTTCGAGTACCAGGGGCAGAAGTGCTCGGCGGCGTCCCGGGCCTACGTGCCGCGCAGCGTGTGGGCCGAGGTCCGCGACGACCTCATCGGCATCACCGAGGAGATCCCGGTCGGCGACGTCACCGACTTCTCGAACTTCATGGGCGCGGTCATCGACGGCCGGTCGTTCGCCAAGCTGTCCGCGGTGCTCGAGGCCGCCCGGGACGACGACGCGCTGACCGTCGTCGCCGGCGGCACCGCCGACGACAGCGAGGGGTTCTTCGTGCGGCCCACGGTCATCGAGGGCACCGACCCCGAGCACGAGGTCTTCAGCACCGAGTACTTCGGGCCGGTGCTGGCCGTGCACGTGTACGACGACGCCGACTACGACACCGTGCTCGCGCAGATGGAGTCGGTGGCGCCCTATGCGCTGACCGGCTCGGTCATCGCCCAGGACCGGGTGGCGATCGCGCACGCGCAGCGCTTCCTGCGCAACGCCGCCGGCAACTTCTACGTCAACGACAAGCCCACCGGCGCCGTCGTCGGCCAGCAGCCCTTCGGCGGCGGCCGCGCCTCGGGCACCAACGACAAGGCCGGGTCGGCGCAGAACCTGCTGCGCTGGACCAGCGCGCGGTCGATCAAGGAGACGTTCGTCCCGGCGACCGACCACCGCTACCCGCACATGCTCTGATCGCGACCCTCCGGGCCGCACCGCGGCCAGGTGCCGTCCCTGGCTGAGCCGAGCCGCTTCGTCGCTCGGTCGCGGGACCCTCCGGGCCCCACTCCTCGCGATCCCCAGTGGTCGCGCCGGGTGCTCAGCTGATCTGTCGTTCCGCTCTCAGGTCCGCCAGCAGTTCGGCGACGGTCTGCTCCAGCGGGGCGTTGCCGGCGATCACGTCGCCCGGCTCGTCGTCGGCCAGCCGCTCCAGGGTGGCCAGCTGGCTGTCCAGCAGGGACGGCGGCATGTAGTGGCCCTGCCGCTTCGTCAGCCGCTGCGCCAGCACCTCCCGGTCGACGTCGACGTGGGCGAACCAGACCGACGGGTGGCCCTCGCGCAGCAGGTCCCGGTACACCCGCTTCAGCGCCGAGCAGGTGACCACCACGTCGGTGCCGGCCGCCTCGTGCTCCCCGATCACCTCGGCGATCCGGCGCAGCCACGGCCAGCGGTCCTCGTCGTCCAGCGGGGTGCCGGCGGCCATCTTGGCGACGTTGGCCGCCGGGTGCAGGTCGTCGCCCTCGATGTACTCCCAGCCCAGCTGCCGGGTGAGCTCCCGGGCCGCGCTCGTCTTGCCGGAGCCGGACACCCCCATGACGACGATCGAGGTGGTCGCCGGGATGCTGGGCGCGGAGTCCATGCGCTGAACCGTAGGGGGCAGCGGAACGGGAACGGGGGACCGGGAGTGACGACGACCGGGGGGCGCACGTCGCTCTGGCGGCTTCCTGCGGTGCGCGCGATGTTCGCCGTCACCCTGCTCGGCATCTCCAGCTACGCGCTGCTGCTCTCCGCGCTGCCGGCGTACGCGGCCGACGCGGGCGCCGGCCTGGTCGCGGCCGGCTCGGCGACCACCGTCTTCCTGGTCGTCACGGTGCTGGTGCAGGGCACGGTGCCGGCTGCGGTGCGCCGCTGGGGGCTCGGCCCGGTGCTGACTGCCGGACTGGTCGCCCTCGGGCTGCCGGCGCCGCTCTACCTCCTCGACGACTCGGTGGGCTGGCTGATGGCCGTCTCCGGGGTCCGGGGCATCGGGTTCGCGGTGCTGACGGTCCTCGGGTCGACGATCGCCGCCCAGGCGGTGCCGCCCGAGCGGCGCGGGGAGTCGATCGGCATCTTCGGGCTCGGGGCCGCCATCCCGTCGCTGGTCGCCGTCCCGGGCGGGACGGCGCTGACCCTGGCCGGTCACTTCTCCTGGGTGGCGGTGCTGGCCGGCGGGTCGCTGCTGGCGGTGGCGTTCGTCCCCGGGCTGGTCCGGGCGCTCGGGGAGCCGCCGGCCGACCCGGCGCCCGGTGGGTCCCGGGCCGCGGTGTGGGCGGCCGCCGCGCCGTCCCTGGTGCTGCTGGTGGTCACGCTGGCCGGTGGCGGGCTGGTCACCTTCCTGCCGATCGAGCGACCGGACGGCTCCCTGGCGGCCGTCGCGCTGCTGCTCTTCGGTGTGAGCACCGCGGTGTGCCGCTGGCAGGCCGGCGTCCTGGTCGACCGGGTCGGTGCGCGGGTGCTGCTGCCGGCCACGCTGCTCAGCGGGGTGGCCGGGATGGCACTGGTGGCGCTGGGCCTCACCGCCACCGGCGCCGCGGCGGCGACCGCGGTGCTCGGCGGCGTGCTGGCGCTGGGCGTCGCCTACGGCGCCGTGCAGAACCTGACCCTGGTGATCGCGCTGGCTCGGGCGGCCGAGGGGCAGACCACCACGGTCAGCGCGGTGTGGAACGCCTGCTACGACAGCGGGACGGCGATCGGCGCGCTCGCGGTGGGCGCCGTCGCGGCGGGCGTGGGCCTGCCCCTGACCTACGGGCTGGTCGCCGTGCTCCTGGCCCTGGTGCTGCCGCTGGCGGTCACGCTGCCCCGCGCGCTCCGTGCGGCCACCCAGCCGGCCGGGCTCAGCTGACCGGGGCCTGATCGCCCAGCCGGCGGCGGGCGGCCTCGGCCAGGCGCTCGACGGTGCGCACCTCGTCGGCGGCCTGGCGCAGCCAGGAGCGCAGCCCCTCGACGTCGCGACGGTTGGCGTCGCGCAGCTGGCCGAGCAGCACCTGCCGGGTGCTCGACTGCGCGCGCATGGCGGTGGGCAGGGTCCGGCCGGTGCGGCGGGCCATGGTGGTGAGCGCGGCGCCGACGAAGACCAGCTCGCGGGTGTCGGAGAGCCCGGCCAGCAGCGCTCCGGCCTCGTCGGTGCGGCCGTCGGCGACCAGCTGCAGGTACTCGCGGGCGCGGCGGGCGCCGGTGTCGGCGGGGGACTCGGGGGATGCGCTCACCCTTCCACTGTCCCTCAGCGGCCCGACCACTGCGGCGGCCGCTTCTCCAGGTAGGCCGCGATGCCCTCCTTGCGGTCCTCGCTGAGGTAGGGGTTGGGGCCGACGTCCAGCCGCAGCGCGGTGGCCAGCGGCAGCTCCAGCCCCTTGACCGCCGTCTCCTTCATCCGCCGCACCGACAGAGGGGCGTTCGCGGCGATCCGGTCGGCGAGCGCGAGCGCCTCGGCGAGCACCTGGTCTGCCGGGACGACCCGGTTGACCAGCCCCCACCGGGCGGCGGTCTCGCTGGTGACGTACTCGCCGGTGAACAGCATCTCCAGCGCGATGCCGGTGGGGATGCGCTTGGGCAGCACCACCGAGCCGTAGTTGGCGCCCATGCCGATCGTCGCCTCGGGCAGCCCGAGCTTGATCCCGGGAGCGGCGACCCGGATGTCGCAGGCCAGCGCCAGCTCGAAGCCGCCGGCGACGGCGTGGCCGGTGAGCGCGGCGATCACCGGCACGTAGGTCTCGGTGAGCACCTCGAAGAGGTTGCGTCCCGGCCGGTTCATCGGCGGCCGGAACGCCTCCCCGCGCTGGTCGTGCTCGCGGATCTCCTTGAGGTCGAAGCCGGCGCAGAACGCCGGGCCGTTGCCGGTGAGGACGACGGCGCGCACGTCGATGTCGGCGGCGCAGGCGAGCAGCTCCTCGACCAGGTCGGCCTGCAGCGCGCTGGACAGTGCGTTGCGCCGCTCCGGGCGGTCGAGGGTCAGCACCCGGACGTGCCCTCGGTCCTCGGTGACCAGGCCTGACTCGCGACGCTGCGGTTGTCCCATGCCCTGATCCTGCCGCGCGCCCGGTCGGCGGGCAGCTCGCCGTGAGTTCGACCTCGGCGGCTCCGGCCTGCAGCAGGGCGCCTGCCGTGGCCGGTTGACACGGACGCGGCATGGGCAGGACGCCGAGCAGGGATGGCCCGTGCCGGCGCGGGGCGGCCCCAGGCTCGGTGGTCGAGACCACGGCCACCGAGCCGCTCCCGCGTGCTGGTCAGTCGCCGTACTGGCAGGCCCGGCACAGGCCTGCGTCGTCCGGGACGTCCTGGACCTGCACGACCTGCACCCACTCGCCGCACAGTGCCTGGACATCGGTCGACGCCTCGGCCGCTGTGCGTCCGGCGGCGCCCTCGACGGCGTGCAGCGGGCCGACCAGCGCGTCCGAGGTCCCGCCGGCGTCGCCGTCCGTCCCGGGTCGTCTCGGCCGCATCCCGATCAGGTTCGTCACCACCCCAGCCTCCGTCGCGCGGCGCCGTCGCGCCACCAGCGGTTCCCGAGCGACGCCCCTCGGGAGCCGGGTACCGTGGCAGTCGTGTCGTTGATCTTCCACTGGGGTGGCCCCCGCCACGGCGAGGTGGACGAGGTCCCCGCCGAGTCCCTCGCCTCGTCCGTGCTGGTCTACGACGGCCCGCGGTGGATCGGTGTGTACGAGCGGTTCCAGCCCCGGCAGATGCACGACACCGCCAACGGCCCGGCCGAGGTCTGGATCGTCCGCGAGTAGTCGCGGCCCGGGGACGGCGTCGAGACGCCACCCGGAACGCCCCCTCGCCGAGGATGGGCGGCCTCGTCAGGGTGCCTCTCGGATCGACTCCGCCGGGTTGCCCCGGCGTGGACAGGCCCCCGTAGTCCGGAGCGCCCAGCTCCGCTGGCGGCGAGCACAGCACCACTGCCCCCGACACGACGAAGCGGCCCCGTCCCGGAGGACGAAGCCGCTGGTCGAGCGTGGTGCGCCATCAGGGACTCGAACCCCGAACCCGCTGATTAAGAGTCAGCTGCTCTGCCAATTGAGCTAATGGCGCGTGCCGCCCGGCGCGGCCGGGCAACAGTGGAGAACTGTACACGCTGGTCCGGTCCTGCCCGCGCGTGGGGCGGATGGGTCGGTTGCGTCGCACCAGCAACCAACTGTCAGCTCGAGCGTGGACACTGGGGAGCGGTGCAGGCATCCACCGGGAGGGTCCCGGGGGGCGGGATGCGCGCCAGGTACAGGGGGCAGGTCTTCGTGGGGTTCCAGCAGTCGAGACGGATCGCCGCTGTGTTGGTCGCCGCATCGGTCGGCCTGCTCGCGGGCTGCAACGGGTCGTCGTCGGACGCGTCCGGTGGCTCCGGCGCACCCGAGTCGTCGGCGGCGCCCGCCGAGCTGGCACTGAGCCTGGCCGACGGTGCGGTCGACGTCTCCCCGGCGACGCCGCTGGAGGTCACGGTCACCGGTGGCGACCTCGACGAGGTGACCGTCGCGGACGCCTCCGGCGCCCCGGTGGCCGGCAGTGTCGCGCCCGCGGCCGACGACCCGGCGAAGCAGGTCTGGACGCCGGAGGCCGACCTGGCCTACGGCACCAGCTACACGGTGACCGCCACGGCGGCCAACGCCGACGACGAGGAGGCCACGGCCACCTCGACCTTCACCACGGTCACGCCGGCCACGCTGTCCACCCCGGGGGTCGGCCCGCTGGACGGCACCACCGTCGGCGTCGGCATGCCGATCCGGGTCTTCTTCGACCAGCCGGTGGCTGACAAGGCCGCCGTCGAGAGCCACCTGGTGGTGGACACCTCGACGCCCACCGACGGCGCCTGGAACTGGGTCAGTGACGACGAGGTGCACTTCCGCCCGTCCACGTACTGGCCCGCGGACACCGAGGTGACGCTGACCGCCGACCTCTACGGCGTCGACTTCGGCGAGGGTGTCTGGGGCGAGAAGGACCGCACCGTCGCCTTCACCGTCGGCGAGCGGCACGTCTCCGTCGCCGACGCAAGCACCCACACGCTGACCGTCTACGACGGCGACCAGGTGGTGCAGACGTACCCGATGAGCGCCGGCAGCAACACCAACCCGACCCACAACGGCGCTCACGTCGTGCTGGAGAAGTTCGCCGACATCACCATGGACTCCTCGACGTTCGGTCTGGCGGTCGACGCCCCCGGCGGCTACCGGACCGACGTCGAGTACGCGACCCGCATCTCCAACAACGGCGAGTTCGTGCACGCCGCGCCCTGGTCGGAGGCCCAGCAGGGTTCCTCCAACGTCAGTCACGGCTGCATCAACCTCTCCACCGCGCGGGCGCAGTGGTTCTACGACTTCTCCCAGCCCGGGGACGTGGTCGAGGTCGTCAACTCCGTCGGCGGCACGCTGACCCAGGCCGACGGCGACATCTACGACTGGGCGATCCCGTGGGACGAGTGGACGGCCGGCAGCGCGCTGAGCTGACCCCCAGCACCGAGGAGAGGCCGCGACCCGCCCGGGTCGCGGCCTCTCCTCGTCTGCGGCTCGGAGTCTGCGGTCGTCGGGGTCCGCGGCCGTCAGAGCCGCATGCCACGGTCCCCGCTCCGGTCGGCCCCCGGGACCAGCGCGCTGACCGCGGACTCGACGACCGCGTAGACCGCCAGCGCCGCGCTGATCACCAGCGCGGGCGGGACGACGACCGGGGCGGCCAGCACCGACAGCGCCAGCACCCGGGGGGCGTCCCACCACCAGCCCGGCCGGCGCAGCGGGTTGGCCAGCGCGGCCCAGCGGACGCCGGTCCACATCAGCCAGCGGCGCACCGGGGGCACGTCGAGCTCCGCCATGACCCGCCGGAACACCCCGTCGGCGTCCCGGGAGTCGATCACCCGGGTGGCGAGCCCGACCGTGGTCAGCCAGTCGTGCAGCACCGCGGCCAGCGTGTAGCGGCCGAAGCGGGGGAACAGCCAGACGGCGATGCGCGGCACGGAGGCGAAGTCGGTGCGGAAGCCGGCCGGGACGACGAAGGTGTCCCGTCGTCCGCGATAGACCAGCGGCTCCAACACCTCCCACAGCTCGTCCGACGAGCGCCGCACGCTGAGGGTGGGGGAGTCGAAGGGCACGCTGCGAGACTTCCCGGCCCGACCGCCGTGCGAACCCCGTACCGGGTGACCCTGCCGTCTGGTCCACCACGCGTGCCGCTGAGCCTCAGCCCAGCCGGCGCCGCAGCAGCTCGTCCTCGCGGCGCAGCACCACCCCGACCAGCTCCCGGACGGCGGACTCCGCCTGCCGGCCGATCAGCGGGGCGTCGACGGTGGCGTCCCCGGTGACCGTCGAGCGGGTGCCCTCGGGCGTCGGGGTCAGGCGCCGCTCGCCGGTGACCCGCACGGTCCGCCCGAAGACCTCGGCCCGGACGTCCAGGTCGGTGCGGTGACCGCCCGCGCCGTCCGTCGTCCACTCGGCGCGCTCGACCACGGACACCGAGGAGCCGACGAACCGGGCGAACACCGGGGGGATGCCCGCGGTGGGTGCGGCGAGCCGCACGGTCGTCGCCGGGCCCGGACCGACGCGCACCTCCTGGACCTGCGCGCCCATCGCTGCGGCGCGCTCGCGCAGGAAGTCCTCGGCGGTGAGCAGGGCGCGGACGACGCCCGGCGTCGCCGGGTAGCTGCTGGAGACGTCGATGGCCATGGCCCCAACGTCGCACGCGGCTCCAGCGGCGTCACCGGCGGTCCGGTGTCGCCGTCCCGATCGTGCTCGCCGCGGGGTGACGCTCGGTCACCGGTCGAGCGGCCCGCCGAACTCCGCCGCCGCCCACCTGCCGTGCAGGACATGACGCTGCCCCCGGCTGGCCGCCGCAGTCCCCGCCTCCTGGCGCGACGTCATCCGGGGGTGCGGCGGGCCGATCAGCTGACTCTCGACGAGCGCGCCGCTGATCGGAGTGGCTGAGCCGGGACGCCGACGACTTCGGACCGGGCACGCAGTGGGTCCGGGAGGCCCAGCGCGAGGCCGGCGCCGCGGCGGCACCCGCGGCGGGAGCTCCGGCGCCCTCGGCCGGGGCGGCCCGCGGGGCTAGGCTCACCGCCGCGGGTGCCGACTGGTCGGCGTCCACGCAGCACGACCCGGCCTGCGGCCGGAGCGCCTGGGTCGCCGTCCGGCCACCCGCACGGGGCGGAGCCTGGGTGGAGTGCGGATGCCGGACGACGGGAACGACCACCACGCGCTCGCGGTGGCGTCGCCGCCGGCCGGCCCGGGGCTGGGCTTCGTCGACGCGGAGGGCCGGTCGCGCACCGAGAGCCTCGGCGAGCGCGTGCTGGGTTCGCTGCTGGACCGGGCCCACCTCATGCCGGCGCGCCTGGTGGGGCCGCTGGTGGCCCAGGAGATCGAGGCCGTCGGTGGCACCGACGTCACCATCTGGCTGCAGGACTACGACCAGCGGACGCTGCAGCCGCTGACCGGTCAGGGGCTGGGCGGGGCGTCCACGCCGATCGAGGGCAGCTGGGCGGGCAGTGCCTTCACCCAGGACGCCCGGATCGAGCAGCAGCTGGCCGGCGGCGCCGTGCGGCTGTACCTGCCGATGCTCGACGGCTCCGACCGGGTCGGCGTCCTGGCGTTCACCCTGCCGGGAGTCGACGACAACGACCGCCGGCTCGCGCAGCGGCTGGCCGGCCTGACCGCCGACCTGATCGTCACCAAGGACCTCTACACCGGCACGTTCGCCCGCGTCCGCACGGCCGCGCCGATGAGCCTGTCGGCCCACCTGCAGTGGCAGACCCTGCCACCGCTGGTGATGACCACGCCGGACGTCGCCCTCGCCGGCATCCTGGAACCGGCCTACGACGTCGGTGGGGACAGCTTCGACTACTCGCTGGACGACCACGTGCTGCACCTGGCGGTCTTCGACGCCATGGGTCACGGGCTGGAGGCGGCCATCATGGCCACCGTCGTGGTCGCCGCCTACCGGCACGGCCGACGGTCCGACGCCGCGCTGCCGGACCTGTACGTGCACATGGACGACGTCCTCAACTCCTCCCACCCGGGACGCTTCGCCACCGCCCAGGTGGGGCGGCTGGACACCGAGACCGGGGTGCTCAGCTGGGTGAACGCCGGTCATCCGGCCGCCCTCCGGATCCGGGAGAGCGGCGATGTCACCGAGCTCGCCGGCCCGATCACCCGCCCGGTGGGCTTCGGCGGCGCCGCTCCGTCGGTGCAGTCCGTGCAGCTGGCGCCGGGTGACCGGGTGCTGTTCTTCACCGACGGCGTCGTCGAGGAGCGGCTCGATGACGGGCTGCAGTTCGGCGAGGAGCGGTTCCGCCGGCTCGTCGAGCAGCCCGGTGCCGACCGGACGAGCGTCGCGGAGACCGTGCGGCTGCTCTCGCACGCCCTGATGGCCGCGCGCGGCGGCCGGACCAGCGACGACGCCTCGCTGCTGCTCGTGGAGTGGCGTGGCCCGCCCCGGGACGACGAGCTGGCGCGCGGCGTCATCGGCGGGCTGCCCGCCGGGGACATCGACATCTGACGCACCCGCTGCTCGTCCCGCGAGGCCAGCGGAGACGAGGAAGGCCCTGGTCAGCAATGCTGACCAGGGCCTTCGGTGGGGTGAGTGACGGGACTTGAACCCGCGACATCCAGGATCACAACCTGGCGCTCTACCAGCTGAGCTACACCCACCATGTACACCGGGCGGCTGGCGAGAGCCGGCCCGGCGACGGGGCAACGATACCGGAGGCGGTCAGGCCTCCGACGAGGCCGGGGTGGCAGCGGCCCCGCCGTCGGCCGCGCCGGCCGCCAGCAGGTCCGCGAACGCCGTCACGACCGCCGCCGAGGCGGCCTGCGCGCCGGCGCTGTCCGGGCCCGGCTCCGGCACGAACAGGGTCTGCCGGTAGTAGGCCAGCTCCCGGATCGACTCCAGGATGTCGGCCAGTGCGCGGTGCGCCAGGCCCTTGGGCGGCTGGGCGAAGTAGACCCGCGGGAACCAGCGGCGGGCCAGCTCCTTGATCGAGGAGACGTCGATCATGCGGTAGTGCAGGTGTTCGTCGAGCTCGGGCATGTCGCGGGCGAGGAAGCCCCGGTCGGTGCCGATCGAGTTCCCGCACAGCGGCGCGGTCCGCCGCTCGGGCACGAACCGCTTCACGTACTCCAGCACCTGGGCGGAGGCCTCCTCCAGGGTGACGGTGGAGGCGCGCACCTCCTCGGTCAGCCCGGAGTGCGCGTGCATCTCGGTGACCACGTCGGCCATCCCGGCCAGCGCCGAGTCGTCGGCGTGGATGATCACGTCGAGCCCCGGGTCCAGCACGTTGAGCTGGGAGTCGGTGACCACCACCGCGACCTCGATGAGCTTGTCGCTGGCCAGGTCCAGCCCGGTCATCTCGCAGTCGATCCAGACCAGGTTGTTCGTCGCACTGTCCGCCACGAGCGCCGACCCTACGCACCGGCGGCCCGGCTCACCGGCCACACCCGCCCCATGTCGCCCGGATCCGGCGCCGACAGGGCCGTCCGGACACCTCCGGCACATACGCTCCGGGCTCCTGCACCGAGCCAGCGGAGTCGTCCGTGTCCTCTCCTCCGTCCTTCCCGCCCCGCACCCCGGTGCCGGCGCCACTCTCCCTGCGTGCCGGACTGCGGTCGCCGGTCGACCTGCTGCGCTGGCTCTGGCAGGCCTACGGAACCCCGGGGGCCCCGGGGCGGCCCACCAGCCAGTCGGAGCTGCGCTGGATCTACAGCGCCTGGCTGGTGGCGTTCGGGCTGAAGATGCTCGGCTCGTCCTGGGACGTCTCCTGGCACTTCCGCTGGCTGCGCGACGACCTGGCCCCGCCGCACCTGCTCAACTCCGCCGGCACCGGGCTGGTCGTCGTCCTGGTGGTCTTCGCCGGCTACACCGGCTACGGCGTGGACCGGCGCGCCCTGCGGCTGATGCAGGCAGGCATCGCGACCTTCCTCGTCGCCATCCCGATCGACCTGCTCAACCACCGGATCAACGGGCTGGACATCACCAGCTGGAGCCCCAGCCACGCTCTGCTGTACCTCGGGACGGCGATCATGCTGGCCGGGGCGCTGCGTGGCTGGTGGCTGTACGCCGCGCCCGGCCGGGTCCGGGACCTGGTCTCGCTGGGGCTGTGGCTGTTCTTCGTGGAGAACGTGCTGTTCGCCAACCAGCACCAGGAGTACGGCGTCCTCGCCCTGGCCGACTACCGCGCCGGGCACACCACGGCCGAGCCCTCGCTGCTGGACTTCGCCGCGTCGCAGGGGCAGTCGCCGGAGCAGTTCATGCTCCCGGTGCCCTCCTGGGTGCACCCGGCCTGGCTGGTCTGCGCCGGGCTGCTCGCCCTGGTGGTGGCCCGGAAGACCGTGGGCCTGCGCTGGACGGCGACCGCGGTGGCCGGCACCTACCTGGCCTACCGGGCGGTCGCCTGGGTGCTGCTCACCTCCACCGGTTTCCCGCCGTCGGTGCTGCCGGTGATGCTGCTGGCCGGTGCGGTGGTCGTCGACCTCGCCGTCACCGCCCGGGTGCCCGGCTGGCTGGCCGGCCCGGTCGCGACGGCGGCGGTCGTCCTGGCGGCCTGGCTGCAGGACGTCGTCGCGGTCATCCCGCCGTGGAACTGGGGCGCCGTGCCGTTCGTGGCGCTGGGGTGCGCCCTGCTCTGGGGGGCGCTGGACCGGCTGGTCGGCTCCTCCGCCTTCGCCCGTTGGCAGGCGCCGGGAGAGGCCGTCCGGCCCCTCGTGGACGACACGCCGGTGCCCGCGGGAGGCGGCGGCGCGTCCACCTGGTGACCCCGGGCGGCGGGTCCGATGACGTAACGTCGAGCCGGTCCGCCGCCCGAGCTGCGGCGCCGCCCACCGCGGTCGGATCCCGACCCGGGGCGATCGCCGAGCCCCCGCCGCCGTCCCTGGAGGACCCGTGCTGATCCTCACGCCGACGCCGTTGCAGACGGCGGCCGAGCGTGCGTTCTTCGCGGAGCTGGCCGGCTGGGACACCGGCAGCGGTGTCCGCGGTGCCGTGATGGCCTCGCTGCCGGTCGTCGACGGCCCGATGCAGCGGCGGCAGGCCGACGCCGTGCTGTTCGTGCCCGAGGGCGTGGCCATCGTCCGCGTGGTCGAGGTCGAGCGGCGGTCCGGCGTGGTCACCACCCACCCCGACGGTGCCTGGACGATCGGCTCCGGGGAGGGGCCCGGGGACGTGCTGCAGCTGGCCGGCGGCGGCTCCACGCCGCTGGAGGGGCTGATGCGGGCCGGCATGCACGCCGCGGTGACGCTGCGGAAGGCCGGGCTGGAGCCGGGTCGGATCGCCCGGCTCACCGTCCTGGTCGGGCCGGTCAGTGGGCTGGTGCCCCCGGACGGCGACCTGGGCGAGGGTGACCAGGTCGCCCTGGTCGACTCGCGCTCGCTGCAGCTGGGCATCGCCCGGGCCAGCCGCTACGCCGGCACCGACAACCCCCGGCTGTGGACGACGGCCGACGTCCGGTCGGCGATCGAGGCCCTCGGCGTGGCCGGTCGCACCCCCTCGGTGGAGGAGCTCAACGGGGAGGGCTTCCCGTACTCGCCCTACGTGCTCCGTCGCCCCGACCTGCTCACCCCCGCGGCGCTGAACGCGGCACCGAGCCGCGCCGCCGCACCGATCATCGGCGCGATGGGCGGCCCGGCCACCGGTCCGGGGCCCACCGCCGCGCCCGGGCCCGCCAGCAGCTCGTCGCTGCACCGGGCCACCGCTGCCGGTCCGCTGGTCGACCCGGCTGCCGCCGCCCGGGTCGCCGCGGCGGCCGTGCAGGCGCAGGAGGAGGCCGAGCGGTCGGCCGGCACCCCGGCCCGCACCCAGGCTCCGGCTCCCACCCCGGCTCCGGCTCCCACCCAGGCTCCGGCTCCCACCCCGGCTCCCACCCAGCAGGTCCACCCGGCCACGGGGGCACAGCCCGCCGCGTCCGCCGACCGGCGCCCGCCCACGGCGGGGGACACCCTGGCGCTGACCGGCGAGCCGACGTCGGTGGCGCCCGGGCCCGGCCGGGTCGAGCCCC
>Ga0210040_10003836_pt1 | contig 20053 bp, 12 predicted proteins | sample CryGeyCG12114_NA_FD_185462 | JGI IMG/M metagenome (GOLD analysis project Ga0210040, IMG submission 185462) | Groundwater microbial communities from aquifer - Crystal Geyser CG19_WC_8/21/14_NA (SPAdes) (version 2) | ecosystem: Environmental > Aquatic > Deep subsurface > Groundwater | place: USA... | reverse complement strand
GGCACTGGGGCTGTTCGCCGGCTTCATCGTGCCGGTGGGGCAGATCTTCCTGGCCGCTTTCCTTGCCCTGCCGATCCGCGCCAACGTGCCGCTGGCGGCGGCCGCGACGTTCCTGACCAATCCCTTTACCCTGCCGTTCTTCCTGGTGCTGGCCAACCGGCTGGGTCACTGGGTGCTGTTCTTCGACCGGGCGACCGGCGGCGCTGTGGCGGACAGCACGATGGGGCCGGTCGGCTGGTTCCTGGAGACGGCCGGTGTCACCGCCTTCGGCTATCTGGTGTTGTCCATTCTGAGCGCGCTCATCGGCTATGCGGTGTCGGCGCTGGTCTGGCGCGTGCTGATCGCGCGGCGCTGGGCGCGGCGGCCGGCGGGGCGCCGGATATCCGGATCCCGCGGCATTTGACCGCGCGCGTGCCTCCGGTTCGGACCGGTCTCCGATGCTGACCGGTCGCGAGCGGCTGGGCCTGGCCGTTGCGCTGCTCGCCAGCATCGCCCTGGTGCTGGTCGCCACCGGCAGCGTGGTGCTGACGGCTACCTTTGCCGGCGGCGTGCTGGTGCTCGGCGTGCTGGCGCTGATGGGACTCCGCCGCCGGCTCTCCCGGCCACCTGCGGGCGAGCTGCCGTTGCCCGACTGGTCAGTCACCGCCGGCGCGATAGAGCGCGAGGCGGCGGCCATCGCCATCACCGATCGGGCCAACCGCCTGGTCTGCGCCAATGGTGCCTATGGCGCAGCATTCGGAACCACCCAGGCCCCGCCGCGGCTGCCGGTGCCGGAGGATTGCGCCGAACAGCTGCTGCGTGCAGCCCGCCTCGCCTGGCGCGACGGCGCAAGCGAGCCGTTCGCGCTGGTCGGGCCGGACGACACCGAGTGGAGCGCCACCGTCCGCCGCGCCGGCAACGCGCAGGATCACCTCGTCTGGCGCCTCGTCCCCGTCATCCAGCCCGACCCCGCCGTCACCTTTGCCCGGCATCTCACCGGCGTGCTCGGCCAGGCGCTCGGCGCCGCCGGGATCGAAGCCGCGCTGGTCGCACCCGATGGCGCCATCATTGCCGCTGCCCCCGGCTTCGCCGCACGGGCGAGTGGCGATGAAGCGGCCAGCCTCGCCGGGCAGGACTTCGCCGCGCTGCTGCGCGCGGACGAGAAGGACCGTATCCACTTCGCCCGCGAAGGGCGCGACGGCCGCCCCGCGGCGCTCGTTTCCGTGCCGCTGGAGGCGGATGGCACCACTCTGATGCTGCTGCTCGACGCCGGCGCGCACCTCGCCGGCTGGAGCGGCGAGGGCCCGCAGCCGCTTGCGCAGCTGGAGGCGGTGCTGGCCCAACTGCCGCTGGGTCTCGCCGTCAGCGATCGCGACGGCCACCTGCTGTTCGCCAATGCCGCCTTCTGCCGCGCCGCTGGCCTGGGGGAGGAAGCGCTGCCGCCTTTCCCCTCCGACCTGGTGGTTCGGCAGGACAAGGCCGACCTGTCGCACGCGGTCCGTCGCTTCGGCCAGGGCGGGGCCGCCACCGGCGAGGTCACCGTGCGCCTGCACCACGCGCCGCAGGAGCCGGTCTCCCTCGGCATGGCGGGCATACGCGGGCTGGGCCAGGCGGCCGTGCTCCTGTCTCTCACCGACACCACGGAGGAAAGCCGGCTGAAGCGCCAGGTGGCGCAGGCGACCAAGATGCAGGCGGTCGGGCAGCTGGCAGGGGGTGTCGCCCACGATTTCAACAATGTGCTGACCGCGATCATCGGCCAGTGCGACCTGATGCTGATGCGCCACCTGCCCGGCGACAGCGATTATGACGACATCCAGCAGATCAAGGCCAATTCCAACCGCGCCGCCTCGCTCACCCGCCAGTTGCTCGCCTTCTCGCGCCAGCAGACGCTGCAACCGCAGGTGCTGCAATTGCCCGACGTGCTGGCGGAAGTCGGCCAGCTGCTGAAGCGCCTGCTGGGCGCGCATATCACGCTGGATGTGCGGCATGACCGGGATCTGGGGCTGGTGCGCGCCGATCCGCGGCAGCTGGAGCAGGTGATCGTGAACCTGGCGGTCAACGCGCGCGACGCGATCCAGTCCAGGCGGGGCGACCAGGCCCGCGGCACGCTGACCTTCGCCACACGCCGCGTTGCGGCTGCCGACATCGCGCGCATGGGCAGCGAGATCATTCCGCCCGGCGATTACACCGCGCTGATCGCGGAGGATGATGGCGGCGGCATTCCACCCCAGTTCCTGCCCAAGATATTCGAACCCTTCTTCACCACCAAGGAACAGGGCAAGGGTACCGGCCTCGGCCTCTCCACCGTCTACGGCATCGTCAAGCAGTCGGGCGGTTTCATCTTCGCCGACAATGTTGCCGGCGCAGGCGCACCGAAGGGTGCCCGCTTCACCATCTACCTGCCGGTCCACCGCGCCACGGCGGAGGAGCTGGAAAAGCTCGCCGCACCGCCCGCGGCCCAGCCCGAGCCGCCCGCCGGCAGCTGGTCCGATGGCGGCCGGATCCTGGTGGTGGAGGACGAGGACATGGTCCGCACCGTGGCCGAACGGGCGTTGGTGCGGCAGGGCTACACCGTGGTCACCGCCGCCGATGGAGAGGATGGCCTCGCCCGCCTGCGCGACAGCGGGCCGTTCGACCTTGTCGTAAGCGACGTGGTGATGCCCGTCATGGACGGCCCGGCCATGGCCCGTACCATCCGTGCAGAGGCGCCGGACCTGCCGGTGTTGTTCATGTCCGGCTATGCCGAGGCGCAACTGCGGAACGAGATCGACATCCCCGGCATGCACTTCCTTGCCAAGCCGTTCAGTGTTTCGGAAATAGCTTCCAAGGTACGTGAAGTGCTGGCCGCGCGCTGATTCGATCATCCGATCAGGTGGCGGCAGGGAAGGGGACCCGACGATTATGCGCCTGATCCACGCCGTGCCGCTGCTGGCCGCGACCAGCTGGCTGAGCCCGCCTGCCGTGGCCCAGGACGCCAGCGCGCCGTTGGGCGAGAACGCGCAGGGGCAGGTCACCGTCTCCATCTACAATGACGGGCAGGCGCTGGTGCAGGATATCCGCCAGCTGGCGATCGCGCGCGGGCGCAGCACCATTGTGCTGCCCGACGTGTCGGCGCAGATCCGGCCCGAGACGCTGAGCTTCGCCGCCGCCGATACTGGCATTGTCGAGCAGAATTTCGATTTCGACCTGCTGACCCCCGCCAAGCTGATGGAGAAGGCGGTCGGCCGCACGATCACCCTGCTGCGCACCAATCCCGCAACGGGCGGCGAAACGCGCGAACGGGCGACGGTGCTCTCCGTCGCGGGCGGCGTGGTGGTGCAGATCGGCGAACGGGTCGAGGTGCTGCGCGACGATGGCCTGCCCGTGCGCGTCGTCTTTGACGAGGTGCCGCCGAACCTGCGAGCCCGCCCCACGCTTTCGGTCACGGTCGACAGCACGGCCAGCGGCACGCGGCCGGTGTCGCTGCGCTATCTCACCGGCGGGCTGGACTGGAGTGCCGATTACGTTGCCTTGTTCGACGAGGCGGCGGGCACGATGGACATGCAGGGCTGGGTGACGCTGACCAACAACACGGGCACCGCCTTCGCCGATGCGCGCGCGCTGCTGGTGGCGGGCTCGCCGGCCGGTGGGCAGGCGAGCTATCCCGTGCGCCGCCCGCGGGCTGCCGGCGGCCAGTTTCAGCCGGGTACCGAGAGCGCCGCACGCGAGCAGATCGGCGACTACTACCTGTATCCGATCGACCGGCCGACCACGATCGCCGACAACCAGACCAAGCAGGTCAGCTTTCTGGACGTGCAGGCTGTGCCCGCCGCCCGTGCCTATCGCCGCGTGCTTGAGTGGCTGGCGAGCGATGCGGAGCCGGTTAGCCTATCCTCGCAGATCGTGTTTTCCACCGGCAAAGGGGCTGGCGGCGCGGCCGGACTGGGCGACGCGCTGCCTGCCGGCACCGTGCGCTTCTACCAGCAGGACCAGGCCGGCAATCCGCAATTCATCGGCGAGAACCAGATCGGGCACACGCCGGTGGGCAGCCGCATCGCGCTGACCACCGGCGACGCGTTCGACATCACCAGCCAGGCCGCGGTGCTGGACCGGCAGCGGATCAGCTCGACCGAATATGAGGCCAGCGCGCGGTTCCGCATCGTCGAGGCCGACGGCACCACCACCGTGGCGACCGCGGAACAGCCGCTCGAGTTCTGGCGCACCACCATGCGCTACACGGTCACCAATGGCCGCAGCCAGCCGGTACAGGTGGAACTGGTCCAGGCAGGCCTCGCATCGAACTGGTGGGCGCGCGACTTTCGCGTGGTCAGCGAAAGTCTGGCAGGCGAACAGGTTGATGCGGATCGCCGGGTCTATGCTGTCCCGGTGCCGGCCAACGGGCGTGCCGAAGTGACGGTCATCTACGAGACGCGGTACTGAAAGTGACATCGCGCCGGCGCAGCATCGGGAGGGAGCGGGTGCGCCGGCTTGCCTGCGCCATGCTCGCTTTCCCCTTGCTCGCTGCGCCCGCGCAGGCCCGCGAGACGGTCGACGCCTCCGCCCCCGTGGCGTATTCCGTCACCATCTATCGCGATCCGGAGCGCGGGCCCGGCGAGGCGATGAGTCGCAGCTGGCCACGTGGATTCGCCATGATCACCGAACAGCGCAGCGTCACCCTGCCGCCGGGTGAGGCGACCATCCGCTTCACCGGCGTGGCGGAGGGGATGGTCGCGGTCAGCGCCATCGTCACCGGCCTGCCGGGCGGGGTGGTGGAGCAGAACCGCGACGCCAATCTGCTCAGCCCCGCGGCGCTGGTGAACGGCACACTCGGCAACCGGGTCACCATCACCCGCACCGATCCCGCCACCGGGCGGGAGCGGGCGCAGGACGCGATCATCCGCACCCGGGCCGATGGCGGGCTGGTGATCGAGACCGATGCGGGTTTCGAGGCGGTCCGCTGTTCCGGCCTGCCGGAACGTCTGAGCTTCGACGGTGTACCGCCCGGCCTGTCGCCGCAGCCGGTCTTCTCGATCGACACGCACAGCGCTGCGGGCGGCACCTACCAGGTGGAGCTGACCTATCTTGCCTGGGGCTTCGACTGGCAGGCGCATTATGTCGCCACGCTGGAGGAGGATGCGCCGGCCGGGAGCGATCTGTCGCTGCGGCTGACCAGCTGGCTGACCCTGCTGAACGACAACGGCCAGAGCTTTCCCGATGCCGAGCTGCTGGTGGTTGCCGGCACGCTGAACGTCACCAGCAATTTCCGCTCCCTCGCCAGCCCGCCGCAGGCGCGGCCGCTTGATCTCACCTGCTATCCCCTGGGCAGCACGGCAGAAGGAACGCCCGAAGACGGGCCGGCCCCCCCGTACCGTATCGTGCCGCCCCCGCCTCCACCCCCGCCCCCTCCCGCTCCGATCATGGTCACTGCCTCGCGCGTGGCGATGATGGCGCAGGAGGAGGAGCTGGGTGCCCTGCGGCTTTACCGCGTGCCGGAGCCGGTGACCGTCGCCGCCAAGGGGCTGAAGCAGGTCGCCTTCCTCCAGCGGGAAGGGATCACGACGGCGCTGATGTACCAGGCGGAATGCTTGCCGGGCGGAGGCGACGGGACCGCTCAGCCCGCCGACATGCGGCTGGAAACAACGAACGACGCCGCCCACAACCTGGGCATCGCCCTGCCGGCGGGCGGGTTCTCCCTGCTCGAGCCGTCTTCCGCCGGCGAGCTGCTGGTCGGCGAGCACCAGATACCGGACCGCGCCGCCGGGCAGGACCTTGCCGTGCCGCTCGGTGCCAGCCATCAGGTCTTCGCTACCTGCACGCACAAGCCGCTGCAGCGCGGGGCGCGTGGCGACCGGATGGGCGCGGTGCTCAGCAACGCCGGGGCGGTGCCGGTGCGCTTGCGCCTCCAGCTGATCCCGCCCGCGCTCGGCCGCGTGACCGGCCTGCCCGGCACGCGGGTGAAGGAGGGCGTGACCGTCATAGAGGTCGATGTGCCTGCTGCCGGAACCCGGACGTTGGACTGGACTGTGCTGCGGGCGGACGAGCCGCTGTAGGAAATTTCATGTTCGCCTCTTGTTCCAATGGAACAAAGCGGATACATGCACTGGAACATCCACAGGGTCGTTGCAGGTGGGCTTGCAATGCCTTGGCATTCTGACGGAGGCGTGGTGATGGCTGCAGAACTCAAGCTGGTCGAGAAGGACAAGAACGTGGACCGTCAGAAGGCTTTGGAGGCGGCGCTCGCCCAGATCGACCGCGCATTCGGCAAGGGTTCGGCGATGAAGCTGGGCTCCAAGGAAACGATGCAGGTGGAATCGATCTCCACCGGATCGCTCGGCCTCGACATCGCCCTTGGCGTGGGCGGCCTGCCGCGCGGCCGGGTGATCGAGATCTATGGCCCGGAAAGCTCGGGCAAGACCACGCTGGCGCTGCACACCATTGCGGAGGCTCAGCGAGGTGGCGGCACCGCCGCCTTTGTCGATGCCGAACATGCGCTGGACCCGGTCTATGCCAAGAAGCTTGGCGTCGACATCGACGAGCTGATCGTCTCGCAGCCCGACACGGGCGAGCAGGCGCTGGAGATCGTCGACACGCTGGTGCGGTCCAACGCGATCGACGTGCTGGTGATCGATTCGGTCGCCGCGCTGGTGCCGCGGGCGGAGATCGAGGGCGAGATGGGCGACAGCCATGTCGGCCTGCAGGCCCGTTTGATGTCGCAATCGCTGCGCAAGCTGACCGGCTCCATCAGCCGCAGCCGGTGCATGGTGATCTTCATCAACCAGCTGCGCATGAAGATTGGCGTGATGTACGGCAATCCGGAGACGACGACCGGCGGCAACGCGCTGAAGTTCTACGCCTCGGTCCGCCTCGACATCCGCCGCACCGGGCAGATCAAGGATCGGGACGAGATCGTCGGCAATGCCACCCGCGTGAAGGTGGTCAAGAACAAGGTCGCTCCCCCGTTCAAGCAGGTCGAATTCGACATCATGTATGGCGAGGGCATCTCCAAGATCGGCGAGATCCTCGATCTTGGCGTGAAGGCCGGCCTGGTGGAGAAGTCGGGCAGCTGGTTCTCCTATGACAGCGTGCGGATCGGCCAGGGGCGGGAGAACGCCAAGCAGTTCCTGCGCGACAATCCGGAACTGCGTGACCGGCTGGAAGCCGCCATCCGCGCCCGCACCGAAAAGGTCGCGGAAGAGATGATGACCGGCCCGGATGCGGAGGATGACGAGTTCTGAGAGGCGTCCGCGGCGCGCGCGTTTTGCCGTTTACCTGTCCTTACGGGCGGCTGAACGCGCTTGCCGCCGGGCGTTCTCCCGCCTAACTCGCAAGGTGCAATGACCTCGACCAACGAAATCCGGCGCACCTTCCTCGACTTCTTCGGGCGGCACGATCATCGTATCGTGCCCTCCGCACCCCTGGTGCCGTACAACGATCCCAGCCTGATGTTTGTCAATGCGGGCATGGTCCCGTTCAAGAACGTCTTCACCGGCCTGGAGACCCCGCCGGCCTTGCGCGCTACGTCCTCGCAGAAATGCGTGCGCGCCGGCGGCAAGCACAACGATCTCGACAATGTCGGCTACACCGCCCGGCACCTCACCTTGTTCGAGATGCTCGGCAACTTCAGCTTCGGTGACTATTTCAAGGACCAGGCGATCGAACTCGCCTGGACGCTGGTCACCCGCGAACTGGGCCTCGATGCGAACCGCCTGTGCGTCACCGTGTACCATACGGACGACGAGGCCGCGTCCCTCTGGCGCCGCATCGCCGGCCTGCCGGAAGAGCGGATCATCCGCATCGCCACCAAGGACAATTTCTGGGTCATGGGCGCCGATGGCCCATGCGGCCCGTGCTCGGAAATCTTCTGGGATCATGGTCCGTCCGTCGCCGGCGGCCCCCCGGGCTCGCCCGACGAGGATGGCGACCGCTTCGTCGAAATCTGGAACCTGGTGTTCATGCAGCACCTGCAGGAAGCCGACCAGATCGTGGCCGACCTGCCGCGTCCGTCCATCGATACCGGCATGGGCCTGGAACGCATCGCCGGCGTGCTGCAGGGCGTGCACAATGTGTTCGAGACGGACACCTTCCGCACCCTGATCGACGCCAGCCAGGACGCGGTAGGCGCGCGGGCGGATGGGGCGACGATCGCCAGCCACCGCATCATCGCCGATCATCTGCGCTCCACCAGCTTCCTCATCGCCGATGGCGTGCTGCCCGCCAATGAAGGGCGCGGCTACGTGCTGCGCCGGATCATGCGCCGCGCCATGCGCCACGCCCATCTGCTGGGTGCAGGCGACCCGCTGATGCACCGGCTCGTTCCCACGCTGGTGGCGGAGATGGGTCAGGCCTTCCCCGAACTGCCCCGTGCCCAGGCGCTGATCACCGAGGTGCTGGAGCGCGAGGAGACCCGCTTCCGCCAGACTCTGGACAAGGGGCTGCGCCTGCTCGACGAGGCGACGACCGGGCTGGCGCAGGGCGACAGCCTGCCCGGCGCCACCGCCTTTCGCCTCTACGACACGTTCGGCTTCCCCTACGACCTGACCGAGGATGCGCTGCGCGACCGCGGCATCTCGGTCGACCGATCCGGCTTCGATACCGCCATGGCCGAACAGAAGGCCGCCGCCCGCGCCGCCTGGAAGGGCTCGGGCGCGGCCGCCGATGGGGAGCATTGGTACGACATCCTGGAGCGGGAGGGCCCGACCGAATTCACCGGCTACACCGCCACCAGGGGCGACGGCCATGTCGTCGCACTGGTGGTCGATGGGGCGGAAGTGCGCGAGGCCGGCCCAGGCGCCGAGATCGTCCTGCTCGCCAACCAGACGCCGTTCTATGGCGAGAGCGGCGGGCAGACCGGCGATGCCGGCACGCTGACGGGCGACGGCGACCTGCTGATCGAGATCACCGACACCGCCAAGCCACTGGGCAAGCTGCACGCGCTGCGCGGCCGCGTGGTGACCGGCACCGTGCGCACCGGCGACATCGTCCACCAGCAGATCGATCTGGAGCGGCGCGACCGTATCCGCGCCAATCACTCCGCAACCCACCTGCTGCATGCCGCCTTGCGCAATCATTTGGGCGACCATGTCACGCAGAAGGGATCGCTCGTCGCGGCGGACCGGCTGCGGTTCGACTTCTCCCACCCGCAGCCGCTGACGCCCGAGCAGCTGGCGCTGGTCGAGGCCGAGGTGAATGCCGAGATCCGCTATAACGAGCCTGTCACCACCCGGCTGATGACGCCGGAGGAGGCGATTGCTGCCGGCGCCATGGCGCTGTTCGGCGAGAAATATGGCGACGAGGTGCGCGTGCTCTCCATCGGCCGGGCCGACTGGAATGCCAGCGGGCGGACCTATTCGATCGAGCTGTGCGGCGGCACGCATGTGCGCGCGACCGGCGATATCGGGCTGCTGCGCATCATCGGCGAAAGCGCGGTCAGCTCCGGCGTGCGCCGGATCGAGGCGCTGACGGGGGAGGCCGCCCGCAATTGGGTCGTCGGGCGGGAGGAAGCGCTGAAGAGCGCGGCCGCCGCCCTGCGCACCACGCCCGAGGACGTGCCCCTGCGCCTGGCGACCCTGCTGGAGGAACGCCGCCGGCTGGAACGCGAGCTGGCAGAGGCGAAGAAGCAGCTGGCGCTCGGCGGCGGCGGCTCGGCTCCGCAGGCCGCCGACGAGGAGATCGGGGGCATCCGCTTCTCCGGCCAGGTGATCGACGGGCTCGAAGCCAAGGAACTGCGCGGCCTGCTCGATCAGACGAAGCAGCGCATGGGGTCCGGCGTGGCCGCAATCGTGGCCGTGAACGAAGGGCGCGCGGCGATCGCCGTGGCGGTCACCGACGATCTTACCGCCCGCTTCGATGCCGTGCGCCTGGTGCGCGCGGGCGTCGAGGTGATGGGCGGCAAGGGCGGCGGTGGTCGGGCCGACATGGCCCAGGGCGGCGGACCCGACGCGGCCAAGGCGGCCGAGGCGCTGGATGCGCTGCGCGCCGCGCTGGCGAGCGAACCGGTCGCGGGATAGGCCCGCGCCGGCGGATCACCGCCGACTGGTTCCATTACCGGCGTGCAGGTCTTGCCAAGGGCCTGCCGCTCCCCCTAAAGCGCGCGCAACCACAAGGACCCGGTGCAAATCCGGGTGGCTATCCCGGCCGCCGATCCGCCGGGCAATCTACACCTGTCTCGCTTTGGCCGATCGCGCCACCCGTCAGGTGCAGTGTGCAAGACCCATCATCATGAACGCATCCCGCTTCCGGACCGAATGGTTCGCCAGTGCCGCCGAGGCGCGGCGCGATATCCTGTCCGGAATCGTCGTCGCCCTGGCCCTGATTCCGGAGGCGATCGGGTTCTCGATCATCGCCGGGGTCGATCCCAGCGTCGGCCTCTATGCCTCGGTCGCGATCGCCATCGTGATCTCCCTGCTGGGCGGACGCCCGGCGATGATCTCCGCCGCGACCGCTGCCGTCGCCGTCGTGGTCGTGCCGCTGGTACGCGACCATGGCGTCGATTACCTGTTCGCCGCCACCATCCTGATGGGGTTGATCCAGATCGCCGCCGGGCTGCTGCGGCTCGACCTGCTGATGCAGTTCGTCTCGCGCTCCGTGATGACCGGCTTCGTCAACGCGCTCGCGATCCTGATCTTCATGGCGCAGGTGCCGCAGCTCCTCGGCGTCACCTGGCACACCTATGCCATGATCACCGCAGGGCTCGCCATCATCTACCTGTTGCCGCGCGTCACGAAGGCGGTGCCATCGCCGCTGGTGGCGATCGTGGTGCTCGCCATCGCCAGCATTGCGCTGGGCCTGCCGGTTCGCACCGTGGGCGAGATGGGCGAACTGCCCGACGGGCTGCCCAGCCTGGCATGGCCGCAGGTGCCGCTGAACTGGGAGACGCTGCGCATCATCTTCCCGTTTTCGCTGACCATGGCGGCTGTCGGCCTGCTGGAAAGCTTGCTGACCGCGCAGATCGTAGACGACATGACCGACACGCCCAGCGACAAGCGCCGCGAAAGCATGGGGCAGGGCGGGGCCAACATGGTGGCCGCCCTGTTCGGCGGCATGGGCGGCTGCGCGATGATCGGCCAGTCGGTGATCAACGTCACATCCGGTGGCCGCAAGCGGCTGTCGACCTTCGTTGCGGGCGCCTTCCTGCTGTTCCTGCTGGTGGTGCTGGGGCCGGTCGTGGGCCGGATCCCGATGCCGGCGCTGGTCGCGGTGATGGTGATGGTGTCGATCGGCACCTTCAGCTGGAACTCCATCCCCAATCTGCGCCGCCATCCGCCGACCTCGTCGGTGGTCATGCTGGCGACCGTGGGGATCGTGGTCGCGACCAGCAATCTGGCGCTGGGCGTCGGCATCGGCGTGCTGCTGTCGGGTATCTTCTTTGCCGGCAAGGTCCGCAGGATGTTCGTCGTGGAGCGGCAGGAGCAGGGCGACGCGGTGCTCTACCGCATCACCGGGCAGATCTTCTTCGCCTCAGTCGACCGCTTTACGCAGGCGTTCCAGGCGGAGGATGGCCGGCCGGTCACCATCGACGTCGCCGGGGCGCATTTCTGGGACATCTCGGGCGTCGGCGCGCTCGACAAGATCGTCGCACGGCTACGCCGCGATGGCTCCGCGGTGCAGGTGATAGGCTACAACCGCGCCAGTTCCGACCTAGTCGATCGGTTCGCGCTGCACGACAAGACGGGCGTGGAGCTTGGCGCCGTGCCTCACTGAGGCCGGCCCTCTGCCTGTGACGGCAGAGGGGTCCGGCGTCTGTGTCAGGTGCGGTTCTGCGACCGCCCGAGGTTTTCCTCCTCGCTGCCGCGCGACGTGTCGACCATGTCGCGATCGGGGCGACCGGCGCCCACCTTGCCGGCACTCTCGCCGGTTTGCTGCGCGGGGCTGGTCTTGGAACCGTCCTGGCGGTCGGCGGGATTGGTGGTCTGGCTCATGGCCTCTCTCCTTTTCTGGTGATCAAGGGGCCAACGCGCGAGACCGCCAAGAGGTTCACCCGCCCGACGTACTGGTGCGCAGCTTCGGCTTGTGGTCCATCCCGCCGCCCTGCATGATCGTCTCGCGAAACTCGTCGCGCTTAGCGTGGATGCTGGCGATGACCGGGCCCATGGCCACGCCCAGATCCACCAGCACCGCTTCGGACAATTGCAGGCTGCTCTCCAGCGTCTCGGGCACGGCCGTCGTGGCGCCGCTGCGATACAGTTCGGCCGCGTGCTGCGGGTCGCGGGCGCGGGCGATGATCGGCAGGTCGGGATAGGCGCTGCGCAGCTTGCGGGTGATCCGCTGCGCCAGCACGGGCTCGTCCATGGTCAGGATCACGGCGGGGGCGCGGTCCAGCCCCAGCCGGTCGAGCGCGTCGACCCGGGCGGCATTGGCGAACACCGCATTGAACCCTTCGCGGCGGCAGCGGTCGATCAGGTCGGCATCGGAATCGATCGCCAGATAGGGCTTGCCGTGAGTGCGCAGCATCTCCGCGACCAGCCGCCCCACGCGCCCGCATCCCACGATGATCACATCCGGCTCGCCCGTGCCCGCATTGGCGACCGGGAGGCTGGGGACAGGCTCCACCCGCCGCGCCAGCATGCGGCCCAGCGCGGCGAGCAGCGGCGTTATCGTGAGGCCGATGGCGGTGACGATCTGCCAGAACTGCGCGGTGCCTGGCTGGATCAGCTGCGCCGCGCTGGCGGATGCCAGCACGATCAGCGTGGTTTCGGACGGACTGGCCATCAGGATGCCCGCTTCCGTCGCGGTCGCGCGGCGCGCGCCCATCAGCCGCAGCAGCAGGCCGGTGACCAGCGCCTTCAGCACCAGCACGCCGACCACCGCCAGCAGGATCGGGCCCAGATTGTCCCAGATGGTCAGCAGGTCGATGCCCATGCCCACGGTGATCAGGAACACGCCCAGCGCCAGGCCCTTGAAGGGGTCCATGATGCCCTCGACCTCGACGTGATACTCGGTCTCCGCGATCAGCAGCCCGGCCACCAGCGCGCCGACAATGGGTGACAGGCCGACCATGGCGGTCGCCAGGCTGGCGCCGATCACCACCAGCAGGCTGGCCGCCAGGAACAGCTCCGGGCTCTTGGTGCGGGCCGCCTGCGCGAACAGATAGGGCAGGGCGAAGCGCCCGCCGATCATCATGCCGCCCACCACCAGCACGCCGATCAGCAGCGTGTCGACGAGGCCATCGACGCCGGCGGCATCGGCATAGGGGGCCAGCGCGCCCAGCAGGAAGATGATCGGCACGATGGCGATATCCTCGAACAACAGCATGGCCAGCGCCGCGCGGCCGACCGGCGTCTGCGTGCCGGCCATCGGCAGCACCAATGCGGTGGAGGACAGGGCAAGCGCCAGGCCCAGCCCCAGCGCGCCGCTCCAGTACTGGCCCAGCATGGACAGGAACGCGGCCAGCAGCGAGCCGCTGATCAGCAATTCCAGCGCGCCCAGACCGAACACCAGCCGCCGCATCGCCCACAGCCGGTTGAAGCTCAGCTCCAGCCCAATGGTGAACAGCAGCAGCACGATGCCGAATTCGGCGAACGGCGCCAGCCCTTCGGGATCGGTGATGGTCACCCAGGTCAGCCAGGGATGGTCCGCCACCATTCGCCCCAGGCCGAACGGGCCGACCAGCAGCCCGGTCAGGATGAAGCCGATCACCGGCGTGATGCGGAAGCGGGCAAAGACCGGGATCACGATGCCCGCCGCGCCCAGGATCACCAGCGCGTCGGACAGGGTCGGAGAGATTGCTACACTGTGCATGGCACGCACAATCGCCCGGTCACCCGCGCAACACAACACGCGATGTGCGTGCCGCGGCGAGGAGGTGTGATGACACCGCGCGACCGATCTCCTTACTGGCGTTACCTTTGGTAACCGTGTGGTTACCTTTGGAAACCGGGAACGACCGATCCAATGGAAGCAGCGCCAAAAATATGAACCCGCGTGCGATCACGCGGCTGGCCCAGGGTCATGCGCCCGGGCCAGCCATGCCGCAGACCCCCCGCTGGTGACGCGCCGGGGGTCTGTGCCGCTCGGCTGGCGAGGATGCGCGCGCCGGCATTGCCCCTTCCCGGCGGGGGCGATAACGCAGGCGCCTGTAGTCCCCTCCCGCGACAGGCCGCCCCTCGCATGATCCATGCTGACGAACCCGAACTGTTCTATCTCGATCATCAGGCGCACTTCCTGCCCCATGTCCGCCTGCTGGCGCAGAAGGTCACCGACAGCGGGTGGCGGCCGGAATTCATCATCGGCATCGGGCGCGGCGGGCTGGTGCCGGCCGTCTATATTTCGCACCAGCTGGACGTGCCGATGCTGTCGATCGATCATTCGGCCAAGGTGCCGGGGTTTGCCGACGAATTGCTGGGCAAGGTCGCCGCGATGAGCGCTGAGGGCCGGCGTCTGCTGTTCGTGGACGACATCAACGATACTGGCGGGACCATCGAACATATCCGCACCCTGCTGGCGGGGCAGGGCTGCGACGCGGGCAATCTGCGTTTCGCCATGCTGATCAACAACGTCCGCAGCCGCGCCACCGCGGAGATCTGGGCGCAGGAGATCGACCGCGACCAGGACAAGCGCTGGTTCGTGTTCCCGTGGGAAGCAGTGGGTGAGCGGGAGACCATCGTGGAAGAGGCGCGTTCGGTGCCGGAAAGGCTGGCCTGACATGCGGATCTGCGTCTATCTCGGCTCCTCCGCCGGCGTGAACCCCGTATACCGCCAGGCGGCGCATGATTTTGGCACCCTGCTGGCGCGGCGCGGCATCGGCCTGGTCTATGGCGGCGGCACGGTCGGGCTGATGGGCGTGATCGCGGATGCCGTCTGCGGCGCCGGCGGCCAGGTCATCGGCGTCATTCCCGAAGCGCTGCGCGCGCGCGAGCACGACCATCAGGGCATCACCGAACTGCACGTGGTCAAGACCATGCACGAGCGCAAGGCGATGATGGCCGAGCTGGCGGACGGCTTCGTCGCCCTGCCGGGCGGCATCGGCACGTTCGAGGAAATGTTCGAGGCGTGGTGCTGGACGCAGCTCGGCTATCACAACAAGCCGGTGGGCCTGCTGGACGTGAACGGCTTCTACACCAGGCTTGGCCAGTTCATCGACACGGTGGTGGATGAAGGCTTCCTGCGCCCGCACCACCGCGCCATGCTGATCGTGGAGCGCGATCCCGAAGCGATGATCGACCGCATCGTCAATTTCGAGCCGCCGGCGAACGAGCACTGGCTCGCCGCCGGCGACGTCTGACGGCGGGCGTGCCGCTGATCGCAGCGCCGGGCCACTCGCGATGAAGCGGCTGCTCGCCAGGCTCAGGATCGACAGCTACATCCTGCTGCTGGTCGGCACGGTCATCCTCGCCAGCCTGCTGCCGGCCCGCGGGACCGGCGCGACGGTGGCGGGGGCGGCGGCGGATGTCGGCATCGTGCTGCTGTTCTTCCTGCACGGCGCGCGCCTGTCACGCCAGGCGGTGATCGACGGGACGCGCCACTGGCGGCTGCACCTGACCACGGGCCTCGTCACCTTTGCCCTGTTCCCGGTGCTGGGCATCGCCGTCGCCGCACTGCCGTTCCTCAGCCCCTGGCTGCGGACGGGCATGCTGTTCCTGACGCTGCTGCCCTCCACCGTGCAATCCTCCATCGCCTTCACCGCCATGGCGCGCGGCAATGTGGCGGCGGCGGTGTGCAGCGCATCCTTCTCCAATCTGGCCGGCATTGTCCTGACCCCGGTGCTGGTGGCGCTGCTGATCACCGGGCAGCAGGGCGGCGTGTCGGGGTCGGCGGCGCTGACCATCGTGGTCCAGCTGCTGCTCCCCTTCCTCGCCGGCCATCTGCTGCAGCCGCGGATCGGCGGTTGGGTCGCGCGGCGCAAGGCGATGCTGACCTTCGTGGATCGCGGCTCTGTCCTGCTGGTGGTCTACACCGCCTTCAGCGCGGCGGTGGTGGAGGGGCTGTGGTCGCGCGTGTCGCCGCGCGATCTGATCACCATCCTGCTGCTGTCATCGGCGCTGCTGGCCATCGTGCTGGTGTTGACGGCGCTGCTGGGCCGCCGGCTCGGCTTCGTGCGCGCGGACCGGGTCGTGCTGCAATTCTGCGGTTCCAAGAAAAGCCTCGCCTCTGGCGTACCGATGGCAGGCGTGCTGTTCCCGGCGGCGCAGGTGGGCGCGGTGCTGCTGCCGGTGATGATCTTCCACCAATTGCAGCTGATGGTCTGCGCGGTGCTGGCGCAGCGTTACGCCCGGCAGGATCCGCAACCCTAGTCAGCCTTCGCCCGCCGCCAGTTCGGTCAGGATCGCTTCGGCCCGGGCGAGCCGGTCATGCGGGTGATCGATGGCTTCGCGCAGCAGCAGCCGATCCTTCGACAGTTCCAGCTCGCCAATTGCGCGATCCGCGGGCCACTTGCCATGCGGGGTGAAGGCGATCGCGGCCGCGCCTGCATCGATCCGCGCGATCCCCGCCGCACGTGCGAGCACCCGCAGGCGGGCGAGGGCGAGCAGGTGCTGCGCTTCTTCCGGCGGCTCGCCGAAGCGGTCGGTCAGCTCGTCCTCGAACCCGTCGAGCCCCGACAGTTCGGCGATGCGCGCCAGCCGGACATAGAGGCCGATCCGTAGATCCTCTTCCGGAATCCAGTCGGGATCGAACCGCCCGCCGACTTCGAAATGCAGCGCCGGCAGCCATTCGTCCACGGGCTCCCCGCGGGCAGCGCGCAGCGCGCGTTCCAGGATGTGCTGGTACAGATCCACGCCGATCAGCTTCACATGACCGGTCTGCTCCTCGCTCAGAAGGTCGCCGGCGCCCCGCAGGTCCAGGTCGCGGGCGCTGATGGCGAAGCCTGCACCCAGCCGGTCGAAGGCCTGCAAGGTGCCAAGGCGCGCCAGCGTGCGGGGCGCGATGGTCGCCTGCGGATCGGTGAGCAGGTGAATCTGCCCGCGCCGCGCCCCCCGGCCAACGCGGCCGCGCAACTGGTGCAGCTGCGACAGGCCGAAGCGGTCCGCATGATACACGATCATCGTATTGGCACGGGGGACATCCAGCCCGGATTCGATGATGTTGGTCGCCAGCAGCACGTCGCCGTCTCCGGCCGCGAAGGCGACCATGGCCTCGTCGATCTCGGCCGCCGGCATCTTGCCATGCGCCTGCAGCAGGTCGAGCTCGGGCACGAGCCGGGTGAGCTGTTCGGCCATCGCGCCGATATCCTCCACCCGCGGCACCACCACGAAGCTTTGCCCGCCGCGGCTGCGTTCGCGCAGCAAAGCGGTGCGCACATTTGCCGGGTCGAACGCGCCCAGGGACGTGCGGATCGGCTGGCGGCGCGCGGGCGGTGTGGCAATCACCGACAGCTGCTGCAGCCCGATCAGCGCGGCCTGCAGCGTACGCGGGATCGGGGTGGCGCTCAGCGTCAGCACATGGCCCGCCCCCATGCCGCGCAGCTTCGCCTTGTCCGCGGCGCCGAACTTCTGCTCCTCGTCGATGATGACCAGCGCCAGATCGTGATAGGCCACCGCCTTGCCCGCGACCGCCCCGGTGCCGATGGCGACCTTGATCGATCCATCCTTCAGCCCGGCCAGGATGCGCTTCTTCTCAGCCGACGGGGTGAACCGCGACAGGCCGGCGACTTCGATGCCGAGGCCGGCGAAACGGTCGCGGAAGGTTTCCAGATGCTGGCGGGCCAGCACTGTCGTGGGCGCGGCCAGCGCCACCTGCTTGCCTGCCAACGCGGCTATTGCCGCAGCGCGCAGGGCCACCTCCGTCTTGCCATAGCCGACATCGCCGATCACCAGCCGGTCCATCGGCTTGCCCGATGCAAGGTCGTCCTGCACGGCGACAATGGCGCGGCCCTGGTCGGCGGTCTCGGTGAAGGGGAAGCTGGCGACGAAACGTTCATAGGCGGCCGCATCCGGCTCCAGCACCGGGGCGCTCTGTTTCAGCCGCTCCGCCGCCAGGGCGATCAGCTGACGGGCGGTCAGGGCGACCGCCTCGTCCACCTCGCGGCGGCGCTTCGCCCAGCTGGAGCCGTCGAGCTTGTCGAGCGTCACCGCCTCCTCGTCGGCACCGTAACGCCAGATGCGCGCCGCTTCGGTGACCGGCACCATGCGCCGGGTGTCGCTGGCGAAGCGCAGCATGATGGCATCGCCCCCCTCATCGGCGAGCGGCTCCAGCCCCGCGACAACGCAGATGCCGTGCTCCTCATGCACCACCACATCGCCGGTGCGCAGCTCGTCCATGGCGAAGATCTGCGCCACGTCGGCGGGGCCGCTGTCGCCCTCGCGCTGCGCCCGGCTGCCCAGCAGGTCGCCGGCGGTGACGGCCAGTACGCCGCCATGGCGGAAGCCGCGGCGCAACGGCATCTCCAGCATCAGCAGCGCGCCTGCCGCGGCGCCGGTCACCTCGGCCCAGCTGCTCACCACGGCGGGTGCGGTGCCCAGCGCCTCGGCGACGCGCCGCGCCAGAAAGCGCAGGTCGCGCGCCGTTCCCAGCAAGACGACACGCTCGCCCGCCTCCAGGGCTTGGGAGACGTGCTTCTTGAACGCGCGCAGAGGCCACTTCTGTTCGGCGAAGCGCGGCGGCGGATCGCCTGCCTCTGCGCCCAGCTCGATCATGTCCCGGCCCGCAAGGGCGGCGACCCAGCGATCGTCGGGGCAGATGTCGGGCAGCGCGCGCGCCGGGCGGCGGCTGCCGGTATCTTCGGCCAGGGACAGGAAACGTTGGCGGCGCTCCTCGGCACTCGCCTGCAACGCAATGCCGGCGCCGGGCAGGTGATCAAGCACGGGGACGGGATCGTGCAGCTGCGGCTCGGTCGCGCGCCCCACCTCCAGCCGTTCGCAATGGCCCCGCGTCAGCTGCGTTGCCGGGTCGTAGGGGTGGAGGGAGGCAATGCGGCCGTCCACCACCTCGATCCTGTAGGGCTGTCCGGCATCCGCCGGATAGACGTCGATCACCTGACCACGGACCGCCAGCTCGCCGGGTTCATCGACCCGATCATCGGCCACGTACCCGATTGTCGCCAGTTCGGCCGCGAAGGCCTCCACTTCGATGGCCTGCCCGATCTCCAATATCGATGGTACCGCGTCGAACTGCGCCGGCGGTGGGTAGAGGCGGGTGACCGCCTCGCCTGTGGTCACCAGCGCGACGTGCGGGCGCTTCGTCGCCGCCAGCGCCGCGCGAAGCCGGCGCAGCGCTGTGGCGCGCTGACCGACATTGGCGGGGGAGGGCGGCGCGCTGTCGCCTGGCAGCGCGTCGCTGCCGGGGCAGAACAGCACCGTGGCATCGGGCGCGCCCGCCGCCAGCGCCTGGGCGATCTCGGTCCCGGCGGCCTCGTCCGCCGCGATGACGATGACATCCTTGCCTGCCAGTTCCGTCAGCAGCGTGGCGACTGTCGTGCCTGTCTGCTCTTCCCGATTCGTCGAACGCCCCGCCAACCCCGTATCCTTGTCTCGTGGATAGGCTGAACCAAGCAGCGGCGGCGGCGTTCCGGTGCCGCCGATTGCGCCAGGCGCAAGGGATAGTGACCTGGCCGCGTTAACTGATTAGCAAAGGCTGTGCCGTCACGATGGTGCGATAGCGCACACACGAGGTTTACGCCGATGTTCCAGACAGTGGCCCTGCAGCGCGATACCGGCGCCATGCCTGTCCAGGGCGTCCTGGACGCGCTGCCCAGCCCGGTGATGCTCTTGGACTGGGACGACACGATCACCTACGCCAACGAGGCGGCGCTCGGGCTGTTCGGCGGTTGGATACGGGGCCTGGCGCTTGCAGACCTGTTTCCCGGTGCGCTGACGCCGCGGGGCGATGGCCCATCACCGGTACTGGTACGGCTGACCGGTGCGCAGGGGAAAGCATATCACGCCTGGTTCAACCGCGTGGAAGGGCAGGGTTTCTGTGTCAGCCTGTCTCCGGCAGAAACCAGCGCGGGCGCCGGCCTCGACGAGTTGACCGGCCTCGTGACACGAAGCGTGCTGATGCAAGCGCTCGAGCAGGCGCTCGCCGGCGGCAGGCATGCCGATGGTGCCGTCGCGGTCCACTGCCTCGATCTCGACCGGTTCAAGATCGTCAATGACACGCTGGGCCATGCGATCGGGGACCAGCTGCTGTGCAAGGTGGCGGATCGGCTGCGAGTGGCGTGTCG
>Ga0210040_10003835_pt1 | contig 20054 bp, 18 predicted proteins | sample CryGeyCG12114_NA_FD_185462 | JGI IMG/M metagenome (GOLD analysis project Ga0210040, IMG submission 185462) | Groundwater microbial communities from aquifer - Crystal Geyser CG19_WC_8/21/14_NA (SPAdes) (version 2) | ecosystem: Environmental > Aquatic > Deep subsurface > Groundwater | place: USA... | reverse complement strand
ACTGGCGGGCCTGGTGGCGGCTCGCCGCGGCCTACGGCGACGCCCGCGACAGCCGGCGCGGACGGCGCGCGATGCGCCGGGCGGTCAGCCTGGAGCGGGCGGAGCGGGTCCGTGGCTGAGGGCCTGCTGGTGCGCGTGCCGGCGTACGGTCGCGCGAGCCTGTCGGACCTCTTGCCGGCGGTGCTCGCCTCGCTGGGGGTGGCGGGCGAGCGCGACGTCCTGGGGCTCGCGCCGACCGCACGGGCGGTCGTGCTGCTCGTCGACGGGCTGGGCGCCGAGCTGCTGCGGCGGCACGGCGACCGGGCGCCGTTCCTCACCTCGCTCGCGTCCCGCGACCTGACGGCCGGCTTCCCGTCGACGACCGTCACGAGCCTGGCGTCGTTCGGCGGCCAGCACGGCGCGCTGACCGCCGACGAGCTGCTCGTCCCCCTGCGCAGCACCTGATGGGCCGCTGATGGCCAGGCGCCGCGACCGCGGCTGCCCGTGCGGGCTGCCCGCGGCGTACGACCGGTGCTGCGGCCGCTTCCACGGCGGCGAGGCGGCGCCGACCGCCGAGCTGCTGATGCGCTCGCGCTACACGGCCTACGCCCGGCAGGACGGGGCGTACCTGCTCGCGTCCTGGCACTCCTCGACCCGGCCGGCGACGCTGCCCTTCGACGCGTCCCTGCGGTGGACCCGGCTGCAGGTGCTGGAGACCTCCGGCGGCGGCCTGCTCGACACGGTCGGGACGGTGCACTTCCGGGCCACCCACGTGCGGCGGGGCGCGGTGGGCGTGCTCGAGGAGTCCAGCTCCTTCCGCCGCGAGGACGGCCGCTGGGCCTACGTCGCGCCGGTCGAGGCCGGATCGCCGTGGTGACCCGCGTCCGCGAGGCGTACGGCCCGCACTCCCGCGACGTCGGCGACTGGTGGCTGCCCGACTCGTCCGACGAGCGGCTGCCGACGGTCGTGCTCGTGCACGGCGGGTTCTGGCGCCCGCGGTACGACCTGTCGCTCGAGGACGAGGTGGCCGCCGACCTCGCCGCGCTCGGGTACCTCGTGTGGAACGTCGACTACCGCCCGTCCAGCGAGCCGTGGCCGGCGACGCTCGCCGACGCCGCCGCAGCCCACGACCACCTGCGCACCAGCCCGCGGGCCGACCTCGACCGCACGGCCGTGGTCGGCCACTCCGCCGGCGGGCACCTGGCCCTGTGGCTGGCCTCGCGCTCCCGGCTGCCCGCCGGAGCGCCCGGCGCCGGACCGCGGGTGCCGCCGCCCGCGCTCGCCGTCGGGCAGGCGCCGGTGGCCGACCTGCGGACGGCCGCGCGGCTCGGGCTCGGCGCCGGGGCGGTGGCGGCGCTGCTCGGCGGCGCGCCGGACGAGGTCCCCGACCGGCTGGCCGTCGCCGACCCGCTGTCGCTGCTGCCGACCGGGGTGCCGACCGTGTGCGTGCACGGCGAGGCGGACGACGTCGTGCCGGTCGCGCTGAGCGAGGCGTACGTCGCCCGTGCCGGCGGCGCGGCCCGGCTCGTGCGGCTGCCGGGCGGGCACATGGAGCACGTCGACCCGGCGAGCGCGCAGGTCGCCGCGCTGCGGGAGGCGCTCGCGGCGCTGTGACGGCCCGGCCCGTCGGCTGTCGCGCGGGTGCGGTCGGCCGTACGGTCCTGGAGACGCGAGGGAGGACCGTGGACGACAGCAGGACGCACGAGCGGGCCGTGGCAGCGGGCGGCCCGCCGCCGTCCATGGCCAGGACGGCGGTGCTCGCCGTCGCGGCCGCGGCCCTGGCCGCCGTGGCCGTCCACGTGGTGTTCGACCTGGCCGGTGCCGACTTCCTCGTCGAGCCGCCCGGGCAGTCGCGCTCGCGCGTCAGCGCCGTGCTGTCCGCCGTCGCCGCTGCGGTCGCGACCGCCGTCGGGGCCGCCCTGACCGCGCTGATCGCCCGGCGCAGCGCCCGGCCCGCGCGGCTCGTCGTGGTGCTCGTGGTGGTCGGCCTGCTGCTGTTCGCCGCCAACCCGGTGCTGTCCGCCGACCAGACCCTCACGGTCGTCGCGCTGGAGGTCATGCACCTCTCGGTCGCCGGGGCGTTCCTCGCCGTCGTGCTGCCCGCCCTGGCGCGACGGCGGACCGTCCGACCCTGAGAGCGACGAGTTCTCTGTCGCAGGGCGGTCCTACCGTGGGCAGGCGGCACAGGGCCGCTCCGGAGGGGGATGCATGACCGACGTCATCGAGGCCCGTGGCCTGGTGAAGCGCTACGGCGAGGTGACCGCGCTCGACGGGCTCGACCTCACCGTGCCGCAGGGCACGGTGCTGGGCCTGCTCGGGCCGAACGGCGCCGGCAAGACCACTGCCGTGCGCGTGCTCACCACGCTGCTCACCGCCGACGAGGGCGCCGCGACGGTCGCCGGGGTCGACGTCTTCGCCGACCCCAAGGGCGTCCGCGAGCGCATCGGCCTGTCGGGGCAGTACGCCGCCGTCGACGAGTACCTCACCGGGTTCGAGAACCTCGACATGATCGGCCGGCTCTACCGGCTGGGCCGCACCGGTTCGCGGGCGCGCGCTCGCGAGCTGCTCGAGCGGTTCTCGCTGACCGAAGCCGGGGACCGGCCGGTCAAGACCTACTCGGGCGGCATGCGTCGCCGGCTCGACCTGGCCGGCGCGCTCGTCGCCGCGCCCTCGGTGCTGTTCCTCGACGAGCCGACGACCGGGCTCGACCCGCGCTCGCGCGTCGAGATGTGGGACGTCATCCGCGAGCTCGTGGCCGGCGGCACGACCCTGCTGCTCACGACGCAGTACCTCGAGGAGGCCGACCGGCTCGCCGACGAGATCGTCGTCATCGACCGCGGGCGCGTGATCGCCAAGGGCACGGCCGACGAGCTCAAGGCCCAGGTCGGCGGCGAGCGCGTCGAGGTCGTCGTCCAGACCGCCGGCGAGCTGCTCCCGGCCCGCGAGGTGCTGTCGACGCTCGCGACCGGCGAGGTGCTCGTCGACGACCACGTCCGGCGGCTCACCGCGCCGGTGAGCGGCGGCGGGAAGGTCCTCGTCGAGGCGCTCGGCAGGCTCGACGCTGCCGGCATCGAGGTCCTCGACGTCGGTTTGCGTCGCCCGACGCTGGACGACGTGTTCCTGACCCTGACCGGCCACGCGGCCGAGCCGACCGCCGAGGAGGTCCCCGCATGAGCGCGCTCACCGAGACGCTCGCCGACGGCGCCGTCGTCGCCAAGCGCAACCTCATCAAGGTCAAGCGGGTCCCCGAGCTGCTCGTCTTCACGACGATCCAGCCGATCATGTTCATCCTGCTGTTCGCCTACGTCTTCGGCAGCGCGATCCAGATCGAGGGCATCGGGTACCGCGAGTTCCTCATCGCCGGGATCTTCGCCCAGACCGTCGTCTTCGGCGCGACGTTCACCGGCGCCGGCATCGCCGACGACATGCAGAAGGGGATCATCGACCGCTTCCGCTCCCTGCCGATGTCGCGCACCTCGATGCTGCTCGGCCGCACGGCGAGCGACGTGCTGCTCAACGCCCTGAGCGTGACGGTGATGTCCCTGACCGGGCTGCTGGTCGGCTGGCGCATCCGCGAGTCGTTCCTGGAGGCGGTGGCCGGCTTCGCGCTGCTGCTGCTGTTCTCCTACGCCATCTCGTGGATCATGGCCTACGTCGGGCTCATCGTGCCGACGCCGGAGGTCGTGCAGAACGCCTCGTTCATCATCCTGTTCCCGGCGACGTTCATCGCCAACACGTTCGTCCCGACCGACAACTTCCCCAGCGTGCTGCGGACCATCGCCGACTGGAACCCCGTCTCGACGCTGACCCAGTCGATCCGGGAGCTGTTCGGCAACACGAGCCCGGCGCTGGCGCCCTCCGGCGCGTGGTCGATGCAGCACCCCGTCGTCTACACGCTGCTGTGGATCGCCGCGATCCTGGCGGTGTTCATCCCGCTCGCCAGCTGGCAGTACAAGCGCGCCTCGAGCAAGTAGGGGGAGCCGGGTCCCGATCCGCCCTTGTCCGCCCGCACCCACGTGGGTGCGCCAGCCTGGTGTCGGTGCGGACGGACAAGCGGTCCCGATCGCGTATTCGTCCGCCTGCGTCGACGTCGGTGCGGGCGGACAGGCCGCCGGTGGGCTCAGCGACCGCCGCGCGGGCGCGCCGGCTCCCGCGTCGGGCCGACGTGCTGCGCCAGCCAGGCGTTCAGCGGCTGCACCTGCCGCCAGGCGGCGGCGACGCGCTCGCCGCACTCGGGGGTGTGCAGCCACTCGGCCGGCTCGAAGCGCAGCCCGGCCGCGAGGCTCTTGTGGAGCAGCAGCCCGGCGCGCGGGTGGTCCGGGCCGTAGGGCCTGGGCAGGCGCTTGAGGCGCTCGCCCAGGACCTCCCAGCCGGCGAGCCTGTCGAGCAGGGCCTGCAGCTGCCGGCCCGACAGGTCGTCGTCCACGGCGGCGCGCAGCCGCTGCACCTGGTCGCTCGCGGTGTGCCAGGAGCCGCCGCCGACGAACAGCCCGTCCGCGCCGAGCTGCAGGTAGAGCGAGCCCGACCCGGCGTCGCCGTCCTCGACCACCGCTGCGGCATGGGTCTTGTAGGGCGTCTTGTCCTTGGAGAACCGGACGTCGCGGTAGGGCCGGAAGACCTTCGCCGGGCCGAACTCCGGCGCCAGGTCGGCCAGCAGCGCGTCGAGCGGGGCGCGCACGGCCCGGTCGTACACGTGCTTGTGGTCGGCCCAGTAGGCCTTGGTGTTGTCGGCCTCGAGGCCCTCGTAGAAGACGAGCGCCTCCTCCGGGAAGCCGGCGGGCATCAGGGCTCCCGCAGGTCGGTGTGGAAGCGGAGCTGGCGCTGCACGCCCGAGCCGGTGTCCAGCCCGCGTGCGGTCCCGTCGGGCTCCCAGCCCGAGCCGGTCAGGAACGACCGCGTCGCCGGGTCGCGCTCCCAGGCCCACGCCACCGCGGTGGCGAAGCCGGCCCCACGCCAGTGCTCGACGCTGGCCGCGACCAGCCGGGAGCCGTGGCCGCGCCGGCCCCACCGCGGCTCGACGAGCAGCGTCAGCAGCTCGACCGTCGTGGCCGGGTCGAGCCCGTCGTCGCCCGCCGGTCCGCTCGCGGCGAACCCGACCAGCTCGGCCCGCTCCATCGCGACCAGCAGCCGGTGCTCGGAGGTCGGCGGGCGCTCGACGGCGCCGAGCCACAGCGCCGCTGCCTGCTCCTCCGGCACGTCGAGCGCCTCGGGCGGCAGGAGCCGGGCGTACGCCGTGCGCCAGGTCGAGAGCTGCACGCGTGCGACGAACTCGGCGTCCTCGGGCCGGGCGGGACGCACGCTGACATCGGCCACACGGGGAAGCCTAGGGTCGTCAGTCGACGACCACACCCGAGGAGCGCGCATGGCCATCGCGACGACCAACCCCACGACCGGCGAGGTCGTCAAGACCTTCGACGCCCTGAGCGAGCAGGAGCTCGACGCCAAGCTCGAACGGGCCTCCGTCGCGTTCCGCTCCTACCGCCGGACGTCGTACGAGCAGCGCGCCGGCTGGCTGCGGGCCGCCGCCGACCTGCTCGAGGCCGAGGCGGACGCGACCGCCGAGCTGATGACCCTCGAGATGGGCAAGACGGTCAAGGCCGCGAAGGCCGAGGTCCTCAAGTGCGCGGCGGCCTGCCGCTACTACGCCGAGCACGGGCCGGCGATCCTCGCCGACCAGGAGGTCGACGCCGGCGCCGTCAAGGCCGAGCGCGCGTACGTCCGCTGGCAGCCGCTCGGGCCGGTGCTCGCGATCATGCCGTGGAACTTCCCGCTGTGGCAGGCCATGCGCTTCGCCGCTCCGGCGCTGCTGGCCGGCAACGTCGGGCTGCTCAAGCACTCGAGCAACGTGCCGCAGACGGCCCTCTACATGGAGGACGTCCTGGCCCGGGCCGGCTTCCCGGCCGACGTCTTCACGACCCTGCTCATCGGCAGCGCGGAGGTCGAGCGGGTGCTGCGCGACGACCGTGTCGTCGCCGCGACGCTCACCGGCTCGACGCCCGCCGGCAAGTCGGTCGCCGCCATCGCCGGCGACGTGCTCAAGCACACCGTGCTCGAGCTCGGCGGCAGCGATCCCTTCGTCGTCATGCCCTCGGCCGACCTCGCGCAGGCCGCGAAGGTGGCCGCGGTCGCCCGCTGCCAGAACAACGGCCAGAGCTGCATCGCGGCCAAGCGCTTCATCGTCCACGCGGACGTCGCGGAGGAGTTCGAGCGGTTGTTCGCCGACGCGCTGCGGGCCCTGGTCGTCGGCGACCCCACCGACGAGGCCACCGACGTCGGCCCGCTCGCCACCGAGAGCGGCCGCGACGGCGTGGCCGAGCTCGTCGACGAGGCGGTCGGCAAGGGCGCGACGGTCGTGCTGGGCGGCGCGGCGCCGGGCGGCCCGGGCTGGTTCTACCCGCCGACCCTGCTCACCGGCGTCACCAAGGAGATGGGCCTGTACTACGAGGAGGTCTTCGGCCCGGTCGCCGTCCTGCACCGGGCGAAGGACCTCGACGAGGCGCTCGAGATCGCGAACGACACCGAGTTCGGGCTCGGCAGCAACGCCTGGACCGACGACCCGGCTGAGCAGGAGCGCTTCGCGGCCGAGCTCGACGCCGGCATGGTGTTCATCAACGGCATGACCGCGTCCTACCCCGAGCTGCCGTTCGGCGGGGTGAAGGACAGCGGCTACGGGCGCGAGCTGGCCGACCTCGGCATCCGCGAGTTCTGCAACGCCAAGACCGTCTGGGTCGGCGGCAGCGACGGCGGCGACACGTCCACGTCCCGCTCCGAGTAGGCGCGGGGCAGGTGCAGCGGCTCCCGCTGCGGGTCGCCCGCCGGATCGCCCTGCAGGCGCAGGGCTTCGGGGACCGGCGCCCGGCCGGCGTCGCCGACCGGCGGCACCTGCGGCGGGTCGTCGCGCGCACCGGCCTGCTGCAGATCGACTCGGTCAACGTCTTCGAGCGCGCGCACTACGTGCCGGTGTTCTCGCGGCTCGGCCCGTACGACCGCACCCTCGTCGACCGGGCGGCGTACCGGCACCGCGACCTGTTCGAGTACTGGGGGCACGAGGCGTCGCTGCTCCCGGTCGAGACCCAGCCGCTGCTGCGCTGGCGCATGGAGCGGGCCGCTGCGCTGGAGGAGGGGTGGGGCCGGACGCGGCAGATCGTGCGTGACGACCCCGCCTTCGTCGCCCGCGTCCTGCAGCGGGTCGCCGACGAGGGCCCGCTGTCGGCCGGGGAGCTGCACGTCGCCATCGGGTCGAGCACCAGCCGGCCGGGCGGGCCGTGGTGGGACTGGTCGGCCACCAAGGTGGCGCTCGAGCACCTGTTCTGGACGGGCCGGATCACCACGGCGACGCGACGGGGCTTCGAGCGGGTCTACGACCTGACCGAGCGGGTGCTGCCCGCGCAGGTGCTCGCCGTCCCGACGCCGGCGCGGGCCGACGCGCAGCGGGAGCTGGTGCGCCTCGCCGCGCGCTCGCACGGCATGGCGACGGAGAAGGACCTGCGCGACTACTTCCGGCTGCGGCCGGAGGAGGCGGCGGTCGCCGTCCGTGCCCTGGTCGAGGACGGCGCCCTCGTGCCGGTGGAGGTGGAGGGGTGGCGCGGGACGGCGTACCTGTCGGCCGACGCGCGCGTGCCGCGGTGGGTGCGCGCGACGGCGCTGCTCTCGCCGTTCGACCCGCTCGTCTGGGAGCGGTCGCGGGCGCTGCGGCTGTTCGGCTTCGACTACCGCATCGAGATCTACGTGCCCGCCGAGAAGCGGGTGCACGGCTACTACGTGCTGCCGTTCCTGCACGAGGAGGCGCTGCGGGCCCGCGTCGACCTCAAGGGCGACCGGCAGGCCGGGGTGCTGCGCGTGCGCGCCGCGTGGCACGAAGCCGGGTGGGACGCGGGGGAGACGGCGCACGCGCTGGCGGCGGAGCTGCGGCGGGCCGCCGACTGGCAGGGCCTCGGGGAGGTCGTCGTCGAGCCCCGCGGCGACCTCGCTCCCGCACTCACCGCGGCCGTGGCGGCGGGCTGAGCGCACCCCGTCCGCCGCGCAGGACGTCCCGACCGGCTCCGGGAACAGCGGCGGGCCGCCGGCAGCGTGTGCTGCGGGCGGCCCGTCGGTCGTGCGGGGACTCAGTCGTCCCAGGGTCCGAAGTCGTCGTCCATGCGTTCCTCTCCTGCCCGGCGACGGCCGCTGTCGGGACCGTCGAACCGGGGACTGTGGCGCGCCTGCTCGTCGAGGAGGACACCGCCGTGGACCGGGCGCGACGCGCACCGGGCAACCTCGTGGTGGGCTGCTGCACAGGAGAGCGTCGACGAGTCCTTCGGCATTCCCGCGCCGGACTTGAGCGGACGCGGTGCACTCGTCGGACTCGCCTCGACGCGTCCCGGGTGTTCAGGTGTCGCGCGGCACAGCCGAGACAGCGACATGCGCCTTTCCACGACCGTAGACGCAGTGGTGTCCATCGCCGAGGTGGGCAGCGAGCAGGGCGTCCTGGAGCGGCTCGTCGACGTCGGGAGGGCGCTGACCTCGGCGCGGTACGGCGCGGCGGTGCTGCTCGGGGCGGACGGGCAGCCGTGCGCGCTGGCGCACCAGGGCATGACCGGCGGCGAGGTCGCCGCGCTGCCGCACCTGCCGCGTCCGGTGGGGCTGATCGCCGCGGTCCTGCGCGGGGAGCTCCTGCGCCTGTCCGACATGAGGTCGCACCCGGAGGCGGCCGGCTTCCCGGCCGGGCACGTGCCGATGGCCGCGCTGCTCGGGATCCCGGTCACGGTCGGCGGCCGGGTGCTCGGCGGGCTGCTGCTGACGCGTGCGCCGGGCCAGGGCGGCTTCACCGCCGACGACGAGGCCGCCGCCGCCGCGGCCGCCCGGCAGGCCGGCGCGGCCCTGGACGGGCTGCGGCAGCGGCAGGCGCACGCGGCCCTGGTCGACCGGCTCGGGACGCCCACCACCCGCAGCGACGACCCGGCGACGTCGCAGGAGCCGTCGCCGGTCATCCGTCGCCTGCTCGCGGCGGCCCGCGAGGTCCTGGGCGTCGACGTCGCGTTCCTGTCCCGGCTGCAGGACGGCGAGCAGACGTTCACCCACGTCGACGGCGCCCCCGCGGCCGTCGAGGCGGGGTCTGCGCTGGCCGTGCCGGAGGGCACGACGATCGACGCCGCCGACGGCTACTGCGGGCTGCTCGTCGCCGGCAAGCTGCCGTCCGCCGTCCCGGACGTCGCCGGGCACCCGGTCCTGGGCGGCATGGGCGTCACCGCGGCGCTGGGCATCGGGGCGTACTGCGGCGTGCCGGTCACCCTGTCCGACGGCTCGGTGTACGGCGCGCTGTGCGGGCTGCACCCCACTGCCGCCGCCGCGCCGACCCCCGCGCAGGTCGAGACGCTGAGGATCCTCGCCCGGCTGGTCGCCCGCCGGCTGGAGGCCGACCAGGCCGACGAGGCCGACCGCCGCTCGGCGGCCGAGGCGTTCGCGCCGCTGCTCGACGGGTCGCGCCGCAGCACCGTGCTGCAGCCGATCGTCGACCTCACCACCGGCGTCCCGGTCGGGTACGAGGCGCTGTCCCGCTTCACCGAGGCGACCGGCGCCCCGTGCCGGCCCGACGAGGTGTTCGCCCGCGCCGACAGCCTCGGGCTCGGGGTGCGGCTCGAGCAGGCCGCCGCGCGCAGCGCCCTGGCGCTGCTGCCCGCCCTGCCCCCGACGGCGTACCTGTCGGTCAACCTGTCGCCGCAGGCGCTGCTGGACCCGGCGAGCTTCGACCTGCTCACCGGCGCGCTCGCCGCCGGCGCCGCCGGACGCCTCGTCCTCGAGCTCACCGAGCACGAGCACGTGGCGGACTACCCGGCCGTCCTGCGCGCCCTCGCCGGCCTGCGCCCACGCGGGCTCCGGCTCGCCGTCGACGACACCGGGTCGGGCTTCGCGAGCCTGCAGCACGTCACCCGCCTGCGGCCCGACATCGTCAAGCTCGACATCGCGTTCGTCCGCGACGTCGACCGTGACGCGTCCCGCCGCGCGGTCGCCCGCGCGATGATCGCCTTCGCGACCGAGGTCGGCGCGGTCCTGGTCGCCGAGGGTGTCGAGACCGCCGCCGAGCGCGACCAGCTCCTCCGTCTCGGCGCCACGCACGGTCAGGGGTACCTCCTGGGTCGTCCCCAGCCCCCGCGGCAGGTCCTCGGGCAGGACGCCGGCGACGGTCCGGCCGGGCGCCTCGCGCAGCCGCGGCGACCCGTCGCGCGCGCCCTCCTGTCGTCCCCCGGATGACCGACCGGGCCGCCGGCCGCCTCACGGCCACGCGGCCCTCGGGACAACCCGCTGGACGCGGGTGGCACCGTCTGACGACGTGGACGCGACGACCCCCCAGGTCTCGGTGAGCAGGCTCGACCCCGTCGACGAGCAGGCGTTCGCCGCCTGGTTCGCGGTCGCCGAGGCGGCCGAGCTGCACGACCGGCCGGACGAGCCGGGCTGGCTGCTGCACGAGCAGCGCTCGATCAGCCTCGACGGCAGCCGGCCGGACGCCGACACCGTGTGCGTCGTGCTCGCCGCGAGCGAGGGCGACCGGGTGGTCGGCGCCGCCCGCCTCGAGCTGCCGCAGCGCGACAACCTGCACCTGTGCGAGCTCGACCTGTCGGTCCACCCGTCCGCCCGGCGCCGGGGCGTCGCCCGGGCGCTGCAGGACGAGGTCGAGCGGCTGGCGCGCGAGCACGGCCGCACGACGCTGGTCGGCTACGCCGACGAGCCTCCCGGGCAGGAGGGCCGCTCCGGCAACCGGGCGGCCGCGCAGGCCCTCGGCTACGCCGTCGTGCAGCAGGAGGTCCGCCGCGACATCGACCTGCCGCTCCCGGCGGCGCGCGCAGCGGAGGTCGAGCGCTCCTGCCGGCCGTACGCCGCCGACTACGCGCTGCGCGTGTGGCAGGACGCGTGTCCCGACGACCTGCTCGACGACCTCGCCGAGCTGATGCGGCAGATGTCCACCGACGTGCCCAAGGACGAGATGGACTGGCGCGAGGAGGTCTGGGACCGCGCGCGGGTCCGGCGCAACGAGGGCCTGTCGCGCGACATGGACCGGTCCTGGATCGGGGTCGGCGCCGTCCACGAGCCCACCGGCCGCATGACCGCCTTCACGACGATGGGCGTGCCGCGCTCGCGACCCGAGCGGGCCTACCAGTGGGAGACGCTGGTGTCGGCCGAGCACCGCGGCCACCGGCTGGGCACCCTCGTCAAGCTGGCCGGGCTGCAGGCGCTGGCGGCGCACAGCCCGCGCACGCGCGTCATCTCCACCTGGAACGCGCAGGAGAACGGGCCGATGATCGCCGTCAACGACCTGCTCGGCGCCCGGGTGGACGGCCGGCTGGCGGTCGTGCAGAAGGTGCTCGGGGGCGAGCAGCGCCCCTAGACCGGTCCGACGTGCGCGACGCCGCCGACGTCCTCGGCGACGTCCGGCTCGCCCGGCCGGTGGGGACCGAGCTCCACGAGGTACATCGCCGTCAGCACCATGGCGCCGCCGACGACGACCCGCGGGCCGAGGCGCTCGCCGCCGAGCAGGACGGCGAACAGCCCGGCGAACACCGGCTCCATCGTCATGATGATCGCCGCCCGCGTCGCGGGCAGGTGGGCCTGTGCCCACGTCTGCACGACCAGGGCCATCGCGCCCGCCACGAGCGCCATGTGGAGCAGCGCCCCCCAGTCGCCGGCCGTCGCGGGCAGGACCAGCCCGCCGGGCGCCGCGCCGGCCCCGCACACGACGGTGATGGTCAGCAGCTGCACGACGGTCAGGCCGAGTGCGTTGCCGGGAGTGCTCCAGGCGCCCAGCCCGACGATGTGTGCGGCGTAGAGCACGGCGGACGCCAGGGTGAGCGCCTCGCCGGTGCCGACCGCCAGGCCCTGCAGCGACAGCACCGCGAGGCCCGCGGTCGCCAGCGCCACGGCCGTCCACACGGTGCGCCCGATCCGCGCCCGCAGCAGCAGCGCGGCGAGCAGTGGGGTGAACACGACGTACATGCCGGTCACGAAGCCCGACACCGACGCGGAGGTCGACTGCAGCCCGACGGTCTGCAGCACCTGCGCAGCGCCGTAGACGAGGCCGAGCGCGACCCCGTTGCGCCGCTCGACCGGCGTGAGGCGCGCCAGCGACCGCGGGGCGAGCAGCCAGACCGCGACGGCGGCGATCGCGAAGCGCACGGCCAGGAAGTCGGTGACCGGGACGCGCTCGACGACGTCCTTGAGCAGGAAGAACGTCGAGCCCCACACCGCGGTGACGCCCAGCAGCCCGAGTGCTGCGAGGGCAGTGGGGGCGGGCCGCCGGGGAGCCGCGACGGTCGGGGTGCTCACGCCGTCCATGCCACCACAGGCCCGCTGCGGCAGGCCCTGCGCCGATCGGCGTGGATACCGGGGTGCCGGGCGGGGGCTGGCTACGCTGGCGCCCGCCGCTGCTTCCCCGGCCGTGCGGCCCGTCCCACTTCCGTGGAGTCCCCGTTGGTCGCGCTCGCGCCGCTGCAGGTCCAGGTCATCGCCTACACCCACTTCGAGCCGCCCGCCGACGTGCCGTGGCAGACCGACGTCGACGGCGGCCAGGCGCTCGCGGAGTTCGCCGGCCGGGCCTGCTACCAGTCGTGGAACAAGCCCAACCCGGCGACCGCGACCAACGCCGGCTACCTGCGCCACATCCTCGAGGTCGGCCACCTGTCGGTGCTCGAGCACGGCAGCGTCACCTTCTACCTGACCGGCATCTCCCGCTCGCTCACCCACGAGCTCATCCGCCACCGCCACTTCAGCTACTCCCAGCTGTCCCAGCGGTACGTGCCCGAGCGCGACGCCGCGATGGTCGAGCCGGCGGTCGTCGCCGAGGACCCCGAGCTGCACGCGCAGTTCGTCGAGGCGAGCGAGCAGGCGCTGGCGGCGTACACCCGGCTGCTCGAGGGGCTGGAGAAGAAGTTCGCCGACGTCGACAACGTCACGAGCCGGCGCAAGCAGGCCCGCCAGGCCGCCCGCGCCGTGCTGCCCAACGCGACCGAGACGCGCATCGTGGTCACCGGCAACTACCGCGCGATGCGCCACTTCGTCGCCATGCGCGCGAGCGAGCACGCCGACGTCGAGATCCGCGAGCTGGCCATCGCCATGCTCCGTGAGCTGCAGCGGGTCGCGCCCAACGCGTTCGCCGACTTCGAGATCTCGTCGCTGCCGGACGGCACCGAGGTGGCGTCCAGCCCGCTCGTCGGCGAGGGGTAGCCGCGGGGCGGCGTTTGCGTCCCGCCCGGGAGGACATCGCCCTGCCGTGCTGAGACCACGCGAAGGAGCCGTCCGCCCTGCTGGGTCCGGGCAGCCGGCCGGAAGACGCGGCGGCCATGGCCGATGAGACCTCGCGGCTGAGCGCCGCGGAGATCTTCAGCCGGGTCGAGGAGGGCGCCGAGCAGGAGCTCGCCCGGCCGTTGCACAACCTGTTCGTCTCCGCGGTCTCGGCCGGCCTCGCGATGGGGATCTCCGCCCTCGGCGTGTCCGTGCTGCTCCACGTCCTCGGCGGCGACCGGGTCGGCCAGTCCGTCGCCTACCTCGCCTACCCGCTGGGCTTCCTCATCGTCATCATCGGGCGCCAGCAGCTGTTCACCGAGAACACGCTGTTCCCCGTCGCCCTCGTGCTCGAGCAGCGGCGCCTGCTGGCCGCCACCGCCCGGCTGTGGGGTGTCGTCCTCGTCGGCAACGTCCTCGGCACGCTGCTGTTCGCCGTGCTGGCCACGATGACGCCGGCACTGTCCCCGGCCGTCACGGCGGAGCTGTCGTCCTTGGGCGTCGACGCGGGCGGGCAGGGGTTCTCGACCGTCTTCTGGACCGGCGTCATCGGCGGCTGGCTCATCGCGCTGGTGGGTTGGCTCGTCACGGCCAGCACCGACACGGTGGGCCAGGTGCTCATCATCTTCGTGGTCACCTACGTCGTCGGCGTCGGCCACTTCGCGCACTCGGTCGCCGGCAGCGGCGAGGTGCTCGCGGCTGTCCTGTCCGGAGACCTGCCGCTGCAGTCGTACCTCACCTGGCTCGCGGGCGCGGTCCTCGGCAACTCGGCCGGCGGCGTGCTCATCGTCGCGCTGTTCAACTACGGGCAGATCCACAAGGCACCGGACGTGCCGTGACCGTCGGCCGGACCTGCCGCCGACCGCGTCCGCGCGGCCGTGCGCTTGCGCGTGGATCCGCGACCTGGGGGATAGCCTGAGCCCCATGACCTCGCCCGCCGCGCCCTTCGGCCGCGTCCTCACCGCGATGGTCACGCCGTTCACGGACGACGGGGAGCTCGACCTCGACCGCGCCGCCACGCTCGCCGACTCGCTCGTCGCGCAGGGCAACGACGGCCTGGTCGTCTCCGGGACGACGGGCGAGGCCTCGACGACGTCCGACGACGAGAAGTCGACGCTGCTGCGGGCGGTCGTCGACGCCGTCGGCTCCCGCGCCCACGTGCTGGCCGGCGTCGGCACCAACGACACCCGCCACACCGTCGAGCTGGCGCGGGCCGCCGAGAAGGCCGGCGCCTCCGGACTGCTCGTGGTCAGCCCCTACTACTCACGGCCGCCCCAGGCCGGCCTGCGCGCCCACGTCGAGCGCGTCGCCGGCTCGACCGACCTGCCGGTGATGCTCTACGACATCCCCGGCCGCACCGCCGTGCCGTTCCACACCGAGACGCTCGAGGCCCTGGCGCAGCACCCGCAGGTCGTCGCCGTGAAGGACGCCAAGGACGACCTCGGCGCCACCTCGGAGCTGCTGCGGACGACCGACCTGGCCGTCTACTCGGGCACCGACCAGCTCAACCTGCCGCTGCTCGCGATCGGCGGCGTCGGCATGGTCAGCGTCGTCAGCCACGTGGTGACGCCCCAGCTGGTGGAGCTGGTCCGCGCCTTCGACGCGGGCGACGTCGCACGGGCCCGCGAGCTCCACCTGCAGCTGCAGCCGGTCTACCGCGGCATGTTCCGCACCCAGGGCGTGATCCTGGCCAAGGCTGCGCTGGCGCTGCAGGGCACGCCGGTCGGCCCCGTGCGCCTGCCGCTCGTCGACGCCACCGAGCAGGAGCGGGCGCTGCTCGCGCAGGACCTCACCGCCGGAGGGGTCGCGCTCGCATGAGTCACCCGCACCCCGAGCTCGGACCGCCGCCCCCGCTCGTCGACGGCGGCCTGCGCGTCGTCGCCCTCGGCGGGCTCGGCGAGATCGGCCGCAACATGACCGTCTTCGAGCACGCCGGCCGGCTGCTCGTCGTCGACTGCGGCGTGCTGTTCCCGGAGGTCGACCAGCCCGGCATCGACCTGATCCTGCCCGACTTCTCCCACATCCGGGACCGGCTCGACGACATCGAGGCCGTCGTCATCACGCACGGCCACGAGGACCACCTCGGGGCGGTGCCCTACCTGCTGCGCGAGCGCGCCGACATCCCGGTCGTCGGCAGCACCTTCACCCTCGCGCTGCTCGAGGCCAAGCTGCGCGAGCACCGCATCAAGCCCGTCCTGCGGCCGGTCAAGGAGGAGCAGGTCGAGCAGTACGGCCCGTTCCGCCTCGAGTTCTTCGCGGTCAACCACTCGATCCCCGACGCCCTCGCGGTGGCCATCAAGACGCAGGCCGGGATCGTGCTGCACACCGGCGACTTCAAGATGGACCAGCTGCCGATGGACGGGCGGCTGACCGACCTCGGCGGCTTCGCCCGGCTCGGGCGCGAGGGCATCGACCTGCTGCTGAGCGACTCGACCAACGCCGAGCAGCCGGGCTTCGTCACCTCCGAGCGCGAGATCGCGCCGGTCATCGACGACGTCGTGCGCACCTCCGTCGGCCGCGTCATCGTCGCCTGCTTCGCCAGCCACGTGCACCGCGTGCAGGCCGTCATCGACGCGGCCGAGCGCCACGGTCGCCACGTCGTGTTCGTCGGCCGGTCGATGGTCCGCAACATGGGCGTGGCCGCCGACCTCGGCTACCTGCGCATCCCGCCGGGACTCATGGTCGACCTCAAGGACGTCGAGCACCTGCCGGACAACCGCGTCGTGCTCATCTCGACCGGCTCGCAGGGCGAGCCGCTGTCGGCGCTGTCGCGGATGGCCAACCGGTCCCACCACCAGATCCGCATCGAGGCGCAGGACACCGTCATCCTCGCGTCGTCGCTCATCCCCGGCAACGAGAACGCCGTCTACCGGGTGATCAACGGGCTCTCCCGCTGGGGCGCGCGGGTCGTCCACAAGGGCGTCGCGAAGGTGCACGTGTCGGGGCACGCCTCCGCCGGAGAGCTGCTGTACCTGCTCAACGCCACCCGGCCGTCCAACGTCATGCCGGTGCACGGCGAGTGGCGCCACCTGCGGGCCCACGCCGAGCTGGCCCGGCTCACGGGCGTGCCGGTCGAGCGGATCGTGCTCGCCGAGGACGGCGTGGTCGTCGACCTCGTCGACGGCAGGGCCGAGATCGTCGGCGCCGTCCCGTGCGGCTACGTCTTCGTCGACGGGCTCGAGGTCGGCGACGTGGGGGAGTCGACCCTCAAGGACCGGCGGATCCTGGGCGACGAGGGCTTCATCTCCGTCACCCTCGCCGTCGACAGCGTCACCGGCAAGATCGCGGGCGGGCCGGAGATCTCCGCCCGGGGCTTCAGCGACGACCGGACGGCCTTCGACCCGGTCAAGGCGCTCATCGAGACCGAGCTCGACCGGGCAGCCGGCGAGGGCGTCGCGGACGCCCACCAGATCGCCCAGTCGGTGCGCCGGCTGGTCGGGCGCTGGGTGTCCGACACCTACCGTCGCCGACCGATGATCATCCCGGTGGTCGTCGAGGTCTGACCAGCCTCGTCCCCGCTCGCCCAGCGGCCACCGCCGGCGCGATCATGCAGTCGTTGCCACGGCTCCACGCTCAGTTGCCCTCCTCGGGCGGCAGGAAGTGCATGATCGGCGAGCTGGAGGACTGCGGCTGCTCGACCGGGCGACGCCACCGCGGCCCGCGGCGTGTCCCGAGCCTGTGACCGGTGTGACGGGTGGTACGGGGCGGTAGCGTCCGGCCCATGGCCAGCCGCACGTCCACGACGACCCGCCCCCGCAGCGGCAGCGGGGGGCGTACGACCGCCACGTCGAAGCGGACCACGGCTCAGCGCCCCGCCGCCCGGCGCACCCCCGCCCGCAAGCCCGCGGGCCGCAGCCCCCTCGCGACCGCCGGCTCCGTCGTCGGCGCGGTCCTGCGCGCGCTCGGCCGGCTCGTCGCCGGCGCCGCCCGGCTGGTCGGCTCGGCCGTCTCCGCCGCCGGTCACGGCGCCAAGGGCATCGACCCCGCCCACCGCCGCGACGGGCTCGGCCTGCTGCTCGTCGCGCTCGCCCTCGTCGCTGCCGGCGGTACCTGGTGGCACGCCGGTCAGGCCGGCGAGAGCGTCGACGGCGTGCTCACGTCGGTGCTCGGCCGCGGTGCGCTGCTGCTGCCTCCGCTGCTGCTGCTCGGCGCCTGGCGGGTGCTCGCCGCCGCCCGCCAGGACGAGCAGGACGCGACCGGCGGGTTCGGCCGGCTCGTCGTCGGCTGGCTGGCCCTCGCGCTCGGCGGCCTCGGCGTCCTCCACGTGGCGCGGGGCGCCCTGCCCACCGACGACAAGGGCGGGCTCGTCGGCTTCCTGCTCGGCGACCCGCTCGCGCGCGGGCTCACCCCGTGGCTGGCCGTGCCCGTGCTGCTGCTGCTGGCAGCGTTCGGGCTGCTGGTGGTGACGGCCACGCCGATCCACCAGGTGCCTGCGGCGCTCAGGGCCCTGCGCGACACGGCCCTGCGCCGCACACCCGAGCCCGCGGCGGAGGAGCAGGACGACGCCCCCACCCCGCTCCCACCGCTGCAGCGCCGCCGGCCGAGCCGCCGGGTCGGCGCGCTGGCGAGCCAGGACGAGCCGGAGGACGCCTCGCCGGTCGTGCTCGAGCGCCCGCCCGAGCCGCCCGCTGAGCCCGACCCGCCGCAGGCGCCGCCGCCCCACACGCCGGCGCCGCCGACCGCCGAGCAGCTGCAGCTCGCCCCGCCGGAGGGCGGCTACCAGCTGCCGCCGCCCGACATCCTGGCCGCCGGCACGCCGCCGAAGACCCGGAGCAAGGCCAACGACGAGGTCATCGTCGCGCTCACCAGCGTGCTCGACGACTTCCAGGTCGACGCTGCCGTCACCGGCTTCACCCGCGGTCCGACGGTCACCCGGTACGAGGTCGAGCTGGGCCCCGCCGTGAAGGTCGAGCGGATCATCCAGCTCAGCCGCAACATCGCGTACGCCGTCAAGTCGCCGGACGTGCGCATCATCAGCCCGATCCCCGGCAAGTCCGCCGTCGGCATCGAGATCCCCAACACCGACCGCGAGAACGTCAGCCTCGGTGACATCCTGCGCAGCAGCGTGGCCGTCAACGACGCCCACCCGATGCTCGTCGCGCTCGGCAAGGACATCGAGGGCGGCTTCGTCTGCGCCAACATCGCCAAGACGCCGCACATCCTCATCGCGGGCGCCACCGGCGCCGGCAAGTCGGTGTGCATCAACAGCCTGCTCGTGAGCGTCCTGACGCGGGCCACCCCGGACGACGTGCGCATGGTGCTGGTCGACCCCAAGCGCGTCGAGCTCACGGCGTACGAGGGCATCCCGCACCTGATCACGCCGATCATCACCAACCCGAAGAAGGCGGCCGAGGCGCTGCAGTGGGTCGTGCGCGAGATGGACATGCGCTACGACGACCTGGCCGCCAGCGGCTTCCGCCACGTCGACGACTTCAACAGGGCCGTGCGCGCGGGTGAGCTCGTCGCCCCGCCGGGCAGCGAGCGGGTCTACGCGCCCTACCCCTACCTGATGGTGATCATCGACGAGCTCGCCGACCTCATGATGGTCGCGCCGCGCGACGTCGAGGACTCGATCGTCCGGATCACCCAGCTCGCCCGCGCCGCCGGCATCCACCTCGTCATCGCGACGCAGCGCCCGTCGGTCGACGTCGTCACCGGCCTGATCAAGGCGAACGTCCCCAGCCGCCTCGCCTTCGCGACCTCGAGCGGCACCGACTCCAAGGTCATCCTCGACCAGCCGGGCGCGGAGAAGCTCATCGGCAAGGGCGACAGCCTGTTCCTGCCGATGGGCGCCAGCAAGCCGATGCGCATCCAGGGCGCACTCGTCACCGACGCCGAGGTCGCCGCGGTCGTCGCCCACTGCAAGGAGCAGCGGCAGCCGGCGTTCCGGGAGGACGTCGTCGCGACGCCCAAGGCCGAGCGGGAGGTCGACGAGGAGATCGGCGACGACCTCGAGGTGCTGTGCTCGGCCGTCGAGCTGGTCGTCACGACGCAGTTCGGGTCGACGTCGATGCTGCAGCGCAAGCTGCGCGTCGGCTTCGCCAAGGCCGGCCGGCTCATGGACCTCATGGAGAGCCGCGGGATCGTCGGCCCGTCGGAGGGCAGCAAGGCCCGCGACGTGCTCGTGCGGCCGGAGGAGCTCGAGAGCGTGCTCGTCGTCCTGCGCGGCGGCGACCCGGTGGAGGTCTGACGCGCCGTCACGCAGACGGGTCAGAACGTGACGCGCCGTTGACGTCCTGACGGGCGCCGCGGGCCTACGATCGGGACCGGCTGCGGCGACAGGTGGAGGTGGGACCGTGCGGGACGGCGAGAGCGTGGACGTCGAGGACGTGCCCGTGCACGACACCACCCAGGCTGACGCCGGGCCCTCGGTCGGCGAGCTCCTGCGGGAGGCACGGTCCGCGGCCGGGATGACCCTGGAGCAGGTCAGCGCCGGCACGCGCATCCGCGTCCCGGTCCTGCGCGACCTCGAGGACGACCGGCTCGGGCCACCGGCCAGCGCCGTCTACGCACGCGGGCACATCCGGGCGATCGCGTCGGTCGTCGGCGCCGACCCAGCGCCGATCGTCCGCGTCTTCGACGAGCGCATCGGCGCGGCCGCCCCCTCACTCCCGGTGGTCGCCGAGCCCGTGCCCGCTCCGCGCCGTCCGACCGGCGGCCTGTCGGTGCCGGTCTCGGCGCCGCCGGACCGCACGCAGCCGCGCTGGCTCGTCGCCAGCCTCGCGGGCGCGACGGTGCTCGTCGCGCTGCTCCTCATCGACCTGACCAGCAACGACTCCGACCGCGGGCCGGAGCAGGCGCTCACGGTGTCGGGGACCGTGTCG
>Ga0210040_10003834_pt1 | contig 20058 bp, 12 predicted proteins | sample CryGeyCG12114_NA_FD_185462 | JGI IMG/M metagenome (GOLD analysis project Ga0210040, IMG submission 185462) | Groundwater microbial communities from aquifer - Crystal Geyser CG19_WC_8/21/14_NA (SPAdes) (version 2) | ecosystem: Environmental > Aquatic > Deep subsurface > Groundwater | place: USA... | reverse complement strand
AAAAAGAATTACGTAGATTTTTGCAGGTTCATTGATTTTTTGACATGTTTAACTTTCGGCTTCTTCTAAGTAAAAGATTTTTTGGAATCTTGGTTAAATTTTAGGATGAAAATAGATTCTTTGTAAACACAGTGTACTGCATTATGGTTCTTGGCATGTCCTGAGCCAGTTCAGTTTATTTGTACGTGTGCGATGAGGACTGGCTGCTATTGAATTTCATATTTTCTGTATGCACGACAAGCAGGACATAAAAGATCGGATTTTATTGAGATGACATGACATTTAATGACATTTGTGCTTATGAAATGTTTTTAAGTTTTTATTGTTGGGTAGTTAGTCACATAACATACACGGACATAGAAAGCTAACCGTTTGTTTGACTTATGTGTATTTTAGTGAGTTCGTATTGCAGAATGCAGAGCATGCAAAAAGACCTTGGCACAAAAATGACTTAGTCTGGTCTAAATATTTCTCACATTTCGTGCTTATCAGTTGGACTGTTTAATGTTTTCATATTTACAACTACAACTTTTATTGTTGGCTTAAAGAGTAATCTAATTTGTTTTTCTTATGGTTAGTATGAGCCCCATGAATATTTTTTCGCTTATTTTTTCAGAGCTGTAAATCAAAATGGACGACTACGAAGATCTGATCAACACAAACTATATGAAAGATGAGGGTATATCCGGTGAAGAAGAAATGGAAGATGACGATGATGGCTCATTCATGATGACAGACTTTGTACAAGCAGAAATGGGATCCCAGGAAGAAAACGACGAAGAATTTGATATGCCCCCCGATTTGGAAGACCAGAGCTCCGAGCAACCGTCCACATCTACAGCTAAACATTTACGTAACATGAGACCTGTTGAGAAACCTGTCCGTACCAAAATTGTACGTGGAGTGAAAATGTACGTGTGCCCAACTTGTGGCTATGATACTGAAGTGAAAGCTCGGATTACCAAACACATTAAATATCATTCAATGCCGTTGATCAAATGTGAACTGTGTGACTTCAAAACTCCATACAAATGGAATCTGGATCGTCACAACAAATCCCACAATGCTGAAGGAGAACTCCAATGCGAGCTTTGTACCTTTAGTTGCGACTGTAAGCAAAGTTTGACTGTGCATATGCAAAATCATCATGCTCACGTTCCCCCTGAACTTCAGATTTCCAAGAAACGGAAGAAATATGACGATTCAACTACTAATAGCGGCAACACTTCTGAATCAGATAGTAAATCTGCTGGCCTTAGTCAATTCATGGTTGGATTGTTGGCAGATAATAAGGATATTACCGTCACCGTCACATCTGGCGCAAATAAACCTACTAGTTCCAAAAAAGTGTTTTCTTCTGGACGGGGTAATCCCCATTTCAATGGAGGCGGTCACAGCAGCAGTAGTAACAATAGTAATCACAGTGACTCAGATTTAATCCTTCCTGATGATATGAGCGACAGAAATGGGAAAGTTTTTATTAAAAAGTTGGCCTGTCGACAATGTGACTTTAAGTGTGTTTGGGACACAGAAATGGTTCGACATGTGAGTCGTTATCATGGGTCCGGTAAAAAACAGAAATCAATAGCACCCAGCTTGTCTCCCGCCATTCAATATGGAGAATTGAGTTCCACCAGCATGCTCAAACAAATGCCCAGTCTAATTCCAATCCAGTTAGCTATGACAGAGTCTGTAGAAAATAGAGAGAGAAAATGGGAAGGAGGGGAAAGTGATTGCGACGAATTGGAATTGACTCCAAGGAAGACGCCACCACCTCCAACAAAAGTAGTAGATCCTGATGATGTTGATTTTCAAGAAAAGTCCAAGTTTTTATTCAATTTGGCTCTGAGACCCAATGTGATTTGGGCAAGGAAACCCAGAGCTGCAAAAATGCTGAAGTTTTCTGCAGAAGAGCAAAGAGGAGTTAAAAGACGTAGTGGTCAAATGGAGGAAGATAATGGGGATAATGGGGAATCGGATGAACTAGTTGGCTATGAAACTTCACCCGGATTTGGAGCCATTCGCGAAGACAATGGTGTAGATTCGGGTATGATGCAACCACCGGAATTGACTTCAGAGGATTCTATAACTACAACTAGGAAAGTTTACCGATGTCCTATGGAAGATTGCAGCTTTTGGGCTACCACTGCATCCCGATTCCATGTTCATATGGTTGGGCACAAGAATCTGAAACCATTCATGTGCTCCGTGTGCAATTATCGATCCAATTGGCGATGGGATATTAGCAAGCATATCAAGTTGAAGTCCATGAGAGACCGGTCTCATCAGAGTGCCAAAACATTGTTGACAAATGAGAGTGGTGAACGAAATTATCGCGAGTATGATCAACATTTAACCATGTTGCAGCTCCAGTATCCAGCTAATGACAAGCCTCCAGATTGTAGTACGTTGGCAAGCAAGAGGAACACGAAGGCTCAGTTGAGTCCTCCAATTTTGAGGAGAGGCGGGATGGAACAGAAGATGCCGAAATTGAAAAGGGCGCCTCCAGCTGGTGACGACGATGGAAATCATGCTTGGAATAATAATGAAGAAGAGGAAGATATGTATCCTCCACCGCCTCCCAATTTGAAGAGGATTGCAAGATTTTCAGGTAGTGAGGATATGGGAGAAGATCAAAGCATTTTGGCCAAGGGGATGTTTGCTGGTGGTCAGATGAGAGAAGTCAAGGGATCGGTAAGTTGCTAAAAACTTTTGTTTAGTGTGCGTGAATTTGTATACTATGTGCTTTCGTTTCCTTGTTTTAATGGAGGATGAATAATGGAGCAGAAAAAATGGCTGCCATGATTTTATTCTGGGTTGTTGTTGTTAGGGATACCAAGATGGGGCTGCTGCGGGAACTACTGGGCGTAGCTCAAACAAGTCTGCGATTGCAACTGGATCTACTGGCAAGAGGGTTTTATTCAAGTGCAAAAAGTGTAATTTCAGGTAAGAAAACGAATTTATTTGTCATTGCGTCATGTGTTTAATTTCCATATTCAGCAACCTGTTCGGGTTTTCTTTAGGGACGCCAAAAAAGAAAACGTGGTCAAACATATTCGGTCGGTTCATAAGCCAAACAAGGGTGAATCTGTTTCAATTTTGAATCAGAATAATTTCTCATCAATTGTAGTCAACAAAGAGAGTGAAGAGGCGCCTACAGCGTTACCTATCAAAAGTAAGTAGAATTGCCGCTCTGTGTAAGTTAATGTTTTTGGTGGACGCCATTTGTAATGATACTATTTTATTTGCCAGGTCCAGGAAACTTATCGTATGCATACAATCAAGAAGATGAAGAATTTCAATGCAAATTCTGTTCATTTAGCACTGATACTTTATCATTAATGGACATACATGCATCAGAAAATCATCAGAAAAAACGTGCTTACACATACAAATGTCCATGTTGTAATTTTACGGGATCAGCTAAAAGGTAATTTGTTTTTTGTTTTTTTCTGCCACATTACATTCCCCTATAATTAGCACAATATTTAACTTCCCTTTTATATTTTTTCACAGTGAACTTTTACAACACTTGAGAACTCATGCAGAGCCTGAAAACGACGAAGAGGAAAATCCTGTAGCAATCCGTGCCGAAGAAACACCACCAAAACTGCGAGGAAGTACTAGTAAAAAATATCATTGCCTTGAGTGCCCCTACATAACTGACAGCAAGGGTCAATTTCTTTACCATAAGCAATTTCACCGGCCCCGTGATACTCCATTCAAGTGTCCACATTGCACCTACAACGTGTCTCATAAGCATCTTTTGAACCAACATTTGAAAGTGCATGATTCATCCGCAACCATGTCTCAATCTTCTTCCCCGATTTCGAAACCATCCCCATCTGCGTCACCACTTTCTTTGACAAACCAAGAAATCTCTATTTCTCCTATTTCTGGGTCTCTCAATCTGTCACCATTTACTTCATCCGGTAACAACAATGATCCACCATCAGTCCTTGTATGGAGAAATGAACGTCCGTATCGAATGTATCGATGTCGACATTGTCCTCAAGTTTTTGGCCAAGTTCGAGATTTACATGATCATGAGCGCAGTCATGCCGCCCCGAGTTTACCCACTTTTATCAACAGTAATATATCTATCACCCCTATTGATGTGAATCCCAACGGACATAGTGGGAAAAGTACATTGTTTTTCTGTGAAGAATGTCCTGCTAGATTTTTTCAGCAGAAGGAACTGCACATCCATCAAACATTTCATGAGAACAGATTTCCATTCAAGTGTCCAATGTGCACTTACTCTGTGAAGCAGGATAATTCACATTTAATGTCCCATATGAAAGTTCATGGGGATGAATATCAATTGAAAACGAAACAGTTGCTTTTGAGATACCCTAAGGCAAATGGGAATAAAGGAAAAATTTTCAGCAGTGGGAAAACTTCAGGAAATTCGACTCTTCTAGCGCAAGCATTGATGAAACCGGAAGGTTATAAAGGAATGAAGAGCAGTGGGCCGAAAAATATTTTATTGTCTTGTCCCAAATGTCCAGCCAAATTATACGGAATGGATTTATATCGAAATCATTTACAAAGGCATGGAGAATCCGGTCCATTCCAATGCAGGAATTGTGACTTCAATGCTGACAGTATGAAGAATTTAACTGTACATGAGTTACTCCATGTTGGATCAGAAATTACATCGTATGCCGATGCCCTTAGTTTGAAAGCAAGTGGCTCTAATGGGAAAGTTTTCCAGAGTAATTTTAAAACGAATTCGGGAGGAACGAAAAATTCATCAATGTTGGATAATGACTCTATTGGTGAAGACGCCTATGAAGGAAATCCTGATTTTGTGTACCCAACATACATGAAAAACGGTAAAGTCAAGCATAAGAGATACAAATGCACCAAATGTCCATCAGCGTTTGAAAAACGGGAGCAATATAAAGTCCACATTTCGCTCCATGGATCAAATCAGAGGTACAAATGTCGCGTTTGTGACTATGCGGTGACCTACTATGCCAACTTTTTGCAACATTTGCGGAAACATGATGGGCAACAGGGTGTGATGAAGGAACTGCTCGTTCAAAGTCCTTTAAGTATGAAAGTGAAAAAGGCTGATGTACCAGAAGTGAAGAAAACTGATGTTGAAATGAAGGAAATGGCTCCGGTAAAAAGCATTGTGAACAAGAAAGGTAATGTTTTATTGAAATGTGATGGATGTCCATTTACTACCCACGATCAAAGAGAACTGGAGGAACATAAGAATCGACATGGACTGAATGGATCACCATCAAATTTTGTGTGTTATTTTTGCGACTTTTGTGCCACTGGTCAAGAAGGGTTGAAAACTCATGTGAAGCTACATTTTCATGGAGCTGTGCATAAGCCGGAGACTTTCATGTTTGTAGAGAAACCACAAGTTTTTATCCAAGGGGAGGGGGATGAAATGGATGAGTTGAAGAGGAAACTTTATAGTGAGAATGAAAGTAGTTTTTGGACAAAGGAGGAGAAGAGTAATGCTGTGGAAGAGGAAAATTTAATTAATATGGACATGGGTCTTCCAGTGAAAATGAGTAAGAGAGAAATTGCCCATGAGTAGCAATAATGAGGATTTATTTTAGTAGTTTTAGTGAATTTGTATTTTAAAGTTGTAGTTTAGTGTGTGTACTTTAAATTATTCTTAATTAATGATAATAAAGAGGGTTAAAATATATCCTTTTGATTTGTTTTGTCACCAAGTGTAATTTTGTATTAGTTTGTTGATTATATTTTAGAAGAGTAGTTTTAATGAGATAATTGACCGGAATAGAAAATACTTATTTATAATGTTTAGTGCCTAGAAATTCACATAGTTTTATACACATGATTCATACATATTCTTGGAACCACTTTGCTATACACAAGTGTCAAAATATACCTTGTCAGTCAGTCAAGTCCAATTCCAATAAGCTTATGTTTGATTAATGTATCTCAAAAATAATGAGACTGAATAAAGTGGATTATTCTCACTACTACTAGAAAAAAATGACCATCAAAGGCATCTTTGTTATCTGCATTGAGGGCCGCTTTTTCACAGGAATTTTAGTTCTATTGCTCACTCCCGTCTGCAAGATCATTGTTTGCTATATAAGGTATCTTGCAGGGTAAATAAGCTAACAAAGAGATGATGCACTGACCAAAGGAAAAAAACGATTCGCTTGATTCACAAAACAAGAACCGGTTTTTTATACACATCGTCTTTTACTCCATAAATGTATCGCAAATAATGATGGTAGTAAAGTTTATTATTGCCAGATCATTTGTGTTTGATCGTTCGTAGTGAGTGGGTCGTAAATCTTGAATAGCTGGCACAAATTAAATGTACATCTTATTTAGCTTGTCTGTCATATAAAAGTTTCCCGATTTTGGGTACAAACCAACCATGAACGCATATTTTGCCATTTTGGCTTCTTTAGTCTTGTCAGGTGAGATCAATCATAATTTTAAAATTTATAATTGATTTGAAGTTAAATTAACATTTTTGCATTTTATAAAAAGTTTCGGGCCAGTCATTAAAACGAGCCGTAGTATGGAAACCTACTGTGGCTGCAGCCGAAAGGACCCCTGTAACTTTAACCTGCGAGACTCCTAGAGGAAATTCAGCCTATAGTGTCAAATATCCGCTAACATTATGTACATGGGAAAACGCTGAAGATTCAAACCCAGAAAATCATGTTCTCCTAAGTTTTTCAAATTCCAATACGAACCCTATTGCCGGATACAGATCAAACGCATTGGATTTCGCGGAAGGAAGATGTCCACTGGAAATAGAAAATGTCCGCAAAATGGACTTTGCTAATTGGCAATGTACCTTGTTTTCCATGGATGGCAAACATTACAGGGGACATGTTACACTTAAAAAATCGTATTCCCAAACCCATCGAATCCCTGCCACTGTTGGCAGTTTTACGGCTAGCAGGGGAAAACCCATTATCACTTCTTATGATGACGTCAGTTCTGGAGGAGTTTATAATTTGCAAGTAGATTCTGTACCTGTGATTAGTGAGGTGAAAGTTGAGTCTCCTGGATTGATTATCAAGCAGAAGAAACCGTCCAGTAGATTAGAACTGATTTGAAAGATGTTAAAAATTAAACCAATGGTTCACTCCGTTTATTGTACACGAATAAAGTTGATTATGCAAATCACATGAAAAATACTATTTTGCACATAATGAACTTAGGTACAGGAAATTGAATATGGAAAACAAGTTTAAAAGTTTAAACATTCAGTCTATGGCTAATGCTTGTGGGACTGTGGTGCCACAAGGTCCTTCGAAATGGAAACTGTAAAATTTAAAAATAATTCTTAAACAAAGTCGCTTAGAAAATGCAGAGAGACATAGAATGACGCTATACCTAAATTCACCAGTTACAGGCGTGGATTCTAAATTGAATTCAGCAACAGGGACACCTCTATTGGCAACTTGTGGAGCAAACATGGCCGCTGGATATACAACGGAAGATGTACCCACTACCATACATAAATCGCATTTGTCCAATTCAATGCCTGTGTCAAAATTTCATGAAAATAGGAAAACGAAATTCAAGATATTTGTAGAATTTAGTGAAAAATAGTTTTTCCACACACTACTTCTATAATAAATTTACATGTGCGTTGAACTTAAATTCCATTCACAGCCTAGGCCTAATTTGATTGCTAAAATATGTTGAAAGTTGGGAAGTCGGCGTTCAAATACTACTGAAATTTTAGAAATTCAAAACTGTAACTTTCCAAAGCTTATAATTATTTGTTATGACTAGTATGGCAGCAATATTACTCGTAGTACTTAAACGCCGCAGTCAAATAAATAGCGAAACGAATAACGATAAGTTTTCAAAATGGAAGAAGATATTCCTATACAACATGTCCGAAAAGCGCGGCTTTTAAAAAATGAAAATATGTACAGTTTTGTCTTCGAGCTCACGTAATTTTCTAATTTTACTAACTTGTTTTTTCGAGCACAGTTGCGTCCAAATTCTCACCAAACCAAATAATATCGGGACGTAAAAGTCCACCACATCCATTATGCTTGCATCTCGGTAAATCTTCTTCCGGGATTTTTGAGTCTTTGACATTTGGTTCTGGAGCACTGTAATTGAAGAAAAAGTTAGTTTTTTTACTGCTGTGAACAAATAACTAAAACTTATAATATTAAATATTACCCTTTTCCTCTCAATCCTTCGCAAATAGGACTATCATAATTGCTCTCTTTATGTCCACATTTTAAGCACCTTGTTTTAAAAAGTGATCCATGCAATTCTAAAATATTTTCAGATCCTGCTCGCTTATGGAGTTCGTCTACATTTTGTGTGATGACTACCAGATTTTTACCTTCGTTTTTCATTTTTTTCTCATATTCGGCAATAGCAACATGAGCCTTTAAGTCGAAACAAATTCATTTATGCTTACATTGATTGGGATTAGTTTGTGTTGCTCAAATTTTTTGTTACCTGATTAGGTTTTTTGGTAAAAACTACTTCACGTCGGTAATGGTAAAATTCCCAAACAAGTCCAGGGTCTTTTTTCATAGCATGAGGAGAAGCTAAGCTTTGAGCTTGGTATTTTCTCCATAGTCCACCGGCTCCTCGAAAAGTCGGTACTCCTGATTCTGCAGAGATTCCAGCTCCAGTGAGCACAACAATGCTTTTGCACTTTGCAAGGGTTTCCCGAAATGCCTTCATGTCACTCGAGGGCTTCATCATTTGTCAACGATTCATTTCCTGAAAGATGCTCTTGCCGAATACTTGAATTGACAGTGAGTTTTTTATAGATTACTTAGGTTTAGGAACTGTCCGATTTTCGAACCTGAAATGTAAGTTATTTTGGCTGTACATATTTGTTTACTACATCCGTGTTTGAATTTCGTTGCTAGAGTTTGAGTTTATCGCTCACCCTCGGTTGTAGAGACTACTCTTGATATTCAGAGAAGCTCCTAAACTATAATTTAAAAAAAGCAAAATAATTTATCAAGATTTCTTAGCAAAGATTGTCATTCATATTCTCACACACATATTAGAAACTAATGGAGATAAATACTCAGGCTTGCTTTTTTGAAAAGTTTCTTTACAGACTGTTTGTTTACTCCTGTAAGAATACATTGCACAACGGAAGACATTTATTACTTCCTCAGTTTACGATTACCGATTTCATCTTATTTCTAAAAGTTTTCTAACAGTAATGAACTTACTAAATAAATAACGTTCATATTAATTAAAATGTATTCAAGCATTCTGTCTAGAAAGATTAGGTATAAGACCCACTGCTATACAAATTAATTAAAAATACATTTGGTTCAAGAGAGACATAAGCAAAAATAAAAAACACATCATTTCTGTATTCATTAGTATTCAAAGATGCAAAAATATTAAAATCAGAACGAGATTGCTAAATACAAATGCGAGAGCGTATATTCGGGCTCCCCTATGAAGGTCTTTCTTTTTATCAATGTCCTCGTTTTGTACACATGCTTGTTGAATTCGTATGTGTTCCTGCACTTGCCAGTAAAAAGTAGTTAGTATTCTGTTTGGCTCGCTTTGGTTATCATGTTCAAGTAAGAGTATCATTCAATTCAGTAAGTTAGTGGAGTGAGTGAAAACTTATTTTAGTATTTTGTTTGTCTAAATTTGATTATCTAATCATTAAGTGTCATCAGTGACTCATAGTTTATGTAAGCTACAAATAACCAATTTATAATGAAGTGCTAGTAAATGATGTAGAATTATGCCATAATGTCAATAATGTGTGCAACTTTCGTGAACAAATGATACGGATTACAATAATTTGATATAAGAATAGAATAATTTGACAGTTTTGTGAGAAAGTGAATTTCTAAAAATCTGCCAAGCATTAAAATTTACCAGACGCTACTGACTCGAGTGCATTAAAAGCGAAAAATAAAGTGCCTTATTGTTAACCAACAAGTGCTTCTATGAATTCATAAATAATTAGAAAAAACCTAAAGCCACATCTGTGTGTGATTTGATGCCAAACTAATCTCCAAAATGAATAACCGAATGAACGGAAATGTGGGGGATGGTTCGTGGGAACTGGAAATCATTGTAACCAATTTAACTGAAGGACCTAGAAGACTACGGGTCAAAGGCGATCTTCACATTGGAGGCCTAATTTTACAATTAGTCGATACATTACGTAAGTTGCTTTGTACTGTTGAAGGCAGCAGTGATAGCATAACTTTTGGATTGTTTCATGCCATTTTTAAGGTAGAATTTTGATATTTTGAAGATAGAAAAGTCATCATTTCCCACTTTTTACTCATCCAACTTGTGGCAGGAAAGTCATTTCTTGTCATACCTCAAAACCGCGATAATGAGTCAGTTTTAAAGGCTTTAACATGAGCATTTTCCTAAAAAGCATTAATGACTCCTTGTCTTGATTACGTTTCGTTCTCGTATTTATTGTTATTGGCCGACCGGAAATCATATAGATTAGTTGTGCTGTACTTAGAACGTTCATATGTAAAAATGTATAAAAATCGCATCAGTATTGTTTGTGTTTATCAATAGTGCAGTACTGATTCATCAATATTTGCTGTCCACGACGGAAAATAAGCAAATAAAAATAAATAAGTATTTAGGCTGCATTTCTCTGATAATCATATTCCATTAACTGTCACTGGCCATTAGCAAATAAACTAACTACTGAAATAGCACCCAATGATGCAGTATAGAGAATGGGCTCAAGGCAATGCATGTTTTTATTAAAACGACTGAGTAATCCGGCATACAACAAGCCATACAAGAAGTCACTAACTAACTGACTCACTGACTAAAAGTTTCAGTGAGATAGTTGTTTCACATGGCCCAGAAGCTATAACTAACAAGCTTCAATATGCCACCGTTGTTTGTTGTTTACTTGTAAACCCCGAAGATAATCTGCTGATAAGGGAAAACGCATGTTGGTAATAATACGGAATCTTAATATCCCCGTCCCAGTCTTGGTCCATTTTTCATGCTCATTGCATCGCAACCACCACAAATTATTATTGCATGCATAGTAGCACCTATGGTTAAGTTAGTACTCTAGTAGGGGTACATACGAATCCAAAAATAATCTTGAGCCATCTTCAATGCCTTCTGTCTGTGTAGTTAGTTTGTGTTGAACATGCATGATTTTTTTTGCTGTATTAGTTTTCATGTACTCGAAAGTGGAGTTCCGTATGAGTTCTTGATCTTACAATGAAGCAGAATAGGATACGTTTTTGCTGTAGAATGCATCTGCATTTATAGCACATTTCAAAGGATCGTTAAATTCTGCAAGAAGAGAAAGCATTTCATGTTTTGGGAATCGGACACTCAGTCTTTAAATAACTACAGTGTAGATTCAATGGAGGAACTGAATCGATAGTTTTTATGGAATCTAAAGTCCATTGTTAGTTTCTTTTTGTAAGTTTACGAACAAGTTAGTAGTAACATGGTGAGATTCCTACTATTTTAACGCATTTCTTGTCCTACATAAGACGGAAAATCAGAACGTGTGTCTGACAGAAAAGAGACGCTGGATTCTGCCAAATCGGTTACTTACTTTGAAACTCCCATTCGCTCCCATTTCCTTTCTCTATATAGTTAACCCTAACTAACTTCACATCTACTTCTCCCTTTTCATTCATTTTTTGCCCATTCAGTTAGTTAGTATATTTGGATTGAGGAGTAAAAAATGTGCGTGCACCATTTAATTTTCATGGTGTGCACTCCACTCGACTCTGTGAGATAAGAGAAATTCTCTCTCTCTCTGGATTTCGTGAGATGTAGCATGTAGTACGTGAGTTTATGTGATGTGATACTCACCAGAAAGTGAGTGGAATTCACTTCTCAAAGTCTCATTACGTTTACTTTAACTCGCTTCATTTTGTTCACTGCTTGTGGCAGCTTTGGCAACTTTATATGACCATAACTGTATGCTAATGTGTGTTCTCACAGCTTATGTTCTTCATTTTCTGTCTCATGTATGGAATTTAATTAGGATCACCTACTATGGCCCTGTTTAGTCTGTTTTTCCTACAAAATGTTTGTTTCTCAAAATATTTGAAATCTTAAGAATAATACAGGAGCAGGATGTTTGCATTCGAACGGGGATAGAAAACGGTTGTTTAACTTGAGAAAGGCGGAAAGGCTTGTTATTCAAAATGTTATGAAATGCAAAGAATTTCTGACACTTTAGGCAGTATATTTTACTGCACAGTGTACACTGATTTAGTCATGGTTTTCGACGCATGAATAAAATTACTTTAGATTGACTTACCATATGCGAAAAAAATATGAAGAATAGGGTGTGATTTTTTTCGCATACAGATGATGACTATTTACAGAGATGAGATCAGACTGCATTTTTTAATCCCATGGGCGAAGTTGTTTTACAGTTGATGCAAAATAGTATTCATCTTTTCCTGATTAGATTGACATATGAAATGAGCACTCAACTGCAGAATGCTGTGCGCATTTTTCTTGGTCTGTCACTTGATAGATACACGAGGAAAGTGTCAGAGGAGGCAAACAATGAGACTCTATGTAATTAGTGTATAAATTCCAGTTCATACTGTTCTCAGATTATTATGTGGGTAAAGAAAAAAGTATCGAATTGTTGTGTTCTTTACAAACTGTAATTTGTTACCGGTACAATTGCCGCCATATTTCATTCTGGTTTGGCACAAGCAGTGCAGTAGTCAATTATCTTTGTCATTTCACGTGCTTGCTCTCATACTGAAGAAAAAAGATAGCATAGAGTTATAGTAGGTATTAGTTTGTATTGTTTCTGTTGCCGATATTTTTGTAAAGAAGATTTATTTCCAATGCATAATAAACTCAAAGTTATCTGCCCACTCGTTTCTTGCGTCAGGGTGGAGTGTCATAGTATGCGGTTCAGGTTTCCTTGTGTACGTTCCAAGCAAATGCGTTAACTATTGCAAGCTGTAGGTCGAGATTTGTTTTAAAGCTCAAATTATAAAATGTAATGCTTGCTCGTAATAGACTTAAATTTCATTCTTGGAATGATCGGCTTGAGAATTTAAGTTTTCAGTAAATAGTTTTTACAACATTTTGAATTTTGATCGGTATTGAAATCAGTTTTCTGCTCAAAACTTACGCACAGCAAATTCAGCCTGCTAGAATGGTAATTTTGGATTTTTTAACTGTCGCCATGAAACTGTATTTTTTATTTCGCTCTCTGGGACATTGTATGAAAGAAAACTTCTGGTTTCCTCATTATTATTAGTACAACATTTTGATGCACACATGCACATACGGACTAGACACATTCTAGAATCTGCTCATATGGATTTGACAAAACAATCCTTTTACTCACAGTATTGTTTACTATGACTATTAACTAGAATGAAACTTACTACTAGTTGACGTGTGCGAATGTTGTAGCTTCAGCCAACATCCTCATCATTACAATTTTCGTATGACATATTTGGAAAATGGTTACACATTCTTTTTTTTACTGCCCTAGACTTCTTCTTCGTCTTGTGGCTGAATTGTGAAATGTTCCCCAACCAGCAGGCTTTAGTTCACTTCACAGAAATGATCTCTATAGCATTCCTATGCACTTGTGTCATATCATGCTCATTGTATATTGTATAATTAGTATTGTCCTTCCTTGTGTGCCTAGTTAGTATATGCAATGCCAATAATGCGTGTGTACTTTGAATTGTGGAGGTTACAAAGATGTTCAGATAGCCTTCATTGGTTCAACTTCAACGCAACGGGAACCTTGTCTTTAAGGATTTTACACGCGCCTTTGTGTACTCTTTGATTTAAAAATCTAAACTCTCTGAAGCGCGGCAAAAATTATGCAATCCTATTAAAGGATGAACCAATCAAACGTCGACGTCGACGTAATTAAAATCTATTAGGAAAAGTCAGAAACAATTTGGTTTTGAATGGCATGTAAAAGCTACAACGTGGAAAACAGAAAACTTGGTAGGAGCAGTACGACTGAAATGCATTTCATTTGAGATAAACAAAGTGAGGTGAATAGTCGATTGAAACTAAAGTAGATTAAGTGTGCCTCGATTTGATTCCACCTACACAGCATTTGGTTGTCTACTAATTACAATGGGTGATCAGATGACGACCGTCATTTGTGTATGGGTTCATCTTATGGTATACAAGAATGGACTCAAGCAAAAAAGTTTGTCAATGAATGAACAAAGTGTGTAGGTAGTAAAAGGTTACATCATTTAGTATTTCATGTAGGCAGTAGGCAGCAACTATGTTAGTTAGCTAGTGGGCAGTGAAATGCGCTAGACGACTTTTTTCTTGAAAAGAGCAGAAAGGAAGTATTTTTCTTACTTTGCGAAATTTCATTTGCTGAGAGAGGAAGTATTCGAGATTTGTACACAGCTCTTTTTTTTGGGTTGGGTCATTCTGGAATATAAATCAAATGGTGCCTTCTTTTGCGATAAAAATCAATCCATGGAAATGAATGGGAGTTGTAGCCTTTTTTCTAGGTGGCTGGTTGGTGGACATAGCATATGGATTTATTAGGAGAGTGAGAAAAATAGATCCCATTTGGAAATTGAGAAAGCTGTTGGGTATTCAGGTCAAACAGGCTACCCACGTTACGTTGGTGGCTACTGAATAGATTAGGAGAAACATGTGGCTAGTTTTAGTGCATTTTCGATGGTTAGTTTGTTTGGAAATGTAGAATGAGTTAATTTTTGGCGGAATGCTTTGGCTAGCTTTTTTAGCGATTGCAGACGGAAAAAAATGCAATAACTTAAGGATTTTAGTCGAGTAATTTAGTGTTTGGAAAACCCTATAATGTCTAGCTTAAGGTTCTAAATTGCCTGTTGATTATACCCAGCCAAATTTTTTTTGAAACTTGTTAATGCCGTCATATGCCCTTGGGTTTTCTCAGAAAATTCATTTGTAAAAAATATGTGACACTGATTCTGTGAATAAAAATGCTAGTTTGTGTTTACTTCATAATATGATTTCCACGTAAAGAGAGCATGTGAAGTCAAAAGTGACTCTGATTGATTTATTCATCCAGAGCAAATTTTTCTGGCTTACTCAAACTGGACTATAATTTAAATAGCCGTCAGATGTCTACTTTGTTCACTGTTTAAGGCAATAGCAGATGTTTATCACAATTTCCGTGCTTAATGATTCTTTAAGGCTATAATTTTGAAAGGTGTGAATTAATGGGTGCATCACACTCGCTTTATACTTGCTCATGTTTCTTAAATCACACTATTTACTACTATTGCTATTGCCCTTTTTGAGGTGATACAAACGTTAACAAAATCCATTACTTGATTAATCGCATTCGTTTCTTCCAGCCTATTATGTATTCACATTATCATCATCTTCGTCAGTACATGGTTGCATTTGGAATGTAAGCAAAAAGCTTTTTTTTATACCATGATTTATTTTTTCACACGTATACATTGTTCTTAGGTATGAGACTGTGAAATGATAATATGCACTGGAGTTTCATCTTGTCAAATTCACTGCATAGTTCACTTTGTATTCTGTTGCATGGGCATGCATAACTTTTTGTTAGTTAGTTGTGAATGCATGTTCAAGGAAAAGGAAGTTTGCGTTTTAGCTTTGTACAGAAAATAGTACATTTTTTTCCTAAGAATGTATTTTCGTATGAAGCTCTGTTTATGTGTTGCAAGGAAGGAACATTGTTAAAATAAGATTGGCACATGCATATAGAACTGACTGAGAGGGCTATGTTTGCTCGTTAATGTTTTTGGCTTCCTGCTGCAACTAACTAAACTAAAAAGGGTTTAGTTAGAGATGAAGAAGAAGAAAAAAATTGAGGCGAAATCCTTTTTGGCAAAGAAAGGATGGGTAATGGTATAGTCAGAGGGCGTATATAGTGTTAGTTAGTTAGTGGAGCCAACTCGGTGGTCTTATGGATACATGGCAATAATAATAAGACGAGACGTTAAATGTTGAAAGTTTTTGGGAATACTTTACTACTACCATAATGGCTTTGGTTACGGCCCATGTACTGTTATGTTATGGAGAAAAGGTGGACTTTAGTCTTTTGGATTGAAATTAGGGTTAAATTTACGTTTTACGAATTTTGCATGGCTATCGACTGTATTAAAGTGATTTTAACAATGTATTGGAGATGACTGCGTATTTGCTATTTCTAAATTGCATTATATTCACAATGTATTTCGAATGAAACTGAATATTAGTACTGGCGATAGTTAAAAGCTGAAAATTTATTTCATACGGCATCTAGTTATACATGTTGGCGTTGCTAAAAATGCGTTGTTTGTCCACTGGTGCTATATGGCGACCTCTGTGAGTTGAACTGATGAAAGGGTTTGATTGTTATTGCAGAAATCTCGATGAATTGGTCAGACCATGCCTTATGGTGGCCCGAGAGGAACATTTGGCTTACAAGAACGAGGTCCACCCTGGATCAGTGTGGAGTCCAAGCACAAAGCCTTTTGTGGTTCACACCCGCTCACAAAGTACGTTATGATGAGTGTGATCATTAAAAAATTCAGTACTTATGGTCACTTACTGACTTGCTAGTCTTAATGGCCATCAGTCATGTGATAAAACTGATTTGGAAGATATGAGTTGTATGCAGCTAGGCTATGACGGGTCATTTCGAAGGGCAGTGGCAAAAACCTATCAGTTATGATTTAAAGTTGCCATAAATAATCTTTAATATTGGGTTGATTATAGTGAGAAAGTCAATTTTATGGGTTCTTTTTCGTTGTATTGTGTTATTGGGCGGAAGTTGAAAACAGTTTCTTGGGAATTCATTCTTGTCCGTTAAATTTATATTTATTGTTTGTAAAGTGATTTTTTTGTTTATTTTAAATTTTTTTCCGTATGCTATATGTTGTTTAGATTACTTAACCATCTGCAAAGAATTGAACAATTCTAATGGGTTGTGTTTTGATATGCAAGCAATTTACAATGCTAATGGGTTGGTTTTAAAATTTTTGTTTACAGTACCTGAAAGTGGAACTTCCAGATCGAAGAGTACTCGACTGCCTTGTAGACGTTTCTATAAAAACTTTCAATGCAGTCATTCAACTGTGTAAAGAATTAGGTAAGATTCATATCTTTACTATGGATCATCCCATTGTTTTTGAAGTGCTTAGCTTTTTGGATCTCTATCAAAAGTCTGTTTTGGTCACAGAGGGAGATGTAGATGTAAAGTATCATTATCATCATCAACTTTCTAGTAAAAGGGAGTGATGATTGTTAAACAATAGTACTGTACATGTAAGAAAAATTCTCCAGGTTCAGAATGACATACTGTGTGCTCAAGGTGGATTCTTTTCTGGAGACAAAAGGTCTTTGTTATAGTTTACAAAAGGGATCAAATAGTAAATGATAGGCAAACCATATTTAATTTTTCTAGATATTCTGTTTTTAAATTCATTATGCTTGCTAAACCGCGTATCTATAATGTTTTTGCACCATGTGCTGGGAAATGCAAAGGAACTAAACTTGAGCTAACTGAACCGTAAAATATTGACTGGCATATTATTTACAAATCCCATGGACGAATGAATGCATTTAAGTCAATGCTGATAGTAAACACATGTGCTGTTTTTGCATATAGCCTGGGTGCAAAAAAATCTGTTCTCACTCAAGACCATAAAATGATGAGTATAGAGCGATATAAAATGTTTATTCTCTCTATTAGCCAACGCATATAGAAAAAGACCTTTAACACTCCATTTATGGTCTGGGTTCTTCGCAATTAGTTTATGTATGCGTGTGTGTGTGTAATAGTATTGATGGCACATTTACTTGTGGAGTTGAAAAATAATATACTCATATGGTATTGGCTAGGGCATTTCGTATGCGTGGCCTAAACTTAAAATATGTAATGACTTTGCACGTACGCATGTATTAATGTGTTATTGTACCGAGACAGTCATATTTTATTGACCCCCTGTGTATAGCATTGTCAGGTCTAAAGTTGTTGACATCTTGATTTTAGAATGGAAAGACCATGTCATTTTAACTTTAGGCTGGTTTTGTAAAGGAGAATCCATAGCATCCAGCATTGACTGGTAGGCAGTTTTTAAATGAGTGCGTGTCAAAATTTCGTGAACTCGATCTTTTTCATTTGTGGATGACATTTTGTAACCAACTCAACTAGTGCATGTCTGTTAAATTCGTTAAGAAAATTGACATGCAGTAGTGGAATGGAAATAATTATGCAGGCTTTAGCTAGTCCATGTGTTTTCTTTTGCATGGTGCATTAACTTTCGACTGTGACTGACTAACTGTAAGCAAACGAAAATATACATGTATTAGCTTTGTTAGGATCTGCAAAACGAATACAAATGAGGTTAACTCGTTTTATTATTGAGTTCAGTAGGAGTTAAGTTAGTCAAAATGTGCTGGGTATTGTGTTGAGCGTTTTTTTACTGGTTGGTTGGTAATGCTAACTGACTGGTTAGTTGTATTCAAGTCATAGATTTTGACATTAAGAGTTTTGTTGGTTTGTTAGTTATAGTTAGTTAGTGTGATAACAAATGTTACTGGAATGTTATTGCGTGAAAGATGGGACTTGAGAGCTGTAAATTTACAATGGTAGATGACATTGGATATGCTTATCATGCGTAGGAAGGAGAGATAAAGTGAAAGGGACGAAATTAATGAAATTTTCCATCCTCAGCGGAAATTTGATCTATTGGATCGGCAGAAAGATCTATAGGCTGATCGTATTCTGTTTGTCGAGGCAAAATATTTGATTATGGGTATATGTTGACCGTTATACGCTCGTAACATGAGGTTGAGTAGTTTATCATTCTGGATTTACTGGAGCAGTTTTAGCTGAAAGCTTATTGGTTTTAGATTGCATGAAACTTTATCTGGTATAGTGGAGCTGATTATTTTCTAACTTGTCTCGTATCCAATGAACCTATAAAGGTCGGATTCTTCTGGATAACCGTTTTTAGCCTTTGTTTACGATTTTTTCTGAAATGGAAGAACACTTGTTTTTGAGTTTCAAGAAAAAGTTCACAGGGTAGAAAAACAATATAAGGTGTTTCAATATTTGTGTGGACTGTGGGTGCTTGAAGTCCATAGTCTGAAAAATTGTGATAAAATTGAACAAGGACATGTATGAAAAGAGTGGGTAGAAAAATAAGTCAATGTGGACGACGACGAATGTAAGCTGCAGCTATAGTTGGGACCAGGGCTATGCTATTTAGGTGTGTTGGTGTATATAGGATATGGAGCTTATCATTTGTGGTTGAAAGTGAACCACTTTGAATTCAGGGTTATCGCATTACATAAATGGCTGTTGTTGATAATGGACGACAAATGAAGACAAATGCTGGAGATATGAGAATGACATAACAAGTTTATGTATGTGATAGTCTAAATTGGCTGCATTACTTGTTTCGTTCATGCTGAAGACTACAATTATTGCATTTTGTGGTCTCATTGAAGATTATGGTTTGCGCTATAAAACTTAATTTGCGTTGTATTTATTAGCTGTAGCAAAAAATATTCTTGCTTTGTATTGCAATGATTCTTATAAACATGGAAGTGTTGTCAGCTACCAATTTTCAAAAAATTATTTTATATGCTTTCGGTAAAGTATGATGATCAAGTGTTTCAAATGGTCGTAAAATGCTATAATGTAACTAACTACCTTTGGCAATCCTCATTGGCAGATATATTTATCTATTTGCTCTTTACTTGCAAGCAAAATGATTTACGTTAGGATCTCTTGGATTTTTACATGCATATCTGTATTTTTTGAGAAGCTGAAAGCATTTTTATAATACATATATGGTTCTGTGAACAAGAACATTTTAGTTCTCATTTGATGCTTAAAAACACTTTTGAAAGTATCCAGACTGAAATATTCCAATAACTGACTCCCAATAAATTACATTTATTTTTCAGGTATAAGACACCCAGAAGAACTCTCCTTTTGTAAACCATTAACCCAAGAAGACCTTAAGCAAAACTACCAAGAAAAGAAATTAAGGAGTAAAAATGGCTACTCGGATGACCGAAATCGAAGAGGGCGTTCTCCTCTGCCAGCTGATACAAATACTTTTGTTGCCAATGGGTCAA
>Ga0210040_10003833_pt1 | contig 20060 bp, 15 predicted proteins | sample CryGeyCG12114_NA_FD_185462 | JGI IMG/M metagenome (GOLD analysis project Ga0210040, IMG submission 185462) | Groundwater microbial communities from aquifer - Crystal Geyser CG19_WC_8/21/14_NA (SPAdes) (version 2) | ecosystem: Environmental > Aquatic > Deep subsurface > Groundwater | place: USA... | reverse complement strand
TCTTGCGCGGCGATAATAATTTACCCGTAATATTTGCCGGACACATATCGGTACAGCGGCCGCACTCCGTGCAGGTATAAGCATCCAATAACTGTTTCCAGGTCAGGTCGTCTACGTCTTTGGCGCCGAACTTCTGCGGCTCTGTTCCTTCGGGCATTGGCGGCACCTGGTAAGCCGGGTCCAGCATGGCTTTTATTTCGTGGGTAATGCTTTCGTTGGTGCTAAACTGGCCTTTCGGTTCCAGTTTAGAATAATATACGTTGGGGAAAGAAGTAATAATATGGAAATGCTTGGAGCTGGGCAAATAATTCAGGAACGCCAGAATACCCACGATATGAAACCACCATCCTACACTCCGGATTACCTGCAGCGTACCCACGTTGTTGCCGAACATACCCATAAACATATTACTAATCGGAAAGCTGCCCGCCAGTTCTTCCCCGGCTTGTTGGCTTATTTTTAAGTCGGCCGTATTAAAAGCAAACAAAGCCAGCATCAGCACAATTTCGGTTATTAAAATTACGTTGGCATCCAGTTTAGACCAGGCCCGCATTTCGGGTCCGCGCGTGAGACGGGGCACTTTGGTAACATTGCGGCGCACCAGGAAAATAACACAAGCCAAAATAACCAGGAAAGCCAGTATTTCATTTACGGCCATGAGAACGCTGTAAACCGGACCTAAAAAGCTTAATGCCCGGTGGGTGCCAAAAATGCCATCAATCATGATTTCCAACACTTCAATATTAATTACCAGGAAACCAACATATACAATGGCGTGCAGAATGGCCGGCAAAGGGCGTTTAAACATTTTTTGCTGACCAAAAGCCACCAACAACAGTTTATTTAGGCGCTCCGGAGTGTTACCGGAAATTTTTTTTTCGCGGCCCAGGTTTATGTTTTTGATTATTTTCCGGATTTGCCAGACAAATAAACCAATTCCTAAAGCGGCCACTATCAGGAAGATAAGGTTATTGAGCATGAAAAAAACGTTTTATTATGCTTAACGAGTACGTATAGTTTACAAACTTAGTACAGAATAGCGAGTAAAAATAATTTTGCCAGACTATTGCGCACATTACCCAAGATGATTACCTTTGCATACTTTTTAACGAAAGCGTGTTGGTGATGTAGCTCAGTTGGTAGAGCAAAGGACTGAAAATCCTTGTGTCGTTGGTTCGATTCCAATCATCACCACCAACACTGAAAGCCTCAGAGAAATCTGGGGCTTTTTTATTGCCCTTTTATATGCCTTTAGGCTGCTTTTAGTATAATTGAGTACTACTTGGGTTTAAGTGAGAAATCAAGTCGAAAAGTTGTGGGCAGTGAAAAATATTTGATTGCTTTGCACTCTCAGGCACCCCGAATAAATTTTTGACAGACGCTTACCCAACCTTAAAATGCTCAATTCCGCGGCCAATGCAACAGGAAGAAGTTTGATAGGGTTATTAAATAGGCTGTACTTCACCAGGAAATCAATCCCTTTATCCTTATGCCCCAAAATAACTCACTAAAATGGATTAGTACACTTTCATAGTCGGGATTGTAATCAAAATATTGTACTTGATCTTATATCTACCATTAATTTCCCGATATATACAGTAAAACTTCTAGTCACACAATTACTTTTGCAAAATGAAATCAAGTAAAATTGTTATTGTCGGTGGTGGTTTAAGTGGACTTACGTTAGCCTGGTTGTTGTTACAAAAGAATATAAAAGCAACCGTTTTAGAGGCTTCATCAAGGGTAGGAGGCAGAATACAAACCGTAACAGGGGCTTTAGAAACACCTTTAGAATTAGGGGCAACTTGGTTTTCGGATATGCACCCTAATTTGCTTTCCCTGGTTAATGAGTTAGGATTGACAAAATATCCTCAATACTCAAAAGGACTGTCCTTGTTTCAGACAAAATCATTTGAGCCTCCGCAAAAATTCTTTGTACCCGAAGCCGAAAGCCCTTCCTACCGGATTGCTGGTGGAACCCAAAAACTCATTGCTACTTTAATGCAGCAATTGCCTGCTGAAAATATCCAATTAAATACAAAGGTTTCTGCGATCACAGAGACTGCAGACGGCCTTTTAATTGAGAGTGCTGATGGCAGAAAATGGAACGCGGACAAAGTTATTATTTGCCTGCCGCCCCAATTGGTAGCATCTAATATAACATTCTCCCCCGGACTACCGGATGATGTTTGTCGTATTTTGCCAAACGTCCAAACGTGGATGGCCGGCGCCATAAAGTTTACCTTGGAATATGATGATGCTTTTTGGAGAAAAGAAGGTTATTCGGGGATGCTGTACAGCCACGCTGGCATTATTACGGAAATGTACGATCACACCAATTTTGAAGAAAATAAATTTGGCTTTACAGGTTTCTTAAACGGCGGTGCTGCAACTTATTCACCAGAGGTAAGAAAGGAATTTGTATTACGCCAGTTAGCCGCGTTGTTAGGAGAAAAGGCTTTGGAACCCGTAGCCTATTTTGATAAGGTTTGGACCGACGAATTTATAGTGGCAGGAGATCAGATTATCCATAGACCGCACCAAAATAATGGACATCCTTTGCTACAGCAATCATATATGAATGGAAAACTCTTTTTCGGCGGAACAGAAACGGCTACTGCATTTGCCGGATATATGGAAGGTGCCGTAATTGCCGCTAAATCCATAGCAGAAAGGCTCTAAAAGCAATTACAGTATTTAAAGTAACTTAACTCTTTCATTTGTACCTATCAGTATGTCGTTAGTAAATGCGGATAATAATATTGAAAGTACCGGGAAAAAGTTAGGAGAACTTGCTGTCTCTTGTTTAAAACTGGGCACGATCGGGTTTGGCGGTATTGCGGGGATGGTTGCCACCATAGAAAATGAAATGGTGGTAAAACGAAAATGGATCGATCACCAGCATTTCATGGATGTGCTAAGTGCATCTTACATTATACCAGGACCTAATGCTGTTGAAGTCGTTATGCACTGCGGAAAGGAACGGGGCGGCCGCTTAGGATTAGTAGTAGCCGGCGTTTGTTACATCCTTCCGGCTATGCTGATCTGCCTGCTCTTTGGGTATTTTTATCAGAAATACAGTTCGCTGCCGGATGTTCAGAACTTTATTTTCGGGCTTAGACCGGCAACAACGGCATTGGTTATCGGCACTGTTTTCCGGCTGGCCAATACCACACTCAAAAACAACAGAATCCTGATTGCGCTATGCCTTTTGGTTTTTGTGGGTTCTCTCTTTGGTTTGAACGAGGTACTGCTAATATTGGGAGCAGGCGCCATAAATTATTTTGCTGATAATACCAGGAATAAACTACCTGTGTTCACCGGCTTGTTTCTTTCGCCTATATTTCTGCAAATAAATACCCGGTTTTCGGATAGTAAACTCTTCTTCATCTTTCTAAAAATCGGCGCTGTTTTGTACGGAAGCGGTTATGTGCTTTTTGCGTACATGGACGAATCGCTGGTGCGCCATAATCATTGGCTAAGCCGCCAGCAATTAATGGACGCTATTGTTGTAGGACAGATTACTCCTGGCCCTATACTGTCAAGTGCTACATTTGCCGGATACCTGATTAATGGAACATGGGGCGGCGTACTGGCAACAGCCGGTATTTTTCTGCCCTCTTTTTTCCTTTCTTTTTTTCTACATCAGCTACTTTCGTCTGCCCGGAAAAGTCAAAAACTAAGGCTCTTTTTAGATGGGCTTAGCGCTGCTTCTATTTCAGTAATAGCTGTTGTAGGTGTTCATTTATTTACTTCATCTGTACAGGAGTGGCAAGGGGCAGTAATTTTAGCAATATGTCTTGCTTTAACCCTTTTCTGGAAAAGATTAAGCACTATTATTATTATTCTAATAGGTAGTATTGGGGGTTTCCTGTTGCTTAAGGTATAAACTCAGAAATAATCAGAATTGAAATAGATACCGTGCCATCTACCATTTAAAACAAAAGCAACGCTCTTTATCCGCACCAGAGTAAATTTAAATTCCGTTTTAACTACACCAAGGCTCGGCAGGATTTTAAACCTGACGGTAGTTTTCATGGAGTTATATTCAAAAAGCTCTATTAATTAAACTTTCCGTCTCGTAAATAAAGCAAGTCAACCAAATAATTTGGTAATGTAATTCAAAACAACTTTTGGTTCTGCCTTTGGCGCAAAAGGTAGCTTTCTAGAAATAAAATTAAAACCAAAGAACAACATCCGAAAAAAACTATACTTTACTATCCGCAAAGGCAGTAGAGGCTCTACATAAGAAATTACAAGTTAATCTCAATTCATTTTTCCACTCGTCGATTAAAAGACCCTATTCATCCATACTCAGGCTACGCTTTGAATTATTTCAACGTAATTTAAATTATCATTCAAACCTGCTGAGAGGCGGAACTACTAACCTATTAACATACCCATGAAAAACAAAATTTTCTCTACCGCCTTGCTGGCAGTTTTATCATTCTTCGTATTCTTTGCTTGTAAAGAAGATACGGATGATACTACAACTGTTATTGCTCCTACTATCACCAGTTTTACGCCCACGAATGGTGCTGTTGGTACTACCGTAACAATTACCGGCACCAATTTCAGCGCTACGGCCGCCAGCAACACGGTGGCTTTTAACGGCACGGCCGCTACCGTTACCGCCGCTACTACTATCCAACTTACGGTTACGGTACCTACGGGAGCCACCACCGGTAAAATTACCGTAAAAGTGGGCGATTATACCGCCACTTCCACCGATGATTTTACCGTAAATTCAACCTCGTCCACAGCACCAACTATTACCAGTTTTACGCCATCCAGCGGCGCTATCGGAACCACTATTGTCATTACGGGTACTAATTTTAGTACCACGGCGGCTAATAATATAGTTACCATTAACGGTGTAACGGCAACGGTAACGGATGCCACGGCAACTTCCCTCACGGTTACCATTCCGGCGGGCGCTACTACGGGTACTATCTCCGTAACCGTAAATGGCCAAACCGCTACTTCTACGGCTAGCTTTACCGTAACTACCACCACTACTGCCAGCTGTACATCTGCCACTACGGTAGCCGCCAAAGTAGCCTGTTTAGCCGATGCTTTTAAAGCAACGCTAACCAGTACACAAATTGCTACTTTAGAGCTATCTTTAACCAAAGCCAATGCCATTAAATGGTCTAACTTACCGGGTGGCGTGAGTATCCGGAACGGAATTGAATTCAGTACTTTAACTGCTACTCAGTTAGCAGCTGCTAATGCCGTAATTGCCGCCGCTTCTGGCACCACTTCGGATGAAGGCTACAGCGAATTTACCCAAATCAGAGCCGCCGATGATTATTTAGGCACCATAGGCGGGGGCAACGGTTATTCTTCCGGAAAATATATCATTGCATTTTTAGGTACACCGAGCGAAACCGGCACCTGGATGTTACAATTTGGTGGTCACCATTATGCCCAGAATATCACATTTAGTAATGGTCAGGTAGTGAGCATTACGCCATCACACCAAGGCGTTGAGCCAACTTCCTGGACCAGCAATGGTCTAACCTATGCCCCGCTGAAAGCAGAGTATGATGCTATGAAAGCTATGCTGGCTTCTCTTTCTGCAACTGAGTTAGCTTCGGCTAAACTTACATCTACCTTTAGTGATGTATTGTTAGGACCAAATAAAGACGGTCAGTTCCCGGCTACAAAACAAGGATTAGCAGTAAGCAGCTTAACAACTGCCCAAAAGCAATTAGTGCTAAATGCCATGAAACCGTGGCTACAAGATGCGGATGATGCTACTGGTGCTGCCATGCTGGCGATTTACGAAAATGAACTTAATAGTACCTATATATCTTACTCCGGCAATGCTACTTTAACTAACCACGCCGATTATGCCCGCATTGATGGGCCAAGTGTCTGGATAGAATTTGTTTGCCAGTCGGGAGTAGTTGTGCAGAATCAAATCCATTACCATACCATATACCGCGACCATACCCGCGATTATAACGGCTTATAAGTGTAAATTTTGAACTCCCATATTTTGCTCCTTAAATTGAAGGTTTCTTTTTTTAGTGGGTTTCTTTTATTCGTTCTGGCTTTCTGGCCGGAACGAATAATGGCCCATCCCATGCCAAATTCTTTGGTTTTATTGGATATCCAGCCAGAAGGAGTTGCCGCTGAATTGCAATTGCCATTAAGTGAACTGCAACTCTCTTTCGGGAATAACATCGCTAAAAATCCGGAATCGCTGGTGACGCGCCTTGGCCCGCAACTAAAAGCCTATTTATTGCAGCATATACACCCAATTAGTGCGGATAACCGCCCTTGGAAAGTTGAGGTGCGGGACATGCTGGTGCAGCCGGTGGAAGAAAGTGCCAGTGGTCCTTACCAGGAATTAACGGTCCATTTATGGTTATCCCCACCAGCAGGTGCGAACAGCCGCACGTTTAAATTAAATTATGATGTTATTATTCATCAAGTCGTAACCCATACGGCATTAGTTTCTATTCGTCAGGATTGGGAAACCGGTGTTTTGGCTGAGCAACCGGTGGAAGTGGGGGTAATCCGGCTGGATATTGTAAATAACAAAATCCTTCCCCTGGAGATTAATCAAAAAGGCGGCGGCGTTTGGAATGGTTTTAAAAGTATGGTGCAGTTGGGTATCAGGCATATTTCTGAAGGCACCGACCATTTATTATTCCTGTTGGTTTTATTGCTGCCCGCGCCTTTATTGGTTGCCGGCAACCGGTGGAGCTCTTTCGGCGGCGTAAAATACAGCATTAAACATCTGTTAAAAGTAGTTACCGCCTTTACCATTGGCCATTCCTTAACCTTATTAGCGGGTGCGTTAGGCTGGTTACGTTTACCTGGTCAGCCGGTAGAAATATTAATTGCCTTTTCTATTCTGGTTTCAGCAGTTCATGCATTTCGGCCCCTTTTTCCGGGAAAAGAAGCTTTTGTGGCCGCTGGTTTTGGTTTAATTCATGGGTTAGCCTTTGCCGGCACCTTATCTAATTTAAACCTGGAGCCTACTTATATGGCTTTGAGTATATTGGGCTTTAATATTGGCATTGAGCTGATGCAGCTTTTTGTAGTAAGCCTGATGATGCCCTGGCTTATTTTATTAAGCCGTACTTCTTTTTACCCTATCATCCGTAATGCCGGGGCACTTTTTGCCGCTGTTGCAGCTTTAGCCTGGATTGCGGAACGTATTAGTGAAAAATCAAACCCGGTAACCGGGCTGGTAGAAGAAGGTGCCGCCTTCTCTCGTTATATTTTAGCGGTGTTAGCCTTGGTGGCGCTGGTTGGTTTCTGGTGGGAACGGAATAAAAAGCAAACAACTGTTTAAGTAATTACGCCAATCTGTTATTGATGAAATGTTTACTGGTACTTTTTATAGTATGTGTAGGTTTTTCGTTTTCTGCCCAGGCCCACTTGGGCGGCAGCATCACCGGAACCGTAGTCGATAACTCCAATCAGCAACCTTTGCCCAATGTTTCCATAACGCTTAAAAAGCCCGCCCGCACGGTTTATACCAATGCCTTTGGCAAATATCAATTCGAAAACTTAGCCGCCGGAACTTACCAGGTAGAAATATCCCACATCGGGTTTATCCGGCAAACCATTGCTGTAACGGTGCAGGAAGACCGCCCGACTGTTATCAGCACCAAATTACTAACTACAGCCGTAGAGTTAAGCCAGGTTAGCATTGCCGCGCAGCCCACCGAAGATTTACAACTCATCAGCAGCCTGGATATTAAATTACGGCCCATTACCAACTCCCAGGAAATTCTGCGGCTGGTGCCCGGCTTGTTTATCGGGCAGCACGCGGGTGGTGGTAAAGCAGAGCAATTGTTTTTACGCGGTTTCGATTTAGACCACGGCACCGATATCCGGTTAACCGTAGATGGCATGCCGGTAAACATGGTATCGCACGCGCACGGGCAAGGCTACGCCGATTTACACTTTGTTATCCCGGAACTGGTACAGAACGTAGATTTTGGCAAAGGCCCTTATAACGCCAACCAGGGCAATTTTGCTACAGCCGGTTATGTAAATTTTAAAACCCGGACGGCCATAGACAGCAATATGGTAAAACTGGAAGCGGGACAATACGATACCTACCGCGCGGTCGGGTTATTTGATTTGCTCGGGCAAAAAGCAAAAGAAGAAAATCAATCGGCTTTTATTGCGTCGGAATATTCTTTCTCAAATGGCTATTTTGAGAGTCCGCAAAAGTTTAACCGGCTCAATTTATTAGGTAAATACCACGGCCATCTTGCGGAGAATACCCGCCTTACCTTTACGGCTTCTACGTTTTACAGCCGCTGGAACCATTCGGGGCAAATTCCGGAACGGGCCGTTGCTTCCGGGCTGATTGGCTATTTTGGTTCCATCGACCCGAACGAAGGTGGCGAAACCAGCCGCACCAACCTGAATGCCGAAGTAATAACCGTAACGCCGCGCAACCATATATTCCGGCACCAGTTGTTTTACAGCCACTATAATTTTGAACTCTATTCTAACTTTACTTTTTTTAAGAACGATCCGGTAAACGGCGACCAAATCCGGCAAAAAGAAAACCGGCATTTATTTGGTTATAACGGCAGCTTTACCAGCAATTATACTTTAGGCGCCAAAGATTTAACTTCTACCATTGGCCTGCAGTACCGCCACGATATTACTGACAGCACTGAGCTTTCGCATACCCAAAACCGCAGCGAAACCTTAGCGCAATATCAATTAGGCAATATTAATGAAATAAATGCCGGCGTTTACATCGACGAATCTTTACAACTATCGCCCCGTTTTTCTACTACGGCTGGTTTAAGATTTGATATTTTCCGGAACCAATATACCGATTTACTGCCAAGCCCGGCTTCCAAAGCAAGTGCCACAGCAACTATTCTTTCGCCTAAATTAAATTTCTACTACACGCCTTCTGCGCAACTGCAATTTTATTTAAAAACGGGCAAAGGCTTTCATTCTAACGATACGCGGGTAGTGGTGCCCCAGAACGGCAGGCAAATACTGCCCGCTGCTTACGGCAGCGATTTAGGCTTTACCTGGAAACCCCTGCCGCGCCTGCTGGTAAATGCGGCTGCCTGGTATTTGTGGCTGGAACAGGAATTTGTTTACGTCGGCGATGAAGGCGTGGTAGAAGCCAGCGGGCAATCGCGCCGCACCGGCCTGGATTTGTCGTTGCGCTACCAGCTAACCAACTATTTATACGCTGATGCCGATGTGAGTGCCGCTAAACCGCGTGCCCTTGGCGAAACCGAAGGTGCTGATTATTTACCGCTGGCGCCGGTTTTCACGTCGGCGGGTGGTTTTGGCTTACAGAATTTAGGCCGGTTTAGCGGTTCTGTCCGGTATCGCTACATGGCCGACCGCCCGGCCAACGAAGATAATTCTATTGTAGCGAAAGGTTATTTTATCACTGATTTACAGGCGAACTATAATTTTAAGCATCAGCAAATCGGTTTATCGGTGCAAAACCTTTTTAACACCAAGTGGAAAGAAACGCAGTTTGCCACCGAAAGCCGACTGCAAACCGAAACTGAACCCGTGAACGAAATTCATTTTACGCCCGGTTCGCCGTTCTTCGCCCGCTTAAGCTGGAGTTTATTCTGGTAAATAGGTAGCGAATAGTTTAAATTATCCGGCTACAGTTTTTACCCATGCTGATGAATATGGAATAAAAGCAAGCATTGCAAATAATCTAATTAGCATTTCAATTAAAAGCAAAATTAGTCGCCATTGGTGGTGTTATTACCGCCAATTATATAGCCCTTGCCGGACTGCTTTAAGGTGAATATAGTTAAGCTGCAAAATTAATCCTTTTTCGGTAAAGCACTTTTTATTTCCTCTTACAAGTTTAAATTGCTTTCAAGGATGGGGGAAAACCTTTAAGCTATAGTTTTCAGATTAGCCGGAACATCTTTCTTTTTAATAGCCGGTCTGCGGTTTAAAATATCGGTCGGTCCATTTTCTTTAAACATCGGTACATAAAAACAAATCGTCGGCACTCCCCTGCTGGAGGGCTTTTGTACGCCAGAAACCGGCACAATTGGCACCAGGTTTGAAATAAGTAAGGCAAGCAGGGAGAACAACCTGGTTAGAAAAAGAAATTAAAACTTTAAAAATCAAGAAAATGAAAAAGCTAATTACCATGATTGCCTTAGGATTAACCATTACCGGAACTACCTATGCCCAAAGCAATCCGCACGACTCAAAAAATAACAACCGCTCCGAACAAAGCACCCCCGACAAAGGCAGCCAGGATTACGATTCACCGGAAAGAATAGCCAGTCGCGATACCGATGACTTTAGCCGGAAATATAACCTGAACCAGGGCCAAAAGAAAAAATTAAACGCATATAACCTTAAATTGGAGCGCGAAAAGCAATCGTGGCAAAAACGCAACGGCCATGACCGGGTAGCTATGCAGAAATTTGAAAGAGAAATGGAGCAAAAGCGGGAACGGGAATTAAGAAGCATTTTAACACCCAAGCAGTTAGAACATTACAGCGGCCAACATAGCTAATTCCGCCCGAACTAAACTATAATGGGAAGAGCTAATCAAGTAAATTGCCAAAATTAAAAAGCAGGAACCCATTTAGCAACCGGCTGCCACTACCAGATAAGAGAAAGGCTGACTTTAACCAAGTCGGCTTTTTTCTTGTGTTTTTGTTTCATCATCTAATGCACAAATCAAGGCAAATTTATTTGCAAACGCTTTGATTGGTTTAGAACTGATATGAAGCCAGCTATAAGTAAAATAAACTCACGTTGAAATAATAATTTGTTTCGGTTGTCTGCTGCAAGCCGGGCGGCAGAAATACCGGCCCAGGTTTTTGGTGTAGCCGGCAGCAACCGGGCGCGGTAAAATGAGCAAAGAGAGCATCGTCCAAGTGCTGACGGACGCGGCCCCGAAACTGCTTCGGCAAAAGTAAGCCCCAACCCAAAAGAGGAAATATTCCTAAAAATCAAGCCCTTTTGCTTTTTTAATCATCGGTACAAACTGCCCAAACATCCAGTCCATTCCGGCCAACGTCTATCCTTCATTTCGGACGCCTGCTCCATTAAGTATCTTTGAATAGAAATTAAAATCAGCACCCGATGAAAAAGATAAAACACCTTTTATGCCTACTCTTCCTGTTCTTTTTGGGATACCAGGAGAGCCAGGCCCAGGACCTTAAAACCTGGACCTTACAGGAAATGATACAATACGCGAAAGATAACAATATCCAGGTAAAGCAAGCCTCCCTCACCAACCTAAGCAATGCGGCCGATTATGAACAGGCCAAAGCCAGCCGGTTACCAACTTTAAGTGTATCGGGGCAGCAATCGTTGGCCATCGGGCAAAGTATTGACCCGGTAACCAGTGATTTTATCTCACAAAATATAAACGCCACCAGTTTAGCGGCAACATCTTCGGTAACTGTCTATAATGGCAATTACATTAATAACAATATCAAACAAAGTGCCCTGATTATGGAGGCGGCGAAACTGGATGTGGAAGAAGCCAAAAACGATATTACTGTAGCTATTACCCAGGCGTATTTACAGGCGCTTTACTACAAAGAGGGAATTGCCACGGCCCAGGAAACGGCAAATGCTTCTAAAAAACAACTGGAGCGGATACAAATTAAATTAAAGGCCGGCGCCGCCAGCCCCAAAGAAGTAGCCCAGTTAAAATCGGATTATGCTTCGGACCAAACCAGCCTGATTTCGGTGCAAAACCAATACGAGCAGCAGGTATTAGCCCTGAAGCAACTTTTGGAACTGGGTATAGCAGACGATTTCCAAATTCAGAACCTGGCAGTAAGCTCCGATTTAAACCTGCCCGTAGAGAGCAAAACTGAAGCCTACCAGAATGCTTTGGCCAATATGCCCCAGATAAAAAGCAGCCAGATGAACGTGGATATTGCCAGCTACGACATGAAGAAAGCCAAAGCAGGTTATACACCAACGGTTTCTTTATCGGCGAGTTTAGGGAGCGGATATACCAGTGCCCAGGATTATACCTACTTTGCCCAACTGAATAACAACCAAAACGAAAGAATTGGGTTAGTAGTAAGCATCCCGATTTTTAACCAGAAAAAAACTTCTACCGAAGTACAGAAAGCTAAGCTGAATATTGAAAGCGCCCAGCTAAGTGCAGTTTCGGAACAAAAGGATTTGTTAAAGACCATCGAATCGACTTACCAGAATGTGGTAGCGGGCAAAAGCCAGACCGAAGCGGCTAAAATGGCGCTGGAAGCGGCCCAGGAAAGTTACCGCTTAGCCGAAAAGCAATATGAGTTAGGAGCATTGGATTTAACCGATTTTATAACGGAGCAAACCACCTTACAAAATGCCCGGAATGCCTATTTGCAAGCGAAATATACGCTACTCATGAATTACCAATTATTACAGTTTTATCAGGGAAACAACATAACATTATAATTTAAGAAAGAACATGAAAAAGAAAATAATCATATTATCGGTGGTGGCAGTTGCCTTATTAACGGCCGCTTACCTCCTTTTCTTCCGGGCAAAAGCCCAGGAAGTAACAGTAGAAACCACCCAGGTTAAAACAGGAACCATCAGCAACGTAATTACCGCTACCGGCACCATCGAACCAACCAACCAGGTAGAAGTAGGTACGCAGGTATCGGGGGTTATTCAGAAGATTTACGTGGATTATAACTCTAAAGTAAAAAAAGGCCAGCTTATTGCCGAATTAGATAAAACCGCATTAAAATCAATTGTAACCAAAGCCCAGGCCAGTTTAACCAGCGCCCAGAACGAGTTGCAATATCAGAAAACCAATTACAACCGGGCTACCCAACTCTACGAAGCCAAGGTATCCAGCCGGTCCGATTACGAAGAAGCGCTGTACAAATTTAACAGCGCCAAAGCCACGGTTGCGCAACAAACATCGGAGCTGAAACAAGCCCAGACCAACCTGAGTTACGCAAATATTTATTCGCCGGTAGATGGGGTAATTTTATCGAAGGATGTGGACGAAGGCCAGACCGTAGCGGCCAGCTACAGCACGCCCACGTTGTTTACCATTGCCCGCGACTTAACTAAAATGCAGGTAGAAGCGGATGTGGATGAAGCCGATATCGGGCAGGTAAAGGAAGGGCAACGCGTCATGTTTACCGTAGATGCCTATCCGAACGATTCATTTACCGGTTCCGTGGTGCAAATCCGGAAAAATGCCCAGGAAGAATCAAACGTAGTAACTTACCAGGTAATAATAGAAGCCGGTAACCCGGATGGCAAATTAATGCCGGGCTTAACCGCCAGTACGTCTATTGTTACCGAAGAAGTAAAAGATGTGTTAACCATAGAGGCTGGCGCTTTACGGTTTGAGCCAACCGCCGAAGTACTGCAAGCTTACTATAAAAAAGTAGGCCTGGAAGCAAAAAACAAACCCAACCTGGCGCAAGCTTCAGCCGAATCTAACACGCCGGTGCAATTGGTCAGCCAAAACTCCGGCGAAACCAAAACCGGAAAAAAACAAATGGTTTATGTAAAAGCCGGTAATGCCATTGAAGCCCGGGAAGTTACTACCGGTTTAAGCAATGGTACTACCGTTGAAATTACAAAAGGTTTATCGGCCGGCGACGAAGTGGTAACTGCCATGGAAATTGTAAGCCAGGATGCTGCATCAGGCAATGGTAGTGCTGGTCAGAGTCCGTTTATGCCAACGCCTCCGGGTCGTAAAAAATAATTCTTCTATAGCAAAAACATGAAAAAAACAATCATTAATATAAAAGATTTAAAGCGCGAATTTGTAGTAGGCGGCGAAACCGTACGGGCTTTAAAAGGAATAAGTTTCGCTGTTACGGAAGGAGAGTTTGTAACCATTATGGGTACCAGCGGTTCGGGTAAATCTACCTTATTAAATGTGCTGGGCTGCCTGGACCAACCTTCTGATGGAATTTTTGAATTGGATGGGGTTTCGGTGAAAGAGCTGGATAAAAACCATTTAGCCCGGCTGCGCAACGAGAAAATAGGTTTTGTTTTTCAATCTTACAACCTGCTGCCCCGTACTTCGGCGCTGGAGAACGTGGAACTGCCCTTAATGTACAACAACAAGGTATCGGCCGCCGAAAGAAGAGAACGCGCCATGGCGGCCCTGGAAGCTGTTGGTTTAACCAGCCGGATGGGGCACATGCCCAACCAGCTTTCCGGGGGGCAGCAGCAACGGGTAGCCATTGCCCGCTCCCTGGTAAACGACCCGGTAATCTTGCTGGCCGATGAAGCGACCGGTAACCTGGACACCCGTACTTCTTACGAAATTATGGCCTTGTTCCAGAAACTAAACAGCGAAGGCAAAACCATCGCGTTTGTTACCCACGAACCGGATATTGCCTCCTTCAGCAACCGCACCCTTACCTTGCGCGACGGCCACATTATTAAAGACCAGCCGGTAACAGTTATTTCGAATGCGGTAGAAGAACTGGCCAACCTGCCGGTGAGCGAAGATTATTGAAGAAACAATTCTTGTCCTCTTAGGAGAGGGAATTAAGTTCTAAAATATACAAATTCTTTCGCGAGCGTCCTCGCTCGTGAAGCTTATTTTCCGGCCTCTGGCCCCTATAATATGCTTAACTGGCCAGAGGCCAGCGTGAAAAAGACACGAGCAAGGACGCTCGCGCCATAAATTAGAAAGAACTAAACAGTCCTGCTATCTAAAGGGGACAAAAAAGTGATAGTAAATACTATTAAAAAGGAAAGAAAATGAAAGGTTTAAATCTAATAAAAATTGCCTGGAAAGCTTTGCAGCGAAACCGTTTGCGGGCCTTCCTCACCATGCTGGGCATTATAATCGGGGTGGCTTCGGTTATTGCCATGCTGGCTATTGGGCAAGGTTCTAAAGACAGCATTCAACAGCAAATATCGGCTATGGGTTCTAATATGTTGTTTGTGATGCCTGAGGATAAACAAAGCAGTGGCGTACAAATGGGCCGGAGCAGTGTGCAAACCCTCACCATGGCCGATGTAAATACCCTGAAAGAGCAGGCCAAGTTGTTGTCGCATGTATCGCCGGAAGTGAGCGGCAGCGGCCAGGCCATTATGAGTTCTGAAAACTGGCCAACCAGCATTAAAGGCGTTAGCCCCGATTATTTACCTATCCGGAAGCTGGAAATAAAAGACGGCATTATGTTCACGGAAGAAGACGTGAAATCATCGGCTAAAGTAGCGGTTATCGGGCAAACCATTGTGGAGAATTTATTTAGCTCCGGCGAAGACCCCATTGGCAAAACCATTAGGTTTAATTCTATTCCGTTTAAAGTAGTGGGCGTGTTAAAAGAAAAAGGCGAAAATACGTTTGGCCAGGACCAGGACGATATTCTGTTATCGCCGTACACCACCGTGCAGAAAAGAATTTTAGCTACTACCTACGTGAATGCCATTTACGCTTCGGCCAAAAGCGAAGAAGTTGCCAGCCAGGCCACCGAGGAAATGACCACCATTATCCGGGCTTCGCATAAACTACAAAGTGCCGCTGAAGATGACTTTGCCGTGCGTTCGCAGGATGAATTAATTTCTACGATGAGTTCTACCAGCGAAATGTTAACGGTTTTGCTGGCGGCTGTAGCGGGTATTTCGCTTTTGGTGGGGGGCATAGGCATTATGAATATTATGTACGTATCGGTAACGGAGCGTACCCGCGAAATTGGCTTGCGTATGGCGGTAGGCGGCCAGGGATCGGATATTCTGATGCAATTTTTAATAGAGGCTATTTTAATTAGTATAACCGGCGGATTATTGGGCGTGGCGATAGGTTTAGGAAGTACCCTGGGTATTTCCTTATATTTAGGCTGGCCAACCACCATTACGCCCGAATCGGTGTACCTGTCGTTTGCCGTTTGTGCTATTACCGGTATATTTTTTGGCTGGTACCCGGCCCGTAAAGCTGCCGCATTAGACCCCATTGTGGCCCTGCGATTTGAATAGTTACAAGATAAATTTTTATATGAGCTTAAATCAGTGGCTTAAAGGCAATAAAGACAGTAAGGTTATTCATATTCTGGTATGGATAATCTTATTTTGTTTGCCGGTAATTTTTTCTTTAAATAATGCGCCCGATAATTTTTTTAGTTACCTGCGCGATTGGTTTCCGCTGCTATTTTCCGGGGTTATTTTTTACCTGAACTACCTGATATTCATTAACTGGTATTTATTTAAAGCGAATTACCTGACTTTTATTCTTATTAACTTAGTACTCATTGCGCTTACCACCTGGTTAACTTTTTTAAGCTTCGACTTTTTCCGGAGTTTTATCGATAACCCCAGCCAGCCTGATAATTCGCCGCACCCGCCTTTACTCCTGATTTTTTTCCGGATTGCTTCGTCACAACTTTTAACCGTAGCGGTAGCCATTGCTATTAAATCTACGAGCCGGTGGTATCAAACCGAGCAGCGGCAAAAGCAATTAGAGCAGGAACACCTGGAAAGCGAGTTAACCAACCTGAAAAACCAGCTTAACCCGCACTTCTTTTTTAATACCCTGAATAATATTTATTCTTTAATTGCCATAGACCAGGACCGGGCCCAGGAAGTAGTGCTGCATTTAAGCAAAATGATGCGGTACCACTTATATGAAAGCAACAGTGCGTTTGTGCCCCTATCTAGAGAAATTGATTTTATAAATTATTACATCGAGTTAATGGGGCTGCGCCTTTCCGACCATGTTAAAGTTACCCGAACCATCGACGTACCTCATAAAAACATGCAAATTGCGCCGTTACTGTTTATTACCCTGGTAGAAAATGCTTTTAAACATGGCGTAAGCGCCACCGCTAACTCCGAAATTGCCCTGGATTTAAATATAACCGCCGGCAACGTATTAACCTTTTCCGTAAAAAATACCGCCTTTCCTAAAAAAGAGCAGGATTTAAGCGGCTCGGGCATTGGCCTGAAAAACCTAATAAAACGTTTAAACTTGTTGTACCCGAACCGGCACACGTTTACCCAAAAGCTGGAGAATAATATTTTTGAATCTACCCTGACCTTACAATTATGAAAATAAAATGCCTGGTAGTAGATGATGAGCCCCTGGCCCGCGATTTACTCGAAAGTTACATTAACAAAACGCCTTTTCTGGAACTGGTGGGTAAAAGCCGGAGCGCCATAGAAGCCATGCAAGTGCTGGAAACTACCCCCGTAGATTTGCTTTTCCTGGATATTCAAATGCCGGAATTATCGGGTATGGAGTGGTCGGAAACGCTGGGCAAAGAAGTGAAAATAATTTTTACCACCGCCTTTGAACAATATGCCCTGCAGGGTTTTAAAGTTAATGCCCTCGATTACCTGCTCAAGCCTTTTAGCTACCCGGAATTTCTGAAAGCCGCCAATAAAGCCAAAGAATGGTTTGAACTGGTAAACCGGACCGAACCTCAAAATACACAAGCGCCGGCCCCGGCCAAAGATAGTTTACTGGTTTATTCGGAATACAAGCAAATTAAGGTAGAACTGAAAGAAGTGCTTTACTTTGAAGGGTTAAAAGATTATGTAAAAATCTACCAACAAGGCGTAGCTAAACCCATTTTATCCTTAATTACCTTAAAGTGGCTTGAAGAACAATTGCCCCTGGAGCGGTTTATGCGGGTGCACCGTTCCTTCATCATTAACCTGGAAAAAATCAGCATCATCGAAAAAAGTTTTGTGGTGATAGACAAAGCCGAAATTCCCATTGCCGATAAATACAAAGAAGCTTTCCAGGAATATTTGTCCCGTACTTTTCTGCGGTAGGCTGTATACTGGTATTCATTTAAGTCTAAAGATTGAGCTATTTTCGCTCTTAAAGCTTGTTTGAATTTTGATTGGCACATCAAAGGTCGCCTAAGTTTTAAGCGAAAGAACGCACGCTATTTTTTTATTACTAGCCAAACAGCAAAATTTTAGAATAAACAGAAAAATTATGTTTATTAGTAAAACCAATTATTTTATTTCGGCCCATGATAAACTATTTCGAATCTTTCAAACTGACTTGGCGGGCCTTGCTATGCATCGGTGCTATTACCGGCTGGGCTTATGCTGGTTACAGCCAAACCAGTGAAGCTTCTCCGCAAGGAACAATAGAACGAATCAATCCGAAGCTGGATGCTATTGTTAAAAAAGATGCCAAAGTGGAAGTGATTGCGGATGGATTTACCTGGGTAGAAGGTCCGGTTTGGATAGAAAGCCAGCAAATGCTGCTGGTTTCGGACGTATTTAAAAATCGAATTTATAAATGGACGCCAAAGAAAGGCAAAGAACTTTATTTAGAACCGTCGGGCTATACCCAGGCCAAACCAAGAGCCGGAGAACTAGGCTCTAACGGTTTAGCCCTGAACGTCAAAGGACAATTGCTTTTGTGCCAGCACGGCGACCGAAGAGTTGCTCTGCTCCATTCAGCAATCAACAACCCTCAACCAACATTTAAAACGCTGGCTAATGCTTTTAACGGGAAAAAGTTTAACAGTCCGAACGACTTGGTGGTAAGAAGCAACGGCGATATTTACTTTACCGATCCGCCTTATGGCTTAGAAAAAGGCATGCTTGATCCGGCAAAAGAAATATCGTACCAGGGCGTATATAAAATTTCAGAAGCTGGTAAAGTTACACTGCTTACCGATACCATTACCCGACCCAATGGCATTGCTTTTTTCCCCGGTGAGAAAAGGCTTATAATAGCTAATTCCGATCCGGAAAAGCCGCATTGGTATGTGTATGATCTGGATAGTAAAGGCGATCTTATTCACGGCAAAATATTTCATAATGGAACCCAAGCTTTTCAGAAAGAACAAAGAACGCCCGACGGATTAAAGATTGACAAAAACGGGAATGTTTTTGCACCCGGCCCGGGAGGCGTTTGGATTTTCGACCAATCGGGGGTGGTATTAGGCCGCATTAAAGTAAATGTATTAACTTCCAACTGCGCCTTTGCCAATAACGATAAAACTTTATTTATTACCGCCGATAAATACCTGCTCAAAGTAGATTTGAGATAAGGGCAATAAATGAATGAATGAGTGATTGCGTGATTGCGTGAATGAGCATTTACTAAATTATTCAGCTTATATTAATTTTATCTTCTTACTTAAAAGCATAACGTTCACGCTTTTTTTATAAGTACCATGTCTATCTTAACCCAGCTGTTAGAAAATAAAATTGTAGCCATTATCAGAGGCTCGGAGCCGGCCCATGTGCTGAAAATAGCGGAAGCGCTGTATGCGGGCGGCGTAAGAATCTTGGAGATTACCATGAATTCGGCTAAACCTTTGGCCGTTATAGAAGACTTAGCCGATACATTAGGCGACAAGATGATAATTGGTGCGGGCACGGTACTGGATCCGGAAACCGCCCGGGCAGCTATTCTGGCGGGAGCAAAATTTATACTTTCGCCTATTGTGGATGCCAAAACCATTAAAATGGCCCGGACTTATGGTGTTGTAAATATTCCGGGAGCCTATACCGCCACCGAAATAGTGCAAGCTTATAAAAAAGGCGGCGATATTATTAAAGTATTTCCGGCCACTTCTCCGGATTATATAAAAAATATTTTGGGGCCGCTGCCGCACATTCCTTTACTGCCCACCGGCGGCGTAAATCTCGAAAATATAGCGGCCTTTAAAAAAGCCGGGGCCGTTGGCTTTGGTATTGGCAGTTCGTTGGTAGATACTAAAAAAGAAGTAACCACCCAATATTTATCCGAACTAACGGAAAAAGCCCGAAAATTTGTGCAGGCAGTAGCTAATCCATAAGCAAATCAATCCACCATTACTAACTAGTGCTTCTCCAATTTAATTTTTAGAAACATATAAATTTTTCAGAAGTGCAGATTACTATAATTAACCAACATTTCTAATTCATAATTTCTAATTTTTAATTTGGAAAAGCACTAGTATGATGCTGCCTAACTGTTATTTCCACCTATCTTAGACCGCAATAACTTCCTCACCACAATAAATAAGGTATACCCATGAAAATTAAAAGTTACGAATTATTTCAGGTGCCACCGCGGTGGTTGTTTTTAAAAATTGAAACCGATGAAGGTATAACGGGTTGGGGAGAACCAGTAATTGAAGGAAAAGCGGCAACGGTAAAAG
>Ga0210040_10003832_pt1 | contig 20065 bp, 19 predicted proteins | sample CryGeyCG12114_NA_FD_185462 | JGI IMG/M metagenome (GOLD analysis project Ga0210040, IMG submission 185462) | Groundwater microbial communities from aquifer - Crystal Geyser CG19_WC_8/21/14_NA (SPAdes) (version 2) | ecosystem: Environmental > Aquatic > Deep subsurface > Groundwater | place: USA... | reverse complement strand
GGGGGGGGGGGGTGTTGAGGTGAGGTGGAGTGAAGTGAAGCACGTTCCATTCACGTTCCATTCACTGTCCTGACCTTGCTGTCTGCAGGATATAGTACGTTAAGTTATCTAGCTGTACTGAACCTGCTGCTCCCCTTCTTTGTTGTTACTGTCTCTTCAGCGTTGATATGTGAATGGTAGACTCCTCCATACGAAATTAACCCTCACTATTCAGCCGCGAGGCCGGTACGGAGTCTATTCTAGAGTGTGAAAGATGCGAACTATTAATTAATTAATCGTTGATCATCTGGAATATACTTACTACATTATACATCCTTCCACCATCGCGCGAGATAACCTGAAGGATCCGTGTGTTCACAGCGCAGTGCAATGTACGGTAGATGTGATGCGATGCGAAGTGAAGTGATGTGTTCGTCGACATTCCTCGTTCGGCTGAGGGTATACCATGCAGTATTCGTTCGCCGTTGGGAGCTACTACTACAGGTAAGTCAGCCTGAGCCCTGCCGTCTGAACCCTATCAGTCGATCGATGCCGACGGCGATAGAGCTATCTTCACTCGTATCGTATACGGTAGACTATCGTGGTTTTGTGGTGACGGGAAAAAAATGAAGGTATTCAATTCTATTCGTTACGCATTTTCCGTCAAGAACAAAAACGGCTCAATTGAGTGCCTCAGATTACGGGCTCATAACTTCGTAGCTGCGTCATCATACCCTGTTTCTCTGAGCCCATCAATATCGACACGGACATGTTGCTTCCTCTACCGTCAGGTAGACGGGCAACATGCTCCAGCTGGGCGACAGACTCTGCCACATCATCCTGAATGGGATGTCTGACAAGCCGCCAGGATACCTGGGATACCCTTGCACGTAATTCTTGTCTGCTACCTGTCCTTGAGGGTCGGAGATATAGAGCTGTGTCAGGCCCTGGGGACCCGTGCATGTCAGCACGAGACTGGTGCAGTCGATTTGACATGTTGCTGTGGCTCCTGCAAAAGCGGTGTTGGGCTCGCGGATCAGAGCCTCCCCTGGCCAAATCATATCTGGCATTGCCACAAGAGGTCCTGCATAGTCGGAAGGGCAGTGGGACCATGACTCGCATCGAGAATACTGGTGATCCCGCCGGTATATACCCCAGTTAGCATAGAACGATAACTTGCAGAAATAATCAGCTGGACATGTATCACTTGTTGTACAATATCCTTGAGTGTTGATATGATCGACGCATATGGCGCCACCTTCAACCCTTGGGTTACAGGCACAGCTGCTTGAACACCCTCCCTGACCCATGTCGAAGTTTACAATGGCAGAGGCAGGATCACATTGCGATGACTTTTCGATAAACGATAGAGGCTGGCGACGTGAGGCTGAGATGAGCTGGCCCGAATCTGTAAGGTAGAATATGCCGTCGTCCGGTACTGCGTTCGCGCCAAACACGGAGAGACCACGGTCGTTAATAAGACCTGTGCCTAAATACTGGCCTTCGATCAAGTCAACTCCGTGACCTTTGATTCTGAAACAGGCTACCTCAGTTTGTAGAGGGCATTCTGTGGTGATGGTCGTCTGCTCGGCTAGCGTAGCGGTGCCCGAAGCCATGGAGGTCACAATGTAGCGAGTGCTTGTCTTGGTCACGGATGCGACAGGCCCATCGACTCCAACGAATTGGGTCGCGGTCACTGAAATGGTAGAAGTACTAGTGTACATGGTTGTCGTAGAAGTAAATAAAGTTGTAGTGCGAGTGCCCGTTGCAAGCAGCGAGCAAGCGTAAGAGATCTTGTCACTTGCCCACGTGGTGACCAGTGCAGGTGTCGCTACAACATCTCGACGAACAGCTTGTGGTGCGGGAGTAGGCTCGGATCGCCTGCCCAAGGCAGTATTGAGCGCGTCTGATCCACCCCCTACATAGACCGTATCCTTTTGGGTGACCGGTACGGTAACCACCAACGAGGTAGACAGGGTTTCCGTGATAGTAGAAGTGGAGATATCGGTGGTCGTCGAGATTGCTGTAGCGGTCTCGGTCGTTTGCGAAAGCAAATTGGTTACCGTGCCAGTAAAGATAGTGGTCACAGGCGGTTGATAGCCAATGAATGAAGTGCAAAAGTCCCCACCCACCTGTGCCAGTGAGCTGACCTCATCAGCGGTCGGAAAGTATTGGGGGACGTTGTAGCACATGACAGGGTTATCGATAATATTAGAGCCGAGCTGTTGGGGTGGGCTCCCGTTGAAGACAGCGTTGCTTTGAGACTTGACATAAGACTTCAACGATAGCTGTTGGGCTCCACAAGTACCAGAAGCAATTTCTGAATAGGTTGCGTTGAAGCCGATTGAAAGTTGTGAGGTCACGGCGGAATAGCTGTTCAAAACTCCCTTGAGCACATTCATCTGTATCCTGACGTCTGTAATCATAATTGGGGCAAAATTGACCTTAGCATCATTCTTGAAGCCCGGATAAGTCATCGCTATAGCAGGCTGCCAATTATTCGCATTTGTGGCAGAATTGCTGAGGTAGTTAAGGTCCACGGATGCACCATTGAAGCTCAGAACCGCTCCACCAGTGCTGCTCACGGGTGCGTTGGTGTTTGCATCAGCTCCGAGACTGAAGATTATAGTTGGCGAGAACGAAAACATCGAGTCGATTTGTTGATTATTAAGGCTAAGGCTGGATTGGAACGCGGTACCTCTACCACTCCACGGGCCATCCGTCTGTAGGTCCATGATAAGTCGAGCGACTGACGACATCCTTAAGGTGTTGCGAGCCTCTGTGACAGTTTGTGCTGTGACATTGTAGGTAATTGTGCCTTGAACGGTGAGGTCTGAGATTGAGAAAGAACAGTCGGCACATTTGATGTAATTTTGCGGAGTGCCGAACACGATGTAGTAGCCATTGAGGCCCGACCAAGATGCCTTCCACCCGTATGTGTATGTCCATCTTTGTGCAGGTGGATAAGTGATGGTAATAGTGACGGTCGGAGGGTTGAAGCAGAAAGGGTTTGTCAGGCACTTGATGAGGTCTCGCATCTGTAGAGCTGCTTCGTAGGCTTCTTTGAGGCCACAGATGAGCTCTCTGATCTGATCAATTTTCTCGAAAGGCGCACAAAGTATCTCGGCCCAGTCACTGCACACATAGTCCAGGACATCGTCGAGACCTCTTTCCTCCAGCATAGGATCGAATCTGCGCAGCACGAGGTCTGAAGCGTCGACAGCCATAGTAGCGTTTCTTCTAACTTTCTTGTCAATGGGAGGGGAGTCCGAGCACGTAGGTGCGATCGCACAAATTCGAAGAGGGAGGGGCACGGTTGAGCAGCTGTCCGTACCGTCATCAGTTTTGGCTTGATCAAGCAATTCATCGGGGTCTGGCAAGCCGTCCTGCTTCAGCATGTCCTTGAGTTGGTCCAGTAGATCCGGATCGGTCACTGTACCATCGCCGCCAGCTACTTCGACGGTGTCTGGGGCACTGTATATGAGCATCTCGTTCGTGTCCGGATCGTAAGCCACCTGTTGCATTATGTAGTCAAGCATAGCCTTGACCACTGGCGATAGCGAGGTCGAGGAAGAGGTGGCAGATGTCGTCGTTGATGTTGAGGTTGAGCCCAGAGTATTGGTGCAGGTGGAGGAATATATGGCGTCTGTATCGTCAGAGGAGGACGCTACAGTCCCATAGCTGATGGTCAATGTCTCTGATATATCTGCCCACTCGGCTGACGTAACAGCAAATGTAACCGTTGAAGTAGAGTCATCCACTGTGTAGCTGTTGACAAGATAGATGCCTCGCTCTGTTGGCAAATTGCAATCAGGAGAGTTCGTTATGATGATGAAATTGTTTTGCGACCAAGCGTTGACCAACGAGTATGCAAAACTATCTGTGACCACGACTGTAATGGTGCCATCTCCGCAAGTGATCTGATCAAGGTAGGCAGAATTCTCGAACATGACCTGCTGGTAAGTCGTTTGTACTTGGACCGAAACTGCGTTCTCGCCCGGCGGCGGGTCGATGTAATTCAGAACAGCTACGCTCGAAAGGAACAAATTAGTGTAGGACGTCCGGTCGACGTCATTATCTGCAACGGCGATCATAGCGGTACCTGTGGCGGCACATGCAGATGTCGAGGTAGTACTGGACGTCGTATCTACGTATGTTGTGGTTTCATAGCTGGTTGTGGAGGTGGTCACCAAGCTCGTTGTCGTACTGGCGGTAACAGTAACACTGCTTGTAGTGGAACTGCTGTTGGTAAAGACGACGGAGGTAGTAGTGCTTGTAAGGCTCGAAGTGAGAGTCGTGGACTCCGCTGTCGAAGACGTACTTAGCGACGTTGCTGTGGTTGAGCTTGAAGTTTCTGACGGAAACGTCACTGTCGATGCACTTGATAAATCTGATGTCTGTGAAGAAGTCGTCGTTGAGCTTGTGGAAGTTGTAGTAAGTGCTGGCTCGTCTTCCTTGACAATGTATAAGCTGACCGAACTGCAGGAGGCTCCTGTGGAGGTTGTGTGGAGAACGACATTTGGACTTGAATCGACACAGAATCCGTCACTCCCAGACACGATGATGTTACCAGTTTCATCTGTATTCCACGTAGCGAAAGAGGTGGGCATAGTTTCCGAAAGCCCAAGGACTGTCTCATTTCCCATAAAGATTCCGACCACGTACATGTTCTCAAATGTCATTGTTCCGTTTGGATACAATATCACTGGATCTGCTTGCTCCATACTATCGACCAATATGCCCATAGTGGCATTGAAGGCAAGGTAGTATATTGAACGTCGCGATAGGACATCATCTGGAGTATCAATGGTGATGAACACGGTGGTACCCTGGGGACCTGGGTCCATGGTCGTTGTGGATGTCGGACTCAAAGTGCTTGTCGAGGTCAGACTGGAAGTGCTTGACAAGTCCGAGCTGTCCGAAGAAGAGCTCTGACCCGACTGAGAGGTGATACTGAGGCTCGTGGTATCACTGCTCGTTGTTGGAGTAGTGGAGGTCGTGACACTGAGGGTTGTAGTACTACTGCTTGGTGCTGTAGTGGTCGGCGTACTCACACTGACGCTTGTAGTGCCACTGGTTGTTTCTGTTGTGGTGGACAGTGTGTCTGGAAGCAAGGTTGTGGTGACAGTTGATGTTGCCGAGGGGGTCTGTGCGGACGTCGTCGTTCGACTTGCGTCGATGCCATTGTCTGTTTGACTGCTTGAGGGTGCACTTATTGAAGGCGTCAAGCTGCTGGGCAAGGTCGAAGTCGTAGAAATAATGCTGTCGCTTCCCAGGACTGTCTCGTAAACAGTAGTATAGCTAGTGAACGTTATAGTGCTAGCATAGCTCAAGCAAACTGAGACAGTAGTCTGTGCTTCTGCTGTGACAAGAGAGCCAAGGGTGAGCCAACCAGAGAGCCTCATTTTCGAGTTCGTTCCACAAGTGACGATGAATGCCAGGATATGAGGCGACGAAGGAGACTTGATCATGGTGAGAGCGGAAGCGTTGATAAAAGGCATGGCATAGGGGTGACCGTACCTTCGAGGATCAATCCACATGGAGCGTGCTCCGGCTGAAGGAGTCAAGGGGGCTTTCTAGCCAAGCTCTCCAGCCACCATGTGGAGGAGGATACAACGGCCTATCCCGTCGACAGTGGTCATTCCTAGTCTCGTCAGACTTCGAAGTCCGAGACTGCGAAACATCAATGGTGCGTCGTGTCGCACGTCCATTCTGTCGAGCAGGAGCGCCCCTCTAATCCGTCTCGGAAGCGTTCGCTCTTTGTCGTCTTACATTCCAAGGCCGAGCGTCAGGCACGGCGGCATGTCTGACCTGATTCTAGATTTAGGCCAGGAAGGAGCGAATGATAGACGATAGCAGATCCCAAGGTCAAGATGAAGCGCGTCGACACTCCACGCCAACTCCACAGTCAAACACGTGTTGAGAATAGCTTAGCGGAACCAGTAGAATGACCATACAGCCGAACGTCGAGGTGTGTTTATGTAGAGAGACTCGTCCGAGTATCATGCCAGATGTCCGACTACTAGTGCTCAGTGCAACGATTGGAAGTTGCGGAAAGCAAGCCAAAAGAGCAGGAGCGAGCAAAACGTGTGGATGTAAATAAGCTCCGCAGCGCCAAGGTCGCCATCTCGTAGATTAAAAATGTTCACGTTCGAACACGCGCCATTCCGCTCCAATTAGCTATCGTTCGCAAAAACAAAATAAAATATGCAGAGAACCATACGCAGAGGCAGGTTTCTCACGCATATGAGAGAGTTCCAAAGATTGAATGAATGGAGTATGTTGGGCGTAGCCACGGCCATCTCTGGTAAAAGGCAAGAAATGGATTCTGCTATAGCTCGTCCCACTCCAACTAGCAATTTTGTGCTTTTAGGTCTATCAAGCTTTGGTGCACCTCACGTGACCAGCCGAACATACTTCGCTTGGCACATCCTTGATATCGCTTCCATCGTCTTCATATCTGGTCACGTACTGAGATTCGACCCTCGTCTGCGTCTGCAGGCCCCATGCATTCAATCAACATGGGCTGGCCAACTGAACTCTTTGCTCGTCATTGGTCCACCATCGGTCTCTCTGCCACAACTACAATGACGACTACCTTTGTTGAGAACAATGATCAACAGCTATTCTCGCAACGCACGTCGAGGTTACATCCGCGAGCGCATTGTTCGCCCCTACAATGGATCATTGTCACACCTCTTTATTGCTTTCCACAATGCAATGCTAATTATACAGTGCAACAGTATCACATTGGTACTAATAAATATGCTGCTGCCGATACCAGCCAAGCACGTCTGTCAACCGATCAAGCACAATCCGGAACATCTCTGTCCTGTTCACACAGCAGCATCCTACTTATAGTGTAAGCTACTACTACTAACCACACTAACGCACCATCCACAAAGTCTCAACACAATGGGTTCCTCCCAGTCAAAGCCACAGCAGCAGCGAAAGCCACAGCGACAGGAACAGTCCCAACCACAGCGACAGCGCGCTGTGCTGCGCGGCAAACCCAAGTACGAAATCCACCGCATCCAACCACAAGACTACAACGTCTGGTGGCTCAACGGAGGTAAGGACGGCATAATAGATGAGGCTTTCTTGAAGAACTGGGGCTGCAGGCGGTGCGTCCTGTGCGATGACAAAACGTGGACAGGCCACGTACTCCTTATCCACAATATCGAAGGATGCAAGGCTGCCTACCACAACTCCTGCATGAGGGGCTATCTCGAATCTAACTACGAGGACAAGAAAGGACGGCTGGCGCGGCCAAAGTGTCGTAGGTGTGAGGAGTCTATTGACGTTCGACCTATTCCATACATGAAGCTGCATAAAGACAGAACGTTATTGAGGAAGAACCCGACGGGGTACATGAAATTCTAGGTAAGTGGGTGATCTGGCGAGGTATAGGACCGATGCATACACGGACGAGATTTACAGGTGAGGTGGGAAGGTAAGTGCGTTCCCTTCCGTTCCGTTTCGTTGTTCTCTGGCTTTCAACTGAGCATGATGGCACGGACCCCATTTGTCGAACTGTCCGTACCGTCTTTCTGCACGCTTACCTCTGAGGATGGATTTGTGGGGAAGGAAGCGCACGAGCGCAAGGCAGAGAGAGCAGCCAATCATACTGTAGCCTTTGTTGTCATAGCAACATACAATAGGCTACAAATAGTGCAAGTCGTCGACTCGCCGTCGAGCGAGCTACCCAGCTATTCCTGTTCATCAATGTAGAGCAATTAACGGACAGCATATCGATCTACGAATACTCAGCCACTTTTCCGTCTTATGTATCTAGATAAATGATAATGTGCCCTCCAAACAGCCGCGAATCTGATAAATCAATGTTCGAAACAGCAAGCCAGGTCCCAAAGAAAACCCGACCGCGGAAAACTTAGGTACGATTCACTCCTAGACACAACCCCTAGGGTAGAAGAAGTGCCCCTAGTTTTAGAGACTCGACGAAATGGAGCCCTAACTTATTAAATAACAATTATTCTGCGGTCGACTTTTTTTTTGGTATCTGGCTTGACAGCTGCTCAATGATCGTTTTTATTCTCCGCTACATCAGTCACTGACACTCAGAGTTCGACTAAGTTTGAGCGCTACTCAGATGATGTCCTCATCAGTCAGCTGCTATGACTGAATCAATGACAGTCTATGGGAACAGCTTCGCCTCAGCCAAATCCCCCATAGCAGCCGCCAAAATCTCATCTGTGCTATCCGGGTTGTTATTATGAGCCCATGGCACAATACCCTTCGTCTCCCTCAACTCCTTGTCGAGATGGTACAGCCCATGTCCCACATTCTTTGAGATCCTCACACACTGTTGCAGCAAATCACCCATATCCTTAACATGCTTGGTCTCCTTCTTCAGGAACCGCGTCTCGATTGCGTCTTCGAGGGCGTAATCGCCAGCTTCATCCGCTGTTTTGCAGAGGCGAAGGAGATCCTCGAGGAGCTCCTTCTCGCGCTGGAAGGCGGCGTGCACGGGAATGACGGGGTCGACCGGGTCGTCTGGGAAGTGGATGTCTGGGGCGGGGATGTCGCTTGGCTTGGAGCGGCCGCCGCGTTGGACGAGGTAGCTTTCGAGCCACATGCCATCGGCGAAGCATTCTGCTGCTGCGCGTTTGAAGAGCCTGTTTGCGGTTGGGTCAGTGGGGGCTGGGCTTTGGAGGATAGGTGGGTGAATTGCTTACATGGCAAAACCGTGCAGGCCGATGTTGGCTCGGCCACAGTCAGCGCCTAGCTTTCGATACATGAACCAGGTCTTCCACTCTAGGCTGATGTGTCCTCGAATGGACTTGGATTGGCTGGTTAGTATAGGTATTCCTGATACTTGAGCGGCTGGGTACCCACCTCGTGGACCTTCTCATCACTGAATGTCGAGACTTGGACGTATTCGTCGATGTTGTTCTTGGTGTGCTCCTTGAGTGCCTTTTGCACCGCCTCGGTGTTGCCTGAAACTTCTCCGCTTGCAGACATGATGTCTTCGGTTGTAGAAGGTATTCTTTGATGTGAGATTGAATGACTTCGTCAGATAAGAGTGGTGCTTCTATCAACTTAGGAAAGGGAGCTCCGGCAAGATGATCCTACACTTTATAGAGGCACAGCGGAAATTTCCAGGAGCATTGTTGTCATGAGTATTCGGTCATCTGGGTCATCCTGCCTCGAATCCGTGGCGTAACAGGGAATGATGCATCCCGTTGTGGCAGCATTGCGGTGAACTGACGACAGTGAGAGGGACAACTCGACCGGGTGTGCATCCTTGACATGCAGGTATTCCAGGCTTTTATCCTTGAGGTGCAGGAGCTCTAGCTGGGACTTGACCGTCCACTGGAGTATCGATAGATGGTCCACACGAGCTGGCAGCTTTCGGCCCGCATGTTGTTGTCAGCGTGAAGTCTGTATCCGTGGTCTAGATGAGCCTACCAAGCGCTTGGAGAGCGCGAGACACGGGCGGGAATAAAATCCACCAACAAGCGAGCTGACTTCGCTTACGGCATGAAAATAAAACCTGGTACCGTTAGGAGCCAACTATAATGCTGTTAGTGTTTAGCGCAGCGGAGAGTCCTGCAATTCCTGGGCAAAAGTACTCATGTACCCAGTATTGTAGTCGCGGAAGATATTCAAACAGCTTACGCAATTTGCCATACTCGTTCAGTGCTGGAAAGGTACGCTTGGCTCAGGACGATGAGAGTAGCACTTGATTAAGTACTTGCATGACCGGAGCGTTTCCTCGAGTAAGAGACGCCCTTGTGCTGTGGGATCGTCCTGATACCTTTTGTCCCGGGTGATGTGGAGGCAGCAGTATAGACAGTTGTAAAGATCATGTATGTTGTGATCTATAATGTGTAGAGGTAAGGGTCCGTAAGAAGGGTGGATCAGTATGTGTAATGATTCCGGTTGCAACTGCCCAACAATGACGAACGGAAGTAATATCCTACAGTGACTCTAAGAAGCGCCGACTACTCCACTACACGCGCCAGGAACCAGTTTGCGGAGACTTTCGAAGCTAGATCTTTTTAGGCGACCTTTACACGGGCCCGACTGTAACTTGTAGTGGCTCACGATTGATACCGATGGTTCTTTGGCTCTCTAGATCGTACAACTCGCGGAGAGAACCAGCATGGTCAATATAGATCTGCGTCGCTGAAGGCTGCGTTGCGTTGTGCGTATCTTGCTTTGGTTTGCGAGAAAGGTCGCGGATGTCGGTGCTACCCATCTTAAGCTTGAGATGACGATGACCTGGAGAACGATATTGGGCAGACACGAGGAGTCGGACTGACTTCTTGAAGCAAGCTATGACCTGGCCCGAAGCCTGCATCGTTGTGTTGGGGCAGTTCCTTCCATGTCAGTACAATATGGGCCATCTGTGGTAAGTAGAGTGCCTAAGGAATCAAAGCACGAACATGCAACATTCAAGCGGGTGAAGCGTTGATCAACCTTAGGTCTATCACTACCAGTGCATGTGAAGGCGTCTGTGTATAATAGCTTTGGAATATGCTATACGCTTATATGCATAGGAGCGGGATCGCTCGGTACTACTTCTCCAGAGATGACACGGACGTTGAACTACAGAGTATGCCTCCCCAACACAGTACCCACCATTTGAGTTTCGTCTTTCCTAAAAGGAAACTTCTCGTAGGCAAGAGCAACATCAATGAGCGTATCCATGGGTAACGTCCTCGCGTTGAAATCACTAAGGTCATGGTGTCCGCCGTACAGTGGATCGGTCAAACTGGGTACCTGGGCCAAAAATTCTCTGTATACATCTGAATCTGGGGGCTGCCCAATCAACCGTTCAAGCACCTTTTGTACGGTAATCTTCTTGCCAAGGTCGAACTCGCGGACGATGTAGTCGAAGCAGATCCAACGTAGGCTTGTGTTGATACGCTTCACAAATTCCTCTTTTGGAGTGATCTCGAGCAGGGTCATGGGATGATGCGGCAAGAAGTCTTTTTTGGGTTGGCAAAGGAGAGGCTCGAAGTCGCGGTTGTTCCATGCCAGTATGTGCGGGTCGTGCGAGAGAACGCGGTAATCGTCGCGAGCTTTGTCTACGTGGTATCGGTTGTCCTTGAACATGAGACTAGCGCGAGTCTTGAGCTCGGCGAAAGCAGCGGTTTCCTGGTATTTCTTGAGACGATCCAGGTATGGTGTCTTGTCTTCAGGGTGCTGACGGCGGAGAGAGATCAGTTCACGCTCCAGGGCGACGAAGCCACGAGCGATAACTTCAGTTTTGGTATATTGATTGTGTGTTGTGAACATACGATTTTTAAGAAGTCTAAGCTTTAAACGATCCTTTTTTTCTTCGTCCCAGTGCAGTTCTTCGTTTTCGAGGGTTGTAACCTTCTCAAGAAAGTTGATGTACTGAGCGACCAGCGGCGGTTGGTTCCGGAGCGACAGAAGCTTTTTGAAGTTGTCTGCAACTGGGAGGTAGAAGATACTGGGAGGCTCTGGCTCTGGCTGTCTGCGGTGCTCTGGGACCTCGATTCCAGCATTGCGCTGTTTCTCAGCAACCTCTCGGCAGTTTTCGAGAGCTGCGCCGTGCCAGGCACTATGGCCAGTGGTTTGCTCACGGTTGGGGAAGCTGCTGACAATTTCGCGGATGTGGCAGCTTGCCTCGAGCAGCTTCGAGGTCCTGTAACGAAAAGAAGCGCACCTAGGGACGATAGAGTATTTGTCTTCCTCAGGGACCCAAGCTAGTAACTTGACCAGACCGTAGTCATTGAATTGAACAGCGCCTATGTTGGAGGCGATGGAATAATAGAAAGCATCCATGAAACATTTCGACAAGGGACCGTCATAGCCACCATAGCCGACAGCTCTGCCGGAAAAGTTTGCTGTGATGATCAATTGTCTGTTGCGTGAGTAGCGAGCCTGGCTTCGCTCGTCGGGGAGGAGGTTGCGGTGGTATGCTCTGAAGTCGTCGGAGAGCAGGTCTTGGTTCAGATCGAAAGCGTCGAGGAGTCTTTTGGTATGGCGGTAGCGGGAGCCTTCTCGGTGCAACAACGGGTCGATAGCATGGGCGTAGTGGTCTTTCTCGTACTCGACCAGGACGTGCCTGCGTGGCTTCAGAGCTCGATGTAGGGCATCTGACCAGACTGAGGTACCCGGATTGAGGTCGATCACGTCGCATGTGCCAGGAGGCGGCAAGCTGTCGGTAGACTGGATGAGGTCGATGGCCTCATTGCAGAGGTTAGGATTGATGATATCCCTTCTCTTCTTGTCATGACTTCGACCTGGCGGGGGCTTTGCCAGCCATAGCTGTGCCTGCTCCTCCGGCGAGAGGCGACGAAAGCCCTTTATAGCCTTAGACCTAAACCTAAGCCTTTTAGCCCAGCGAGTCGGAGTCGGACTCAGACGCATGCGCGATAGCTTTAGCTCGGCTGCTCATCGAGGTGCTCAAGATGGAAGTCGGAAGTAGAGCATGTGAAGGGGTTGAGGTGTAGGTGTAAGTGTAGTTGCAGGAGTAGGGTAATGGCCAGTCGCGTTCAGCTTTTTGCGACAGAAAGGTTGACGGCGCGTGTCAGTGACGTGCTGGAGTCGGAATTGGAGTCGAACTCGAACCCGAATATTCTTACAAGTCACGGTCACCACGAGCAATCTCGAGTCCATCGGCGCTTGCAAGCTTTCATCTTACTTATTGTATTCCTGCCTTGCTATCTTCTTGCATCGCATTGTACAGCGCTGTAGCTCTGCAGGAGACGATCATCCTCGATATGACTACGCCCATAACGAGAGTCGAGCAAGCAGCGTCAAATCCCTCGCTATGGGATCGCGCATCGACATGGGTCTCTGAGAACAAAGCAGTGGCATACACCATCGCGGGAACAGTAGTAGTGATAACGGCAGGCGGTGTTGTCTACTATTACTCCGACTCTCAGAAAAAGAGCTCGGCCGCGGCAGAGAAGAAAAAGAGCAAGAAGGAACGACGGAAAGAGAAGAAAGAGAAAGAGGAGGCTGCTGCCCAGGGCAAGGCCGCTGATGGTATCAAGCTGCAAGATGAGGAAGCAGGTACGAAGCGTGACAGACCGTGCTGGCCGCCGAGATACTGATGACGGCGCAATAGCCATAGGTTCGAAAGAACCCAAACCCGCCGCTGTCGAGGCTGAGGACGAGCTGCCCGAGATCAGCGAGTCGACCGTCGACGCATTCTCGCAAGACGTCAGTCGCTCATCCATCGTGCTTGAAGACGAAGCTAACAGCTCCAGGACCGCAACAACTATGCTGGCAAGCTGAAAGTCGCGGGTAACAAGGCCTATGGCTCCAAGGACTACAACAAGGCTATCGACCTCTATGGGAAAGCCATCCTCTGCAAACCCGACCCGGTCTACTACTCCAACCGAGCCGCCTGCTACAATGTTCTGAGTGAATGGGACAAGGTCGTCGAGGATACCAGTGCTGCCATCTCCATGGACTCGGAATACGTCAAGGCCTTGAATCGAAGGGCCCACGCATACGAACACCTGGCTAAGTATTCGGAAGCCCTCCTCGATTATACCGCAAGCTGCATCATCGACGGCTTCAAGAACGAACAAAGTGCTCAGAGTGTGGAAAGACTGCTCAAGAAAGTGGCCGAGAAGAAGGGCAAAGCTATCCTCGAAGCAAAGGGCAAGAAGCTACCGAGCGCCACCTTTGTTTCGAACTACCTCCAGAGCTTCCGACCGCGTCCGCCGCCTGCTGGTCTAGAAGAATCGGCCGTCTTCGATGAAAATGATGGCAAAGGACAACTGCAACGGGGCCTGGTTGCTATGAGCAAGAAGAATGCTGCCGGATACGAGGAGGCTTCTGCCTGCTTCAAGAAGGCCGTCGAGCTGGGCGGCCTGGACGAGCATGAGGCCTTCGCCCTGAACATGCGCGCCACCTTCCGCTATTTGGAGGGCGATGTCGAAGACGCCTTGCAAGACTTGACGAGTGCCATCGAAAAGCAGCCATCATTGTCCCAAGCGTACATCAAACGGGCAAGCATGCAGCTGGAACTTGGTAGCAAGGAACAAGCTGCCGCTGACTTCGACCTGGCCATGGAGCAGAACAAGGACGACCCGGACATCTACTACCATCGCGCCCAATTGCACTTTATCCTCGGAGAATGGGTCGACGCAGCCAAGGACTACCAGAAATCCATTGATCTCGACGCCGACTTCATCTACTCCCACATCCAGCTAGGTGTCACCCAATACAAGATGGGCTCTGTCACATCCTCCATGGCCACTTTCCGACGAACAATTAAGAAATTCGACAAAGTGCCCGATGTTTACAACTACTACGGTGAGCTACTTCTGGATCAGCAGAAATACCAAGAGGCAATCGACAAGTTCGAGACGGCAATCGACATGGAACGACAAGCAAATCCCTCCAACATGAATGTACTGCCTCTCATCAACAAAGCTCTAGCCCTGTTCCAATGGAAGCAAGACTTCAAGTCGGCCGAAGAGCTATGTGAGAAGGCGCTTGTTCGTAAGTATCGTCTTCCTAATCGTGCTGACATGATGTGCTAATATTTCTTAGTCGACCCTGAGTGTGACATCGCCGTGGCGACCATGGCACAACTCCTGCTGCAACAAGGCAAGGTCACACAAGCACTTGAGTACTTCGAGAGGGCGGCAGAGCTGTCGAGGACAGAAGGTGAGATCGTCAACGCCCTGTCCTACGCCGAGGCTACTCGGACACAGCTCGAAGTGGCGGAGAAATATCCACAACTACAAGCACGACTACAACAGATGGGGGCCGGGGGTCTGGGAGGGGGACCGCCGATGCGGTGAATGGAAAGATTCTTCTTTCGATGGTTTCTTGCATGGCTTTGCTTGGGATAGAGTTCTACCTGAGCCCGGCGGGACCGCGCGTGTATCTATTCTCCTCTTCTCGCAGCCCCTCTTGTACAACGACTAATTACGACATCTGCGACTGGGATCTGCTGGTAACAGGAACATAACGACATACATTGTCAGAGTGTTTCCGAAGCAAGTCCAGATAGGTGGAAAATCGAAATGTACATTACCCGAATACGCTGTTTTCTCCCATCGCTCTACAGCTTCGTCCTGCTTGTGCCCCCAAAGGTCAGCAGATCAGGCGTATCGGGGCACATAAAAGTGCATGCGTTAGTGGGCAAGATAGTTGGTCGGACTTGCAGGTGGTGCTCGGATGACCCAATCAGACACTGTCATCTTCAGGCAGTTGCAGCCCTTGCTAGCTAATTATGGACTAGATCTGCTCGTTATCGATGGACGGGGCGAATAAAGTTTAGGCTTCCGAGGGCAGCTTCGCTCGAAGCGGATATGATGTGAGGGGTACAGTACCTCACTGCACTCCAAGTCGCGTTTCACTTCAATCATGATAAGAGAGCAGTAGATGCCAGACCTGCTGCTTTCACTCGCTTCCCATTTGGTTTGGCGAAAAGGCAGTGACAAGGCGACTTCCTCGGATATTGTGTCACAACCACTTGCCAGTTACCACTGCACAGGCAGGATTATCCTAGAGCTGACAGACCAAAGTGCGTGCAACGTGAACGACAGCTATTGGTCTCACAACCAGCCAACTGCACCGACTCCTCGTTTGAACCACTGCTGCCACCACTTGCACTCTTCTTCGACTTCTTAACCCTCGCTGACCTTCCCTTCTACTTGACTGCTACGCCTCTCTATCACCTGTTTCCATCGACTCTGTACCTTGACGATGATTAATTAGGGACTCAGCCTGACAAACTAACTCGACTGCATCGAGCACCTTGAGCCCCTCATCTACCTCATCTAGGGTGGCTGCCTGCAGCCTGACACACCCCAGCTACTTCCTAAGTCGGTCTTTCTGCCTTGACTCGAAGACAAATATCTCCTCTTTCCCTCGTTCACCTTGGCTCCCAACTACAAGATGCCACCAGCCATCAATACGATGGAGACCCAGATCAGAAAGAGAAAAGGTATAGAAGACCATATGAATGCTCGCCGTTAGGACGAGGCTGACAGCAACGCAGTGTGCATCCATCTTTCAGATGTCAATCGGCAAGAAGGCTTCCCTGACCGAATAATCACACTCGAACACCCCCACTGGTCGGCTGAAATCGGTCGAGGTAGCTCCAGCGAGATTGTCGCCTCTCCGCAGCCAGCTAACGCCTGGTTCACATCCAAGGTCATGTCCCGACACCACGCTGAGCTGAAAGCCGACCCCAAGACTAGAATGTTGATGATCAAAGACAAAGGTTCGATGCATGGCACTCTGCTCAACGGTGCAAGAGTCCCAATCTCTGGGTTGGAGGTCTTGCCTGACGATATCATAACCTTCGGAACTCAAGTCGTAGCAAAGGATAACACCTTCTCTCCTCTGAAGACTTCTGTCACCTACCAATGGACTGAGGATGATATACACCAAGTAAAGACCGGTCAATCATCTTTCACAAACATTACAAACACCTTCACCGCTGACTATAGCGATGCAGACATCTGCAGTGAGTACGATGACGAGATCGAGGTCGTCGGTGAGTCTGTAAGACAGCCAAGCCTCGAAATCCTCCAGCCAACCTTCGTTCGACCGGTAGCCGCCTCATCCGCCAACACTTCTCCACGAACAGACTCTGAGCGAAGAACGTCTTCAATCACAGCTCCGACGGATAGATCGAGTGTCATGGACGAAGCCCCAAATAGACAAAAGGATGAGCAAGTCACGCCGTCAAAGGCGAGAGTCCTTCCAATCTTCAACGACAGTGAATCAGAAACAGGTGAATCTCTGCACCATCCCCCGCGAGCAGGTTCTGCACTTGGTGACGATAGTGGCTCGGACGATGGATCTAGTCTTGACTATAACCCACTAGAGAACAATCCCGAACTCTATGGTTTTGATGAGGAGTACGAGGACGAGGAAGAATATGACCAAGATGAGGAAATAGACAATGAAGAGCAAGAACATGGCCACGCCATGCGGTCAGAGCCACCACTAGTAGTGCCTCATCGGACTTGCTGCTCGTCCAGCGTCCCCACCAGCGCGCCTCTTCGAGAGCCCAGTCCCTCCGATGCAGCAATGGCCAAACCAAGACCATCGTCGCCAACCAGATACCCAAGCTTATTTTCAATGGCTCCACCTCCACCTCCAATTACCCCTCGACCAGCCTTTTCACCATCGCCCTCGAAAAGTCACAACCTTCCGGGCGCTTCCTTGGCACTGTCCCCGGGCCCCATCCCATGCACTCAACCTCCTTTCACCTACGCTCCGTCATATCAATTTCAATCGTCTTATCCAACCATCAGTAACAATGGTCCCTTCGGGTACAGCATCACCTCATACGACCCTTACGATATCATTCAATCAACAACACCGCCGTCCTTCCAGAGTTCACGACCGTCTGTACCGTTGGAAGCAATGTACCCTCCTCCACTTATTCAAAGCTTACACGCTTCACCAAAAGTACCGGTCTGGGCGCAGTCGGCCAACGAAGGTCCGAGATACTGCCAACCAACTTTTACGCTGAAGCGTAAAGCTGATGAGATGTGTTCTGATGATGATGATGATTGGAGCTCAGAGGGGCAAGTGGAGGACCTAGACAAGGTTTCCTCTCCCCGGGCACCCTTGACCTCTCCTCGCTCTCCCGTATGGCAGCCCGAATCTCCCGAGATTCAGAGATTGAGGGTCAACGTCGCGCCTTGCACGAGTGAGCCTGAGGCCGTTGTCAGCGATGCTGTTTCCAACGCTGGCGACCTCACCAAAGACATTGAACCTGCAGGGACAGAAGTCCCAGCAGTCGAATCATCGAATGCCACCGCTGAAGAACTCAAAGCCCTAGTTGAGCCTATCGAGCCACTTGTCCCGGCAGTTCAGGTTAAAGCAGTTCAACCACCACCACGAAAGAAAATTAAGATCAATAAGTCCGCAGTCCAACATGTCACCTCGACGGCAAGGACGGCCATGAAGTACGCGGCTGTTGCGCTCGCTGGCGGTGCTGCTGCTGCGATGGGCACTGTCTATGCTCTTGCAAGCCTACCCCCAGATTATTTTGCCTCGGCAATCTAATCACGGCAACAACACCCAGTGGGCTACCGAGGAGCTAATGTTAGGTCCTACATTGGACCAAAAATACAAAAGACGAAGGGGGTATGTGTTTCGAGAGTGGCGTATGGAGATGGGGAGTAGTTGGATTACATGTAACCCACTTTCCATGGCCAGTCCTCAACGGGAAAGGCGCCAAACTGAGGCTGCGACGAGGCGGATACTTTGGGATGCTATTGCGTGGCTTCCGTTCTACCACAAATGTTATGGGAGGTATGGGATGTTCTACATGATGCTGGATGCTAGGATATGACTACGAGCTCTTACGAGCTGATACAATATCATGAATTTTATGCTTCTGTCACGATCGAGCGCAGTGACAACTCAATGTTACTGCTCTCCATTATGCCGCTTCGTCTGAAGTTTGCTGCGAGTATATTCAGGTGCCACATATTAGACACAAATGGCTCGCATGGCATACTTCGACTAAGTAGAAACACACGGATGTCCTAATACTACTCGGCTAAGCGTACCGAACTGTTGTCCAACAGAGGATATATGTCCGGGAAGGAGACGCCCGTTGTTGAGGTAAGGTAAGGTAAGGTAGATGGCGTCCCGTATCGCGATGGGATGAGATGAGATGAGATGAGATGAGATGAGGAAGAAGGAAATTAAGGCTCTGTGTACATACAGTACATGTATACCCGAGTGCAGTCTCAGTCTCCGTGAGGGAAATCAGTCCCGTTCACTTTAGAGCAGTGAACAATATTACGGTAGATATTGTGATATTTAAAATCAGCGATATTAGGTATCCTAATATATTATACACTGCTTTAGAGACGAGGGTGTGAGTAAGTTAATCGGAGTCGGACTGGCGGTGTATAACGCATGATTCACGCAAGGAAAGCAAAGGAAAGGAAGGATCGGTAGAAGGTAGAAGGTAAGATATCCATGGATGTAACTTAATTCATTATCAGATCAGATCAAACTCGTTCTGCGGTCATAACTAAATGAAAGGCATTTTTCGTTTCATCTTGTCTACGTCAACGTCAAGGTCAAAAAGCAAACGTGCACCAACCAAATGAGACAACGTCTCCCTCCTATCCATCCATTCCGTCCCGTCGAGAAACCACCGCCATAATGCCATCCGATCATCTTTCCAACCTCCAACTCGTGCCTAGTACGCACCTTGTACCAACTTTCGCGTGCTTTCGTGGCTGTATCCGAGATGTTGATTGTTGAAGCAGCGATATCATCTATGTGGATAGATGCATGCGTGCGTACAATCTCGAATCTCACTCCCCCCACGATACATTGCTCGGAGAGCTTTCCTTGCTCTATGGGGGTGGGGCCACTTTGCAGGTCGTTGGGACCTTGACACCACTGAAGAACTCTGTGCTCGTACCTTCGAAGGTCGTCCCGGTATAGCAAGTTGTTTTCAGATAGCAGAGCATGGCACCCGTGGCTTGATAGGTGAAGCTGGTGCAACCAGTTGTTGCAGTGCATCGCTCTTCACAGGCTGCAAAGGTATCAGCTGGAGCAGGGCCAGGCGCGTCGGGTCCAGATAGACCGTAGCCACCGAAGAGGTAGTAGTTCCCGTCGGGAGACTTGGGAGTGGTAGCGGTGGGGCACGAAGGGGTGGCTCCGAAGAGGGTTTCGCAGTCTGGCGGAGGTGGACCACCAGTGGCAGGTAGACTAGTGTCGCCAGTGTCGACATTGGCCTTGACGGCACCATCATGTTCTCCAGTGCCCGACTTTATTGGGTTGCTCTCACCTTTGTGGGTGTAGCAGATCTTCGCATCTCGGTTGTATGTCAACCCGGTGCACTCGCCGGTACAGAGCGCGATACAAGCCTCGAAGGTTGCCACGTCATTCTGAGTGAGCAGCTTATTATTGGCGGCATCCGTTGCAGCATCAGCTGTGTAGCCACAATAAATATCGAAACCGTCAACTTCTGTTTCGAAGGGTGTGTCCGGGCAAAGTGTTGCGGTGGAGCCAGTGGTAGTGGTAGTGGTGGTAGTGGTGGTGGTGGTAGTGGTAGTGGTGGTGGTAGTGGTGGTAGTAGTGGTGGTGGTGGTAGGTTCCCCACCAGCAGGGGCGTCGTCAGTGGTGGTGG
>Ga0210040_10003831_pt1 | contig 20071 bp, 23 predicted proteins | sample CryGeyCG12114_NA_FD_185462 | JGI IMG/M metagenome (GOLD analysis project Ga0210040, IMG submission 185462) | Groundwater microbial communities from aquifer - Crystal Geyser CG19_WC_8/21/14_NA (SPAdes) (version 2) | ecosystem: Environmental > Aquatic > Deep subsurface > Groundwater | place: USA... | reverse complement strand
CCACCGTCTCAGGCCCGGCAGCCGGGCGTGGAGCGGTAGGTCAGCGCCGGCGGGGACGCCAGGGTGACGGTCCACGTGCCGGGGCCGGCGCCGGTCGGGCGCAGCACCAGCAGCATCGGCGTGCCCGGCTCGATCTCGCGCCCGGTCGACGGGAACGGGCCGCCGGCCGTCCACGTGCGCGCCAGCGCGGTCACGTCGACCTCCACCGGCCCGGGACCCGTGACCTCGGCAACGCCGCGCGGCCGGTTGTCGAGGATGGCGGCGACGTCGGCCTCGCCGGACGGAGGCAGTCGGCCCGCCACGAGCGAGGTCGCGGCACCGGGGTAGATGCCGACCTCGGCCGGGCCGCCGATCGTCGCCGCCACGTCGAGCGCGAGCGACGCCTGCTGGACGCACGCGGGGGCGGAGGCGGCGAGCGGGAGCACCACGAGCAGCGCGCCGGCGTCCTGAGGGCGCAGCTGCTCGCCCACCTGCTTGGTGACGACCAGCTCCTGCGGGTCGCGCTGCAGCGTCGACGTGTCGAAGAAGGCGTCGCCGCGGGCGGTGTAGAGGCGAGTCGCCTGGACGTTCTGCACGACGAGCGGAGCGGGAGGCGGAGCGGCCGCCGACGGTGCAGCCGGGCTCGATGACGGGACGGCCGTGGCGCGACCCGGGGAGGCCGCGCCCGAGGTCAGCGCAGCGACGCCGCCTGCCCCCAGGGCGACGACCCCGGCGACGGCTGCCAGCACCACGCGCCGTCGCTGGCGGTCGGGCTGTCGCATCGAGGTCCTCCTGCGGTCAGGTGGCGAGCGGGGTGGCGGTCGTCGTGGTCGCCGGCAGCTCGGCCGGGGCGTGGGGGGAGGCTGACGGCTCAGCAGGCGACGTCCAGGAGGCCCTGCAGCAGCTGCGCGGCGGGCACGCCGCCGGGCTGCGGCTGACTGACCTCGGTGCCCGCGACGCGCGTCTGCGAGGCGTCCCCGACCTGCAGTCGCACGCTGGCCTCGGAACCGCCCGCGGTGGCGCACTCGGTGACGCGGACGGTGAAGCCGAACAGGCCGCTGGTGCCGGGCGGCAGGCTCGCCGGCAGGGTCAGACCGTGCACCGGCCGCACGTCGAAGCCCGGCACGCGCACTGCCTCCAGCACCAGCGGCTGCCTCGACCGCTGCACGGGCTCGAGGTAGACCAGCAGGGTGCCGTCCGCGGCGCCCTGCGCCTCGACGCGGGTGAGGGCGTCCGGGTCGGGCAGGTCGCACCCCTGCAGCGACGCCTCCCGCAGGACCGCTGCCTGCACCGGCATCCGCTGCGAGTGCGTCACTCCCGACCGTGGCACGACGTCCAGGACGACGCTGACCGCTCCGGGGTAGCGCCCGGCCGCCACCGCCTCGCAGTCGAGGTCGGACGCCGGCCAGACGGTCACCGGCAGCTCCGCCAGCCCGGACAGGTCGGGCGCGCGCGGCGTCAGGCCGGTGCCCTCGAAGCGCAGGCCGGTGACGCGGTCACCGCCGCGCTGACCGTCGGCCGACGCGACCTGCACCTCCGCCGAGAGCACGCGGTCGGCGCCCTCGAAGACGCCGTACACAGCGCCGAGCCGGCCGTGCAGGTGCACCCGGTCGCTCGTCGCGAACGCCGCGTCCCTGGCCTCCTGCTCGGGCCGGTCCTGGGGGATCGACCGGCCGGCGACCACGCCGGCCGCGCCCAGCACCGCCACCCCGAGGGCGACGACCTTCCACCGGCGAGCGACCCGTGGCGCACGCGGCTCACCGCCGTCCAGGACGTCGACCGGCCGGCGCGCGTTGTCCGGGTCGACCACCTGGACCGGGGGCGCCTCGGGCACGTCACCGACGCTAGCTGAGCCGAGTGGTCCCCGTACGGCCCTCTGCGAAGGTGGACCGAGCTCCCTCGTCAGGACAACCGAGCGCCCCGGCTGGCCGTGTACGTGTCGTGAGGACGGCGGCGCACGACGACGTGGAGGTGGCGGTGGCTCAGGACGAGCTGCGCAGGGGCCAGACGGACTTCGACGACCAGTTCGGCGAGCTGCTGGCCCTGGCGTACCGGGTCGCCTACCGCATCCTGGGCAACCGTGACGAGGCGCACGACATCGCCAGCGAGACGCTGGCCCGCGCGTACGCCCGGTGGGACGGGCTCGCTGACGGCGCGCACCCCTGGGTGGCGACCGTCGCGGGCCGCGCCGCGATCGACGTGATCCGCCGGCGCTCGACCGCCCGCCGGTACCTGCTGCGCGCGGCCCCTGAACCGGCTCGCGAGGAGCAGCCCGAGCTCCGGCTGGACCTGCAGCGGGCGCTGCTCGCCCTCCCGGTGCGCCAGCGCGAGGTCGTGGTGCTCCGGCACCTCGCGGACCGCAGCGAGCAGGAGACCTCCCGCGCCCTCGGCATCTCGACCGGCACCGTCAAGTCGCACTCGTCCCGCGGGCTCGCCGCGCTGCGCGCTGCCCTCACCCCCAGCACGGAGAGCCGCTGATGTTCGAGGAACTGGACGACCCCACCCCGGACCTGCGCCCCGAGCAGACCCTGCCCGCCGTACGAGCCCGCGGGCACCGGCTGCGACGCCGCCGGCAGGTGGCGACCGCCACCGGCGCCGGCACGGCCATCGCCCTCGTGGCGGCCGCGGCGCTGACGCTGCCCGGAGGCGGCACCACGGAGAGCCTCATCGGGCCGGCGCAGAGACCGGCACCGTCCGCGACGGCGCCCTCGGTCGTGCCCAGCCCGCGGCCGACTCCCTCGAGGACCACGCCGGCACCCGCCACCTCGACACCCTCCAGCTCGGGACCCTCCACCCCGGCGCCCTCCACCTCGGCGCCCTCCACCCCGGCGCCCTCCACCCCGGCGCCGACCGCCTCGACGCCGCCGGTGCCGACCGACCTGCCGCAGGAGGTGCTGCTGCCTGCCGAGGCGCTGCGACCGCCGGACGGCCCACGGCAGGTGTCGGAAGGGACGCTCCCGTGGCGGCTGCCCGACGCGTGCAGCGTCGGCGCCCCGCCGGCTGCCGTGGCCATGCGCACGGTGCAGCAGGGCGACGGGGAGTTCGAGGCCCCGGTGGGGGTGCAGCAGGTCGCCGTGCACGCCGACGCGGCCGCCGCGCAGGCGGAGGCCACGCGCGTGGCCGCTGCGCTGCAGGACTGCGCCCAGCGCGCGGCCTCGGCGCCTGCCGCTGAGACGCCGACCCGCTACCTCGTCTCCCCGTCCGCCATCGGCGCCGACGGCATCGAGCTCGCCGTCGACTACTACGGCGTGACCGCCGACGACCCCGCCGCAGACGGGCTCGGCTACGCCGTCGTCCTCGTCCGGCGCGGGACGGCACTCACGCTGGTGGGCGCCGTGGGTGGGGAGGGCAGCATCCGCGCCGCCCGCGAGGAGGCCGCCGGACAGGCGCAGCAGGCGTGGGAGCGGCTGTGCCGCTACCAGGTCGACGGCTGCGGGTGACCCGTCCGCGGAACGGCACGGGTGCCCGGGGCCCTGTGCGTCGGTGCCGGCCCGCTCCGCTCGGTCGCAGCTCGTCCCGGTCCAGCGCAGGACGGCGTCCAGCGTCGTCCTCAGGGTCGCGTCCGCGGCGCCGCCGCTGGACATCTCGCTCCCTGTGATGATCTCGGCGCAGTCGCCGCGGGCGATCCGGGCCTCGAACGATCCGCCGGACCCGTCCACCCAGACGATGACGTCAGCCGCCTCGACGATCAGCGGGCACAGGAAGCTGACGCCCAGGCGCAGGTCGTCGGACACCAGCCGGCGCAGGCGCTCGGCGCCGTCCGCCGGCAGCACGGCTCCAGTCGACCGCGTCGAGCGTCGCGCGCAGCCACCCAGGCCACCGGTCCTACCTGGGAGACTCCGGTCATGGGGCCGGCAGAGCTGGGTGAGCGGTGGGTGCAGAGCCGAGTCGCTCTGGCGCGTCCGGCCTTCGAGCGAGGGGATGAGGGGCTGGCGTTCCCCTCCATCGCGGAGTACGAGGCGAGTCTGCGGGGACAGGTCGCGGCGTTCCTGGCGCCGGTCGACGACTACGTCGGCAAGACGGTTCCCGAGGCACGAGAGCTTGCGCACGCGAGGGAGGAACGCCTGTGCGCGCACCCGACCGGCCACCGGGCGTACCTGTCTGCCCGGCGCGTCCATGTCCGGGTTGAGGCCGGAGTCGTCGTGGCCGCCCGCCGGGATCGGCCCGGGTGGCTGAAAGGCCGATCGACGCCCCGGTGGTAGCTGCCGGTCCCGACGCTGTCGCAGACGCCGGCAGGGCCCGTGGACGACGTGTTCAGTCCCCGGCGGCATCGGCCGTGCCGCGGGTGCAGTCGGCATCGTCGACTGCACCCCGCCGCTGTCCGGGCGCTGACGGGCCCTCGTCCGCACCTGACGGCCGGGTGCCCGCTCGTCCGCCCGCACCGACGTCGTACCGGCCGGATCCGTGCGGTACGGGCGGACAAGGAGGGGGTGGTCGGGCCGGGTGCCCGCTCGTCCGCCCGCACCGACCCCGTACGGGCCGGACCGGTGCGGCACGGGCGGACAAGCGAGGCGTGGTCCGGCCGGGCGCCCGCTTGTCCGCCGGATCGCCGCCGACACCACACGCACGTGGCGGACGAAGACCGTCGTCGCCGAGACGTGGGAGTGCAGCGACGGCCAGCGCATGGTCGTCGTCTGCGAGGACGACCTTGGTCCTGGGGCGGATCGGCCCCGTCAGACGAGCGGTACCGGCTCCGTCTCCGGTGCCGCAGGTGCGTGCAGCGGCAGCGGCACGTCGTCCACGAGGAGCACGCGCTGGGTGACGTCGAGGCCGTCCAGCAGTCCCTCGTACGACTGGCGCTCCTCGTCCGCGAGGTAGGACTCGAAGCCGTGCTGCGAGTCGAAGGACACGATGTGGACCTCCGTGAGCGCGTCGCCGGTCCGAAGGCGTCGTTCGAGGCGACCGCCGTGACGCGGGAGCAGCGGGAGGACTGCCGACTCGTACGCCTGGAACCCCGCCTCACCTCCGCTCGGGATGTCCGCGACCATCGCGACGATCAGGCTCACCCCAGCGACGGTAGCGCCCGTCGCTCGCGGTTCTCGCGGTCCCGGGACGGCGGTTCGAGGGACGCCTCGAGCAGCGGTGCCCGCGAGCGGACGTCCCGGAACCGCTCGTCTGCGGACGTGCGTCGTGGCATGGCTGGCGCGGCGCTGCTGACGAGGATCGACCTGCTCCGGGTGGGCACGACCGCGCGCACTGAGGTAGGACGTGCGTCCGGTACGAGGGACGGAGGATCGAGTGCGCGTCGTCGTGGTCGGCGCTGGAACAGGTGGTCTGGCGCTGGCGGCCGGGCTGCAGCACCGGGGGCACGAGGTGGTGGTGCTGGAGCGGGCGTCGGCGCTGCGCACCGGGGGGGCTGCGGTGACCTTGTGGAGCAACGGAACAGCGGCCCTGCAGGCCCTGGCCGACGTCGACCCGACGCCGCACGGTCGGGTCCTGACCGGGCTGGAGACGCGGACGCCACAGGGCCGTCGGGTGATGCGTGTGGACGTGGCGTCGCTGTCGGCCCGGCTCGGCTCCCCGACCGCCTGCGTCCCGCGCGACCGGTTGGTGATGCTGCTCGCCGGACTGCTGCCCGACGGCACGATCCGCTTCGGGCACCAGGTCACCGGCGTCGAGACCGGTGCCGGGAGCGATGGCGCGCGGGTGCTGCTGGCAGACGGCAGGCAGTACAGCGCCGAGCTCGTCGTCGGCGCCGACGGCAGCGGCTCAGCGCTGCGCGGGGCGCTGCTGCCCGAGGTGACGCCGCAGCCCACCGGGTGGACGTCCTGGCAGGGACTCACCCGCGTCCTGCCTGACGTCGCAGCGCGCTCGACCGCACTCGGTGTCCTGGGCCCGCAGGGCTACGTGGGGCTGATCCCGGCCGGGGACGGGCTGCTGCAGTGGTGGTTCGACGTCCCCGACCGGCCGACCTCCGACGGATCCGCGCTGGCCGCGCTGCGAGCCCGGTTCGCGTCGTGGCCCGGGCCGGTCGCCGAGCTGCTGCGCACGCTCGATGACGAGACCCTGACTCCGTGGGAGCACCTGTCCCAGCCGGTCGCCCGCACGTGGGGTCGTGGCGCCGTCACGCTGCTCGGCGACGCGGCCCACACCATGCCGCCGAGCCTGAGCCAGGGCGTCAACTCCACGCTCCAGGACGCCGCACTGCTCACCCGGAGCCTGGACGCCGTGTCTGCCGGCCGCCCGCTCGCCCCGGTCCTGCGGCACTACGAAGCCACCCGCGCACGCCAGGTCCGCCCCGTCGCGCGCCTCGCCGCCAGCGAGTCCTCCATCACCTACCGGCGGTCCTCCACCGCAGCCATGCGCCTGATGCCCGACGCACTGGCCGGCGCCGTGTACGGCCAGCTGATCCGCCGCAGCAGCCCTGCGCTCAGCACCGCCCGCCGGCCGCCCACAGCACCTCGGTGAGTCAGTCCCACGATCGGACGTTCGTGGCACAGCCTCGGCGAACGTCCGCACAGGACCGGTTGTGGCACCTGCCCCGTCGCATGCCAGAGGCCGATCTGGCACCCTCGTCGACCGTTCGCAGGACCGCCTCATCAACGCTCGGTCGAGGGCCGGCGTCGCCTGGGGCGAGTTCAGTCGACGGCACCAGCTCTCCGTCCCGCTGCTCCGATGAGTTGGGCACTGCTCGCACGTCTCCAGGCTGTGGCGTGACGATGAGGACGAGGAGGCCGGTGAGCTCGGCAAGCGAAGGCCCACCCCAGCATCTGGTACGGGGCGGTGCCGTGACGACATGGCCCTTGCAGCCGCAAGCCGCGCTGGCGGGCGCGGGTGACGCCTGGGGCGAGGTGTCGTAGCGATGGGCAAGCTCACGTACATCAACAACATCTCGCTCGACGGCTACATCGAGGACCGGCACGGCGTCTTCGACTTCGGCCCGATGGACGACGACCTGTTCGCGGCGTACACCGACCTCCTGCGCACCGTTGAGACCTTCCTCTACGGGCGCCGCCTCTACGAGACGATGGCCGTCTGGGAGACCATGCCGGCCCTGGCCGCGCAGTCCTCCCTCGCAGCGGACTTCGCGCACGCCTGGACAGCGCCCCCGAAGATCGTCTACTCGACGACGCTGGCAACGGTGACGACAGCCAACACCCGCATCGAGCGCACCTTCGACGTCGCCTCCGTCCAGCAGCTCAAGGCCGACACGAGCCGCGACATCACCGTGGGAGGCGCCGACGTGGCATCGCAGGCCCTCAACGCGGGCCTCGTCGACGAATGCATCCTGTTCGTCTGGCCGATCATCGTGGGCGACGGCAAGCCCGCCCTCGCGCCTGGTGCCAGCCTCAGGCTCGAGCTCCTCGATCAGCGCCGCTTCGCCAACGGGGTCGTGCTGCTCCGCTACCGCCCACGTCCGCAGTGACCTCCGCCCTCGAGACGCTCCTGCCAGCAGCGGCCGAGGATGAGAGCAGCAGCGCCCGCCACGGGCGCAGGAGCACCATGGATGACGGCGGACCTGCGCCCTCCCCGAGTCCGTCGGGGATGGTGTTCACCAGCGCTTGAGCACGGTCGGTCGCTGCTGCAGGCGGGGTACGCGCTGGCCTGGTCGTGGCGCAGGACGTGTCGATGGTCGGAGCCATCTCCGAGCGCTGGCCGTCGACCGCGACCCGGGACTGCTCCGTCCCTCGTTCCCGGGCAACGACGGTGGCGATCCCGAGCGGCGGGTGTGGCACAGCGCAGTCGTTCAGTGGTGCTGTGCCTGCCTCGCCAGGGCCGTGAGGCGGCTGACCGCGCGCAGGTACTTCTTGCGGTAGCCCCCGGCGAGCAGCTCGTCGGGGAACAGCCGGTCGAGCGGCACGCCGCTGGTCAGCACCGGGACGTCTCGGTCGTACAGCCGGTCGGCCAGCACCACGAGCCGCAGCGCCGCCGACTGGTCGGCCACCGGCCGCACGCCGAGCAGTCCGACCAGGGGGACGTCGTCGACGAGCGCCCCGTAGCGCGACGGGTGCAGCGACGACAGGTGGGCGAGCAGCGGCTCGAAGTCGTCGCAGGTGGCGCCGTCGACGGCAGCGGTCCCCACCCGTACGGCCGCGTCGGCGACGGGCGACGGCGCCTCGGGGAGTCCCCGGTGGCGGTAGTCCTCGCCGTCGACCCGCAGCGGGGTGAAGTGCCCGGCGAGGGTCTGGATCTCGCGCAGGAAGTCGTGTGCGGCGAAGCGTCCCTCACCGAGCGAGCCGGGCAGGGTGTTGGACGTGGCCGCGACGCGCACGCCAGCCTCGACGAGCCGCTGGAGCAGCGTCGAGACGAGGACCGTGTCGCCCGGGTCGTCGAGCTCGAACTCGTCGATCGCGAGCAGCCGGTGGCCCGACAGCGCGTCGACGGTCTGCGCGAACCCGAGCGCGCCGACGAGGTGGGTCAGCTCGACGAAGGTGCCGTACGCACGCGGCTCAGCACTGTCGTGCCAGAGCGCCGCGAGCAGATGGGTCTTGCCGACGCCGTAGCCGCCGTCGAGGTAGACGCCCGGCCGGCCCGGCGCCGGCCGGCTGCGCCCGAACAGCCGGCGGGGCTGCGGCGCCGTCGTGCTGGCGAAGTGCTGGAGCACCTCGACGGCGGCAGCCTGCGAGGGCTGCGACGGGTCGGGCAGGTAGGTGGAGAAGCGGGCCTGGTCGAACCGCGGCGGCGGCACCATCGACGCGACCAGCGTCTCTGCGGGGACGACCGGCGCGCGGTCGACCAGTCGCGGAGCGGGCACGGACGTCGGGCTCGGACGGCCGACTCAGGCGCCCTCGACGTCGCCCTCGGCGGTCTGCGCGGCGTCCTCGTCGACGGGCGCGTCGGTGGTCTCCTCCTCGGCGGTGGCGGTGCCGCCCGGGTCGCCGTACGTCGTGCCCGCGCTCTCGTCGCCTGGCGAGAACTGGTCGGCGGTCTTGCCGGTGGCCGACAGGCCGGCGCCGGCGAGGTCAGGGTCGGGCTGCGAGTCGCTCATGCGGCGGCCCCTACCCACGGTGGCGCCGCTCGCCACCCCTAGGGTCTGCGGCATGACGCACGCTCCCGCCGGCGCCGACCCCGCGGTCGTCGGCCCGTACCTCGCCACCGCCCTCGCCGACGACGGGTGGCGTGCCTGCACGGTCGAGCTCATCGCCGGCGGCAAGAGCAACCTGACCTACCGGGTCGACAGCTCGGCGGGCTCGGCAGTCCTGCGTCGGCCACCGCTCGGGCACGTCCTCCCGACGGCCCACGACATGGTCCGCGAGCACACCGTCATGTCGGCGCTCGCAGGCACCGCGGTGCCGGTCCCGCGGATGCTGCACCTGTGCACCGATCCCGAGGTGCTCGGGCAGCCGTTCTACGTCATGGATCGCGTCGAGGGGCACGTGTGCCGGGTCGACCTGCCGCCGGGGTACGCCGACCAGCCAGCGCAGCGCCGGGCCGTCGGCGAGGGGCTCGTCGACGTGCTGGCCGCGCTGCACGACGTCGACCCCGCCTCGGTCGGGCTGGGCGAGTTCGGCCGGCCGGCCGGTTACCTCGAGCGGCAGGTCCGCCGCTGGGTGCAGCAGTGGGACGCCACGCGCATCCAGGGCCACGAGGCGCTCGACGCCCTCGCCGGCGAGCTGGCCGCCGACGTCCCGGCGACCCAGCGGCACACCGTCGTGCACGGCGACTACCGCCTGGACAACACCATGCTCGACCCGACGACGCCCGGGCGGATCGCCGCCGTCCTCGACTGGGAGATGTCGACCCTCGGCGACCCGCTCGCCGACGTCGGCATCCTGCTCGGCTACTGGTCGCAGGCCGACGACGCCGGATCGCGCACGGACGCCCTGGTGGTCCCGGCCGCGACCGTCCTTGCGGGCTTCCCGACCCGGGCGGAGGTCGCCGAGCGCTACGCCGCGCGCACCGGCCTCGACCTCACGCCGCTGCCCTGGTACGCCGCGTTCGCCGCCTTCAAGCTGGCCGTCGTGTGCGCCGGCATCGTGGCGCGCGTGCGCGCCGGCGCCATGGTGGGTGACGGCTTCGAAGGCATCGAGGAGCGGATCGGCCCGCTCGTCGAGATCGGCCGCACCACACTCGCCGACCGGGCGGTCTAACCGGCCGCCTGCAGCGTCGCGCAGGGCACGGGCTGGCCGCACTCGGCGCAGCGGGTGTGCGAACGGCGCCAACCGACCGTGACGGGGTGGTGCGCCGACCGGACGGCCCAGAGCCGGGCGGCCAGGTCGGAGATGCGCTCGAGCGCCTCGTCGAGCGCCGGGTCGGGGGCGGGGGTGCGAGCAGCGGAGAGGGTGCGGGGGGCAGCGGGACGGCTCGACATGGGCTCCTCCGTGGGCGTCCCGAGGGACGCTACGGACTCCGTGGGCCCCCGCAAAGTGGTCCTGTGCACGCCGCTGTGCCGTGCGGAGGAGCCGTCCGGCGCGCCGCTGTGGACCAGGTGGGGACGGGCCTGTGACCTGGTGCCGCGCTCAGGCGCGGCGGCCTGTGGACGGCAACTTCCCGGCGACCTGCAGCCCCCACAGCACCAGCGGCACCTGCAGCGGCAGCCGGGCGAGCGCGACCCAGCGGGGCACGCCGCCCGGCTCGACGACCATCCAGACGTTGCCGGGGAAGACGGCGACGAACAGAACAGCGCTGCGGCCGCCAGCCCGCCGGCCCTGCGCGTGCGGGGCGCGGCGACGGCGCAGGCGACGAGCAGCTCGACGACGCCGCTGGCGAGCGTCCAGGCGCGGGCGCCGCCGGGCAGCAGCGGCGGGACGAGGCCGTCGTACCACCCCGGTCGGACCAGGTGCGTGGTGCCGGCGAGTGCGAGCAGGGCGGTGAGCAGGTACGGCGAGGACGTCCCACGGCGCTGCACGGGCCTCAGTCTGCCGGACCGTTGACGACCGTCGAGTCTGGGCACACCGGCTGCACGGATCCCGACAGACGGAGGTGCTCGACATGCAGATCGACAAGGACATGGTGCTGCAGCTGCTGCGCTCGCAGGGCAAGGACGACCAGGTCGGCCAGGCCGACAGCGAGCTGCCGTCGCAGGTCGACACCGACCAGCACGCCGGGCTGCTCCAGAAGTTCGGCATCTCGCCGCAGGACCTCATCTCGATGGTCACCAAGGGCGGCGGGGGCGGCGGCCTCGCCGGCGGCCTGGGCGGCATGCTCGGCGGTCGCTGACCCGCGGTCGGCGCGGCGGCCACCCGACTGGTGGCCGCCGCCCGGCGCAGGACGCAGGGCTTCAGCAGGCGGCGGTCGCGGCCGATGCGTTCGGCACGGCGCTGCGCAGTGCCGTGCCGAACGACCTGTGACGAGGAGACCCCGTGGCGCTGTGGCGGACCCGTGCCGACCCGACGTCGGTGGCGCCGGACGTGCCGAAGGACGTCGAGGCGCTGGAGCAGGTCCTGCTCGCCCTCGACGGCGGCGTGAGCAACCGCGAGGAGGCTCGGCACAAGAGCATCACCGCTCTGGTCGCAGCGCTGGACCTCGCCTACGCGGCCGTCTGGACGAGGAGCAGCACCGGGCAGCTCGAGCTGTCGACGGAGACCGGCGAGCTCGTCGCGGTGATGGCGTCTGCGGGCGTCGGCCGCACCCTGCCGGCCGACGCCGGTCTGCTCGGTGAGGCCGTGGCCTCGGGTCGACCGGTGCTCACCGCCGAGACACCGGGCGCGGGCTCGCGCTGCGCCCGCTGGCGGCATGCGAGGGGCGCGGGGATGGTCGAGGCCGCTGCCGTGCCCATCGTCGAGGACGGCGTCGTGGTGTCCGTCCTGGAGGTCTTCGGCCGGCAGCCGCTGCCCCAGTTCCGCAGCGAGAAGTGGCGGACCATCGGCCGGGTCATGGCGCTCGCCCGCCGGCAGGCGTACGCGGCGCACGCGCTGAGCGAGACCCTGTCCGACCGACGTGCGGTGACGGAGGTCGTCACCGAGGTCGGGCGGGCGCCTGACGAGCGGGCAGCGCTGCAGGTGGCGCTGGAGACCGTCCGCACCGCCTTCGGCTGGGCGTACGGCTCCTTCTGGCAGCTGGACGAGGAGCAGCAGGTCCTGCGCTTCGCGGTGGAGTCCGGGTCGGCGGGTGAGGAGTTCCGCAGGGTCACCCTCGCAGCGTCCTTCGCCGAGGGCGTGGGCCTGTCGGGGCGCACCTGGCGGGCGCGGGACCTCGTCTTCGTGCGGGACCTGGCGCAGGTGACGGACTGCGTGAGGGCTCCCGCCGCGCAGCGGGCCGGAGTCCGGTCGGGCGTCTGCTTCCCGATCCTGGAGGACGGTCGGGTGATCGGGACGATGGACTTCTTCACCACCGAGGACGTCGAGCTGTCCGAGTCGCGCGCGGCAGCGCTGCGCAACGTGCAGCAGCTGGTCTCGCAGCGGGTGTCGGTGCTGCGACGGATCGAGCGCGACGCCGGCAGCGCGCAGCTGCTGCTCGACACGGTGTCGCGACTGCGGGCCGCCGCCGCCGACGCGGGAGAGGTGGCCGAGCGGGCCGCCGTCCGCTCCGCGACCATGACGCAGGAGGTGGTCGGCCTCGGTCAGGCATCGGCGGCCATCAACGACGTCATCGGGGTGATCTCGCGGATCGCCGCGCAGACCAACCTGCTGGCGCTCAACGCCACCATCGAGGCGGTCCGCGCCGGCGAGGTCGGTCGCGGCTTCGCCGTCGTCGCCCACGAGGTCAAGGACCTCGCGCGGGAGACCGCCACTGCGACCTCGCGCGTGGCCGACCAGGTGGCCGGGCTGCAGGTCAGCAGCGAGGCGGTGTCGGCAGGCATCACCCTCACCAGCGCGATCATCGACGAGCTCGGGCCGGTGCAGCAGCGCATGGCCGCCGTCCTGGAGGAGCAGGCGCTGATGGCGCAGGCCTTCCGCAGCGCGGGCTGACCGTCGACCGAGGCTCTGCGGCACGTCCGGGGCAGGGTTCCGCCCGAGGTCGACGTCGTGGGGGATGCTGCCACCTGTGGACCTGCCGATGATGCCGCCCGTCAAGCCGATGCTCGCCAAGGCGGTCGCCGACGTCCCCGACGGCGACTACCTCTACGAGCCCAAGTGGGACGGGTTCCGCTGCATCGTGTTCAGGGACGGCGACGAGGTCGAGCTCGGCAGCCGCAACGAGCGTCCGCTGACGCGGTACTTCCCGGAGGTGGTCGAGGCGGTGCGCACCCACCTCCCGCCGCGGTGCGTCGTCGACGGCGAGATCGTCATCGCCGGCGAGGTCGGACTCGACTTCGAGGCGCTGCTGCAGCGCATCCACCCCGCCGACAGCCGGGTGCGGACGCTGGCGCAGGCCACGCCGGCGTCCTTCGTCGCCTTCGACCTGCTGGCGGTCGGCGACGAGTCGCTCATGGACGTGCCGCAGGCCGAGCGCCGGGAGCGGCTGGAGCAGCTGCTGGGGGGCGCCGGGCCGCCCGTCCACCTCACCCCAGTGACCCGCGACGCGGCGCAGGCGCGGGAGTGGTTCACCGTCTTCGAGGGCGCCGGCCTCGACGGGGTGGTCGCCAAGCCGCTCGACGGCGCGTACGCCCCGGACAAGCGCACCATGCTCAAGGTGAAGCACGCGCGCACGGCCGACTGCGTGGTCGGGGCGTTCCGCTGGCACAAGAGCGGTCCGGTGGTCGGCTCGCTGGTGCTCGGACTGCACGACGAGCAGGGCCGGCTGCAGCACGTCGGAGTGGCCGCGTCGTTCCCGATGGCCCGCCGGGCGACGCTCGTCGACGAGCTGGCGGCCTACCGGCTGCCCGAGGGCGAGGAGCACCCGTGGCTGGGCGAAGTGGGCTCGGAGCGGCGGCCCGGCGGTGAGCCGTCGCGCTGGAACCGCGACAAGGACACCTCCTTCGTGCCGCTGCGCCCCGAGCTCGTGGTGGAGGTGGCCTACGACCACATGGAGGGCGCGCGGTTCCGCCACACCGCGCAGTTCCGGCACTGGCGGCCCGACCGCGACCCGGCCAGCTGCACGTACGCCCAGCTCGACCGGCCGGTGCGCTTCGACCTGGCGGAGGTGCTGGGCGCGTGAAGCTGCTCGGGAAGTTCCTCGTCATCGCGCTGGCCGTGTGGCTGGTCGCGGCGTACGTCCCCGGCGTGACCGTGCGGGAGGGCGTGAGCAGCTACCTGGTGATCGCGGCGATCTTCGCCGCGGTGAACCTGCTGGTGAAGCCGGTCCTGAAGCTGCTGTCGTTCCCGCTGCTGCTGCTCACGCTCGGGCTGTTCCTGGTGGTGATCAATGCGGCGATGTTCGGGCTGACGGCCCTGCTCACCGACCGGCTCGCCGTCGACGGCATCGCGCCGGCGGTGATCGGCTCGCTGGTCATCAGCGTCGTCACGTGGATCGGCGACAACGTCGTCGGGCTCGACCGCGACTAGGGACCACGGACTAGCCTCCCGCCGCGTGTCCGCCACGCTCGTCGCCGCCGACCTGACGGTCGTCCGCGGTCCCTCGCTCGTCCTGTCCGGCGTCTCGCTGACGGTGGCCCCCGGCTCGCGGACCGGCGTCGTCGGCCCGAACGGCGTCGGCAAGTCGACGCTGCTCAGCGCCCTGGCCGGTTCGCTGGTGCCCGACTCCGGCTCGGTGTCGCGCTCGCCCCGCACCGCCACGGTCGGCCTGCTGCCGCAGGAGCCCGACCGGCGGCCGGGCGAGACGCTGTCGGCGTTCCTGGCACGCCGCACGGGCGTCGAGCAGGCGCAGGCCGAGCTCGACGCCGCCACGGTGGCGCTGACCGAGGGGACGGACGGGCCGGACTACAGCGCGGCGCTCGAGCGCTGGCTCGACCTCGGCGGCGCCGACCTCGACGTGCGCGCCGAGCAGATCTGCCTCGACCTCGGACTGCCGCCGGACCTGCTCGACGCCGAGACGGTGCACCTGTCCGGCGGCCAGGCCGCGCGCGCCTCGCTGGCGTCGGTGCTGCTGTCGCGCTACGACGTGTTCCTGCTCGACGAGCCGACGAACGACCTCGACTTCGCCGGGCTCGAGCGGCTCGAGCGGTTCGTCCTGGGGCTGTCCTCGGGCCTGGTCGTCGTCAGCCACGACCGGGAGTTCCTGGCCCGCACGGTCACCTCGGTGCTCGACGTCGACGAGCCGTCGCGGACCGCGGTGCTGTACGGCGGCGGCTACGAGGCCTACCTCGAGGAGCGCGCCCGGCGCCGCTCGCAGGCCCGCGAGTCCTACGAGGAGTTCGAGGACAAGCGCTCGGCGCTCGTCGTGCAAGCCCAGCGGCAGCGCGAGCAGTCGGTGCGCGGCGCGCTGCGCGCGCAGCGCAAGGTGCCCGACAACGACCGCAGTGCCCGCGGGGCGCGCATCGAGGCGGCGACGCACGCAGCCTCGCGGGTGAAGGGCATCGAGTCGCAGCTGCGCCGGCTCGACGAGGTCGAGGAGCCGCGCAAGGAGTGGCAGCTGCGCATGCAGGTCGCGGAGGCGCCCCGCTCGGGCGACGTCGTCGCGGTGCTGTCGGCCGCCGTCGCACGGCGCGGCGACTTCGTGCTCGGCCCGGTCGACCTGCAGGTGGCGTACGGCGACCGCATCGCGCTGGTCGGGCCGAACGGCTCGGGCAAGACGACCCTGCTGGAGGCGCTGCTCGGGCGCCTGCCGCTGGCGTCCGGCCGGCACTCGCTCGGGTCGGGCGTACGGCTCGGGGAGGTCGACCAGGCGCGGTCGGCCTTCACGGGCGACGCGACGGTCGTCGAGGTCGTCGAGCAGCGCACGCGGTGGCCGGCGTCGGAGGTGCGGACGCTGCTGGCCAAGTACGGGCTGCGGGCCGACCACGTCGGGCGGGCGGCGTCCTCGCTGTCGCCGGGCGAGCGGACCCGAGCCTCGCTCGCGCTGCTGCAGGCCGTCGGGGTCAACCTGCTGGTGCTCGACGAGCCCACCAACCACCTCGACCTGCCGGCGATCGAACAGCTGGAGGCGGCGCTCGAGGCGTACACCGGGACGCTGCTGCTCGTCACCCACGACCGGCGGCTGCTCGACGCCGTGCACCTCGACCGGGTCGTCGACGTGGGCGCGCTGCGCTGACCGTCGTCGTCAGGCGCTGGGCCGCAGCTGGGTGGTGACCGGCCCGCTCGGCCGGCTGGTCGCGTGCCAGTGCCCGGTCCGCAGCGTCACCCGGTAGACGTACGCCGTGCTCCGGCTCAGGCCGGTGTCGGTGCACGACAGCCGTCGCAGCGGTCGTGACGCCGAGCTGTCGCACGCCGGCTGCCAGCCGTCCGTGCCGGCGACGGCCCGCTCGAGGACCCACCCCGGAGCAGCGGCCGACGAGGCACTCCAGTGCACCGCCGCCCGGCTGCTCGTGGTCAGGCCGCCGGTCGGCGCAGGAGGCTGCTGCAGCGTGCCGGCGGTGAGGGTCAGGGTCCCCGCCGGTCGCCCGTCGAGCGTGACCGCGCTGGCCAGCGTCGCGCCCTGGCAGGCGTGGTCGCCGGAGCCGTCCATGTAGGCGGTCCAGCCGAGGACGGCCGTGCCCAGTGCCGGCACGTCGAGCGGGACGTCGAGGGTCGGCGCCAGGACGGCGCCGGTGGCCCGGCACCCGGCCGTCGAGGCGCTGGGCGGGGCGAACGTGACCGCCGTCGCCCGGAGCGCCTCGCGACCGGGATTGGTCACGAGCAGGCTGCCGGTCACGGTGCCTGCAGGGCTGAGCTCGCCCAGCGCAGCCGGGCCGGCGACGCGGAGGGCGGGACGTCGAGGGTCGGCGCCAGGACGGCGCCGGTGGCCCGGCACCCGGCCGTCGAGGCGCTGGGCGGGGCGAATCTGACCGCCGTCGCCCGGAGCGCCTCGCGACCGGGATTGGTCACGAGCAGGCTGCCGGTCACGGTGCTTGCAGGGCTGAGCTCGCCCAGCGCAGCCGGGCCGGCGACGCGGAGGTGCGCGGGAGCCGCGGCGGCCGGTCGGGTGGCCTCGCCGGTCCACCAGGCGGCGATGGACAGGCTCGCGGCGAGGACGGCGGCGGCCGCGGCGCCGGTGCGGCGGCGAGCTCGGCCCGAGCGCGGGCGCCTCGTGGGGTCCGCCACGGGCATGCCCTGCGCGGTCAGCACCTGCACCGTGCTCGAGGAGGTCCGCCCCGGCCGGAGCCCGTGATGGAGCCGTCGGGGCAGGCGGTGGAGCGCCGGGTGCCCGTCCCGGCGACCTCTGTGGTCGTGCTGATGCGCATCTGGCTCCCTTCGAGGAGGTCGTCGAGCACCGGTCCGACCGGGCCATGGCGACCAGGGCGCCCGGTGGATCGTCGCGCTCGCTCTGATCCCCCGTCGGGACCGAGGAGCACAGGGTGCGCGCGCGACGACCTGCCCGGCACCGGTCGACCGGGCCGGAGGCGGCCGACGACCGGTCGGTCGCCGTGCGCCCGGATGCAGCAGCGCCCCCGGCGTACGGCCGACCGGGGCCGGTTGGCATGCTCGCCCGGTGGCCGACGCGACTCCCCTGGACAAGCTCGTGGAGCTGCTCGACCTCGAGCGCATCGAGGTCGACATCTTCCGCGGTCAGCAGCCGCACGAGGCGCTGCAGCGGGTGTTCGGGGGGCAGGTCGCCGGCCAGGCGCTCGTCGCGGCCGGCCGTACCGTGCCGGCTGACCGGCCGGTGCACAGCCTGCACGCCTACTTCCTGCGACCCGGCGACCCGTCGGTGCCGATCGTCTACGAGGTCGACCGCATCCGCGACGGACGCAGCTTCACCACCCGCCGCGTCGTCGCCGTGCAGCACGGCAAGGCCATCTTCAACATGTCGGCGTCCTTCCAGCTCGCCGAGCAGGGCATCGAGCACGCGATGGCCATGCCGGAGGTGGTCCCGCCGGAGGACCTGCAGCGGCTCGAGGAGCGGATGCGGCCGTACGCCGACGAGATGGGCGGCTGGTACACCCGCCCGCGGCCGATCGACGTCCGCTACGTCGGCGACCCGCCGCGCATCGCCAAGGAGAGCGGTCACCGTCGGCCGAGCTCGCAGGTGTGGATGCGAGCCGACGGGACGCTGCCCGACGACCCGCTGCTGCACGTCTGCGCGGTGACGTTCGCGAGCGACATGACGCTGCTCGACTCGACGCTGCTCGGGCACGGGCTGGCCTGGGGCACCGGCGACGTGCTCGGCGCGAGCCTGGACCACGCGATGTGGTTCCACCGGCCGTTCGCGGCCGACCAGTGGTGGCTGTACGACCAGGAGTCGCCATGGACCGGCGGCGCCCGCGGGCTCTCGCGCGGCAGCATCTACACGCGCGACGGCCAGCTCGCCGTCAGCGTCGTGCAGGAGGGGCTGCTGCGGACCCCCACCCGCTGACGCCTTCTGGTCGCATCCACAGCACCAGGGTGCTGTGGATGCGACCAGAAGGGCGGGCTACTCGGGGTCGCCGCGCTGGCGGCGGCGGTTCGCCTGGGCCGCCCGCTTGGCCGCGGCGGGGTCGCGCACCGACGGCCGGCTGCGCAGCGGCTCGCCCTCCTGCTTGGCGAACTGCGGCGGGAACGGCGCCTCTCCCTCGCCCTGCCGCTCGTACAGCTCGAGCAGCGGCGTGAGGTCGTGGTGCACGTCGTCGATCGCGGCGTGCACGTCGCCGAGGCGCGCGAAGCGCTCGCGCATCGTCCAGATGTCGAAGTCGGCGATCTCGCAGTCGGGCAGCTCGTCCCAGGTGACCGGCGCCGAGACCGTCGCCTCGCGGCGGGCGCGCACGGAGTACGCCGAGGCGATCGTCTGGTCGCGCGCCATGCGGTTGTAGTCGAGGAACACCCGCTCGCCGCGCTCCTCCTTCCACCAGCGGGCCGTCGCGAGCTCGGGCCGCCGACGCTCGATCTCACGAGCCACGGCCACGGCCGCGTGCCGCACCTCGGTGAACGTCCAGGACGGCGTGATGCGCAGGTAGACGTGGACGCCCTTGCTGCCGCTCGTCTTCGGGTAAGCGGTGTAGCCGAGCTCGTCGAACAGCGCGCGCACCTCGTGGGCCGTCTCGAGCACCTCTGCCCAGCCGGTGCCCGGCATCGGGTCGAGGTCGATCCGCAGCTCGTCGGGCTGCTCGACGTGGTCGCGCCGCGTCGGCCAGGGGTGGAAGTCCAGGCACCCGCTGTTGGCCGCCCACGCGACGTGGGCGACGTCGACCGGGCACAGCTCGGTCGCACTGCGCCCGCTCGGGAACGTGACGGTGACCGTCTCCATCCACGGCGGCCGGTTGTCGGGCACCCGCTTCTGGTAGATCGCCTCGGTCTCGGCGCCGCCCGGGTGGCGCTTCAGCACGGTCGGGCGCTCGCGCAGGCCGCGCACGACCCCGTCCGCGACGGCGAGGTAGTACTCGACGAGGTCGAGCTTGCGGCCCCTGCCCTCCGGCAGGCCGCTGAAGTAGGTCTTGTCGGGGTTGGTGACCTTGACGGTCCGCTCCCCCGACGGGGTCTCGACCTCGAGCTCGAGGAACGGAGATGCCATGCGAGCACCGTAGGGCTGCAGGTGGGCGCAGTCAGGGGCACCGCGCCGCGACCGGATGCTCCACCGTCCACCTCGCGTCGCTGAGGTGCCCAGCCAGGCGTGGCGGCGCCCACCGGCTGGCGAGGTGGACGGTGGAGCATCCGCCTGTGCCGCGAGCCGCGCCGGAACACGCGGAGTGCGGCCGGCGCTGACACCGGCATGACGTACGACGTGACCAAGACCGACGCCGAGTGGCGCGCCCAGCTCAGCCGCGAGGAGTACGCCGTCCTGCGCCAGGCGGGCACCGAGCGCCCCTTCACCGGCGAGTACGACGACACGAAGACGGTGGGGACCTACTCCTGCCGGGCCTGCGGCAACGTGCTGTTCCAGAGCGAGACGAAGTTCGACTCGCACTGCGGCTGGCCGAGCTTCTACGCCCCGACCGAGCGGGACGCCGTCGAGCTGCGCGAGGACCGCAGCCTGGGGATGCGCCGCGTCGAGGTGCTGTGCGCGAAGTGCGGCTCGCACCTCGGCCACCTGTTCGACGACGCGCCGCAGACGCCGACCGGTGACCGCTACTGCATGAACAGCGTGAGCCTGCGCCTGGAGCCGGCCGAGGAGCCCGGCGCCGAGTCCGGGGGCTGACCTCGCCCGCCGCCGGCGACGTGTCGGATGGTGCGATGACGCTGCGCGACCTCCTGCCGCGCCGTTGGACGCCGCCGCGCCTGGACGCCGAGCGGTACATGCTGGTGATGCTGGCCAGCTTCGCCGTCTCCGTGCTCGGCACCCGGGCCTTCCTGGCGCTGACCGGCTACCCGCAGGTCGGCGG
>Ga0210040_10003830_pt1 | contig 20071 bp, 6 predicted proteins | sample CryGeyCG12114_NA_FD_185462 | JGI IMG/M metagenome (GOLD analysis project Ga0210040, IMG submission 185462) | Groundwater microbial communities from aquifer - Crystal Geyser CG19_WC_8/21/14_NA (SPAdes) (version 2) | ecosystem: Environmental > Aquatic > Deep subsurface > Groundwater | place: USA... | reverse complement strand
TTGCATGTTGTAGATGATGATGCTGATTTTCTTTCCCCTGTTCTTTGGACTCACTTGAAATGCTGGGAAGCCAGTGTATGTATACTTACAATTGTGTTTGATCATTATTAAAGGAGATCCAAATAAAGTAAGGAAACCTTAGTGTCTATATTGTGTGTGAGTAAACAGCACCATGGAATGATGATTCGACTATGAGTGGTGGGTAAAGCAAATGCATAAGGCTTTTACCCATGTATAGGACTGTTATTTATTTACTGCTGCTGCGTGTGTCTGCTTTATATATAACATACTGGTGCATGGGATGAAAAAAGATGCATGTTCTGCACTGCTGGAGTATTTATAATGTGGCATTAATGGGCTAAAGCATACACGAATAAGCATCTCCACACAATAGCATTATTAGCATTACACCTACGTGGAAACAGGAGGATGCTCCAATGCAATACAGTAAGAGGGGAAGAAAAAATAATCACCTTCTTTAGTGATGGAGTGTAACTCTTGAGAGTTATCTTATGGAATGCAGCTATGGTATATAGCAAGCAGGCATAGTCCTAGTTACATAATATGAATCTATATTTAGTTAGTTACAAGTTAGAGCCATTTTCATTCTTACAGTGTTTGTGTGTTTTTCGTTCTCACTGCATTGTTCTCGGATAGTTTATAAAGAGTTTGTAATGCAGGCTCAATGCATATGAGCGGGCTGCTTGGGAATCTTATCTATTTTTTCTTGTTTTTTATACGCAAAACATTATTTATACAGTGGTGGAGTCGCTGGTTAGTAAGCTAGTGAGTAACTTTTCCTCTCCACTTGATCATTTATCTATAGGAGAAAGAATGTTGTTGTTGTTGATTCTGGTAAGATATTATTTTCTTGTGTAATTTTTGTGTCCAGTACCGGTGTAAGCACCTGCTCGCTCTTTCTTGAGTCTAATTTAAGACCTGACTTTTTGACTTTGACTTTATCATGGTTCTGGGTGGTAGCCATAATTCCAGTCGAGATTTTAAAGCTTAGTTAGAACCAACTTGTAATCCCAAAAGTTATGAATATATGAGCCGCTGGTACTACGTATGTTCCAAACGAAATGAAAAGTCGGTTGTTCCACTCCAAATTAAACAATGGGATTTTGTTTTACTTGCTACGGGTTGGATTATACAAATCTTTTGACTTCCCACTTTTTCACTGTGGATTTGTATTCTTTTTTCATTTTGTGTCTTTAAATGAAACGGAGCAGGTGTCTTTTGACTTGTCATTTAAATGCACATTGGGTTCTAAATCATTGTTCTAATGAGTATGCTAGAGTTTGAGAGGAAATAAGTACGTTACATATTCCTTCATCTCGTGAAAAGGGAAAAATCTCTTCTTCACTTCCTGTGCACTAGACAAAAGTAGTGTTTCCCATTTCATTAAAAGTATTATACTCTTCTCGAGAAAGTGCTAACGTTAGAACAAACTGTAGCAAGCAGCCTAGTGGGAGGCTGTTTAAATGTTTTCGTTTGCTCAGTCAAGCTTGAGATCAGCAGGCGGTCAATGAGATGTACGAAGAAAGTGCGGCACATACATTACGCTCTAACTAACTAACGAACTCACTTTATATGGACGATGAACTTAAATCTCTTTTGTATATTCAACAGTGCTTGCCTTCAATAGAAATCCTGACTATAGTGAGTGAGTGGGCAGAACAGAAACTGTTAACTGGATCAATAGCAGTGGAGATTTCATCTCTTTGAAAGACTTAAATCCTAGGGAAAAAAGACTAGAATAGGAAAAAACTTAATTCATTACTACTACAAGATTGAAGGATGGGATTTGTAAAACTGTCTACAAACGTGCTCGCTTATTTACTTGTGTAGACATGTAGTCCGTCAGTCAGTCCATTCATTGATGCTGACATTTCAGCTTTTTCTTGGAGAAACTTCCTTTTTCCTTTTTATTCCATTTGGTGGCATTTATCTGCTCTAAAATCCCTCATTACTACCCGAATAAAAGGGATGACTGGCTAGCATACATGTTTTTCGTAACTCTCACATTATGAAAGCTTGTGTTGTGTACCCGATAAACTTTATACTCTACCCCCTGGAATGCTCTATTTCTCCATGTACATGCCCTGTAGAAGTAAACTGACAAAATGGAAATAAGTTAATGTCACTGTCAGTATAGTAGTAGTGTAGTCAAGTCTACATTTTCTTTTTATTAAAGTCAGTCAGTTGGCTTGCTTGCCCAGAGCTCCCTTGTGTCTTCCTTTTGGCTTCCTCTTTAATAATAACAATGCTAATAAGCAGGGCGCAGTAACTAACTCACTAGAGGGGAGAGACACATTATTGCCATTCACTCACCAGTCAGGCTGTTAGTATATGCACGTATGAAGATCGAGCTTGTCATAAAAATGTATTAAAAATGATAAAGATATAATGCACTGAGTTTTTCAACTTCATTTAGAGCCCGTTTAACTACATAGCGGTTGACTTTGACTCAGTCTCAATCTATTGGTTGAGTGATGACTTTTTTTAAAGATTATAGGGCAAGTCCCTAAAGTGAACTGACAAGAGACTGTCTCAACTCAAATTTCAATGCATTTAATAACTTGAACGTATTTATTATCATCAATTCTGTTGGCATTGAAATTCTGATGCTCCCTCTTAGTTGGTTAGTTCGAAGTTATTAGCCCGGCTTGTAACGAATTACATTTTTATATATCATTCATTGTTCAGCCTCATAGAGCATGTACAAGTCTTATTATTATCTTTTGTGTGTGGGCCTGTCCCTACCCCATGTCCCTGTGGAATATTTAGTGGCCATGAATATTGAAATCACTGTATGATCCTCCCTTCATATTCATTACTAGATACCAAATGATATAGAGTGTAGTGAGTACAAATCGTGAATTCCAGTGTAGCGTGAGCACCGGTAGTTAGCAAGTTACTCCGTCAATAATTTTGGAGAGCTAAAAGGAGTAAAGTTGTAAAATCAGTGAATTGTGATTGAGCGGAAAGTATGGTGGTTTCATTTCTGGATTTTTTTTACAGCTTGAGCATAATAGTTTATTAGAGAGTGTATTTTAACGAACCCTCAATTTTCTTACTAGGTGTTCTTTTTCGCTCAAACTTTTTATCCCTAATCTAGTGGCTAACGAAGTTATCTGTGTATGTAGATTGGAACAGGGTGTACTTTAAAAGCTATCAAAAATAGAGCTGATCTCATCATCAGAGCGACTTCTCTGTCCCTAATGCACTCGTTATCTTACATAGATTTTCATTGTATGAGCTAACTAACTAACTAACTGAACGCATTATCTTATGCATGTTTGATGATCATTGTGCTTTGTTAAAAGAGAGACCGGTTCGGTTAGTTAAAAGTGTAGTCTCTTAAGAAGACAAGGAATAACGAAGGGTGTAGTCTCTGCTCATTTTAGTTCTGACAGGAAACTAATGTTCGTTTAAATATTGTTATTAATCAAGGATATGCAAGCTTGCTATTAAGTTAGTTAGTGAGCACATAATATATTGAATACATGATCCAAGGGTGTATCTACATGATCGGTATGCAAAAACTAGAACTATCGGCAGGTTCAAAGAGATAATTCATTCATTTGCTTGAGAGTCATTTCAAACATTACTTGCTCACTTGTATGTCAAAACTAAATTTTCGATTAGTCTCAAGAGATTTAAAGTTTTGTCCTTCACTGATTTTAATATTTTGATTTGGTTTTAAATAAAAGTATTCTATAATGTGCATATTATTCATGCAGAAGTTGACAAGGAGATTAGAAAACACTTGCAATATTAGTTGTTTCTCAATTCATTTCTTTTCTTGATGGACACCAGTACACAATAAAGAATAAATAAGGTGACAGCTTCATGCAATGTTATTTATCATATTCACTTTTTCTTATGAGTGATGAAGAAACTGACGGTCTATGCCAGTATGATTCATGATGTACTCGTATAATTGTACTGACTGAAAGCTGACTTAGCTACTATGAGCCGTGTAAAACACAATGGGCAGGTAAAAGTTGATGAGTGCTGTAGTTATTGTTAATCTGTCCTCTTGAACAAGGCATATAGATGGATGTCAGTTGTACTTGCATTCATTTATCTCCTTCTTGACTGAATTGCGTGTGACAAAGGGGAAAGATTGTTATTTACTCACTCGGTGCATGCATTGTTCTCATGTATTCTTTTTGCTTCTGGGAAAAACATTACATGACTTTGTTTGAGACAGGAAGAGAGAATGACATGTGAAGAAAAAAAAATCCACTTTAAGACATCATGAATTTATACTGGAATAAGTAAGGTTATTTTCTTTCTCCCTAATCAATTTGGATGACTGTGTGAAAAAGATGCACGAAAAGGAAGGGAAATCTGAAAGGAGCGGAAAAGCGGATACAATCTGTGCTCACCATAGCTTTATTATTGAAACTTGATTTCATCAGGCCAACAAATAGTTGGAGTGGCTATAACATTGTTATACCGGGGGAGCAGTCAGTTGTGACTGACTGGTGGATGAGAAAGCAAGATGTGCTGGACAGATAGTGGTGTACAAATGTAAATGGGAATAACTTGGCTTCTCCAACATCCATGTAGTGTAGGGAGTTTGTCTTATGACTAACCATCTGTAAAGCAAAAGATGTTACATGTTAGGAAATGGACCAACTTAAGCTTGCCTGGAACACTGGATCATATAAACTAGAATATATGCTTACTTGCATGTGTGCAATCATGGTTGCAAGTTGGAACAGACATGACAGGAGTATCGTGATGACAGGGTAACATTTAGTCGAAAAAAGTGGTGATTCAGCACTGCTCTATGTTTATTGTATGAAAATGCGTGAGCACTTTCTTTATTAGTGTCAAATTGGAGTAAACCAAGTGAGTGAGCGAATCAACACATGCATGCATGATGCAGTTGCAGTGCTCCAACGATGTCCCTATGATCCAATCATTCCTTGCACTGAATTCACAAACAGTCTGATGCAAGATCTGTCGATCATTATCACATGCACGGGAGCAACTAACTATATAAGATATAATTATGTATATACGAAAATTTAGGGGCATGTGTCACTCTTGAGTAGTGTTGTGTGTGTGAAATTCTGTACGCAGGAAGTGCAGAGTTTTAACAATAAAGTTAGTAAATGTGTTATTGTTAGTTTTAGTGTGAAGCAATTTTCTCTCCGATCCCTGTGAATTTTTTGTGTTGCACAATCGAAAGGGGTATCATAATTTTCTTTTATAGTTGGTTAGTTAGTTAGTCAGTGAGTTAGTTAGTTAGTAAGATAGACTGAGAGATTCAATCAGTCCTTTGTTTTCCTTGGGTGCATGTTAAATTCGATCTGATACTGCCGGAACATCGTATGACTGCAATGAGAACCAGACGGTAGTTAGTTAGTTGGTTAGTTTAGTTGATAGTTATAATAATCATAATTCTTTTTTTGGATAGAATTTTGTATGCATGCATGACTCTCCACCCTACACACACACACGTCTTCTTTGTGCTTGAGTTTTATCTTTCTCTTTGCTCATTCACTGACTACCAGTCAATTTATCCGTTCTCATTGCGATCACATCACCCTTCTCGGATTCGATTCATATCAGTCCTTGAAATCCATTGATTCATGTCACGAACTTGATGTACTTCTCTGGTAGTTGAGGTCATGACGAAATTGGCTCAATATTGTGTACAAGGGGACTGATGACTAAGGCTGGCTGTTTCTACAGAATCTATTTGTAGTTAGTATAGCCAGATATAGACGGAGGTTCTGATCCTATTATTGTGTCATTCAAATCGTAATCCCAGAGTGGGAAATATGTTGGATGGGTTCATTATTTATTGGGATGACAGATAAAGACGACATGTGTAATGTATTTAAATTGACTTTTGATTGGATTTTAAAATTGTATTTTATGTTGCAGGGTTTTAAAGAAATGGTCGTGGAACATTTATCGTGAAAAGGACTTACTTACTTTCAAGTGGTACTGTGGAATATGGACGGAGTACGAGTTTTAACAGTTTGGACCGTGTGCACTCTTTTTGTGCTGGCCGAGTGTGCCACAGGGCTGGAAAATGAAGGTAAGATGTTGGCCCATGGTGTAGAAAACTTTCATTAGACTGTTTAATTCGACTGCATATTTGGAGGAAGCATGTTGTTGTTACATGGTCGGGTACATATGTTCTCACTCACTTGAAAGATGTGTTCATGCAGCTGTTTTAATTATGACGAAAAAGTGCGGCTCACTGTAATAATAGCGGGTAATGATAATAGTGGTGGTTGGTAATAAATAGAAGATAGACATACTGTGGGGCCACGAGGCAATTTTTCAAATCCTGCGTGCTATACGCATATAGTTAGTTAAAGTTTCCCATGTCTGTATGCTTTTCATATCAACATTTATCTATAGCTGATATTTTTTGTTCATCAATGTGCTTATTAACAGATGATTGAGGGATGAGGCATGATTGTACGTAATTAACACGGACGACTGGAGATTCCAACTTGTAACAGGAATAGTTAGTTAGTTTAAAAAGAAAATACCAGTATGCATTGCAGCATTGTTGTGTTGTGCCTCCCATGGATAAATATGGAGAATAAAAGACAAACTGATGATGATGATAGGCTCTTTAAAGCTCAATAATTTGACTGCAGATATAAGGATCAAACAAATATTCCTCCTAAATATAACTATCATTACGTTACTCTATTCAAATTCACATATGAGATTGATGGTTAGAATGAACTTGCAAATACGCTTTTGTGTGCACTAATGACAGACTTGAGTCTCGGAAAAAATGCTGTTTTGGATTCGCCTTATTTAGATGCATATGTATGTACGTATACGACTAAACTTTCATCAGCCATTGCTGTCACCGGTTCCAAATTTTATCATTTCATCAAGAGCAAGTCAACTCAAACCTCTTGCAGGTGCAAATAATCGAATATTCGAATAGTTAGTTAGTACAGCGTTTGAATAGTTTCGTAATTAGGTAAACATTAGACCAGTTGGTACCTTCATGCATGGTTGAATGGTCTCATATGGAAACAACAAATAAATGCATGCATGCGGGGACTATGCGTTTCTCTTGTACATGTTATACAGCAAGTAAAAGCCAGTATGTGCAGCAACAATAATTTACATTTACCTGGCAGCCAAATGAATGAGTGACGACTGGCTGACTGACACTACCACTACTACTGTTTCCAGTGATTAACAACAGGCAGGGAAATTAATGAGTGCTAGTCAGGCATTGCTAGTTCCACCTTGTCATGTCACGAGGCCAAAGAAAATATTGTGCATTATACACGTATGGTGTGTGGCACAAATGATATACGGTGATCACAGTTTCATTACATTATGACCATCATCATGGTTTAATTATGCACCATATGGGGGGTTCAACTTGCATTACAGTATTGCTACACTAAATTAACAATGTAAAAGCAATGTACAGGACTCCATAATTTTCCGTGTACTTAACTAACTAACTAAAGTTACCTTTCATGTTTACCTTTGTGTGGAGCAAAAACATTAGTTGGTGAGTTTTAAAAGCAGAAATAAAAGTTGAGGTGTATGAAAACTTTCGTTAGTGAGTACAGAAAAGACAATAGTCAGTCAGTATGCTTGAGCACTTAACTAGGCTAGTTAGTTTGAAGAAAACTGGCTGGAATCTTGATGAGATAAGCTCAAGTACATGGATTGCCTTAAGCACAAATGTCTTGGCTGTATAGTAAATGTGTGGAAAGGGTTAGGCTAGACTAGAACAACTATAAGTTGAAGGGAAAAGGAATGATGATAAAGCAGAATCAGAAATAGTCTGTTTTCCGTCCAGTTCCAACTTAATGCGTATGGCAGTGATTAGGTGGACTAACCTTCATTCCACATGTTAAGATGTTCCTTTAGTTAGTAAGTTGGTTTGAAGCTCAGGAATCTATTTGGGAAAATGGGAGAGGAGTTTCGGTGGATGAAGGAAAACATTAGCTGCAGTACCATTACCATTAGTTGGTTAGAAAGCAGTAATGATAAGGTTAGAGTGAAGACCTGTGTTCGGGCAGTAGTAAAAATGCATATGGTCAATGCATGGGAAAAGATGAGATAAACTCGCGTACATGACGTACTTTATTCTAAGGTTTCATCATCATCATCATGACTCTAGAAATGAAGACCACACTGTAGTTTGTAGCTTTTTTTCGTTTGAAAAAGAATCTTGGAAAATTTCAATTTGACTTGCTATATCTCACTCACTTTTATTTAAATTCAAAGTTAGAAACGTTGAAAAATTGGTTTGTTAGAATCCATTCAAAATCATAGGAAAAAATACAGTGAATAAATAATAATGTTCCTCGTATAATAATTTGCGTTTCATTTGTACTTTGTTGCTACTACTAGTCAGTTAGTCAATGTCGAGGGAACGTAACCTTATGGATGGATACAAATGACTTTTTGCTTCTCACCGTCAGTCTTGAAAAAGTTAAAATGTTCACTTGAGACCTGATATTCGTCTTGTTCTCTTTCCTCAGTCAACCATTGACTTGCTGCACGCCCATTTTTCTGTTTTCAAGTTGTAGAAAAAAGCTGCATTTCATTCTTTCCAGTATCCACCTGTAAATAAAATGCAACTTTAAACTCCCTCCTACATTAACTTATCATCATCTCATTGTCGTCATTATTAAGCCACTTTAGTTTTCATTGTATGCATTAAATGTTTTTGTTTTTCGCATTATGTTATGTATTATTTATGTGGCTGTAAGTTCCATCAGTCACTCAGGTCGTTACTCACCATATCTTTTAACTAATATCTCCCACATGAGTGTACCATTACATCATAACTAGATTGCATGTTAAACGTTTTCAGTTAGGAGCTACATGGAGAGTTTTGGATTTTTTGTGTCTGCTAGAAATTATGTACACTCATTCTTGGCTCTGGCATACCATTTCTATCATCTAACAAGGTCAATCCCATTAATCCTGTGTTCCATTCACCTTGTTAGCATGTCAAAATGCACTATATATGCACTTGTGGTGGTGGCAACAGGTTGCATTTAAATAAATGGTTAGGGAACAAAAAATATTAGATGCATCCATGCATGCATAGATACACAAGATAGAAAGAGTGATTGCAGCCAAATGTGTGTTTGTGTACATTCAAGCTACATCATCATATGGTCTTCAAGATGGATAGAATGGCCTGAGCATTATAAATATAGTCTGGGAGTGAGAAGGAAGGAGCTGCACTTTGTAAATGTGGGAACCAGTTAACTTGTCCAAACATTTGTGTTAGATAAGAGCTTAAACTTGCTCTGATGATGATGACTACCGCGTCTATTTCTACTATGATCATCATAACGAAAGTTGTAGTAACTAACGGACTAAGTATTCTTATCTGTAACCACTATCCTTCCGTTGAAATCATTATTATCATCTATATAGTTTTCACCACTAAACCGCATTTGGCCTTAAGTGGAAAGCAAGTTTTCAGCACTAACGAACCAGCGGTGTATTTCAATTGTTATTCATAACTTACTTAGATACAGCTCGTTTTGCTATGTGGAATGGATATCGCCGATGAGAAAGTGCTATTTATAGTTAGTTAGATGGTTAGCAAGTATTCTAATTCATGATATTTTCATTTACGCAGGACATGCCAAGTTTCCCGATGTGATTCCCCCAAAGGAGCCATGGGCATATGATGTCACTTGGTATCAATTGGAACCAGAAGACTCCTATGTCATACGGAATAAGCCGGCCACTTTAACATGCAGAGTTGCATCTGCCCTGAAAGTAAGTGTGTTCCCCATGCTTTGGTTGACTGGTTTCTATCACTTTTAGACGCTTGCCCTTGTAGTTTGTTGGTTCACATTGTACTCTGGATTCACAGGGTGTCAAAGAGTAGAAAATTCCTCTCTCACTGGAATTCTTATATGATGAAGATTGAGATGCCGAGCTGGGAAGCTAGTTAAGCTCCCATGGTCGGTGTCCCTTTTCATTTTTCCCCTCCTCTGCATACTTTGAGTCTTTCAGTGTTTTTACCCTAGCACGTAGTGTTTAGTATTTGTGAGAGAGAGCAATAATAATCAAGCAGGGACACAAAGCAAAGGCAAGTGGAGTGGATCCCATTAGTTGCATACGTACAGGCATGTAAAGTAGTAAGAATCGCTATATAGATAATTGGTGTTCACTTTGAGTGACGACTTTTTCTCTCCAACTAATATGTATAGGGAGTGCTTGCTCAATAATTTCTTTTGAAAAGTTGGAACCCTATCGCCTTTGTTCTTTGCATGGATGATGGGGACATTAATATACCATGTCAAATGCTAATAATGCCTTCTCTCTTTGTTCTTAGGTTTACTTTCAGTGCAATGGTCAAGTGGCTGCAGTGAAAAAACAGCGTTATCAGAACTTTACACATGGGAATACTGGAGCTCCTATTGTAAGTTTACCAGTAGTAGTAGACATAATCAATGTAAATTATGTTGTAAAAAGTATGAGAAGGTAATCAGTACGCTTATTATGATGTACTTTGGCTCGAGAATGTCTTCATTTGGAAGAAGCGTACCTTGTGAATTCATAAGTTAGGTTGAAGGAAAATGTGGCTATGAATTTATTATTATTGTTTCAAGACCATTTAATTTTTACACTCGTTCGTGAAATGAGAAATAAAGTAGGTAGTTAGTTGAGTTCCAAGCTTTTTATTTTCAGTCAAGACTCTCAAGATGATGATGAGTGGGCTGTATTTTGTAATGGTGGAAACTGCATGGTTTACTAACTAACTTGTAACCACACGTTTTTGTAGCGCCACACCAACCAACGAACCAATGTCAATGTGCAAGTTTACCAGAGAACTGGTGAAAAAGTGCATGAGTCGCATACATAATAAGAAACTTATTACCATTATATATCGTTTCACGTTACATTATCCAATATGCCTGGCCATTTCAGTTGTAGGGAAGACGAAGAATTTTCTCAACTTTTTTTGTGAAACCCATTATTGCACTCACATCACATCTGCCCATTTGTCTTCCTTTATTCTTTAATAAAAATAGTTTGACACTTTGGTATAAGAAACTCTATGAGTCTCATAATGTGCTAACAGGATTTTGCAGTCAAACATTTACTACTTTTACCATTACATTCATTAACTCACCCTTAAAAACAGATACAGATCATATAATGCAAGTGCAAGAAAGTATGAAATTACGAGCCTACGCTTCTCACGATTTTTTCGCCCAGACACTCCAGTGGGTGAGCCAAGACAGATAATATTTTTTTACGACAGCCATGATAATAGTTTTCTTCACCCTTTTTAATTGTGTGTGTGAAATGAAGTGTTTCGTTTCTTAGTCTGTGTCATCCACAGCAGGAACAGGGGAAGAAATGGAGCCTCCTTTGCTCATACATACTGTCATAATCATAAAGCAATTAGACCCTGTCTACTGTCTATCTTATATACTCACTCGTCCTGTTATTTTCTTTCCTATAGACCGAGGTTCAACTGAATGTCACCCGCGAAGACATCCAACAGTACTTTGGCCAGGATAAGTACCGATGTGAATGTGTGGCTTGGAACAAAAGGGGATCCAAAAGAAGTCAATCTGCCATCGTGGAGTTTGCTTGTAAGTGACATCTGAAATCATCTCTCAATTGTGATACAGAGTAGTAATGTAGACAGCAGTCTAGAGCCTCTTCTCTATACTATATTTATCATGAGCACATTATTTTCAAGAACAACATTATAGAATACGGCAAGCCATGTTCCCCTTCATTGAACGCCTTGGTATCCCATCTATCACAAAATTCACACCAAGACTTCAAAAACACCCTTGCTTCAAGTTTTTAGTGATGCGTTCTCTGCTATCATCATCTGAAAATGGTAAACTCCCTCCTCCGTTTGAATCCACTACATCATTCAAAGACAAGAGCACACATTTCAACAAATACTACTTGCTTGCCCCAGTACCACCATCCCACGTAAAGAGATAAGGCACGTTTGTGTTTTCGTAAACGTGGTGCATGCATAAGTTTTTGAGTTCAAAAATCTTACTGCATATTTTCACCCTTGTAACGAACGCATTATTATTGGATTCTGAGGTTCCGTCTGGCTCTGAGATTTGGGGACTCATCTGAGGATAATCATGATTATTATTGCATGTGTGTGGAAAGGAGTAACGCACATTTAGAATGTGTTCTCTCCACATAGTCTGTTTGCATGGAATGTGTTTTCCCCCGCTCTCCAGAAATTAACAATGGATGAGATGAGATAAATGAATGCAGAAGGTGTTTGCAAAGGCGACGACTTGGGGACTTTATATACAGTATTATCTGTTGGAGCTTTATGCGACCTAAGTATAAGTAAGTAAGTAATCTTTTATCGAGCGAGATGCTTAAGAGTATACACACATCTGCTTTGTTTTCCATCCGATAAAGTATCCTGCTGTGGTGAATTCACCATCATCATCATGTGCCTTGTACTGTTGATTCTTGTGGCACTCAAAGTAATCAGGAATGGGTGGTGGTTGGTTGGGGAATGAGTGAAAGTGTAGGCTGAAAAGAATTCATTACTGTAGCAAACAATCAATAGGATTTTTTCGTGTGTGCCCATGTTAGATTGGAATTCGCACAAAACAGTAATTAATCTCGCATGGATAGACAATGATGAATTGGAAATTGGATTCATATGTCAGTATGTGGTGGTATCGCACTTTTTTGTCCACTGATACCCGAGCTTTCACTTTTGATTGGCATTGCAAATCCAGCAGCTTTGTTGGCTACTGACTGACTTGGACTTTATTAGGCTACAAAAGGAACATTAGTGAGTGAACAAATGTCGTTAGTTAGTACTGGTATAGAATAAGTAGCAATGATAATAGTGAGTATTCAAATTTGGCAGCCTTTGTTTTCCCAGGAAATCATTTTCTACACGTGCTCTCTTGAGGCCCATGGTTGGCAGTTAAGGCAGGCTTTGGTCCTAATGAATGGACTCATATTTCGTTGTTTTTAGGAAAATTCATTGTCTGGGTGTACATGGGTAGAATCCTTTGATTCCCTCATAATTCATGACCTATAAGCAGTGGGAACAACATGATAATAAAGCATGAAAAAGGAAACCATGTGTATAGGATGAGACTACTCTGTGGTTGTTACAAAGATAAAGTTCAGGGGGAAATGATGATAAATTATGACTATTCATTTCGTTGAATTATAGTATAATGTCACTACTATTGCATAACTAAAAGGGTTGACAACTAACAGTGCTGAATGTGTAGTCATAATTGCCAACTTATTTCTAACCCTATTGTAAATATATATGATGAAATGCATGTTTTGTCTACAATGGAATGCAGGGCAAAAATATTCCACCTTTGTACCGGAATTCCTATGATTCCCGACTGCAGTCAAAGTGAATTGTTTTATCTCTCATGTGCAGTCCCTTCAGATTCATTTCATGTTTAGTAGCACTAATAATAAAATTTTCATGGAATGTAATATAGGTAGTAGTAAGTATAAGTTATCCCATTTCTCTCCTCTTGCTATGTAGAGGATGAGCCAAAATGATAACGACAATAGCCAGTAGCTTTTTTGCAATTTGCAGGTTACACATTTTGTAGGACTACAACGACGAATTTAGAATGAACAAAATAAAGTTTAGTTGGACCAGCATAATATCAGTTGGCGTTAAAAGGGTGCAAAAAAATTGTACAGATATTTACGTGTAATAATAATTTTTGAAAGTCCTGCTACCCTGCTGTAAGTAGTGTCATTAAATCATTTTCTTCTATAGTTTTAATTTCCAACCCAATGAATGAATTCATAAAGAGGGATAAAATGATACTACCTATTTGACTTTCTGGTTCCCACTTTCATGTACGAAGATGAAACTATTTCCCCGAAAGATAGTAAGTTAAGTACACTATTTATCATACTATTTTATGGATCCCTCATCATGTATGTTTTACCATCTATATAAAATGGCTCCTAACTAAACGCAATGTAATAATAGCATTGGGTAATAATCATAGTAATAATGATAATCCGGTATGCATTCAGATTGGAGGAAACTAATGTTTTATTATTCAGTGAAAACATGGGAAGGAGTTGTTTCCATTCTATCCTATTATGGTGATTGAGTCGCCCTGGTATAGCATGGCTCCCTATTAAATGGAATATCAGTGTAGATTCACTTAATTTGATATCTCGCATGCATGCATGCTTTTTGTGTCCGCAAATACCGTTCTGGTGGGTGATGCGTGTGAATCTTTTCTATGGACACTCCTTTATTGCTTTTATGAGGGAATTGATGATAATATGGAATCATTATTGAATGAATGGAATACATTCTACTACTGGGACTCTGTAAGTTGACTAGGCCCATTTACCCAATCTCTAATTGAATAAAAAGATGGACTCTGTGGGTAACCAGCAGAAAACGCAAGTTGGGGTCAGGTTCTCCCGAAAAGATGAAATGAATAAATTGGTTGCTGCTTTGGGCACACATATTGGATTACCTTATATTATACGATGTATGAAATCACATGCATCCTGTGAGTGAGTGCTCATCATTCCGTTTTTCAAGTTATATGGTTTTCATGCGAGCAACAAAGTGAAAGGCTTTAGTTAGGGTGCACAGTTAGTAGTAGTATTATTGGTAGCATGCATTCTTAATATAAGGATAATGGGCAAGATTGAATCAAGTGAACGAAAGCTTATGTGTATTCATTGTGGCTGGGATTTAAATTAAAATAGATAGATGATTGAAAGGAAGGACTCTGCAGTCAATTGGAAAAGTAATTTTCATGTATTCTCCTCTTTTTTCATTCCTTTTGTGTGGCTTACCATTATTATCTGGAATTCCTCTCTTTTTAACAAGCTCCTATGCTAATGATGATGAGGGTGTAGAGATCTAGCAGCATATGTGATTTTGTATTTGTCCCTCACTTTTTGAACCCTTTGACAGGGTAAAAAAAAACTCAAACTGCTCTTTATCATTAGTTGGGTAGAAGAGGTCTGCAAGTTTTCATGAACTGCCAGTTTCGGCTGATACGAAGATTTAGTTATCTGTCGCATTTGTGTAACTAGCTAACTACCAGAGCCTTTGTCATGTGTACAGTGTATTAGAGAGTTTTTTTAAACTACTGCAAGGTTCCTAACGTGAAAGATGGAATAGGAAAAATGATGTGAATGCACTCTCAAGCTAGTTAGTCAATTAAGCTCTTGTGTAGTAAATTAGGTAATCTTGTACACGCTGCTTCTTCTTCTACGACCATAAATATAGATGAACCCACAGCCTGGATACCTTTGCCATATTGGATGTGCCTTAAATCACATAAAAGTTTGTTCCATCCAATTATCTTGCTTGTAACTTACATTCTGTTTAGCATTAAAAACCCTTGACTTATTACTCAAGACATAAAGAACAGCGGTGACATTTATGGCATGAAAAAAGTACACACAATAATAAATGTCAACAGGAAATATTGTGCTGCCATTTTATTTTGCATGTGAAAATTTCCACTGGATTTATAAAAAACGCTGTTCATCCTGTGCGTATGGTAAAAGTTGCCTAGCCTGTAGCAAAACAGATCGTTAAGTAAGATTCATAAGAGCGTTCTACTTATTGAATTTGGTCGTAAAAAATCATTCACTAGCAAGCATTTTTCTGTGTATGTATTCTTTCATTAGTGGCTTACTAAAAAAGTAAGTTAGTTAGTTAATACAAATGTAAGGAAAAGAGCTTATTGAAAATCACAAGCCTGTTGAAAGGATTTTCGATTTTGACTTCCTGATCGGCTTATCAACTCGTTGAGAGCATGACACGCTCCATAAGAATTATTAACACAGAAATGCTATTCCCTAAGGAGCATCTAAACTTGCAAAAACTGTCAAATTTAACCATCAGTGTATAAAATACTCAACACATTATTCTTGGGGGACCCGCACACTTTTGGCCTCTCAGATTGGGAACATTTCATTTTAAAAACATTCTTGGAACTAGGATATAGTATAAAAAATTCAGCAATGTGCATCTTGATATTGATCATATGATAATATCATATTTTCCTTGCTTGGATCTCAATTTGAGATTGGGCACAGATGGTGTATTCCAAAATGAGATGGTTTCCTCATCCAAGATACTTATCCATAGTAGTATGATAAAGTTACTCATGGTAATGCTTACTTACTTACTACTGCTATCATATTAGATGAGCGTAATGGAACTTTCCTTTTCCTATTGGTTTCCCTTTGAGAAATCAATGCTGTCACTTTTGCACCGTGAGTAAAGGTGAGAGCCAAAGAAACCTTTCAATTTAAATCCGATAAAAGTTATAATGTATGAATGAGAACCGTAGCGGGTGTTTATGCATAGCCAAGCACGATTTGAGCTGGTGTATATATTAAATCCCATATTTCCCACCAAATAATATTACATAGTGTGTAGTATAAGGGTCACAGTCATTCGCCTGTGATAAGGTATACTGGGGAATAGTAATAATAATGTAGTCAGTGCAGCAGTGAAGGGGGAAAACGGTTTGCTTATTTAAATGTGATCCTTGCATGGCAGTGCACGTGAAATTTGTGTGTCTCTGTGAGTCAGTAAGTTTAAAGTATAGTGTTTCTTCCACCCACTCTAATGCTAGCTTCGGCTGTTTTCCTAGACAACACCGGGCTCTATTCACATTACAGTATTTTGGTTGGTGAGAGGCTTTTGCGTACTTTACATAATGGTAATTTCCACCCTTTACTCGAGTTATCAATAATTCAAGTGGAGCCAATATGGGTAGGCGACAGTACACATATTGTTTTTCCCATAAGCTTTCTCCAAAACCTCATTTTCACATGATGGAATAGTAATGTGCGTTGAAATGGGGAGTTTAGGAACCAAATGGCTTGTTTTTGTACAGCTTTGTGATTTAAGCTTTCACTTAAAACTGTAGTTAGCGACTGTACTAGGTTTGCTTTTGGTTAGTTATTTAGTATTCGATTTTATACATTGGAAGTAAGTACACTTTATTTGCAAAGTGTTAACTACAGTTTGTAGATTTAATTAAAATGTCTGCTCGAGTTTTTCAACTCTCTGAAGAGTTATAATTTCTAAAGTACTGTTTAAATTTAGTGCGGGAGCAGAATAATTGGCTGGAGGAAATGATCTGTAAGCAGCTAATATTTATTTAGTTGTTCAAATTAGACACTCATTTGGTGGTGCAGAGCATTAGAATTAGATTATTAAGTATGATCAAGGAGAAATGAAGAGGAAGTTTAATTGTGCTCATCAGATTCACTGAGGAGGAATGGTTGCGTTCAATATTTGAGTAGACTGCGTGTGTATGTATTCTAACGTATTTAGTTTTTGAAGCACATTTGATTCAAATGAAGATCTTCTTGCTCTGAATTCAAATACTCTAGCTTTTTGTCGTAGAATTATGTAGCTCAAGCTCACTCAGGTTAGCTAGAAATTAGTCGCTGCTTCTGATTTTGAAATTAAAGTTTGCAGCCAACATTAATTTACTACAGTCTACGATTTCCACATCTCAATATTTTATAGATAATAATTTCATCATCATCACTCTTTCCAATCTGATACCCAGACCACAACTTGATTGCATGGGAAATAGATGGTAACCTCACACTACCACGAAATAGTTGTTTATTACCATCCCCATGTAATGTGGTAGCCTGATTAGATATTTGGGTAGACAATAGTTAGTTTCATTTGAACATGTTTTGTTAGAATAGAGAACGGGGAGTTTTCAATTAATTTCATCCACCTTGAGAATTCATGCACATGCGTTACCTTATTTGTTTTCTCAATGCATGTCTACTTTGTTTTTGAATGCCAATACCATGAAATCCATGGGATGACTGTACCCATTATTCTTCATTCCAGTAGCAACAGCAACCTTGAATTCCGAGTAACTAACTAACTATAGCTAGTTGAGATGAAGTACTCAAAGTTGTACGAGTTCCCTAGGATTTGTGTAGTCAGCCAGTGAATAATTTAATGACTGCGTAAGTAAATATTTACACTGGTGTGGATTGATTGAATCATAATAAGATTGTAGAATATAGAATGGCTCATTGAGTTCTGTATATATAGGGCTCCCTGGAGATTCAGCAGCATAATGTGAGCCATAATAGTTATCGAGATGTGAATTCGTTGTGACTGCCGCGTTCAATGGTTATTCTTTGTGTAATAGGTTTGCTTTTTGAGGCTGTGTAGTTAGTTAGTTTGTTAGTAACTAACACAATATTTGTATCGTTTCGCTTCGTGTTTACAAGGGTCGTATTATTTAATTTTTGGAGGCACTCTATACTACTAGGTAGTCTACTTTTGATTTCCGCTTTCAATATTATTGCTACAACATTGATATTTCCATTTCCTGTGCATTGAGTTGAAAGCATCATATTATGTTTTTTTGTCTTCATCAAATTGCCGGCAAAATGTATGTGTGGTATAGACAGCATAACGAATTCATTCTTATTTATACATAATTTGGAAATATGTAGATATTTAGTTTTTGTATTCCTCAAGCGAATCCTCATACAGAAAGCATTCATTTTTCATGCTGGTATTTTGATATTTACTACCATGGTATGCATATTGCTACCAGTAGTACTAAAAGTTTCTCATGTTTTAACCATGTGATGCAAACACACACATGCTGTGTCACTTGATTTGACGACCCTTTGTTTCAAACTCGAGTATTGATATCAATGGAGGAGGTCTTGAATCCTTTTTCATGGTTGTGACTGTTGTGCAACTAAACTAACTTGATTGTGCATTCTGAATTGTTCGTGATGCTAATAGGGCTCTCTAGTCATTGTGATTCTGTTTGATAGTGGTCACACACGGTGCCAGAGTTGATGCACGAATATAAATAGGATGAGGACGTTTTGTTATTTGCTACGAGTATAGAAGCTAATGGGTTTCTTTGCTGCGGAAACTTTGAATCCGCAAAGAGTTTCCATATGGCACCAACCACTAACTAAAAGTAACTTCTATATCCTCCCAAAGTTTTACTGCAGTATTATGATCACATATAAATGAATGAGTGGTATTCTTGCTAACTAACTAACTAACTGGATCAAGCTAGTAGTTGAAAGGCTCCAAAAATGATTCAAAATGTCAAAGGTGGCTTTGTTTGTAAGTATATAACTAACTGGCCACTATACGTGAATTTTAACCCTTGTAAGAAGAAGCAATAAAAAAATCTTTTATTTATTATCCCCATTTATGTAGGAAAAATGGGAATCTTGAAACAGATTTTTTTAGCACCAAATGATCAAGATATATTGCCTTCTCTTCTTGGCTAATAAAAGTTTTTCCTGTTTTGACAATGGTCAAATATCTGGTAAGTAATATCTTGCACAGATCTATAGAAACATCGATATAAGTAGGAGAAGACAACATATTAATCTCCCAACAGGCGTTTAGTGCAGCTAAATGAAAAAGTCAGGCTGATCCGTCGGCCTCTCCACATGGTTAATAGAATGCAGTTATATAGGAATGTCTCACTCACTTTTTCACAGCCATTCATATCGGAAAGACAAAACAGCAGATGTGGTTAGTTTTAGGATGTTAGTTTTAGATTCATGGCGATTGTTGCTCCCAAAGAACATATTATTTAGAGTGCGCTCTTTTAGTCGCAATGTGTTTGTTATGTTTGAAAAGTAGAGGTTTTACGTAGAGAAATAAATTCCCGTTGCAGTTGTATGCAAGAGCTAGGAAAAGTAATGACATAAACTTAAGAGAACTCTAATACACCAGTTGTACATGCAGTTTTAGGGTGATTTGCATAAAAGTCCAATTCCATTTGCCTCATTAAAAGCTTGAAGAAACTGAAGAAAGAGTGGATAACAAGAAAATTACATTTCATCATCCTTCATCTACTGGTATCACTATGAATACTCAGTAGTAGTTGCCCCAACGTCACTAGGAGAGACCTCTATGTGTTTAAATTAAAAAAACTTAAACCCACGAAAACTTAAATATCACGCTGGTTCCTACGTACGCACAATCCTCATAACGGTCGTCATTCTTGACTCAATAGTCACAGGGAGAAGACCGTAATAATAATTGTGATTATTA
>Ga0210040_10003829_pt1 | contig 20072 bp, 17 predicted proteins | sample CryGeyCG12114_NA_FD_185462 | JGI IMG/M metagenome (GOLD analysis project Ga0210040, IMG submission 185462) | Groundwater microbial communities from aquifer - Crystal Geyser CG19_WC_8/21/14_NA (SPAdes) (version 2) | ecosystem: Environmental > Aquatic > Deep subsurface > Groundwater | place: USA... | reverse complement strand
TGCAAAACTAATTCACATTCCTAAGATGTGAGCAATGCTTATTATTATATTCATGATAAGCAGTGTAAAATGGCATTATTGTGAAATGTCATAATTTTAGATAAAGTGAAGCTTGCGCTTCATAACAATATATACAGCCAATGTACATTATTTGCCTTTTGTTCAGAGAATGTGCACCGTAAAAATAGGAGGCACAGAGTTTTTTTTTCACGAATTTAATGCAAACAGATGACAGCAAGCGTATAGTACGAACAAACATGTTTATCATTGTTTGCTGTGTGTAATGTGTATACAGTAGTATGGAAAGAACATTTTCCCTAAATACAAATCTTCCAGCCCCAGTTGATGAAATGATGCCAACCTCTGTTTTCTGGCTTGATGATAACATTTTAGTAAATGAGAGGGAAAGAGATAATGTAGTCATTTTGGCACATAAGTTTTATTTTAAACCTTGCCACTTGCTAATTATGGAACTCTGACTGATAAACAGTCTTCTGCACCCATTTTGTTGAGGGCAATTTTTATGGTTAATACAGGCACACTATAAACACTAAGTTTGGAATCATGTCTTCCAAAAAGTATTCCGAACAAGGCTCAGATATCACTAGTCTCATTATCTTTGCATAATGCAATCAATAGAACCAATAACTGCTTGGTTCCAGAAGGTGAGTCCAACACAAATGATTTCCTTTATGAACAGTGAAACAGTGATTGACATTTACTTAATATTACGTGGAAGGCAAACGGACTGGCTGACTGAAATTAGAGTTCTGTCATAGTGAGTTTTCAATTTCCCCTAATATGAATGAATGGGCTAGTGCTGATTAGATTAGATCCTCATCATAAGGAATGTGTAAATGCAGAGTATAACCGTTGTTGGGTATGGGAGTGTTCCTGCTGCATGCAAAATAGCGAACGTGTAATTTATTTTCCTAACTATTTGACAGATCCATCTGTATTTTATTCTTAATAAGCATTGCATGTCATGCAGTATACAACTGCAAATTAATATAGGCTGCGGTGTAATGAACAAAAAAATGCACCTACCCCTGATTTAATGAATAAACTGCTTGTAAAACAGATGCAAGCATGTAGTGGTAGAAATATCGGGAATTTTAAGTTCAAATATTGATGTGCTGGAAACGTATAGTTATCATATTAGAAGTTAGCATCATTGATGACGCTAAAAGTTTTTAATTTCTTGTTAAAATGGCGCAAAAATAAAACTATCCCGTTTTTTGTAGTCAATTATTAAATTTAGTCAATATTTGATGTCGTATATTAGATCGACATCATTAATAATATCAGTCGTGAAAAAATCTTTATTTCCCTTCAAAATGTTTAATCAAACGAATTATCTGGTTCCCAGTTGTTTGAATTTTGCACATTTTTGCACTGAAACCCAAATTAATTCTAAAGCATGTGTATAAAATGTAATCACATTCACAGCAATCTATCAAATGTTACAAAGCATACAAGAATTTGACCTTCCGAATATCGAGGAAATAGTTGACCGATTTTGTTCATCTTCAGATACCAAACTAAAAATGTCTTGAAGTATAGAATTTTTCGATCGATTGAGTCATTCGTAATATATGCTGCGGTCGGACGTGACGGACAGAGCCTTCTCATTTCCATTCCAATTAGCATACTAAAATTAATGTAACTTCATCAAACTGGGGAATTGCACGAGCCGCCATCGCAAAAGATCGTGTTACAGAAAATGTATGACGTATGTTAAGTCATGTCCTGCATTACATGCAGAATACAAGGTTAAAAAATAGAGTAAAAATGTATCTTAACTTATATATTAGCCTATACGCACTGAAAAAGAGCTTGATGTGAATATTGGAGATTTATGGACAAGCAGACAACGGCAACGGCAGAGTATATTTCGCAAAACAAGTCATTTTATCAAGGATTAGTGCATCAATTTTAATTTTGTATTTATCAATTTTTTAGCGATGAATATGAAATGTTGTTTTTAAATGCAACGAAACTCAATTACACCACGTGAACGTGACACGAAGAAAACAAGCATGAAGATTCGGAAACAAGAATCACAAACTCAAATGAATAGCGAGTATATCTCAGACAACTATGAACAACTAAAGATTTGATTATCTCACTTTAATTCTTTCAGATGCTTAATTAAAGGAAAATAACAACAAGGTGGTGTAATTTACACCAACTTACTCGATTGTGTTGGGTTCATTCTTAACGATTTGAGACGGGGAGGACAGACAAGTAGTCCAGATTTTCGTGAAAACCAAATTATCATGCCGCAGAAAATATATTACTCCGTCTTGCATTATTAGACTGGATTGTAAATTCTAACCGCAATCTATCTCGGTTGATCAGTTAATCATCTGCATTTCAAACTTACAAGATTCATAGGCAGCCAGCTCTTCACATAATTTAAAAGCAGCAGCAATGAACGAAAAAAAACATTGCGAATATAATCTACAACAATCTTACGAACTGTCAAATGCTCACCACTAAATTAACCTTTAGGAGCGACGGTAAAAAATATCGCGAAATATAATCTGTTACATACAGACAGGGCAACCATATTTCTTATCCATAAGCAAAGTTCAAAAATGTGAATTCAACAGTGAGTCAGTTAGAACTAAAAATTACCAATGTACAGATCATAAATTGTAATCAGTGAACCAACCGGAGTTGTAGCTACCTACTACCTACCATTATATACTAAAACCAAGTTGCAAACTAATTGAAAATGCTGGAAACGTTATTCACAGCCTCGTATATTACAACCAACTCCAACCAGTCAAACTGACTGAAACTCTCTTGCCTACATGCAATGAAGCTCTGCAGTGCAGTAGCATGATTTGTAGCCATTCTATGGTTATAAGGTTGTAGGGAATTTTTTAGCGTCGTTATGTTACAACACAAATCATTGTCACTGTCATGTCTTTTCCAAAAGAAGGCGTGAAGATGCCACTTGTAAAACTTTTATGGGCTTGATTAATAATTAGTTAGGATTGCAAATTAATCAGCATGTAAGGGTGTCTTTCTTAAATCGTGAGGGAATGCCTAAAATAGGGTGAGTTTTCCCTGCGTGTGAGCAACATGTTGCACGAACAGCAGCCAAAACATTATGGGTGATCATTTCCTCCTCAAACGCATATTCAACCACAACCACACACTGATAGACTAATAATACCAAACCAAACTATTACTACAATTAAAACTAATTATCAAATGGATAAACTAGCAGAAGTTAGATACTTACTTGAAGTTAACAAGTTTACTGCTAGTAACATTATCATATGCACAGATATGTAGTACATAGTTGCTTAAAAAGACAATATTTTCAAGTCATGTAGTCAACTTAAGTAACTTAGACACAACATTTACAAAAGAAGGTTACGTAAAATCGGGCGTGAAGGGTATAACTCTAGTACTCTTCAAAAATTCTCACACAGACAATTACGAAATCACAACAAATGGAATTGAGTGTGTGATTGCTAAATACTAGGGGTATTCACGAGCACCGGGGTATAAGGGTATTAGGGTAACTTTTTGTAATGTATTTAAATGGAGAAAAGTTACCCTAATACCCTTATACCCCGTTACCCCGGTGCTCGTGAATACCCCTACTATTTAGACCTGCTTGAAAGCTAGTACTTTGATATTTTGCCAACTGGTGGGACAAATTTAGGCTACTTTGAAGGTTCTATAATTTTGTACATTTTTTTGAGCGGGATTCGATTCAAAATGTAATCTGACTGCCTGATATTTTGATATTTTTATCAATCAGTAAAAATTGCGATAAAATAAGGTTTCTTTTTCTTGAAAAATCAGAAGTTTAGAGATAGGAAAGCAACCAGACTAAAATTCGTCAACCTTGAAAAATACTCTCTTGAAATCATCACCTGTGCTTGTCAATCAGCTCCACAGAGACACACACATACTGAAATGAGTTGTTTGACATGCATACATGCACAATAAACATTGCTTGAGAATAGGATAGCATTTTTTAAATTCATAAAAGAGAGTTTAATGAGCCATAATCCGGGTCCGTCCACTGCTACTAAAAAACTACTCATGGAAGTTTAAAAATACACGTAGACCATGTGCCACATGGTACCGCCGTAATGGAGCATTATGACGAAGAAATACATTATAAACAGTGCTTAATGGTATACTACTTGAAGGAACAAAACAGTATTTAAGACACATAAAAAGAAGCTGGAAGGGCTATATCATCAATAACGTTGCACATTAAACAATCTGACTCCATCCTACCTAGGCCTAATGGCAGACAAATTTAATGTTCCTTATCGCCACATAAATTGGCATTGCAGTTCCACAATATAGTAGCTAGTAAACCGACGCTTACATTAGATGGATTGCTTACTATAACAACAATGTGATGCTGTATTTCTTGTTATTTTTCCATTTCGTTTTCCAGTTGCTCATTAATTCATTTCAAAAGGGCAATATTCACAGAAAACAAATGCATCGGGAAATCGGGAAATACGAAACAGGAAACACAGCAAATAGAGAATTCAAATTAACCTTCTTGAGCCTGTACTTAAAACTGAACGAAATAGCAATTCTTCAAGTCATTTTCAAGTGCATGTTTTCCAGAAAACATGCGTCACTCATACGGATTTATTAAGTCAAAGTGTAAGCTCTACATTTATCTACATTTAGTAACCAATATTCATAACTGCAGCAACAGTCAAGCATTAAACTGATAGGAACTAATCCCCTTCAACCAGGGAGTGAATTATGGAAGTCAAAAGTAGTGCACTGCAAGCGGTGCAAGTGTGCAAGCCAGCTAGCTAATCCCTGGAAAATGCATAATCCTAAAAGAGTACCTAATTGTACTCAAAATTGTCAGTATTTCATACACATTACATTACTTTATCGTAGAGTTAAAACAAACGCATAAAAACTATAACTGCGACTACTGCGAGTTAAGAATATAAAGTATTATTTAATTTTGCAAGAAAAATGAATATAGCACGCAAATGGACACTTACACCCAGGAGATGGCAGTTGCTTCCTGGCACATCTATATGGCTGATATGTGCCTAAGTCAACTTTTCCATACATTGTACGATCCATTTCAGATTTTTGACTTATTACAATGTGTGCTTAACTAACTAGTCCAGGAATAATAAAACCACTTGCTTGGTAATGAAACTTGCGCGGTAACGGTACTAATGAAACTACACACACCAGAGTAAAGCTGAGCTTGTCAAACTTAGGTGAGTAAACGGAGCCAGAGTAAAACAAGATGATGGTCAAATAGACAAAGCGTATGCAAATTTTCTTTGAGTTCGCGGAAACAACCAGCTATACACTTATTGAAATATATATGTATGAAGCTACAGGTAAGAGGCTTTCGAATGTAAACCACTATAGTGAATAAATGAGAAGATTCCAGGAGAAACAGAAATCACCACTTTAGGAACTTGCTTCCACTGCAAATATTTCCCCTTGAAAATTGAAACTATGAAGTGCTGAAAGCATATATAATGAATTTGCCCGCTATACACAAACGTACAGGCACTATAATGACTGGGATGCCACGAGTGAACCGAGAGAACAAAGGATTCTCACATATAACAACCTATATGAAAATTTGTCACATGTGTTCCTCACGATCAAAATGGTTTTCTGAATCAACGACAACAGTGAATACACAAATGAATAAACTTAGCCGGAACAGATGATTCGTATCGAAGTAAAAGTTTCAATCTAACTAACCAACTAGCTAATACAGACAATGTGGAGTCAAGGATTTCGGTAGCACAAAGTTTTTTTATACAAAAAATATGCAGAGCAAGGAAAGGCATTTACAAGATAGGGAACAGAGTCGTATCCTGGCTCCCACACACACACTCAAGTCAACTCTTGCTCACTTCAAGCAATACAAATAGATGTTGTCTTCGGGTTTGCTCTTCTCACCATCAAACTGATCTCCTCCAACACACACAAAAAAAACGTAGCCACACACAGAAAAAGAAGAAAACGTAAACCTAATAAAAAGGGAGCAAATAGTTAGAATTTATTTTTTCAACTGTGTGACTTACTCACTACGAGATCTAGCTCGTTGTCGAACAAACTACATGATATAAAGTTTCAACTCTCATGCTCGAAACCTACATGACACGCTACAATGCAAGGATGTGGAGGAGCCAAAAATACTTGACGCTTTATATATCCCCCAATATTATGAACGACTATGAGGAAATGGAAACTGGAAGCAACTAGATACAATGTAAGGTAGCAATAGCAACATTTATACACCACTCGTACAGCAGTGGTTTCCTTTCTTAAATCCCGGTGACATTATGTCTTACAGTCTTATCCAATTTGTGACATGTTAATAAAATCACAGTCACAAATGCATAAATGCGAGAGCCAATTCCCAAATTCCAACCACGCGTGAATTGATAATGTTGTTTTAATTATAAGCCGAATGACATGCGATCCTCAGAACTCGCATTCTACGTGTCGTAGTCTTATAGAGATTTAAAAACAACGATGTTTTAATCAGACAGGCAACTGATATATCAAGGTCAACACGTCTCAGTTATTTTGACAACTATAATAATATTAGTTTTACGCAAATCATTTATATAATATTTGCTGTTTAGCAAGCGATTCGCAAACCTGAGAAGTGAGAAGACAAATTTAACTCATATATGCATGACAATTAAATGCAAATGATGATAACCTCCCTAACTTAGCATTTCATTCATGTGGTAAACAAGTAAAGTGGTATTGCAAAAAAAACGGCGCATCCTATAAATAAACTGATTTTGGCTTATAATCAATCACTTTCTCATTATGAAGATCATATAGGGTTACTCAAATGCGAGTGATGCCAATAAACAATAAGAAGCTAAACAATAAATCATGAAACTAAACAACTGAACGTTTAACGAGGATCAAAATATACACATAAACAAAACATTTTCGACTTACTCAAATCTTCCATTTTGGTCAACTTTCCAACTTGAACATTTGACAAATTACTCTGGATATGTTAGTCCAGATTCCAGATTCCAAAGCCAAGCAACAGTCAATCTCTTTTTATTTCCAAATCCAAATCACTCTCGCTTTAGAAGATCAGTTTAGAAGAAAAAATTCAAGCTAGGTGTAACTTTTCCTGACAGACGAACTGAATAAAATTTAAATTTTTTAACCTCTCTTTTCTGGAGAGATTAATTTGCACTATAACTATACACTATTAGTTTTCGGTTTTAATTAGTTGTAATAATTAATTCTGAAATGTTCACAAGGTAACAGATTTTGTTTCAATTAGTGCTCACACTTGGTGCGATTTAGTTTCAAGATTCTAAATGTTTCAAGACTTGATTAATCAACATCAAAGTTGAAAATGATAATCAACTGAATTTGTAGCTTTCACCAATACCGCTATGAATCTTGTTTACAAAACTTCTCTAGCTGCTTATGGCTCGCCTTGTAGTCACTTTCTTTTAGTTGCGTTCATAATGCATGCAACACATGAAATCATTCAACATATAGAATGTTCTGAAGGCCAAGCCAAATGAACAAGGAAAAACAGAACATTCTCTTCTCATTCTATCTGATGTGTATCACTTTGTGTTCGTATTCGATGACAAAGTTTATAATTAACTTTCTGCATAAGTTTACAGTATATATTACACAGGGTTTTTAGTCTCGTTGTAGATTCATAGCATAAAAGTATCAACATTAACTACAGTCCAGTATCCTTCTTGTAGCATATAGTTTTAAAAACAACAACATGGACCAAATGGAAGCATTTTGGCATTAGGTACCCATCCATGCAGATAAATTAATAAATTTTTTTGTGAACTCTGTTGGTACTGGTAGCAAAACTTCATGAATTAAATTAGTCATTGATGGCGAGTTGAGCGTTAGTTTATTACAAGGTCAAATCAATATCATTTGGATCATGAAATCAAATTAAAGACTTTATGGAATAATAGAATGGTGATAAATTCGAATACACTTAATACATTTTAAGTAATTAAAACAACATTTATTTTGAAAAATAAAAAACTGTACATAATCAATCCAAGTGGTAGAGAGGGCTATACACTTTACTTTTACTATGCTTATGCTACCAACCGTCAAAGTTTTTGAAGGCATACGACGCAGCTCGTTTCTTCGACTTCTCGGACGATGGTGCCAAAGTATCTTCAGTATTTCTATTCAAAGGAGTAGAAATTGATTCAATACTTAATGCTCCAACTAAAGCTAAAGTGTAAACACATTAGTTTTATGAGCATTGAATTATAAGCTTACTTTCGTTTGAAGTTTATATATTTTCCTACTCCTGAACCATACGCTTTAAGTTTTTCGGGCTCTGCTTTCTTATTTTTGTCTGCCTGCAAACGTTTCTGCTCTGCAGCTTCTGCAATAACTCGAGCGCGCTCTTCTGCTAATATAGCATCAACCTCTTCAAATGGATCCACGAAAACTTGAGCATCGAGAATAACGATATCTTCTATAGGATTATCTTTGTTATCAACTTCCACTTTTTCCATAGCCGATAGGGTATCCAGTCCGCCAACCACTCGTCCAAAAACGGTATGTTTCCCGTCCAAATGTTTGCAAGAGCGGTATGTTATATAGCTGCAAAAATATGCATGCCATGATGAAAGATAAGGTAAGTCATTGTATGGATTTAAAAATCTAGTACTGCGAAAAAAGCACGTACAATTGAGAAGAATTTGTATCTGGACCAGAATTGGCCATGGATAAAATTCCTCTTCCTTGATGATGGAGATTAGGTCGGAATTCATCCTCAAATGGTTTTCCCCACGCACTTTCTCCCCCAGTTCCTTTACCGGTAGGATCTCCTCCTTGTATCTTTTAAATTTAACAGAGGCCAGTTAAAAACTGTTTACAACTTTATCAAATTACAACTGTCAAAGCAGCTGCAGCTATCCTATGTTACGTAAAAGGATACCATGAAATGTCGAATGGATCGATGAAATTTTACTCCATTATAATACTTTCTTTTGCACAAAAGAATAAAGTTTTCCGCTGCTTTTGGAGTGATGTCACAGTGTAGTTCAAAGTTGATAGATCCACAACTTGTCTGCATGCGTACGTAACCTAGAAAAATGTTAATTATTAATAAATAATGTTTCTAACAGAACAGTTTCATCACCATAAATGTAGTACTGCTTTTGCAGTTGCACTTTTAGTTACACATACATACTATGATCGAGCTCAAAGCGCAAATGTACGCACTAAACTAAACAAGTGATAAAAAGAGGCTATCACTCAATGGACAGCAGTTACAGTTCTCTCTTTTACCTTTCTTTTTAATTCGTTCGTATCTGACAGAATCTTCATCTCGAATAGCCGCTTCGTGAACTGTATGCATCGGCATTACAGTCGAGGTAAAACTTGCAGCCACTTCTCCAGTTGAATAGTGAGCCTAAAATATCCAGATGAGAATTCATTGATGTTTGCAATGCAAATAAAAACTTTAAAGCTGCAAAAAAAATTCTTACAGCATTCACAGTATCTGCCTTAGCTACATCAACTTTATCAATGTTAGGTGCAACATATTCTCTATTCAAAGTATCAATAGCTTCTCTGGTCATCAATGAGGTTGTTTTAATCCTTGCGTTTGGATCTGTTTTGGCCCTAATTGCTTCTGTGGTAAAAAAGTAAACGAATCAGAAGACTTTCAATTGAAAGCGATACCCACAAGATAGTCCGTTAACTGTAAAATGATACCAAACAAAAATTAAGCTAGCATACCTTCATCTTCAATTTTTAAGTTGTTTTTCAAATGGTGAAATTTGGAAAAGTTAAATTTTTCTAAATTTTTAGGATCTTGAATAGTTATGATGTCGTTTCTAGTGAAAGGATCACTGGTCAATAACTCTTTCCAGTTTTTCCCTTTGATATTTAATTCCTCAACACTCTGTTTATAAAAAACAAACAAATGATTAAAATATTGTAAAGCCACAATTTTCTACAGTATATTTAAGATTTTGAACTTACCTCATAGCTGAATACGTTGCCAGTAGTTCGCATAGCTACAATATGGGAATTTTGGGTAAAAACCTTATACAGAACAGGGCAATGATACTCTCCATCAGAATTCTTGTGAAAGTTAAGTTTGATTAAGTCTTTAGCATCTAATTTTTCTCCGGTTATGGGATTGACCTTAAATTTTTTTAAGAACGGAATTAACGCGATCAAGTCAAATACGTTGCCATCTTTATCGCAATACGGATTCTCAAAAGGGAGAAGCGATAGCGCACAATGTGTAAATGGTAGTCTTCGAAATTCCGATTTGTCTGGTCCAGCGTTAGCTTTTTTGCCTCCATACAGAGTTGACCACTCCGTGTACGTCAAATACCTAAATGAAGAAAACAAGAACTCTAAATCTATTCAAACCCATGACCCAATAAATGAAAAATTTCAAAGAATAAAAAAATCTAATACATTTTGTCCTTTTGATGCTGTTTCTTCCCCATTTTGTGACTGTTGCTATTGTGAACCGCTGCGAAAGCTGTCTAAAAAATTTAGGTAATCCGAAATTCGAATTGATGAAAAAACAAATATAATTTTAAAACGAACAACGTTTTCAAAATTACCGATATTAAAGAGAAAATTTTAAAATGCGTGGTTGCCGCTTAAAAAGTATTCAATGTATGTAGCACTTGCGATATAATAAGTAAATCTTTAGAACGTGTCACCATGGATCATGCAATAGAGGCTAATGGAATGCATTTTGCAAACAGTGAGAAAATTCCAGGGCCTCAATTACTGTATATGGATAATCAATGACAAAAATTAACGAAATGCAGAAGTAGTGGCCACGGTTAGATTTTTAGCAACATGGTAACAATTTTATTATTTCTCCAAAAAATCACGTCATAATTTTTACTAATCTACATAATAAATAAAAACAGTTTACAAAATGCATTTTATGTGGTTATGGTGTAGATGTAATATAATAATCTTAAAAAATTTGGTCCTATTACCAGGTAGTAGCTCAAGAACAGTGAGTTGTTCCTCATCTAACCGTCTAGTTCGTAAAAATTAATCAATTGAGATTATAAGAATACTCTTGTATCTCACTCACTCAGTCAGTAAGGATACTGATAATAAGTAAAGTTAAGTAATTAGAAATAAATAAGTCAGTGAAATGAAACAAAATATGAGAAAAATATTTGAGATACAATTTTGATACAACGATAAGATCAGCAGGATTACCAAAATCTGGAGAGTAATTTTACAGAGCATGAGAATGTCGGCTTCTGTAAGCAGACTTTGGTGGTATAATTAGCACTGAATTTTACACAGGCCTTTACAAACTAATATGTTTTTAGTAAATAAGTTCCCTTCTATTTACAGGGGTACATGGATATACATATCTACATATATATTTAAATATGCAGAAAATTAACGATTACAAATTGCAGTAAAAGTCTTACATAAATGCAGAAAAACAATATGGTATTAATTACACATATTATGAGGATGGAGACAGTTCCGTTATACCTGAAGCACACATCATCTTGTAGAAAGTAGACTCTTTGTTATCCATAAGATTCTTGGGAGTATCATATTCCACAACCTGAAAAGTACAAAAATGAGTATTCCAGTTAGATAATTTCAAGAATACGGACGTCAGGTGACGGTGTACTCGTGTAACACACTAACTAATGTTCATTTTGCTAACCTGTCCCTCTGACATCACTAGAACCTTATCAAATTTCTCCGCAGCACTCAAACGATGAGATATATTAATGATGGTACAATCATCAAAAATGTCTCTAACCATATTATGAATAAGCGCGTCAGTTTCAACATCAACTGAAGATGTGGCCTCATCTAGAAGAAGGATCTACTCGCGCAGATACACAAGAAATTGAATCAATAATCAACTCAAACATGAATGAATCTCTGTTTCATAGTTCAATTTCTGATATGTAACGTGCAAATTTAGCTACTGCTTGAGATTACCTTATTTTTACGAAGAAAAGCTCTGGCAAGACAAAGTAATTGCTTTTCTCCAGCTGAGAAGTTCTCAGCCTCAGATTCCACTCCAGATTCTAAACCTTTAGATTCCGAGCTGATCTGCAAATCGAAAACCAACACATTGTGTCAATGAACGTTCTGTGATGTGAAGAGAACACAAAGCAGGTTAATTTTCTTACACGATCTTTCATGTGGGCTTTTTCTAACGCTGTCCAAATATCAGAATCAGTGAACTCGTCAAATGGATCAAGATTTTTTCTAATTTCAAAATAAGAAATGGTTTAGTAAATTTGAAAGACTGGGGAGAACATGTAAATTGAAATACCATATCAAAATTACCTGATGGTCCCGCGAAAGAGAACAGGATCTTGGGAGATAACTGAGATACGGGATCGCAGAGTTTTCAGCAATATTGGGGTCCAAGCCGGATCAGTACCATCAATTTTAATGCATCCATTGTTTAAGTTTACCAGCCTCATAATACCAGCAATTAAAGATGTTTTGCCTGGAAAACAAGAGATTGCGAATTGAAATAAAGCTTCAGTGTTCAGAATCAGAATTAAAATTTTGAGAAGTTTTGTTCATACCGGCCCCAGTTCTTCCAACCACTACAATTTTCTCTTTAGGCTTGACAACAAATGAGATTCCCTTCAAAACCCAAGGAAGATCATCAGCATATTTCAAATATACATTATCAAAAACTATTTCCGGGGCATGGACAGCCCAATTCTCAGGAATTTCTTCATCCTCTGGTTTAGTTTGTTCTTCAACCGTTAGGCCCTTTATTGAGTAAGTACAAAAAATACACTTACAATCCAATTCTGAAATAAGATGGACTGAGAATCATATAAATTCCCAGTAAGTAATCGCTATGTAAGACTTACTTCTGAATACTCTAATATACGCTCAACAGACAAAAATCGTGCTTGCATTTCAGACTTCATTCTCATCAAAAAAGGTATAAACGTCGAGACCTATTGAAAACATATTTGCATTGTATAGATACAGATAAAAATTGAACATAACGATAATCAGATTACATTTATGAAGTAAAAACATCTTACCGAATACACATTCGACAAAGCAAGACCAATCAGAGCTGTAGAAACTTGGCCACGAATGAATACTGCGGTCATGGCAACACTAAAAATGGCAATCACACCAATAGTGTCCATTCTTAATGTGAACCACCGATTTGCAATTCGAAAGACAGATTCAGCAACTAAATGCTTGTTTAGATGTTCACAAAACCTAATGAGAAAAACAAACATGTGCGGTACATTAACAACTAGTACGAATACTAATGAATGAAATATTAGATTAATTCAAACCTTCTCTCAAAAATTGCTTGTCTATTATAAGTACGTATGACAGAAAGACCGCCCATAGATGACTGAATATGATGCAGCACAGGAGATTTGAACACATTTTCCAGCTTTTTCGTCTCTTGAACCCCAATGTTTAACCACAGATCCAAGAAGGCCATAACAGCTACAAAGTAAGCAAAATTGTGAACCCATGCCCAGATTGTTAGATTGTTTCCGAAGTTAATGGATAGTGAGTGATGAGTGAGTGAGTTGAAAAAATTGACTACAGCGGAAACAAAATGAATTCAATAATGCTTAATATTAATTTACTTACCCACAACGGAGATTATAAGTATCGAAACCATGGGATAGATGAAACAGATTACTACCATGGTGACCAACACGTACATCAACGATTGGATAACAAATTCCAGCAAAAACGGTAATCTTGCATCCACTATAAAAACAGTAGAGTATTTGGTGATAAATAAAAAAATAATGCTTCGAAACAAAAGTGGGATTATGAAAACATCAGTTACTAACGTTCATCAACGTCTTTGGAGAATCGATTCAGTATCCGACCACGTGGCATTGTATCGAAGAAGGACATGGGACAACGAATGATTCGAGAAAACATATTTTGGTGGAGCCTAGAAGTAGCACGAAGAGCAAATCTGGAAATGAAGAACCCTTTGACGATACCAACACCATAAGTGGAAAGCATGATAATGATTAGTCCGAGTTGAAAATATCCAATATCGGGGTTGTCAGTAACATTCCCACGAAGATCTTCCATATTTTCATCGTCCAAAGTCATATTCATTTCGGTGAGGTTCCATTTTCGTTCCTTGATTTTGCCATCTCCCGCATCTAACCATTGCTGCAACCAAACTGCTGTCAGTTGCTGACCGATTCCGAACATAAGTACAAACGAGAAAATGAAAGAGAAAAATAGGCATCCTCCGCCTCCTTTGATATACATGGCATACGCTTCAAGACCAGCCAACTTGGTGTTCGTAGACTCGTCTAGGTCTTTCAAATCAGTTTTGATCACTTTAGTGGCAGTAGTTTGTGCACTGCTGGGCAAAGCGGGGACTAATGCATCAGTTTTCACATCCTTTGTTCCATAGGTTTCAATCATTTGTGCATAAGCACTGTTGTTCTTTTTCATGAGGGTGTTATGAGGCCCATGTTCTGTAATGGCTCCGTTGGTCATAAACAATACTTCATCACAATCACTAAATGCCTAAAATAGCAAACAAATAACATTGTGTTCAATACTTTTCTCAAGTTGGATAGGCACCTTTGGGTTTCATGCATCCAAACACAAAGCAGTCAAACAATTTTCAACTTCAATAGTTTTTAGATATGCGAACCTGGAGATTATTGGTAACTAAGATTATTGTTTTCTCTTTAAGGTGCTCCTTAATACATTTTTCAAAAATACTTTTCCCAACGATCGAATCTACAGCTGATAGAGGGTCATCCAGCAAATATATAGACTTATCAGCATAGATAGACCGTGCCAAGTTCAGTCGTTGTTTTTGCCCACCACTATAGATATGTATTTCCTCAAAATTAGGGCACGTAATGTATACAGAAATACAACGAAGGTTATTACTTTTAGAAATCCCATACCTTAGATTTACTCCACGATCTCCGATTAGAGTCTGGTCACCTTTTGGCAAAGAAAGAATATCCGGTCGAAGGCAGCAGAGGTCCAACACATGTTCATACCTAAAAAACGCAAATTATAATATTTACATTAATCTGGAAACTATCTGGATGCTTGAAAGCTTAAATTATGTTGGAACGCACTTGTCTTTGTTTAGTGGCATTCCAAACAATATGTTTTCTTGTAAAGTATCGCTGTAAATCCATGCTTGTTGAGAAACGACAGCTAATGATCCACGAATTAGAATGTCTCCGCTATTTCTGTGCATCTAATAAAAAGTTATACAACATAAATAAAAGGGCTATTAATTTTTATTGCATTCGGTATTAATTAATCAAGATAACGAAGATATGTAGCATACATCGCCAAGTATGGCCGAAAGGAGTGAACTTTTTCCGCTGCCGACTGCAATTTCAGGAAAAATATTGGTACAATCAAAGATCAAGTATCACAAACGCTACTATAAATAACTGTGATTGTAAATTAACAAACCTGCACCGCAAACACCAACAAGACGGCCTCTTTTAATCTCTAAATTAATGCCACTTAAGAATTCGGAAGGAGCAGAAGCTTCAGATCCAGATATTAAATTGGTTTCCTCATCCTTATTGGTGACACCGTTTTTGCTGGGTTTCTTCAAAGTAGAGTCCTTTCCATTAGCTTTCGGGACTTCCCAAGAAAAGTTTCCATCTTTGATAACAATAACAGAATCATGATGACATTCCAGTGAGCTGTTGAGATCCTGACGAAATTCTGGAAGCAGCATGTAATCCTACAAATAAGACATCATAGCATTAAATTCAGTACTTAATTGGAGACATTAATGCAGGTTGCAGGTATTTGGTATTTATAATTAATAAAAATTCAGTTGCAGCTACGCGTCCGCTAGACATATTGAGCTTTTTTTACAATTTTGAGTAGCATAAACACGGCCACTGCGCCTCAATAATCAGCTTCAAGTCGGAAATTATTTGCGATATAGTAGTGATTTACATACAAAGAGGGTACTTCTACACAGAAGAAGCAAGTGCAAAATTTCTATGAAAAAATTGACCATTTATTAACTGAATTTATTTCTTTGACTGATTAATCTGATTGCTTACTCGCATTATTTTACTTAATTGATCGGGCGTATCTGTCAAAATACACTTATAATATATTGACGAATAAATCATGTATCATAAAATTACAAAAGATCAAAGAAGGATTGATAGCAGAGAAAGTATACCTTGAAATGCTGAAACGACACCGATGCTTCAGAAATGGAGCGAATAGCAAATGGTAAGGTGCCTAAAGTAAACTGCATGGCCTGGAACACAGAAAAAATAGTGAACACTTCGGAGGCAGACAAATCATTGCCGGCCAACCTATAAAAAATAAAAAGTACACCATACTTTATCAGCCAATAGTTTTGTGGATAACTTTGATTACTTGCTCAATAACAATGTAAATCTTACGTATATCCTAAAAAGGTGGCAATTGAAGCCAAAATGTTGATCATTGGGGTCAAAGTTGCTGTTAGTGATTGTAGAAAAGCAGCTTTCCTCAACTGTTTTTCCTCATCCATTCGACATTCTAAAACATTTCATTTTGTCATTTACACAAAACCGGTCAAGATTTTTATGCAAAAACCTTTCATTACTTTAATGGGAGTAGAATATTTTAGACATACCGCCAATTTTTTCCTCAAAGTTGTCCTCCCAGCATGATATTTTAATTAATTTGATTGAATTTAAAATTTCAGTCATTAGACCAACACGTTTGTTAGTGTATTTCACAGTTTTTCTACGAATTTGTCCGATAAACCGACTAACTACACCCTGTAAGCAAAGTATTGTGAATCAATCAGAAAGAAATGAAAATTTTAAGCAATACACGTTGAGACTTTAAGATTGCTTGTTTAATACTCACCATGATCGGATAGAACAAAAATACAACCAAATTTCCAACCAGACCCCAAGGACCCAAAACGATACAGGTGTAAATAACGCACATGGTAAACATGACAGGTGCAGCTGTAAAATTAAAGATATCACATTTAATCTTGCACAGAACGAGTATGTTTTAAATTTTAAGATAGTCACATACCCACTGCGAGAACACCTCCAGTGACACATTCAAAAATCCTTTGCTGGTCATTACTACAAAACGTTAACGTCTGACTTAAGATTTTTTCACCACCGGTCTTTAGACGCAACATCTTTTCGTACATCATTAGCTGCATTGCCCCTTGCAGACGCATACCTGATAAATTAAAAAAATAAAGTTAGTTTTTCGTCAAATATGTACCAATCATTAAAATAGTGCATAATTTTACCGGTATGAATTCCTATCATCCAAAGTCCATTGAAGCAAAGATTTCTAATAGACTGGACTAAAAGTGCTACTACAGCCAACGCAATTCCAGTCTCGACGGGCTCAGAAGGATCTTCCACGAATGCAATCAGAGCCTTAAGAATCCAGGCCTAGAAAGTAATGTAAAGTTAAAATTGTTGAAACCGTACAAATATTATGAGGCCTCTCTAATATGTAAGTTCTAATAAGATTTTAATTTTGGCATCGAAACTTACTGGTCCAAGAAACTGGAAGATTACACACACGGCCATCATAAAGATACTAACAAAAAATCTTGTTCTACCGAATCTCCAAACAACACGGCCAAAAGAGCAGTTTTCACGGCCACTTGATTCCAATTCCTCATCCCAGAGACGATGTAATCTTTCAACGTTTTTTGCTGCCTCGTCATTTTCCTAAATATATGAGTTGATGTATAGAATATCTTCCGTTACAAAAAAACGGATCATTCACATAACTACAACGTAAAATCCATAGAAGTAGACTATGTAGATACTTATAATACTGTGTAATCCAAAAGCTCCATTTTTAAATAATGGCTACGATTACAAATATACAAAGTTTAAAATCCATGTTTTTTCTTTCAATCCACACCAATTCATCCAGTCCTTCAAAAGAGTAAAGAAAATAACTAGAAAGGAATTATTTACGTGTAACTCCCATAAGTCATCTTTTGTTAGTCCGCATCTAAACGCCTTCCACATCAATGAAGTTAGCCAGGACATGGTCATGAAAGACCATAATCCGGCGTCCGCACTAGGAAGTACATTAGGCTTTTTTGACCTATATAAAACCAAAAATTTCATGGTGCTGTCATTTGATAATGATAATAAGTATTTAAACTCACTTACGAATTAGATCTAAACGGAATCAACGTCTTTGCTGCCCCAGAGTATTTCATGGAGAACTGAACATCGGCACCGCTGCAAAAGCCAACATGCAACTATTACACTTATTCATTCCACAATTCCATAGCAAATGCATCCCCTTTTGAATGATATATGTTTATATTTAAAAAATGAACTTACCTTCGACTAGAATCATTAAAAACCGCCTGTGCCATGATTGAGAGAGCTAAACACTACTCAGAGCCAGCCACTAACACCAGACCAGACCCCAGAAGGCTAGTTGTCACCGAATCTAAAGACAAATTCAATCGTGTACATTTTTCAAGAAACACAATCATCAACTTTCAGTAACAAAGTAATGACGGAGCCATAGAAGTAGATTAATATAACACACGAACGGAACAAATAACAAAGTATAACCTTTGATATTGTGATTCCCTTTTGACATAAACTGATCAAGTACACCACACAGCACTCCTCAACTACTTTTTTGAAAGACCCAATAATAGTTCTTTGGGTAAACCTCCCAAAAGAATCAAACACCATCCACAGATAACTATAGTTCAAACAACAATGACAAGCGATTTATCATGAACAATCAACATCAAAAGTTGCAATTCATTGTTCATGTCTGAGACAAAACAACCAAACACAACGCCATAACAACACACATAGCATTTTTGTCTTTCGAATAGCTAAATCAGCCAACTTACCTCAGCCTCAGAATGTCAAGTTCATTGACATGATTTACTAATTAACACATTCACACACACCGACAACTAACTATGGTTAATACAAACAAAAATGCTCCCTCAACTCTCGGATCATTGTTTTATTGGTCAAATTATATGAGAGGAACAAAATGGGGAACCAAATCACCAGATTCTACTTGTTTACAAGAACAAGAATAATTAAACAAAACTTTTCTCACTTTTATCTGACATTTAGTAATCAAAGGCCGTGAAAATCATATGAGCGAATAGAGCGATAGAGCGATGCAGCGATAAAGTGTGCTTTATCGAGAAGTCTATATGGGCGCCACACAATTGAAGCTTCTGCAACTTTATGACTACTTTGATATCAACCCTATTCTCCCTGTCAACTATTCCCTAGCTAGCTCCATGATCCACTGCAATTTGTTTCGGACACGTACACTGGAATAATACGTTGACTGGAAAACCTTTCAACACGAACTATATTTAGCATGATTGAACTCATCTAAATAAGGAACCAAACAATTTCTCTTTTCTGGGCATCAAATTGGCATGTTTGCCAATTAGAATCCGTCTTTACCTATTTTAAATTTCACTTTCGAACACTATCATTATAATTGGTCTTGTTATGTGAGAGCCTACTGACACACGCTATTGTTTATTTGTTGTCATTGAAATGCATATGAGCATGATGACGCGTGAGAGTGATCTGTTTATTTATCAAAGCTGACGGGCCATTTTGCTTCCATTATGTACATTTTTTCATCAGCTTGAATATTTGTTTATTCATGTAGTACGCTGGAGCACAATTCTTTCAACTATTTATGTAAGGGCTGTGTATGATTGGCTGAATCATCCACTTTGCTGGTATTCTTCTGAAACTTCATCTTGTGGAGCTACAAATCAAGGAAAATGGAGCATGTTCCGAGATCATTGTTTCGGTATACACATACTTCACAAACATGCATGTCTGATTGTATTGGAGCATTTAGTTGCTCCTAGCTTGTGTGCACTTTTTTGTCACCATATGCATAGTGTACAGGGCGTAGTTCATAAAGTTTTTCTTAAGTTTTTGCTTGACTTAAGCAAAATTTAAGCATGCTTAACTTTTGAATCATAAAAAAATTTCAAGCAAATCTTAAGTCAAACAAATCCTTAGCAAATATTG
>Ga0210040_10003828_pt1 | contig 20074 bp, 11 predicted proteins | sample CryGeyCG12114_NA_FD_185462 | JGI IMG/M metagenome (GOLD analysis project Ga0210040, IMG submission 185462) | Groundwater microbial communities from aquifer - Crystal Geyser CG19_WC_8/21/14_NA (SPAdes) (version 2) | ecosystem: Environmental > Aquatic > Deep subsurface > Groundwater | place: USA... | reverse complement strand
AACCCGGTTTCCAAATAAACCAAGATTGATACCTACGTTATTCGTTAGGGTTTCTTCCCATTTAAAATTGATGTTAGGGTAATTGGCAGCCAAGAAACCAGATCCCCACGGTGTTGCAACTTGGTTAAGCCGAGCATAGATATTGCCACCAGAGCCCTGGCTTCCGGTTATTCCAGTTTCGAAACGCAGCCGTAAATCGCTAATAACCGGTACAGAGAAAAATGATTCCTCTGAAACACGCCAGGCTGCGGAGACAGATGGGAAATATCCCCATTTATTGCCAGGTCCAAAGTTTGCTGAACCATCGGCCCGAATGGCACCTTGTATAATGTATCGATCCCCAAAGTTATAGTTTACCCTTCCCAAATAAGAATCCATCGCCCAGTCACCCTGTCCACCACCAGTAGTTTGAGTTGCATTTGCCTCACCTGCATTGATGTCTATAATTTCATTTGTACTAAAGCCAGATCTGCCGAGGGCGGTGTTTTGCCAACTGGATGCCTGTGCTTCGTGGGTGGCCATTACAGTTAGGCTATGTTTGTCGAATTGTTTAGAATATTGCAACAATTGGTTCCAGTTCCAGTAGGTATTTGTCTCGTTACTATTGTTTAAAGTGGCAATTGAATTACGCTGGTAGCCAAAGGAATACGTTGGGATAAAGGTAGTACCAAATCCGTTACCATAATCAGCATTGAAAGCGGTACGGAATTCTAAGCCTTTTGCCAAATTTATAGTGGCATTTAAACCACCTAACACCCGCCGTCTCACCATATCATTGGTGATGATTTCAGCTAAGCCAATTGGGTTTGCCGGAGTAAATTGTTCAGATTCATCAGGGCTACCATCTGGTCTAAGCCTGCGCTCACCGCCGCCGAAAGTTCCATCTAAATTCCTTACCGGAATGGCAGGAGACAACTGAATAGCATTGTTGATGATATCATTCTGGGTAGAAGAGATTTGCTCGTTTGTTTGGGCAAAGCTAAAGTTTGCACCTAACGTAAGCCATTTATTGGCTTTGCTATCCAGGTTTAACCTCACTGAGGCACGATCAAATCCAGAACCTGCTGCAACGCCTTGCTGATCTAGATACTCACCTGATAAATAGAACCGGGTACTCTCACTTCCACCACTCAGGCTTAACTGGTGTTTGCTCATTGGAGCATTTCTAAATAATTCACGCTGCCAGTTTGTTCCTTCACCTAAAATAGAAGGATCCAGGAAATCCTCGCGTATAGCTCCTCCCGCAAGAGCTTTATACTCATTGTCCATTTGAGCAAACTGCCGCAAATTCATTACATCCAGTTGCTCTGGACGAATTTGGATACTGTTTAGGAAAGCGTAATTAACGCGTACATCACCAGCTTTACCTCTTTTTGTTGTGATCAAAACCACACCATTAGTACCACGTGAACCGTAGATAGCAGTAGCAGAAGGGCCTTGCAAAACTTCCATTGATTCTATATCAGATGGATTCAAAGAAGCCAATGGATTAACACCTGAAGTAGAGGTATTTCCCTGGATTTGCACACCATCTATTACGTATAATGGCTCATTAGATCCGTTGATAGAGTTGATACCTCTGATGTTTACTGAAATACCACCACCTGGAGCACCTGTATTCTGGGATACATAAACACCAGGGGCACGACCCTGAATCGCCTGTTCTACAGTAGTGTTAACAGTTCTTTCTATGGATTCCGAAGTAATAGTTGACTGGGCTGAAGGCACATCACTGGCTCTTAGCTCGCCATAACCGGTTACTACTACTTCCTGAAGCAGTTTCTCATCGGGTCTTAACGTGATCGTGATGTTGGATTGTCCATTCACCGGAACCTCCTGCGCGGAAAAGCCAATGTAAGACACCACCAAAACAGCGTCGCTGGCAGCCTGAAGTTGAAACTGACCCTCGGCATTTGTGATAGCACCCGCTGATGTACCTTTAACGCCAATGCTTACCCCTGGCAACCCCTGATTATCCTCAGACGACACGACTGTACCATTTATTGGCTGTGTAGTTTGTGCAAAAGTGCAAACGCTCTGCAACAGGAAGAATGCCAGTATAAGTGGGGCTATTCTCCATGTGCTGAGCAACCTGCAAACAGGATTATTAATCAAATAGCTCCTGTGATAGTACATGTTTTTCATCATAATCTAATAAGAAATTTGTATAGGTTAATTTTTGTGTTTGTACTAAGATTCAAAATTCTCTCCGTATTATTTATGTTGGATGGTTTACCTGAATAGAGCAGTGATTAATGAATTAACTTAACACGTGCTCTTTTCTCTATATTTTATATTGACAACAAGTTGTGATCAGGAGAGTGAAATTGACTTGTATTCGGTTTTGTAAAGAAGGTAATTCCCAAGTTTTACTACATAATACCAATTCATAAACGTAAGACCAATGCTAAAACTTGATCGTTCAGGATTAGACTTTTGTTGCGTTCGTAAAATTAACAATAATTTAATTCTATCGATGATACTATTTTATCAGTTTTTTGTTTTGCAATTCCATTTTTTCTTGCGTCGTTTAAATCAAGAATAATGACAATCTGACTTGTCTTTCATAAAAAGCTTACCTTGGCCTAAGCTTATAGTATAATAAATCCCCACTACAGTAGATTATAAGAAGCATAGTATTACTTCTATGAGTGCTATCTTCTTTGTTAAGTACATTGCTACCTCAAATGAAAGTTCCTTGATTAAAGGCTTTAGCAACAAATATAAATAGCCTGAAATTTTATATATAGTAACGCTATTTTAACATGTTATAGCAATTATTGAAAACCTATAGTTGTTTAGGATTGGCAACAGGTTTAAAACATTGGATGCATAAATTAAAATTCATGCATACATAAACCATTTCGCTTGCCACATGCTCTAAAATTGTGTCCAATCCTTATACTTACTCTAAACAGGATTTTGATTCCGGATACAGTTTAGAAGCACTTATGGATTTCTCTCCTATGTCAACTGTATCTGCAACATCAGCTCTTTTAAAAGACTTAAAAACGCACTACATGCCATGTTATATACCCTGTGACTTCTTTATATAGGCTTGACCACTTCAGGTGGCGAAAGTGCTTTTTGGATGCTTTTAGCAAAGTGCCCGAAGATGGGCAGAGCGTTGACCTAGTGCTATCCTTATACGCTACTAAAGTAAGAAGTAGTACGCTAATGTAGGGGTATGAAATGTTTCCAATGTATGACCATCGTGTTAACAGAGCTTACTGCAGCTTCAGCTCTTAAAAAGCTCTCCTTAGGCCTGTTAAACGATTATTGCTCCCCAGCAGCATTTGCAAGCAGGTTTATATGTTAACAAACAGTTGCCTTTCTGTTACAGTAAGGCAAATCTGAGTTCTACTTAAGTACTCACTTCCCAACTGAAAAAGCTGTTTCCGGCGATTTTTAAGTAACAGAACTCAGCAGCCGCTACTATAGTCCATGCTACTGATCACTTACTTGTTTTACAGCATCTGGCTTGGTTATAAAGTTGATCTGCAACAGGCAATACTGAAGCAAGAAAGTCCGCTTGCTCCTGCAGAACTTTGCGGGAATAAGCGGACGCTATATATGCGGGCTTTGTTTGCTACTTCGTCAGACGAAGCATTACGACATCATGACCGGGAACCTCTGCTTTAAAAGCTTTCTTCGTCGTGCCTTCGCTCTTCTTGGTCCAGAGGTTGCGCAGCTTGCAGGTGCTGCTACTAAAGTCAGCAGTTTTGTTAAACACCTCGTCCTTCACGTTTTCCGCTTTCCAGTCGAAGTTGATCTTCTGTGGTACATCGAACCTGTTCAGGAACATGACGGCTCAGTCGCCGCCTTTCAATAGCTTAAACCACACTTCCATTTTATCTTTGGCAGCATATTTAAAACCTTGTATGCCCACAGGGTCCTGGGTGATAGCAACCACGTTCTTGTTTGTCAGAATGTTCAGTGTTGCTTTAAACACCTTGCGCAGGTCGTTCCCGGCGATGAGCGGTGCGGCCAGCATACTCCACATAGTCTAGTGCGCACGGTCTTCATTCAGTTTCATGCCACTCCCTATCTCCATCATGTCCGGGTCGTTCCAGTGGCCGGGGCCGGCATACTTGCGGAGGCCATCCTGCTTATCGAAAATCTGAAGCACGCCCCACATTTGCCAGGTTCCGTGGTCTTCAGTAGAGTCAAAGCAGTTATAAATATCACCGGTTGTCCGCCACAAGTGTCGCGCTGACCGCGCCAGCAGTCGTCGATGTTGATGTACCTATTGCCGGCATCCTTTATTCCGGTTGAGACCATGGCATCAGCCGTTTCTTTGATCAGCTGTTCGTTTACATCGCAGGCGAACTTGTTCCAACTGTTCCAGCCCATGGGCGGTGTTTGGCTAGGTCCTCATACTTGAAGTCTTTGCCCAAATCCTTGTTTCCCTGGCCAAAATCGGTTATTGAAAAGGTCAGCGCAATCAAAAAATAAAAATACTTGTTTCCTTCATTTGATAATGGTAATTGATACTACTGTTGCATTTGAGTTTCTAGAAGACGCCGCCGAGGCCATGTACAGGCACTGCTTATATAGCCGACTTGTACCGATGCTATTTCTAAGCAGTTGCAGAAAAACGCTGTTCCGCTCACAATAAGCCTTCCTCTATTTGATGAACATCGCCTTTGTCCCCTGAAGCGCCTCATATACCTCCTTTGCCAGCAGTGCGGCACCTTCATCGTTCGGGTGGATGCCATCGTAAGTCAGGTCTGCTTTGCCTGTAAAGGGCGTGTAGAGGTCAATGGATTTTACTTTGGTTTTGCGGGCAATTTTCTTCACGGCAGGCAGGATCTCGTTTGTCACCACTGCTTCGCTGATGCTAAACTTATCCTCGAACACGGGAACCGGGTAGCAAACATATACCTGTGGCTTGGAAGGCAGCTTTTTAAACGACTTAATGAACTTCACATAATCTTTCACAAACTCATCTTTGTACTGCCAGTTCTGCGGCTTTGAGTCGTTTGTGCCCAATTTGATGATGAGGATATCCGGGTTCCAGGCCAGCACGTCCTGGTATTTGGCTTCGTTCCAATACGGGAAATCGCCCTTCTTTAACAGAGTCCGGCCGCCAATGCCGTAGTTGCGCACCTCGTACTGCCCGCCCAACATCTTCTGCAGCGCCTGCGGGTAGGTCTGCTGCAGCCCGGCTCCCTCTGTGATGCTATTGCCGACACAGGCCACTTTCACCTGCGCCTGTGCGAATGCTCCGTAGACGTTAAGCAGCATGAGCAGGCACGCCAGCAGGGTTACAGTTATATGCTTCTTCATTTTTGAGAGATGTTAAGGTTAAAGATATATTCCTGATGCCGACAAGCACCTGCTCTATTGCCATGGTTATCGCTCAGTACCGCAAAGCTGATTTAACGCTACTGCGCCTGCCACTGCTTTGTATAGACTGAGCCCAACGCCATGAAAACAGCTGCCGGCCTATAACTCCCTGATCCAGATATTACGGTACTGCACCGGGTTGCCGTGGTCCTGCAGGGTGATGGGCGCCTTGCCGTGTGCTTTATACTCGGGCAACCCGATGTACTCGGTTGGTCCTTTGATCTCGACGTTGTTTTGCAGCAGCACACCGTTCAGAAGCACTGTGGCGCGGGCAGGCGTGAACACGGAGCCATCCTCTTTGAAGCGGGGCGCTGTATATATAATGTCATACACGTTCCACTCCGTTGGCTTGCGAATGGAGTTCACCAGCGGGCGGTGCTGCTTATATATACTTCCTACCTGTCCGTTGGAGTACGTCCGGTTGTTGTAGTTGTCAAGCACCTGCACCTCGTAACGGTCCTGCAAAAAGATGCCGCTGTTGCCCCGGCCCTGGCTCTCGCCTTTTACCTCGTCGGGGGCGCTCCACTCCAGGTGCAACTGAAAATCCCCGAACTCCTTTTTAGTAGATATATCTCCCTTGCCTACGACAAAGGTTTTATCCTTTACCTGCCATTTTGCCTCACCACCACCTTCCTTGGCTTTCCACTGCGAAAGGTCCTTGCCGTTAAACAGCACGAGCGCATCTGAAGGGGCATCTGTCGCGTTTGCTCCCGGTGTCACGGAGCGTACCTCCGGCTCCCAGAACTCCGTCATTTCAGGCACCATCTTAGGTGGCTTCGGCAGTTCCTGTGCCTGTGTGTTTGTATAGGTCAGCAGCCCGAAGGCTACAGCAGCGAAAGCGGCTTTTTTAGCGGTTAATAGTCTCATACGGTTTTATATGGTTTCTTTTATTGCTGGTTTTAGTTCTCCGGCGCCTGAAGATACGCAAAAGGAAAAGTATATATAAATTTCTGTGATACTTGCTCCCTGTCAGCGGCCAATTCCAAAGAGTTGATCCAGGTGGCGATCTTCGTTGCGTCTGCATCAGGCTAGGCGGCATGGGAGTGGCATAACCCAGCCCGTTCTCCGGTATCGGTTCACGAGATACTCACCTCGTTTAGGCCAAGGTTTGGCTCTCCGGGTATAGTGTTGCTTGTATAATCCCCCACAGGATCTAACAGTGTGTACAAATTGTCATCCGCACAAGCACCTTTCAGTTTGATCGGGTGAATATAACCCTAGCGCAGGATATCTACCAAATGGTGCGTCTTCGAGCCTTTACCCGACACCTTTACCCCTCAAAGTTTGCCAGCACGATGCTTCGCGCTGCCGTTGCACCTTTGCTTTATTTCTGAAGGGTAACAGTGATGGTAGCCGGCTCCAGGCCAGCAGACGTAGCGGTGAGTTTTACCTCCCCGGCCTCTTCCTGTGCCTGCAAGATAGCCAGCGCCAAGCCATTGAATGCCTTGCGATGGTCGGCTTTGAAAGGCTCCATGCTTGTTTGCAGCCCATTGTCCACGCCGGCGATAAAGGCTTTCCCATCTACCTTAAAGGTAACGAGGTTGTCGGCGTGCGGCACCAGGGTGCCATCTTTGTCCACAATCTTCACCGTCACGAACGACAGGTCTTTTCCGTCTGCCTGTAGGGTGCTTCGGTCTGCTTCCAGCAGGATGCGGGCCGCTGCGCCGGCAGTTTTTATTTCTTTCGTGAGCACCTCCTGGCCGTTCGCTCTTGAAACGGCTCTTAAGGTACCCGGTTCAAAGGGCAAGCGCCACATCACATGCAGGTCGTCTCCCTCTTTCTTTCTGACACCCAAGGATTTGCCGTTCAGGAACAGCTCCACTTCATCGGCGTTGTTATAATACGCCCACACATCCACTGTTTTGCCGGGTTCCCAGTTCCAGTGCGGGAACACGTGCAGCACTGGCTCGTCGGTCCACTCGCTCTTGTACATATAGTAGGAGTCTTTGGGGAAGCCGGCCAGGTCTACCACGCCGAAGTAGGAACTGCGGGCCGGCCAGCCGTAGGGGGTCGGTTCGCCTATATAGTCAAAGCCGGTCCAGATGTACATGCCGGAGAGGAAATCATATTTCTTGATCACTTTCCACGTTTCCTCGTGTGTGGAGCCCCAGGGAGCGCTCACATTGTCGTAAGCAGAAACAGTCAGGTCTTTGTTGCCCTCCGTGAAGGGGATGTCCCAGCGGTAAGGCCAGCGGCGGATACTATCGGATGGCATGTCGTAGTGGCCGCGCGTGGCAAGTGCCGAGGTGGTTTCAGTGGCAATAAACTTCTTGCCCGGGAAGTTCTTCGGAAAATCCTTGTAGAGTTCGTGGTGGTAGTTAAAACCAACCAGGTCCAGTTCCCCGGATTTATAGATGGAGTTGTGGGGATAGGGCTCGTTCAGGCCAGCCGTAATCGGGCGCGTAGGGTCAAGGCCTTTCACAATGCCGGCCAGTTCGGTGGCAAGCGCAGTGCCGGTGCTGTCGTACTGCTCCGGAATCTCGTTGCCGATGCTCCAGATGAAAACACTGGGGTGGTTGCGGTCGCGCCTGATAAAGTCCTCCATATCCTGCCGGTGCCACTCCTCCCACACATGGCTGTAGTCGAATTTGCTTTTCTCCTTCTTCCACATGTCAAACGCCTCATCCATCACAATAAAACCCATTTTGTCGCAGAGATCCAGTAACTCCGGAGCCGGTGGATTGTGCGAGGTGCGGATGCCGTTCACGCCCATTCCCCGCAGTATCTCAAGTTGGCGCTCTAAAGCCCGCGTGTTGACGGCGGCTCCCAGGGCACCCAGGTCGTGGTGGTTGCACACACCCAGAATCTTCATCTGCCTGCCGTTCAGCGAAAACCCTTTTTCTACATCAAAGTTGAAGTAACGGATGCCCAGCGGCGTCTCGTAAGCATCAACCAGCTTGCCGTCCTGCTCTACCAGCGTGACCACCTTATATAAATAGGGTGCCTCCACCGACCACAGCGTCGGGTTTTGCACCGTCAGTTCCTGCGCAAATCCGTTCGTGGCGGCTGTCAGCTGCAGGTTGTCTGTTGTGGTGCGGGTAACCTCTTTCTCCGTGGCATCATACAGTACCGTGTGCAGCGTGTAGGTTCCGGGCTTGTTTGTACTGTTGTCGATGTTTGTTTTGACCGCGATGCGCGCCTGCTGCCCGTTCACCTCCGGTGTGGTTATATAGGTGCCCCAGTGCGCCACGTGCACCGGGTTTGTTTTCACCAGCCACACGTTGCGGTATATGCCCGAGCCGGAGTACCAGCGGGAGTTCGGCTGCTGCGCGTTGTTTACCTTCACCGCGATCACATTCTCCGCATCGCCATATACCAGGTGCGGCGTCAGGTCGTAGCGGAAAGAGATATAGCCGTTGGGCCGTTTGCCAAGCGACTGCCCGTTTATCCAGACTTCGCTGTTGCTATATACCCCGTCGAAGTCGATGTAAACTTTTTTATCCTTGTCAGCTACATTCAACCTGAACGTTTTTCTGTACCAGCCCACGCCGCCGGGCAACGCACCGCCGCCCGTACCAGCCGGGTTGCTCTGGCTGAACTCACCCTCCACGCTCCAGTCGTGCGGCAGGTTCAGTTGTCGCCAGGTGCTGGCGTCGAAACCCGGTTCCTGCGCATCCTGCTGATCGCCGAGGTGGAACTGCCAGCCTTGTGTGAAATCCACTCTTTCTCTGGGCTGGCTGCTGGAGGATTCCTGTAGCAGGCTGTTCTTGCAGGAGGCAATTCCAAGGAGGGCAATGAGCGATAAAAGGTACACGTGCAGGGTAGGGCGCATCTACTGAGACGATAAAAGTTTATTACTTCTTGTTTGATGGTAAGTGCGTAAGGTATGCAGGGTTTGAAAATACAGTTTAAGCCTGACAGGCACAAGTTATACCACCGCAGCGGCAAAGGTAGCCGGATTTGAACCGATTTGATTTTGCCAGCATTAACTCACTTTATATACTGCTTATATAGCTGGGCAGGCAATGCCACTTGCTTGTTGGCAAAAGGCGCTGCTCCGCTATATGGGTTGCTATTTCAGCTTCACCGACTTTGCCTTGCCGGTATACTTGATCACCTGTGCCGGCTTCGCGTTAAAGTTCAGGGCTTTTGGCTTGTTCCGGTTTACGTAGACCACGTGGAAGGTTCTGTTTTTCAGCATGCCGTCAAAGGCCCCCTCCTGCTTCCCGATCGTGAGTTTCTTTGAGGCTTCGTCATACGTTATCGGGATGCGGGAGAACTTCCCTTTCTCGTAGTTGTAGTTCGTGTTCTCATCCTCGTACAGCTCAAACCGGGCATCCTTGCCGCTATATACATAGAGCGTAATGTTGTCTGCCGGTTTTTCGGTAGTATATTCTATTTCAGGCCCGAACGGAATAATTGATCCTTCTTTTACAAAGAGCGGCATGCGCTCGTAAGGGGCATCCGCCTCCAGGCGCTGGCCGCCCTGCTGGTAGGTGCCGTCGTACAGGTTATACCAGCCGGTGTTGGCAGGCAGGTACAGGTTGCGCTTCTCTGCCTTGTGTTCATATACCGGGCTCACGAGCAGGCTTGGGCCGAACATGAACTGGTCGCCGATGTTCAGCACGTTTTTGTCAGCCCCGAAATCCATCACCAGTGCCCGCATGATCGTGTAGTCGTCATGATATACCTTCCCGGTCAGGGAGTAGATATAAGGCATCAGGCGGTACCGCAGCTTGTTGTAATACAAGATCGACTGGTACGCCTTGTGGTCTTCGGGCGCGATGTTGAAGATCTCGCGGTACGGAAACTGCCCGTGCGAGCGGAACAAAGGCGTGAAAGCGCCAAATTGGTACCAGCGGGTATTCAGCTCACGCCACTCCTCCAGGTCCTCCCCCTGCGGCTCCGGCCGGTCGTACTTGTTCTCCACAAAGAAACCGCCGATATCGGTTGTCCAGTATGGCAACCCCGACATAGAGAAGTTCAACCCGGCCGGAATCTGGCGGCCAAGTTCCGTGAAGGTCGCTGCGATGTCGCCGCTCCAGGTGGCCGCCCCGTAGCGCTGCAGCCCGCCGAAGGCAGAGCGCGTCAGGATAAACACGCGCTGGTTCGGCCTCTCGGCACGTTGCCCTTCGTAGATGCCCTTGTTGTGCATCAGCACGTACGCGTTGAAATATTTATCCGCAGCCCCCAGGTAGGTCGGGTTCATGAGCGACTTGCGGTGCTCGATCGAGGAATTGGAGAGGATGTCCGGCTCCGAGGCGTCCTGCCACCACGCATCCACGCCTAAACTAAAGAGTTTATCGCTGATGAGTTCCCAGAATAATTTCCTCCCCTCCGGGTTGAAAGCGTCATAAAACGTAGAGACATACCCTTTGCCGATCCAGTCGCGGATGCCTTCGTTGATACTGGTTTTATAGAGTAACCCCTTCTCATCAAACTGCTTGTACGCTTCTATGCCTTCGTAAAACTTGGGCCACGTCGAGATCATGAAGTGCGTGTGGTACTTTTCGTGGAGCTGCCTGATCATGCCTTCCGGATCCGGGAAGCGCGTTTCGTCAAACTCCTGGCTTCCCCACTGGTCCTCTTTCCAGTAAGACCAGTCGAGCACGATGTTATCCAAGGGGATATGGCGCTTGCGGAACTCCTTGACTGTATTCAGCACTTCGTCCTGCGTTTTGTAGCGCTCGCGGCTCTGCCAGAAGCCCATCGCCCACTTCGGCATCACCTGGGCCGCGCCGGTCAGGTGGCGGTAGCCGCTGATCACCTCATCGGTGTCGGCGCCATAGATTACGTAGTAGTTGATCTCGTCGCCTGCCTCCGAGGCAAAAGCGAACTTGTCCTTTTCCTGCGGGCTGGGCGGCGTGAGGTAGCGCAGCGCTATATACGACTGTGTGCCGTCCGGTTGCCACTCTATCCGGAACGGGTGCTTCTGCCCCTGCTTCAGGTCATGCGCAAACACCGACTGCCCCGGGTTCCAGGCCTCCCGCCACTTATCCAGCAGCAACTTACCGTCTACATATACCTTCAGGTAACCGGAGGCGGGCATGGTAAAATGATGCTCCCCGGTGGCGTTGCTCTCTATATAGCCTTCCCAGGTGATGGTGCCGCCCTCCAGCGTATAGCCTTCCGGGTAATTGCTTTGCTGCTGCAGAAACTCGTAGTTAATGTCGTTCTCCTGCCGCACAATGGGCGCTTTCCCTGACTTCGGATCGAAAGCATAGGTGGCGGTCAGGCCGCCCGGCTGCTGGTCCTTTGTATAGAGCTGCAGCGTGGAAAGCGGCTGGTAAGGACGCACATCGCCAAACTTGGTGATGGCGTAATTGTCCCAGAGGATGCCGTAGTTTTTGCTGGACACCATAAAAGGCACCACGGCCACCGAGTTGTATTGCGTGAGGTCGACCTGCCAGCCTCTGTAGTTCATCAGCCCGGTCTGGTGCTGGCCCAGGCCATAAAAGGCCTCTCCGTCGGCAGCGTTAAAAGATTTGTTCAGGCTATAGCTCTTTTCCTCCCCGAACTGTACCGGCACAAACGCCGGCTGCGGGTTCGTGCTGCTCTCCTGCACCACCACGTTGCCGTTCTGGTCGTAAAACGTGACGGCGCCCGTACTGGCCGCTACTTCCGCGCGCAGGGTTTTGGTGTTCAGGATAATGTTCTTTCCTTCTTCGCTGAGCTGCCAGTCAGTGGTCATGCTTTTGTTGTTCACCACCATCAGGCTGGTATCGGCCGAGAAGGTACTGGTGGGGCTGGCGAGCACCTGTATGATTTTATCCGATACCACCCGGAGCCTGATGAACTGCGGATCGCCGGCGGCACGTTTCTCTAGTTCCACCAGCACGCCGTCATCCAGTTTTTTATAATTTTTTATAGGTCCGCTGAAAGAACAGAGTGTTACCAGCAGAAACAGGGGAAGGATATTCCTAATAGTCATGTGTTACAAAGCGTGTTTAACTTTCACTTCTCCAAAAATGAGTAAGTGGTTACACGTACAAGGTAGTAAAACAAGGGTGTTTTGAGGGGTACAAAATGTTTCCGATATAAGAACAACGTGTTAACATGTTAATGAAACCGCCCTGGAAGCTGCGTTTTGCTCACCAGACGGCTTCATTTGATTCTTTTTCCGCGCTTTGCTGCTGTTTCACAGCACAGCCCAGTGCTGTATCCGCAGGCGGAGAGGCCACAAAAAAAGCCGGGAGGTTTACCCCCGGCTTTTGGTAAAGAGTATATAAAGTGGCTATAAATCCGCCTCATTCTGCCTGCTTTCCGCATACTGCGAGGGCAGAATCTTGTACTCGTCTTTGAAATATTTCGTGAAGTACTTCCTGTTGTTGAAGCCGACTTTATAGGCCACCTCAGCCACCGTGAGCTGGCTTTTCTCCAGGAACTGCGCCGCGTGCTTCAGCCTGATCTTCCGGATAAACTCCACCGGCGACTGCCCCGTCAGGGCCACCATTTTCTTATAGAGGTGCACCCGGCTCACCCCCAGTTCCCGGCTTAGCATCTCTACAGAAAGATCAGCATTCGACAGGTTATCCTCCACCACCTTGATCGCTTTCTGAATCAGCTTATCGTCGAGCGAAACGATCTTCTCGTCGGTTGTCTGCACGCTGATCTTCTTCTCGAACACCTTCTGCAGCAACTCGCGCTGCGTGATCAGGTTCTTGATCCGCGATAACAAAATCTCGAAGCTGAAGGGCTTGGTGATATAGTCGTTGGCCCCAATGTTCAGTCCGTCCAGTTTCTTATCTTCGGAAGCGTGTGCGGTGAGCAGCACAAACGGGATATGCGATGTGCGCGGATCGGCCTTGATCTTCTTACAGAAGTCGATCCCGTTCACCTCCGGCATCATCAGGTCACTCACAACCAGGTCCGGCATGTGCGAAAGCGCCTTCTGCCAGCCCTCCTTCCCATCGCGGGCCTCGATGATGGTGAAGTGCTCTTTCAGGTTATCCTTCAGGTAGAAGCGAAAATCTTCGCTGTCTTCCACCAGCAACACCACCGGCGCCTTGTCGAGGTAGCTGGACACCTGCAGCTTTCCCGCGGTCCCTTCTACTACTGCAGGCAGCGCACCCTGTTCCTTCTCCTCCCCGGCCTCCAGGGCGGCAGGCGACGGCATAATCTCCTTCACCGGAATAGTAACCGTAAAGCAACTGCCCTGGTTGGGGGCACTGTCGAGGGTGATGATGCCGCCGTGAATCTTCACAAACTCCTTGGTGATTGACAAGCCGATGCCGCTGCCCTGGTTCACCATATTGCCCGGCACCACATCGCGGAAGAAGCGCTCGAATACTTTTTTGTGGTTCTCCCGGGCAATGCCAATGCCGGTATCCTTCACCTTTATTTCCAGTATCTTGATGCCCGCCGACGAAGAATCGTTGTCGTAGCAATTGAGGGCTACGTGAATATTGCCGTAATCCGGCGTGAACTTAAAGGCGTTCGACAGCAGGTTAAACAGGATCTTCTCCAGTTTGTCCATATCAAACGACACCTGCAGCTCATCTACATTCGCTTTAAACGTGAGTGTGATGTTCTTCTTCTCCGAGAGCTCCGAGAAAGACTGCACCGTCGCCTCCACAAATTTCACGACATTGCCTTCCGACGGATATAGACTCAGCTCCTCTACCTCTATCTTCCGGAAGTCCAGGAGTTGGTTTACGAGGTTGAGCAGGCGCTTAGCGTTCCGGTGTATCATCTCGAACTGCTGAAGCTGGTCTTTGTCGGCTGTTATCTTCAGCAGCCGCTCTATGGGTGCCAGTATGAGCGTGAGCGGCGTCCGGAACTCATGGCTGATGTTAGTGAAGAACTTGATCTTCATCAGGTCAAACTCATGCATCTGCCGGGCCTCCCTCCGCTCCTGCTCTATCAGGAACTTGGCGCGGGCACGCTGCAACTCCATTTTACGGAGCAGAATCAGCAGGAGCACGGACAGAAACGCATAGATGACAAATGCCTCGGTGGTGAGCCAGAACGGCGCCAGCACCGCTATATGCATGCTAATGCCTTCTTCGTTCCAGACGCCGTCGTTATTCGAGGCCATCACCTTAAACTCGTACTGCCCCGGATCGAGGTTGGTATACGTTACCCTTCTGTTGCTGTTCGCAACAGTGTGCCACTCTTTATCAAAGCCCTCCAGCTTGTAGCGGTACCTGGTTTTCTCAGGATGGAAAAAGTTGAGTGCCGCAAACTCAATCGAAAAGACGTTTTCATCATGCTTCAGCGTGATATGGTCTGTGGCTCCTATTGATTTGGCCAGCACGATCCGTCCATTTATCAGCTTGCCTGCCTCCAGGCTCTTATTAAAAAGCTGAAAATCGGTGAACACAATGCGCGGCGACACGCTGTTCTCCCCAATGTAGTCAGGACGGAAAAGGTTAATGCCGTTTGGCCCTCCAAACACCACCTCGCCTCGGCTCGTCAGCAGGGCGGAGTTCTCGTTGAAGGCCTTGCTCTGCAAACCGTCCAATTCGTCGAAGTTACGGAAACTCGCCGTGATGCCGTTTTTCCTGTTAAGCCGGACATTAGAAAGGCCGTTCGGGGTAGAGACCCACAAGTTCTTTTCCGTATCCTCCACAATGGCAACCACTGCATCGTTGGGAAGGCCGTCGGCTACCGTAAAGTGCCGGAAGGTGTTTGTTTGCACCTCATACAGGTCAAGCCCCTCTGTGGTGCCGATCCAGATGTTGTTGTCGCTGTCGGTGTGGATGTCGGTGATATTATTGCTGATCAGGCTTTTCGGGTCTTTCGGATCATGTGAGAAATAGGTGCTTTTGCCTGTTGCCGGGTTAATGACATCGATGCCGTAGCCGCCGCCGATCCAGATGTTTCCTTTCTTATCGCCGGTAATGGAGGAAATGTAATCGCAGTGTATCGCAAACTCCCCTTCTCCGGAGCGGGAGTGGCGGAACGCGCCCGCTTCACGATCAAATAACTCCAAGCCGCCGCGCAGGGTGCCCACCCACAGGTTTCCCTTTGCGTCTTCGTACAGTTCCCAGACGCTGTCGTCAGAGAGGCTTTTCGGGTTGCCCGGCTGATTTCTGTGATGCGTAAAGGTGGTGCCGTCGAATTTGTCGAGCCCGCCCAGGTAAGTACCGATCCACAGGGCATTGTTGCGGTCAATCAAAAGACTCACGATCACATCGACGGAAGGGCTGTTCGGGTTCGCGGCGTTATGCTGGTAACGGGCGAATGTCCCCGCTGCCCTATCCCAGTATACCAGGCCGCCACCGTTTGTTCCTAGCCAGATATTCCCCCTTTCATCCTCCACAAAAGCATTCACGTCATCAAAAGGAAGGCTCTGGTTTACGGAGGTCTGGTGCTTTACATGCGGGAAACGGATGTTGTTTGGGTGATAATAATTGATGCCCTTTTTGAAGGTGCCAATCCAGATGATGCCTTCGGTGTCCTTATATAAGGTGTTGATGCTGTTATGGGCCAGGCTCTTCTCCACCTCTTCGTTGTGGAGGATATAAGAAACTGAGAAGTCCTGCTTGTTGATGACATTGATGCCCCCGTGGTCGGTGCCCACCCAGATCTGGCCCTTGGCCGCTTCCACTACGCCTCTGACCACGTTGTTGTTCAGCAGCCCCCGCGCCGCGCCTTTGTGGAAGTGTGTGAGCGACTTACCTGCATGGTCGTAAAAGAATATACCGCCTTCTATATTCTGCAGGTGCACCCACACGTCGTTGTCAGTGTCTACGGTGAGGGAATAATTGTGCTGCTGCTGGTTAAACCTGCGGTAGATGTCGTCGTTTCGCTCCACCACCTGCAGGGTCCTGCGGTCTATTTTTTCCAGCAGCCCGTTCCGGTGGATGAACCATAGATCGCCTTTGGCGTCCGGCTGTATCGCTGAAACATCATTCGTGCTGAGGGTATGCTTGTCATGGAAGGAGTGCGTGAGTCTGACAGCGCTGCCGTCGGTGGGGTTGTACCTGGTAACGCCCTTGCCCGTGCTGATAAACCAATAGTTCCCATCAGCGTCTTTGATGATGTCCTCCACTACGGCATCCGGCAGTTTATATTCCTTCAGCAGGCTTTTATTTTGCCTCAGGAATCTCTCCGTCTTCGGGTCATATACGCAGAAGCCGGCGCTGGTCTGCACCCATATCTTACCGCCCGGGCCCTCGAAAAGCTTCCGGACATCGTTGTTTACGAGCGAGGTGGTGTCATTAGAATTGTACTTGAACACCTTAAACTTATAGCCGTCATAGCGGTTGAGTCCGGAGGAGGTGCCGATCCACATATACCCGCGGCTGTCTTTCAGAAAGCTCTTAATCTGGTTATCCGACAGCCCGTTGTTTATGTCGATGAGTGAGAACCTGTATTGATCCGGCACAGCAGCCAGCAGCTGGCTCAAACTACCTACCAGGAAAAAGAAGGATACTAGTAACCTGTTGAAACGCATGTTTGCAGCGAAGCTATTGAATATTGCAGTTCCTAAATTAAATAAAAGTACTCGTAAACCATTCATTTCGGAGCCCTACAAACCGATCCACTGCTATATAAGCCTCAAAAAAGTAACGATGCTTTCAGTATAAAACATTAGCGCCCAACGCTACCTAAACTGATACAGGGGGAACAGGTATATAGCTAGGTTTCGTTCCTGTTTTAACTGGCACAAACAGATATATAGCTACTTATCCTGTTCTCAGCCCTTCCATACGCATATAAATGTACTTTATTAAGGGCTGAATAAATGGTAGTACTTCTGGGCTTAGCTACACAGCGGCGTCACAAAAGGTAAAAAGCCCCAGATGCATCCATTGTTCGCTATATAATCGGTTATATAGCTAAATCTGCCCAGACGTTTTACCATGTGTAATTATAACTCATAGGCTGTAGCTGCCAGTAACAGCAGGGCAACAGCCGGCGGTATGACATGTTTCCTTCTTAGGCACCAATTCTTAAAACAGCCAGCTGTGCAGGCGCTGACTGCCTTTTTGTGGCCGTACCTGCTTAACTTTACTGTCGGCACCGGCCTGGGCTACACGACCTTCAGCTTCTCTGACCTGAAAGTGAACAGCAGCACCTTTGGCCCCGACAGCCCGGTGCAGGTATCGGTGAAGGTGAAAAACGCTGGCAAGCGGGCAGGCAAAAAGGCAGTGGAGTTCTATTCCTTCGACCAGTACGCCAGCATAACGCCCGGAGGCTCCGCGCCTTCACAAAAGTTTCACTGGAGCCAGGCGAGGAGAAGGAAGTGAATTTCACCCTTACTGCCCAGGACCTGGCTTTTGTGAACCGGGCGGGAAAGTGGGTAACAAAACCCGGCGCTTTTAACCTGATGATTGGAGACCTGAAAACGACAGTGAACTACCAGGAGTAAGCAGCTCAACTAAGCATGATTATATATAGGAAGAGACAGGGATACATGAACGCTGGCCCTTCCTATATAACGTTGTGTGGTAGCATATAAATTATGTTGCCGTCGGATTTCGGTGCCGCTCATGAAAGACAAGCAACTAACAAACGTGGCATCCGCGCAGCCTTACTCCCTGGATCGCGCAAGTATATCACGACGTGGCAGGGCAACAGAAGACCATAACTAATACAGCGCGATGGGAATTATTGATTCAATCTGACTTACTCTCTCCAACACAGGCTGCCACCATCAGAAATAATTTCAGCCCGCTTCTGTATAGCATCGCTAGCTGCTTTTAGGTGGGGATTTTTCAGAAACAATATACATGTGGTACTTAAGGCCAGGGGATTTCCTGCTGTAGTTATATAGCCTGAGTTTTCGGAAAAGCACTTCTCTGGCCGGCGCAACGGCGGCAGGCAATGGGTTCACAGAAAAAATAACGGCGGGCAGGGTCTTAGGTAACTGGAGCTGGTTGTTTACCACCAGCACCGTGTCGACCTCCTTGCCTACTTCCCATACGCTTTCCGGTTTCATGCCGTCCACGGAGTAGAATGGCAGCGGCTGGAGCTCTTTTAGTTTCCTGACTTCTTGCAGGCCATAATAGGCTTTGTCTGGGGAGGTGATGCGCTCGTAGAGCGGGATCAGCAGGAGCAACAGTACCACGTGCAAGCCTACCGTGGTCAGCAGGAATATATACAGGGCCTTGTTCCGGATCATCCACACCAGAGCAAGACCAACTACGATGAATAGGAGCGTTACCGCCACCTGCTCTGCAACCGTTACGGCGTTTGTTCTGAAAGCAAAATAGTAAAGCACGAACGGCACGGCAAATACGGCAAGGGCAATAATAACCCCGTTAACCAGCAGAATCCGGTAATCCCATTTGGTGCTTTTGCCCGCCCTAAAGGCATCCAGCAGATACTTGAGGTAGTGGGCAGTCAGGAGGGCCATTGGCAGCAGCAGGGGCAACAGGTAACGCTCTTTCTTCTCCGGAATCAGCGACAACAGCACAACCGAAGCCAGCACCCAGCTCGCCAGAAAGCGGTAGTTGCCATAGCGCTGGATCCGGGGCCGGGCATAGGGCGCTAGCAGGGCCACAAACGTGAACAGCGTCCACACGCCCGCCTCTCCCGGGAAGGTCCAGTAAAACCACAGCGGCTTCAGATGCCGCGACACCCAGGCCGTGCTTTCCTTCGCCACGTTCAGCTGAAGGCGCTCTGGCTCCACCAGGTACACGTACAGCGGCCACAGAGCAGCCACAACCGTACCGACAGCAAGCGCCAGCAGCATGCCTCTCCACTTTGTTTTGAACGTCCCTTTACCGTACCCGTAGCCATAGCTCAACAGGAAAGGCAGCAGCAAGGCATAAAAAGACACCGGCCCCTTGCTCATGAACGACAGCCCCAGCAGGATACCGCACCAGGTGAAAAGCCCGTATTGCGATCCCTGCCTGTTGCAGCCCTTTACATATAGCCAGATGGCCCCCAGCATAAAACAATGGCAATACACATCCCAAGTGGCCTGCCGCCCGAGATGCACAAACAGGTAAGAGGTTAAGAGCACTGCCGCCGCCAGGAACGGGACCAGGGGGTCTTTGGTGAGTTGGCGGGCAAGCAGAAACAGGAAGAGGACAGTGAGTCCCGCCATGGCTGCCGCCGGGAAACGCAGGGCCGCCATGTTATACATGTCGCCAGCACTCATGCCAGCCAGCGCCGTTACCCAGGTGGGCAGTGGCGGTTTGGCCAAGCGCAGTTCCCCATTCATCGTCGGGATGAGCCAGTTGTGGTTTTGTGTGATTTCGCGGGCGGTGATAAAATTCCGCGCCTCCATCAAGGTCGGTTCCAGCGCCCCCAGGTTTGTGAAAAAGGTAAAGCAAGTAAGCAACAGCAGGATAGCCAGCTGCACAGACGTTTTCATTAAAAAGGGGTATTCCGGCATCTCCTCTTCTAGCTCAGCCATGATACTGTAAACTCATTAAACCAATTCGCTACCAGCTTTAACGCTCCTGCCGCACGCTGCCGCAGAATTGTATTGGATACAGCTTAAATACGAGGTGATTCTGTTTTATATCTGTAGAAAACTACGTTTTGCTTGTGCTTCTTCGGCTTTATCATTTAAAGATATAAAGCTGGATGAAAGGCGCTTGCTACGAATTTATATCCCTCCTATATAAGAAGCCTGCAACGAACCTGCATCAACAGGAGGTTGCGGCAGGCTTCTTATATTGCCAAGGCCAGAGGCTACGGTATACGCAGTGAAGCGGTCTAAAAATAAACCTGGTACTGCACCCAGGCAGAACCGGCGCTGGAGGCTCTCGCCACATCGCCGTTTGCCAGCAACTCAAATACCGGCCTTACCTGGTAGTTCAGCGACAGCTTTGACATATGCTTGTTGATCAACCAGTTGATACCGGCATCATATACATTCACA
>Ga0210040_10003826_pt1 | contig 20077 bp, 21 predicted proteins | sample CryGeyCG12114_NA_FD_185462 | JGI IMG/M metagenome (GOLD analysis project Ga0210040, IMG submission 185462) | Groundwater microbial communities from aquifer - Crystal Geyser CG19_WC_8/21/14_NA (SPAdes) (version 2) | ecosystem: Environmental > Aquatic > Deep subsurface > Groundwater | place: USA... | reverse complement strand
GAGCAGGCGCGTCTCGACGATCGTGACGCCGGCACGATCCGCCCGGGGCGCGAGGCGCGACAGGCGGCCGCGATCGGTGTCGCAGGCGAGGATGCGCCCCTGGTTGCGCATTGCAGCGGCAAGGGCGAGCGTCTTGCCGCCCCCCCCCGCGCACAGGTCCACCACCGCCGTGCCGGGCGCCGCCTTGGCCGCGAGGGTGACGAACTGGCTGCCGGCATCCTGGACTTCGGCGAGGCCGGCGAGCGGCTCGACGTTGAAGCCGGAGGGAAGCCGGATCGCGTCGGGCAGACCGGGGATGGCCACCGCACCGTCGAGCTGGCCGTTGGCGAGGGCATCGCGCGTGGTGCGCAGCGTGTTGATCCGGAGGTCTAGCGGGGCGCGCCCGATCAATGCGGCCGCCTCGTCGGCGGTGAGGCCGGAGGCGAGGAATTGGTCGAGCAGCCATTGCGGCGCGATGCCGGCTCCCGCCGCCGGCTCCTTCGCCCTGATTGGCGGCGGGCCGTGGGCGGACCCGTCGAAACTGGCGGCGAGCGACGGGTCCCGGGCGGCCACCGCCAGCATCGCCGCGCGGCCGCTCGGCGGCGCTTCACCGGCGAGGCGGATCGCCGAGTAGACCAGCTCACGGACGGCGCGGCGGTCCTTGGAGCCGGCGTAGCGCCGTGCGGCGAAGTAGCGGGCGATCAGCGTATCGGCTGCTGCCCCGCCCTCTCGTGCCGCGGCTAAAATCGCATCGAGCAGCTCGATGGCGGCCTGGGTGCGGGCGGCGGGGGTCATCGGAAAGTCACAAAAGTCGCAGCCAGCGCGTGCGTGTACGGGGAGTCGGTGGCATCCACTTCCCACCGTTCGGGCTGAGCTTGTCGAAGCCCTGCTCTTGTGGCGAGGAAGGACGGCCCCCTTCGGCGAAGCTCAGGACAGGCTTCGACAAGCTCAGGGCGAACGGGGCTGTGGTGGGCTCTCTCCGCCGCATGGCTGGGGATCGAGAGAGTGTTGGTCATCGGGCCGCCATGCCAGCTCGGCCGCGTGTAGGACAGGTCAACGCGTGGGGTAATTGGGTGCCTCGCGGGTGATGGTCACGTCGTGGACGTGGCTTTCCCTGAGGCCGGCACCGGTGATGCGGACGAAGCGGGCGCGCTGCTGCAGGTCAGGAAGAGTTGCCGAGCCGGTATAGCCCATCGCCGCCTTCACGCCGCCGACGAGCTGGTGGATGACGTCCCTCGAGGGGCCCTTGTAAGGGACCTGACCCTCGATGCCTTCGGGCACCAGCTTCATCTGGTCCTTGATGTCCTGTTGGAAATAGCGGTCGGCCGAGCCCTTCGCCATCGCGCCGACCGAACCCATGCCGCGATAGGATTTGTACTTGCGGCCCTGGTAGAGGAACGTCTCGCCCGGTGCCTCGTCGGTGCCGGCGAGGAGCGAGCCGATCATCACCGTGGACGCCCCCGCCGCGAGCGCCTTGGCGACATCGCCCGAGGTGCGGATGCCGCCGTCGGCGATCACCGGCACGCCGGCCTTGCGGCCTTCGGCGGCGCACTCGAGCACGGCGGTGAGCTGGGGCACGCCGACGCCGGCGACGACACGGGTGGTGCAGATCGAGCCGGGGCCGATGCCGACCTTGATCGCATCCGCACCGGCATCGATCAGCGACTTGGTCGCTTCGCCGGTGGCTACGTTGCCGGCGATCACCTGCACCGCGTTGGACAGGCGCTTCACCCGCTCAACGGCGCGGGCGACGTCGCGGTTGTGGCCGTGGGCGGTGTCGATCACGATCACGTCACACTCGGCGTCGACCAGCGCCTCCGTCCGCTCGAAGCCCTTGTCGCCGACGGTGGTGGCGGCGGCGACGCGCAGGCGGCCGGCGGCATCCTTCGTGGCGTCGGGATAGGTGACCGCCTTTTCCATGTCCTTGACGGTGATGAGGCCGACACAGGCGTAATTGTCGTCGACGACCAGCAGCTTTTCGATGCGACGCTGGTGAAGCAGGCGGCGGGCCTCGTCCATATCGACACCCGCCTTCACCGTGGCGAGGTTCTCGTGCGTCATCAGCTCGGCGACCGGCTGGTGCGGGTTGCCGGCGAAGCGGACGTCGCGGTTGGTGAGAATGCCGGCGAGGCGGCCGTTCGCTTCGACCACCGGAATGCCGCTGATGCCGTTGGCGGCCATCAGCGCGCGCGCCTCGGCAAGAGTTGCCGTGGGCGCGATGGTGATCGGGTTGACGATCATGCCGCTTTCGAAGCGCTTCACCTGGCGCACCGCCTCGCACTGGACGGCGACATCGAGATTGCGGTGGAGCACGCCGATGCCACCCAACTGCGCCATCACGATCGCCATGGCGCCTTCGGTGACGGTGTCCATCGCCGACGAGGCGATCGGGATATTGAGCGGAATGCTGCGCGTCAGCTGCGTGCGCGTGTCGGCGCCGCTCGGCAGCACGTCAGACGCGCCCGGATAGAGCAGCACGTCGTCGAAGGTGAGGCCGAGGCTGATATCCATGGGGAACGCCGAATCCTGCGAAAAGAGCGGGTGGCGGGCCATGTAACCAACGCTGGCGCTCGGCGCTAGGCGGCCCTGTCCCATATTCGTGCAGCAGCTCTCGATTGGCTTTGTGCGCACTCTGTTCCGGGAGTAGATCGGGCGGGCAATTGGAGGAACCCATGATCCTGACCGTCGCAGCACTCGCGCTCGCGCTGGTGCTCTTCTACCTGATGACGAGCATCAAGATCGTTCGTCAGGGCTACCAATATACGATCGAGCATTTCGGCCGCTACACCACCACGGCGGCGCCGGGCTTCAACTTCTACCCCGCCTTTTTCTATCGCGTCGGGCGGCGGGTGAACATGATGGAGCAGGTGATCGATATTCCGGGGCAGGAGATCATCACCAAGGATAACGCGATGATCTCCACCGACGGGGTGGTGTTCTTTCAGGTGCTCGACGCGGCCAAGGCGGCTTATGAGGTGTCGGACCTCTACACTGCGCTGTTGCAGCTGACGACGACCAACCTGCGGACGGTAATGGGGTCGATGGACCTCGACGAGACGCTGTCCAAGCGGGACGAGATCAACGCGCGGCTGCTCTCTGTCGTCGACCATGCGACGACGCCGTGGGGCGTCAAGATCACCCGCGTCGAGATCAAGGACATCCGCCCCCCCGCCGACATCGTCAACGCGATGGGCCGGCAGATGAAGGCGGAGCGCGAGAAGCGGGCCAACATCCTCGACGCCGAGGGCGCGCGCGCCGGTGCGATCCTGCGGGCTGAGGGCGAGAAGGAGAGCAAGATCCTGGAGGCCGAGGGCCGGCGCGAGGCCGCCTTCCGCGATGCCGAGGCGCGCGAGCGCGGCGCGGAGGCAGAGGCCAAGGCTACGACGCTGGTGTCGGAAGCGATCGAGCAAGGCTCGACCCAGGCGATCAACTATTTCATCGCGCAGAAATATGTCGAGGCGGTGGGCAAGTTCGCGACCAGCCCCAATGCCAAGACGATCCTGTTCCCGGTTGAGGCGACGCAGCTGATCGGCACGCTGGGCGGCATCGGCGAGATCGCCAAGGAGGCGCTGGCGGATCGCAACGCCTCTACCCCTGCCCCCGTGCCGGCCGCCGAGCCGCGGCGGGGGCCGTTCGAGCTGCCCAAGCCGTGACGATCGACCAGTTCGGCGGCGCGGGCGGGGTGTGGCTGATCGCGGCGCTGGTGCTCGGCATCGCGGAATTGGTGGTGCCGGGGGTGTTCCTGGTGTTCCTGGGGATCGCCGCGGCGGTGACGGGCGCGGCGACGCTGGCGCTGCCGGCGCTGCCGCTGGCGGGGCAGCTCGGCTCGTTCGCAGTGTGGAGCATCGTCGCGGTGCTGATCGGGCGGCGCTGGTATCGCGACTATCCGGTGGCGAGCGACCCGCTGCTGAACGATCGCGCCGCACGCATGGTGGGACAGACGGGCGAGCTGGAGACGGGCATCGTAGGTGGCGACGGACGGGTGAGGATCGGCGACGGTGCGTGGCCGGCGCGTGGGCCGGCTCTCCCTGCCGGCACGCGGGTGCGGGTGGCGGCGGTGGACGGCGGCGTCGTCTTGGTCGAGCCTGCCGATCCGCACGCCGGTTGAGCCGGGAACGGCTTTGGCTTACCGGCGGGGCATGACAGCCGTGGTGCCCGCATGACCGCAACCATCGCGCTGGTCGACGACGACCGCAACATCCTGACCTCCGTCTCGATCGCGTTGCAGGCGGAAGGCTTTCTGACGCGGGTCTATTCGGATGGCGAGACCGCATTGAAGGCGCTGGTCGACAATCCGCCCGACCTTGCGATCTTCGACATCAAGATGCCGCGGATGGACGGGCTGGAGCTGCTGCGCCGGCTGCGGGAGAAGAGCCACACGCCCGTGATCTTCCTGACCAGCAAGGACGACGAGCTCGACGAGGCGCTGGGGCTGGCGATGGGGGCGGACGATTACATCGCCAAGCCCTTCTCGCAGCGGCTGCTGATTGCGCGCATCCGGGCGATCCTGCGCCGGTCGGAGCTCGCACAGCCTTCCGCAGAGGGGGCGGCGGACCCGGCGGCGGGGCCGATCGAGCGCGGGCGGCTGAGCATGGACCCGGCGCGGCACCGCACGTTGTGGAACGGCGAGCTGGTGACGCTGACCGTCACCGAGTTCCTGATCCTCGAAACGCTCGCCCAGCGGCCTGGCATCGTCAAGACGCGCAACCAGCTGATGGACGCCGCGTACCAGGACGACATCTACGTCGACGACCGGACCATCGACAGCCACATCAAGCGCCTGCGCCGCAAGTTCCGGCAGGTGGACCCGACCTTCGATGCGATCGAAACGCTGTATGGCGCCGGCTATCGATTCTCCGACGAGTGATCCGCCCAGCGAGGGCGGCGATCTGGCGCTGCGCTGGTCGGGGCAGATCTCGCTGACGCGGCGGATTCTGGCGGTCAACATCCTTGCCCTGATGCTGCTGGCGGGCGGCTTCTTCTATCTCGACAGCTATCGCAGCCGCATCGTCGACAGCCGGATCGCGCAGTCGACTCGCGAGGCGCGGCTGATCGCGGAGGCGCTGAGCACCATGCCGGGTGAGCGCGACGCGCTGATCGCGCGGCTGGCGAGCGACACCGGCGCGCGGCTGCGGCTGTTCGACGGCCGGGGGCGGCCCATCGCCGACAGCCGCGCGCTGGGCGTGCGCAACGTGGTGCTGCACGATCCGGACAAGGACGACTGGCGGCAGCAGAGCGCGCGCGTGCTCGACGCCGGCATTGATACGGTGGTCAACGCCGCCCGGCCGCCGCTGTACCGCGAGCGCCGGAACGGGCGCGCCTGGCCCGACGTCCAGACCGCGCAGGACCGGCACCTGATCTCCACCACCGTGTGGCGCGCGCCCGACCGGACGCCGGTGATCACCGCCGCCGCTCCCCTGCCCGACGGCAGCGGCGTGGTGATGACAACCACCAACGCGCGCGACATCACGCAGACGGTGCGCGTGGAGCGGTTCCGGCTCAGCGTGGTGCTGGCGCTCGTCACTTTGGTGTCGGTGCTGCTGTCGCTGTTCCTGGCGCGCACCATCGTGCGGCCGCTGCGCCGGCTCGCCCGCGCGGCGGTGCGGGTGCGCCTCGGGCGTGCGCGCGAGGTGGTGGTGCCGCGCCTGCCCTCGCGCCGCGACGAGTTGGGCATGCTGGCGCGCGCGCTCTCGGACATGAGCCTGGCGCTGCGCGCGCGGATCGATGCCACGGAGGCGTTCGCGGCGGACGTGACGCACGAGCTCAAGAACCCCCTCGCCTCCTTGCGCTCGGCGCTGGAAGGTGTCGGGCGGGTCAAGGACCCCGCTCTGCAGGAGCAATTGCTGGCGATCATGCGCGACGACGTTCGCAGGCTCGACCGGCTGATCACCGACATCTCCGAAGCCTCCCGCCTCGACGCGCAGCTCAGCCGGGCGAAGTTCGAACCGGTAGATCTGGGTGCCTTGGTCGCGGGGCTGATCGGACAGCGCGAGGCGCGCGGCGTCGAGCGCGGCGTGCGCCTGCGCTTCGACGGTGAGGGCAGCGAGCCGCTGACGGTGCTGGCCGACGGCGCGCGAGTGGAGCGCGTGTTCGAGAACCTGCTGGACAATGCGATCTCCTTTTCGCCCGAAGGAGGCATGGTGACGGCGTCCATCGGGCGCGAGCAACGCGACTTGGTGGTGCGGATCGAAGACGAAGGGCCGGGCGTGCCCGAAGAGGAACGCGAGGCGATCTTTCGCCGCTTTCAGTCGGTGCGGCCGAGCGATGAGGCCTTTGGGCAGCATTCCGGCTTGGGGCTCGCCATTGCGCGCACCATCATCGAGGGGCATCAGGGCGCGATCATGGTTGAATCGCGGGAAGATCGATTGAGCGGAGCACGGTTCGTGGTTCGGCTGCCTCGGACGGCGGCGCGCTGATGGCCGCCGCCGAACTGATCGCGCAACCCGTCCATGCCACCAGCGTCGCGATTCGCGGGCTGGGCGTGCTGATCGAGGGGCCATCCGGTGCGGGCAAATCGGACCTCGCGCTGCGGCTGATCGACCGGGGCGCGACGCTGGTCAGCGACGACTATACGCTGCTCGCCGAGTCGGCGGCCGGGCCGCTGGCGTCGCCGCCGGCGACCATCGCCGGGCGGATGGAGGTGCGCGGGCTCGGCATCGTGCCCATGCCCTATGTCGCGGGCGTGCCGGTCCGGCTGCTGGTCCGCCTCTCATCAGATGTGGAGCGGATGCCCGGGCGCGAGACGCACGACCTGGCTGGGGTTGCCGTGCCCGTCACCACCGTCGATCCCCGCGCCGCCTCGGCCGCGATCAAGGTCGAACTGGCGCTCGACCAGCTCGGGACGCAGGCGGCATGAGCGCCAGTCCCAAGACCATCCTGCTGGTGACCGGCATGTCGGGGGCGGGCAAGTCCACCGTGCTCAAGACGCTGGAGGACATCGGCTGGGAAGTGGTGGACAACCTGCCGCTGGTCCTCCTCGACAGCCTGCTCGACGCGCCGCTGCCGCAGAGCGCGCCGGGCGACGCGCAGCCGCTGGCGATCGGCATCGGCGCGCGGACCCGCGGGTTCGATTCGGAACGGGTGATCCGCAACGTGATGCGCTTCGCCGAGACCCACCGCAGCGAGGTGAGCACGCTGTTCCTCGACTGCGCCGGCGGCGAGCTAGAGCGGCGCTATGCGGAGACGCGGCGGCGGCATCCGCTCAGCCTCGATCGGCCGGCGAGCGACGGCATCGCCCGCGAGCGCGAGCTGCTGGCACCGCTGCGCGATTGGGCCAACCGGCTGATCGACACCACCAGCCTTACCGCCAACCAGCTCGCGCAGCAGGTCCGGGACAGCTTCGGCAGCGAAACGCAGCGCGAGCCGACGCTGTCGGTGATGTCGTTCGGCTTCTCTCGTGGTGTGCCGCGCAACGCCGACCTGGTGTTCGACATGCGTTTCCTGCGCAACCCGCATTGGGTGGATGCGCTGCGGCCCGGCACGGGGCTCGACGAGGACGTCGCCGCCTATGTGAAGGCCGACCCGGCGTACGAGCCGGCGGTGTCGCGGATCGAGGAGCTGATCGCGCTGCTGCTCCCGCGCTATCGGGCGGAGGGCAAGTCATACGTTACCGTCGCCTTCGGGTGTACCGGGGGGAGACACCGATCGGTGCACGTCGCCGACCGGGTGGGGCGATGGTTGCAAGCGCGCGGGTTTTCCCCCACGGTCAGCCATCGCGACCTGGGGGCCGCGCCACAGGACTCGCTGGAGGGATCGCCGGCGAGGCGATGACAACGGACGTGCTTGCTTGATGATCGGCCTCGTTCTCGTAACCCATGGTCGGCTTGCCGACGAGTTCGTGACGGCGATGGTGCACGTCGTCGGCCCGCAGGAGCAGGTCGCGACGATCGCGATCGGGCCTGACGACGACATGGAGGAGCGGCGGGGCGACATCGCCGCCGCGATCGCCGAGGTCGACACCGGCCGTGGCGTGATCGTGCTCACCGACTTGTTCGGGGGAACGCCGTCGAACCTCGCTATTTCGCTGATGGAGCGTGGCCGCGTGGAGGTGATCGCGGGAATGAACCTGCCGATGCTGATCCGGCTCGGCTCGGCGCGCAAGGCGATGAAGGTCGTCGAGGCGGTTGCGGCGGCGCGCGAGGCGGGGCGCAAGTATATCTCTGTGGCATCGGAAGTGCTGGGCGAGGCCGCGGCGTGAGCCCCGTTGCCAAGACCGTGCTGATCACCAATCGGCGGGGATTGCATGCGCGGGCGAGCGCGAAGTTCGTGACGCTCGCTTCCTCGCTGCCGTGCGAGGTCAAGGTGCGCAAGGACGAGGGTGCCGTCACCGGCACCTCGATCATGGGGCTGATGATGCTGGGCGCGGCGATGGGCGATTTTATCACGATCAGCGCGACCGGCGACGGCGCCGCGGAGGCGGTAGGCGCGCTCGCCGAGCTGGTGGAAGGCAAGTTCGGGGAGGAGTGATCCGCTTCGGCCGCTTTGCTTGTGGCTAATACCGGCGCAGGCTTGCATCTCTCTTTTACGGCAAGACCCCAGCTTTCGCTGGGGTGACGGATTGGCTAGAGCCCATTGGTGGCCCGCCAGATTACCGCCTTCTCAAATCCCCTGATCAAATACGCGCGCGACCTGCGCGACAAGCGGCACCGTAAGGAAGCGCGGCAGTTCCTGGCCGAAGGCTTGCGCATCCTGACGGAGGCGCGGGACACGGGGCGGCTGCCACGGCTGTTGTTCTTTGCTGCCGCCAGTGCCGGCCACCCGCTTGTCGCCGCGCTGATCGCCGAGGTGGAGGCGGCCGGGTTCGAGGCGATCGAGACGACGCCCGATATCCTCTCCAAGCTGTCGGGCAAGGACAATCCGCAGGCGGTGCTGGGCGTGTTCGACGAGTTCGACCTGGAGCTGGACGAGCTGGACCGGAGCGCGTCGGGCATCTGGCTGGTGGCGGAGCGGCTGCGCGATCCGGGCAATCTCGGCACCATTCTGCGCACCGGCGACGCGGTCGGCGCGGGCGGGTTGATCCTGGTCGGCGAGTGTGTCGACCCCTTCTCGGTCGAGGCGGTGCGGGCCAGCATGGGGGCGCTGTTCACGGTGCCGGTGGTCCGGTGCGAGTGGGCGGCGTTCCTGGCGTGGCTGCGTGACGGGGCGGGCCAGCTGGTGGGGCTGAGCCTCGATACCGAGCATGACTATCGGGCTGCGCGCTATGCCGGGCCAACGTTCCTGCTCACCGGCAACGAAGCGCAGGGAATGCCGGCAGACTATGCGGCTGCGTGCGACCTGCTCGTCAGGATTCCGATGCTGGGCAAGGCCGACAGCCTCAACGCGGCGGTGGCGACGGCGGTGATGGCGTATGAGGTGCTGGCGCAGCAGCAGGGGTGACGGGAAGTTGGGGATGCCGGTCGTGCCCCCCGCTTGGGCGAGTGTTGGTCTCGTCGATGAGAAAGAGCTAACCCTCTGCCCGAAGGCTGGAGAGCCTTTGTTATTCGGCGGCGTCGTCGAATAACGCCAACTTCGTCACGGGCCGCGCGCTTTGTTCGCTGACAGGCGGCGCTTCGATCGCTTTTCCGGCGGTATCGATGTCGAGAGCTTCGAAGCGGCGGGCTTGCGTCAGGACCTGGCTTTCGAGGCTGCCGACGAAGCTGTTGTAGGCGCTCATCGCAGTGTCGAGGTTCTTGCCGAGCTTGGCGACGTGGCCGCCCATCACGGACAGGCGGGCGTAAAGGTCCTTGCCGAGCGTGGCGATCTCGCGGGCCTGCTTGGCGAGTTTCTCCTGCCGCCAGACCGCCGACACGGTGCGCGCGATCGCGATCAGGTTGGTAGGCGTCGCGAGGAGCACCTTCTTTTCGAAGGCAAAGTCCCAGAGGCCGGGTTCGTGCTCCAGCGCGGCGGAGAGGAAATGCTCGCCGGGGACGAACATGACGACGTACTCCGGGGTGTCCTCGAACTGCGCCCAGTAGGCCTTGTTGCCGAGGCCGTTGATGTGGTTGCGCATCGAGAGAGCGTGGGCAGCGAGGCCCAGCCTGCGCTCGGCGTCGTCGATCGCGCCGAATGCGTCCTGATAGGCGTTGAGCGAGACCTTGGCGTCGATGATGAGCGACTTGCCGCCAGGAACGCGGACGATCGCGTCCGGGCGGAGGCGGCCCCCCTCCCCGTCTGTGACGCTGACTTCCATCTGGAAGTCGGTGTGCTCGGCGAGGCCGCACGATTCTAGGACGTTGCGCAATTGCTGCTCGCCCCAGCGGCCGCGCGCCTTGGGGGCGTTGCGCAGCGCGTTGACGAGCTTGGCGGCTTCGGAACGCACCGATTCCTGGCCGACCCGCATGTGCTCGATTTGGCCCTTCAGTTCCCCGAAGGCGTCGCGGCGCTCGGCCTCGATCTTGTGGACACCCTCCTCATAGCGCTGGAGGCGTTCGTTGACGGGCTGGAGCAGCGCCTTGAGGTTCTGGCCGGCGGTTTCCTCCGACTGGCGGAAGCGGTGGTCGGCGCGGTCGAGGAAGGTCTTCTGCGCGTCGGCGAGGAGCTTGTTGGCGACGTCGCCGAATTGCGCGGCCATCACGTCCTTGGCCTCGCGCAGTTCGGCGAGGCGGGTTTCGAATCCATCGGCTTGCGCCTGGAGGGTGGCGAGCTGGGTGTGGGCGGCGTTGCGTTCGGCGTGGACGGCGTCGAGTTCGGTGCGCAGGCGCTCGGCGAGCTGCGATGCGAGGTCATGCTGCGCTCGGACGGCGGCGAGGTCGCGCATCGCCTCGTTGCGCTCGCGCTCGACGGCATCGCGGGCCTGTCGGACGACGTCGTGGTCGGCTGCGCGACTCTTTGCGACCGCGAGTTCGCTCGCCACGCCCGCGTGGCGGCGCGCCGCTACTAGCCAGCCGACCAGCAGTCCCGCGGCAAGCGCCAGCAGCGCGACGATCAGCAGTTCGGCCATGGGGCGGCTCCAAAGGTTACGGCAAAGTTACGCCAACGACGGGCCGCGACGTAGCACGCGCGATGCGGCGGACGTGCGGCGGCCACAGTGGGCGCGTCGGGAACATACGCCGAACGGAGCGTGTAGGACAGAGGGAAAACGGCGGTGCTGCCCCCACCCTGCCGCGGCTTCGCCGCTCTCTCCCGCCCGCAGCGCGAGAGGGAAAGGGTCAGGCGGCCTTGCGGGACTTGTCGAGCTTCTTGAGCAGCATGGAGCGCTTGAGGCGGGAGATGTGGTCGATGAAGAGCACGCCGTTGAGATGGTCGATCTCGTGCTGCATGCACGTGGCGAGCAGACCCGCCATCTCTTCCTCATGGGCATCGCCCGCCTCGTCGAGCCAGCGGACGCGGCACGTGGCCGGGCGCTCGACCTCGGCATATTGCTCGGGGATGGACAGGCAGCCCTCGTTGTAGGTGCTGATCTCGTCGCTGACCGCCAGGATTTCGGGATTGATATAGGCATGGGGCGCCCGGATCGGCTTGCCCTCCTCATCCTCCTGTTCCTGGAGGTCGATCACCAGCACGCGGGCAGCGATGCCGACCTGGATCGCGGCAAGGCCGATGCCCTTAGCGGCGTACATGGTGTCGATCATGTCGGCGACCAGCGCGCGCGTGTCGTCCGTGACAGCCTCGACGGGCGTGGAGACGGCGCGCAGGCGCGCATCGGGAACTTCGACGATGGGGAGAACGGCCATCGCCGTGAGCTAGGAAAGCCGCGCCGGGGCGTCAAGCGAGGCGGCGATTTCAAAGGGTAAGACCGTGCCGGGATTAATTTACGGCAAGGCTGGACCCGAAATAGGGGCATCGGGCGTTTGGGCGGCTCCAGTAAGGAGAGCGTTGAATGAAACGGTATCTGTTCGCCGCGGCTGCGGCATCGGCCCTGGTCGCATCCGGCGCGGTGGCTCAGCAGCATCAGCAAGGCTCGCACAACCCGGCCCTCAAGGATTACCGCCCGCACCAGATCGCGGCCCCCGCCCATGGCGCCAACTCGTTCAGCGAGGATCAGGCACGCGGCCGGTTCGCCAAGGCCGGCTTTTCGCGCATCGGCAAGCTCAACAAGGACAAGAACGGCGTGTGGCGTGGCTTCGCCTATCGCGGCGGGACGCGCGTGAGCGTCGGCCTCGACTACAAGGGCAACATTGTCCGCTGATCCCCCCCGTTCGCGTATAAGGAGTTATCCAATGAGCCAGACCATCACCCGGTTGTTCGACAATTATTCGGACGCCAAGACCGCCCTCGTCGATCTGGAGACGCTGGGCGTGCGCCATGACGACATGAGCATCGTCGCCAGCAACGTCGACGGGGCGCATGGCGAGCATCATCACGACCATGACGGCGTCAACGACCATGGCGACGTGACGCGCGGCACCTCCACCGGCGCCGTGCTCGGCGGTGCGGGCGGACTGCTCGCAGGGCTTGGCCTGCTCGCGATCCCGGGGCTCGGCCCGATCGTGGCAGCGGGCTGGCTCGCGGCGACGGCGGCGGGCGCGGGCATCGGCGCGATCGGCGGCGCGGCCACGGGCAGTATCGTCGGCGCGCTCAAGAACGCCGGCCACAGCGAGGAAGACGCGCACGTCTATTCCGAAGGCGTGCGGCGCGGCGGCACGCTGCTGAGCGCGCGGGTGCCTGACGAGCTGGTCCCGCAGGTCGAGGCGGTGCTCGGCCGCAACAACTCGGTGGATGCCGAGACGCGTGGCCGCGCCTATCGCGAGCAGGGCTGGAGCCGGTTCGACGAGACGGCGCCGGCCTATACCCACGACCAGGTGGTCGCGGAGCGCAGCCGTTACGGCGCCGGGAGCGACATGGTGTCGGGGACGACGCGGAGCTTCTGAGGCTAAGCGGGCGGCCCGCCGAAAGGTGGGCCGCCGCTTTTCATACGGCCTTCAGCGTCACCCGGGACTTGATCCGGGGTGACGCTTTTCGCTCGACCGCGGACGAGCGGGACCCCGGGTCAAGCCCGGGGTGACGAAGGTATGAGGGTCAGCGCAGCTGGCCGTCAGGCCACCGGGCGCCGGGCGCGGAGCGCCTGTGCGAGCGTGCCCTCGTCGAGATAATCGAGCTCGCCGCCGACCGGCAGTCCGTGGGCGAGTTGCGTCACGCGGACGGGAAAGCGCTCGATGCGCTCGGCGACGTAATGGGCGGTAGTCTGCCCTTCCAGCGTCGCGTTCATCGCGAGCACCACTTCGTCGATGCCACCCGCCTCGACGCGCCGCACCAGCCCGTCGATCGCGAGGTCCTCGGGCCGGATACCTTCCAGCGCCGACAGGCGACCGCCGAGAACGTGGAAGCGGCCCGGGAACAGCCGCGAGCGTTCCAGCGCCCAGAGGTCCGCCACCTCTTCCACCACGCATAGCGCGCGCGCGTCGCGGCGCGGGTCGGCGCAGATCGCGCAAGGGTTGGCGGTGTCGACGTTGCCGCAGGTGGCGCAGGTCTCGAGCCGCTCATCCACCGCTTCCAGCGCCTGGCGCAGCGGCCCCAATGCGGCGTCGCGCTTCTTTAGGAGGTGCAGCACTGCCCGCCGCGCCGAGCGCGGGCCGAGGCCGGGCAGGCGGGCGAGCGCCTGCGTCAACGCTTCGATCTCTGGGGAGGCCATCGCTGGAACAGATAGGGGGTTGCATGCGGCTCCGCCAGCGTGGGATGCGCGGCCGCGATGCGGATCGTCTTCATGGGAACGCCGGACTTCGCGGTGCCGGTGCTGGGCGCGCTGGCGGACGCGGGCCATGAGCTGGTGGCGGCCTACACGCAGCCGCCGCGGCCGGGCGGGCGACGCGGGCGCGAGCTGGTGCCCTCCCCTGTTCAGTTGCGGGCGGAGGCGATGGGCGTGCCGGTACGCTCGCCGGTGAGCCTCAAGGGGGCGGAGGAGCAGGCGGCGTTCGCCGACCTCCGCGCGGAGGTGGCGGTGGTCGCCGCCTATGGCCTAATCCTGCCGCGACCGATCCTGGCGGCGCCGGTGCACGGCTGCCTCAACGTCCATGCCTCGTTGCTGCCGCGCTGGCGGGGCGCGGCGCCGATCCAGCGGGCGATCCTGGCGGGCGACGCCGAGACGGGCGTCTGCATCATGCAGATGGAGGCGGGACTCGATACCGGGCCGGTGCTGCTGGAGGGGCGGACGTCCGTGGCCGGCAAGACGGCGGGTGAGCTGACCGAGGAGTTGGCGCAGCTGGGCGCGGCGCTGATGGTGGAGACGCTGGCGGACCTGCCCGCGCGCGTTGCGGTGCCGCAGCCTGCCGAGGGCGTCACCTATGCAGCGAAGATCGACAAGGCGGAGGCGCGGATCGACTGGTCTCAGCCGGCGGAGGAGGTGGAGCGGCAGGTGCGGGCGTTCAATCCGGCGCCGGGAGCCTGGTTCGTGATCGATGGGGAACGAGTAAAAGTGCTGGCAGCGGAGGTTGTCCGCCCTTCCGACGACGATCAAGATCGGTCGCCGCCAGACCACGCGCTTGCGGCACGAGACCCCAGCCTGCGCTGGGGTGACGGGTCGGGGATGGTCCTGGACGAACGGCTTGCCATCGCCTGCGGAGATGGGGCGATCCGGCCCATGCTGGTGCAGCGCGCCGGGCGCGGGGTGACGTCCGCCGACGAGTTGCTGCGCGGGTTTCCCATCGCTGCCGGTACGCAGCTTTGACGCGCTTTGCGCTGACGGTGGAGTTCGATGGCCGGCCATTCATGGGATGGCAGCGGCAAGCGCATGGGCCGAGCGTGCAGGGCGCGCTGGAGGAGGCGGCGTTCGCGGTCACCGGCGAAACGGTGCAGGTCCATGCCGCCGGGCGCACCGACGCAGGCGTGCATGGTCTGGCGATGCGGGCGCATTGCGACGTGGCGAAGGCGTTTGCGCCATTCCGGCTGATGGAGGCGCTCAACGCGCGGCTTCGGCCCAATCCGGTGGCGGTGCTGCGTTGCGAGGCGGTGGCCGACGACTGGCACGCGCGCTTTTCCTGCATCGCTCGGCATTACGAATATCGTATCTGCAATCGCCGCGCGCCGCTGACCTGGGAGGCTGGGCTGGCGTGGCAGGTGCCGCAGGTGCTCGACGCGGGCGCGATGGCGGCGGCGGCGGCGCTGCTCGTCGGGCGCCACGACTTCACCACGTTCCGCTCGGCCCATTGCCAGGCGAACAGCCCGGTGCGGACGCTGGATCGGCTGGAGGTGACGCGTGTCGGCGAGCGGGTGACGGTACGGGCGTCGGCGCGGTCGTTCCTGCACCATCAGGTCCGCTCGATGGTGGGGTGCCTGGCGCTGGTCGGCATGGGGCGCTGGTCGGTGGATGACATGGGGCATGCCCTGGCGGCGCGGGATCGGGCGGCGCTGGGGCTCAATGCGCCGCCGGATGGGTTGTTTTTCGTGAGGGCGGATTATCCCTGACGGGTGAAGGCCGCGGCGAGCTCGACGTGGGTGGACCAGCGGAACTGGCCGACGGGCTGAACCCAGTCGAGCCGCCAGCCGCCATCGACCAGCAGCCGGGCGTCCCGGGCGAAGCTTGCGGGATTGCAGGAGACATAGGCGATGGCGCCCGCGCGGCAGGTGGCGAGCGCGGCGGCCTGGTCGCGGGCGCCGGCGCGCGGGGGATCGATCACGATCGCATCGAAACGGTCGAGCTCGGTGGTGGTGAGTGGGCGGCGATAGAGGTCGCGATGCTCGGCGAAGACGGGCCGCCTTGCGGCGTTGGCGGCGGCCTTGAGTGAGAGGATCGCTTCGCGCGCGCCCTCCGCGGCATAGACCTTGCCGGGGAGCGCCAGCGCGAAGGTGCCGAGGCCGGCGAACAAGTCGGCGGTGGTGCCAGGCGTGCCGACCGCCTCGCGCACCGCTGCGACCAGCGTGGCCTCCCCGTCCGCGGTCGCCTGGAGGAAGCCCCCGGCGGGGAACGGCACGGGCACGCCGCCGAGCGTGATCGTTGCCGCATCGGGCTCCCACCGGGTTTCCGGGCCGAGGCCATCGTCGAAGGCGAGACGCGCGAGGCGGTGACGCTCGGCGAAGGCGGTGATCGCCTCCGCGGCGGGGAGGCCAGACGGGGCGAAGCCGCCGATGAGGAGGTCGACGCCCTGGTCGACGAGCGTCAGCTGGAGGTCCGCGCGGCGCCTGAGGCCTAGGCGCTGAAGGAGGCCGCGCAAGGGCGCAACGAGGTCGAGCAGCGCGGGGTCGAGGATCCAGTTCTCCTGCATGTCGACGATGGCGTGGCTGGATGCCTCGGTGAAGCCGATGGCGACGCGGCCGCCCTTTGCCTCGGCGTGGAGGGTCGCGCGGCGGCGGCTGCGGGGCGGCGACAGGGCCGGCGAGCGGATGGTGGTGGCGAGGCCCTGCGCGTCGAGCGCGGAGGCGATGCGATCGGTGATGAAGCCGGCGTAGCTGGCGTCGTCGAGGTGCTGGAGCTGACAGCCGCCACAGACCGGAAAATGGCGGCACGGCGGCGTCTGGTGATGCGGCCCCGGCGTTACCGTCCCATCCGGCTGGAGCGTGTCGCCCGGAGCGGCAAAGGCCGCGTGGCGGCCGTCTTGCGTCACGCCGTCGCCACGCGCGGCCACACGGATGACGGTGCTCACAGGCCAGCCCGCGCCGGCGTCAGCATCGCGGCGAGATCATCCGCGATGAACGCCGCCCCTGCCCGACGCGCGGCGTCGCGGTGGAGCCAGACGCCGGCGGCAGCGGCGTCGAGCGGGGCGAGGCCGGACGCGAGCATCGCGGAGACCGTGCCGGCGAGGACGTCGCCCGTCCCCGCGGTGGAGAGCCAGTCGTTGGCGTCGCCGGCGACGTGCGCGCGGCCGTCGGGTGCGGCGATCACCGTGTCGGCGCCCTTGAACGCGACCACCGCGCCGGATGCCCCGGCAGCGGCGAGGGTGCGGTCGATCTTGCTGGCTCCGCCCTTGCCGAACAGCGCGTCGAACTCGCCCGCGTGCGGGGTGAGGATCATGGCCCCTCCCCTCGCCTTCAAGCGCTCGGGGGTGACGAGGTGGAGAGCGTCGCCATCGATGACGAGCGGATGGTGTGTCGCGAGCGCCTTTTCGAGGATCGCCTTCGCGTCGTCGCCGCGGCCGAGACCGGGGCCGACGAGCAGGGCGCCGATGCGGGGATCGGCAAGCGCGTGGTCGTCGAGGGGTTTGCGGACCAGCGCGTGCGGCTCGCCCGGTCGGACGGGGCCGAGCAGCGCCACATAGCCGGCCCCCGCCCGCATCGCCGCCTCGCTGGCGAGCAGCGCCGCTCCGGCCATGCCGCCGGATGCGATTGCGACCATGCCGCGGGTGAACTTGTGCGAGTCCGGCCCGGGCGGGCGGAGCTTGGGACGGTCGAGCACCGTCACGTCGCCGGCAGCGGGAACGCCGATGTCGAGCACGCGGACCGTGCCGCAGAAACGCGCGGCCGGCTGGAGCAGGTGCGCAGGCTTGGGGGCGCCGAGCGCGAGGGTGAGGTCGCAGCGCGGCACCTCGCCGAGCGCCTCGCCGGTGTCGGTCGCCACCCCGCTCGGCAGGTCCACGGCGATGGTGAGTTGGGCGTCGCCCGCCAGCCGCAGCAACGCCGACGCGAGGGTTGGATCGAGCGGGCGCGCGAGGCCGGTGCCGAACAGCGCATCGACGACTACCGGCGCGGCAGGCGCGTCGGCGAGCGGCTCGACCGGGCCGTGCCATCGCGCGCGGGCGCGCTGCGCGGCGTCGCTGCGCGGCTCGCCGGTGGCGGCGACGCGGACAAAGACGGCGGCTCGGGCGAGCGCGGCTGCGGCGACATAACCGTCGCCGCCGTTGTTGCCGGGGCCGCAGAGGATCAACACCTCGCGGCCGGCGGCGAGGCGGCGGACCGCTTCGGCCACGGCTTCGCCGGCACGGGCCATCAGCGTGTCGACGGTGACGCCGCCGGTCATCGCGGCCGCTTCGGCATCGCGCATCGCACTTGCGGTGAGGATCGGGCTGCCGGCGATCGGGGTCATCGCTTTACCGTCGCGGGCAAGCGGTAGCGGCTCCCGCCGAGCGCGACGTCGATGCCGTCGCTGCCGTGGACGCTGACCTGCGCCTGCTCGGCGCCATCCGCCGCGACGACGCCGCGGCCGTCACGCGTGGCGAGCAGGCGGTGGAAGCTGCCGTCCGGATGGCGGACGGTGAGGACCAGGCCGCCCGGCCCCTGGGACTGCTCGACGGTGCAGGCGCGGGTAAGCGGCCCGTCGCCCTGGGCGCAGAGGATCATGCCGTCGTCCTCCGCCTGATGGCGTTGCTGGGCCTCGACCTTGGCCAGGACCTGGGTGTTGGTGGGCTGGGTCTCCGGATGGCAGGCCGTCAGGCTGACGAGGAGAACGCCGAACGCAGCGACCCTCCGCGTCGGGAAAGAACAGGGCTTCGACAAGCTCAACCCGAACGGGGAAAGACGGCGCCGTCCCGAAACATCAGATATCCGCATAGACGTGGCGCTCGGCCTTGGCGCCGGGGTGAGTGACTGCCCCCTCCGAGGCCGGGCCGACATTGCGTGCATAGCGCCACAACGCGCCGGCGCCATAATCGTTGACGCGCGGCTGCCAATGGGCGCGGCGGTCGGCAAGGCGGTTGGGGTCCACGAGGAGGTCGATGGTGCCCGCTTCCGCGTCGATGCGGATGATGTCGCCGTCCTCGATCAGCGCGATCGGGCCGCCTTCGGCCGCTTCCGGACCGACATGGCCGATGCAGAAGCCGCGCGTTGCCCCGGAGAATCGGCCATCGGTGATGAGCGCCACTTTCTCGCCCATGCCGAGGCCGTAGAGCGCGGCGGTGGTGGAGAGCATCTCGCGCATGCCGGGGCCGCCCTTCGGGCCCTCGTAGCGGATGACCAGCACTTCGCCTTCGTTGATCCGGCGGGCCTCCACCGCGGCGAAGCAATCCTCCTCACAGTCGAAGACGCGCGCGGGGCCTTCGAACTGGAGGCGGTGCATGCCGGCGACCTTCACGATCGCGCCGTCGGGGGCGAGGCTGCCCTTCAGGCCGACGACGCCGCCGGTGGGGCTGAGCGGCGTCCTGATGTCGTGGATCACCTTCTGGTTCGGGTTCCACGTCACCTGGTCGATGTTTTCGCCGAGTGTCTTGCCGGTGACGGTGAGGCAGTTGCCGTCGAGGAAGCCGCCCGCGAGCATCGTCTTCATCAGCATGTAGACGCCGCCCGCCTCGTACATGTCCTTGGCGACGTAATTCCCGCCGGGCTTGAGGTCGGCGATGTAGGGGGTGGTCTTGAACGCCTCGGCGACGTCGAACAGGTCGAAGTCGATGCCCGCTTCGTTGGCCATCGCCGGCAAGTGGAGCGCCGCGTTGGTCGAGCCGCCGGTGGCGGCGACGACGCGGGCGGCGTTGATGAACGCCTCGCGGGTGCAGATGTCGCGCGGGCGCAGCTGGCTGGCGACGAGTTCCATGACCTGAGCGCCGGCGGCGACGGCGATCTGCTCGCGGCTGGAATAAGGCGCGGGCGTCATGTTGCTGTTGGGCAGGCTGAGCCCGATCGCCTCGCCGACGCAGGCCATGGTGTTGGCGGTGAACTGGCCGCCGCAGGCGCCGTGGCCGGGGCATGCGACCTTTTCGAGGGCGTGGACCTCACTAAGCGGACAGGCGCCCGCGGCGTATTTGCCGACCACCTCGAAGACATCGACGACGGTGACGTCCTTGTCGTGGAAACGGCCGGGAAGGATCGAGCCGCCGTAGACGAATATCGACGGCACGTTGAGGCGGAGCATCGCCATCATCATGCCGGGAAGCGACTTGTCGCAGCCGGCGAAGCCGACCAGCGCGTCGTAGCAATGGCCGCGCACCGACAGCTCCACCGAATCGGCGATCACCTCGCGGCTGACGAGGCTCGACTTCATCCCCTGGTGGCCCATGGCGATGCCGTCGGTGACCGTGATGGTGTTGAACCGGCGAGGCATGCCGCCGCCCTGGATGACGCCCCCCTGCGCGGCGTCGGCCTGCGCGTCGAGCGTGGTGTTGCAGGGGGCGGAGTTGTTGCCTGCGCTGGCGAGCGCCACGAAGGGCTTGGCGATATCCTCCTCAGCGATGCCCATCGCATAGTAATATGAACGATGCGGGGCACGCTCGGGGCCGACGGACACGTGGCGGCTCGGCAGGCGCGATTTGTCGAATTGGTGGGTCATGGCGGGCCTATGCGCAGAAGAGGCTGGCGACGCAAGTTTGTGTCGCGTACAGCAGCT
>Ga0210040_10003825_pt1 | contig 20088 bp, 17 predicted proteins | sample CryGeyCG12114_NA_FD_185462 | JGI IMG/M metagenome (GOLD analysis project Ga0210040, IMG submission 185462) | Groundwater microbial communities from aquifer - Crystal Geyser CG19_WC_8/21/14_NA (SPAdes) (version 2) | ecosystem: Environmental > Aquatic > Deep subsurface > Groundwater | place: USA... | reverse complement strand
TTGGAAGGCTTCGCGCGCACCGCGCCTCTGCTCGCCGCCTGGATTTACGGGGGGCGCGGCACCGTGCTGCCTGACCCCGGCGGGGGATCCATGGATCTGGTCGCCATGCTGCGCCAGGGCCTGCTGACTGGGACCAACCGTGGCAGTCCGGCCTATTGGGGCGACATCAACGACTACGATCAGCGCATTGTCGAGGCAGCCGACATCGCGCGCACGGTCTGGCTCACCCGCCGTGAGATCTGGGATCAGCTTCCGCCGGCCGCGCAGCGGCAGATCGGGGACTGGCTGGCGCGCGCAGTCCCAGCCACTGTGTGGGACAACAACTGGCATCTTTTCCCCGTGGTGGTTGGCTTGGTCCTGCAGAACCTCGGCTATCCAGGGGTGGTGGTGCCGGAGGCACATTACGCTGCCTTCCGACCATATCACCGCGGCTACGGCTGGTTCTTCGATATGCCTAAGGGCATCGACTACTACAATGCCTGGGGGATCAGCTATGACCTGTTCTGGATTGCACACTTGGCGCCAGAGTTCGATGCTGGCTTCCCCGGCCGGGCGGTAGCGTCCTCGGCCAGCCTCGTCCTGCATCTGCTCTCACCGGGGGGGCTGCCCATCATGGGGCGAAGCATCTGCTACCGCACAGCCGTACCGGCTCCCGTCATGGCACAGTCTCTGCTGGACCCGGCTCCCCTTTCCCCAGGTCTCGCGCGCCGGGCGCTGGACGTGGTGTGGCGGCATTTTGTGGAGCATGGCGCCCTGCGCGACGGCCAGCTCACCCAGGGCTATCACGCATCCGACCCGCGCTTTGTCGAGCGCTACACTGGCGCTGGAAGCTGCCATTGGGGGCTGCGGTCGCTGGTTCTGGCCTTTCTTCATCCGCCGGAAGCCTCCTTCTGGACTGCGCCCGCGGCGTCGCTGCCAGTGGAGTTGGCGGACTATGACCTCGATCTCCCGGAACTCGGCTGGCGGGTGTCAGGCCGGGCGGCGACTGGCGAAGTCGCCATCGAGATCCCCGCCAACCCGTCGGCCGAACAGCCGATTGCCGGCTACTCCTGGTTGCGCCGCGCCGTCGAGCAGGTGCTGCTACGGCCGCTACGGCCCTTCAACAATCGCGTTCAGTATGAGCAGCGACGTTATTCCACCACCACGCCCTTCCCTTTGCGGCCGAGGTAGACGGTGTTCCACAGCGCGATGGCCGCTGTGACCAGGGCGAGGCCGCGATGCCTAGTCCGTCCTCTTCGGCCGATCGTTCCCGCATCACCAAGCCCACCAGTATGGCGGGCGGCCCCGTCTATGGGTATCGGGGCGCCGTCATCAGTTCGAATGACAGGGGCACCGTCTTCTCGTTTAAACTGGAGGGCTTCCCCACGGCCATCAGGGCTACTGGGGCGGGCTTGGGCATATCGACGTGGTGGTGGGGCATTGGCAGGTTGATGGACTGTGGTCGGAATGACGGAGCAGGGGCAGTCTGACGGGATGACGTCAGACCCCGCAACCTACCCTGGATACCGCTTCCCGGCGGAGATCATCAGCCACGCGGTCTGGCTCTACCACGTGTTCAGCTGCTGCAGCCACTGAGCAGGCGCAGGAGGTGCGGGCTCCGCTCGGATGAGGTCGCGATGACCAGTCCGTCCACGCGGCGCTGCGCAAAGTTGCGCAGCAGGTCCCGTTCCCGGGCAAAAGTGTGGCATGAGGACGCAATGAAGAGGCCGAAGCCCTTCGCGTCCAATTCGCACTGCATCACTTCCGCAAAGCGCGCGAGCACGGGCACGGTACGGCCGGAGTATTTCCGCATCATGTGAATGCAGACCAGCCCGGGGCCTACTGCGCCTGCAAGGTGGTTCATGCAACGCAGTCGCTCCGTGCACTAACGCTGACCACATGCATAATCCTGGTTGCAAGACAGCTCGCTCAGGAGTTTTGAAAACCATCCCGCATGACAGCTGGCATGAGATGGGCCGAAGCCGGGTTCCAGGACAGCACAATCTCCATGTTGCTAGTGATACCTTGTGCCACTAGCCCGGGCAGCCGGGCGCGCAACGCGGTTTGCCCGGCGTGACCGACCAATAGAGCACTATCCCCGTAATGCACCACCGTTTCGACCTGCATGCGGCAGGTGTTGATGGCGCCCTCACCCGCCAAGCCAAGCCCCTCTGGGCGCAGGAGCAGCGTTGCGGCCTCTCCAGCCTTTCGGCCAGGCTGTGCAGGGACGCGGACAGGTCCGATGCCCGCGATCTCGCCGATGCCAGCAGTGGGATCGGTGAGGAGAAGCGGCAGAAGATTGCTATCTCCAACGAAGCGCGCAACGAAATCGTTTACCGGCCGGTTGTAGATCTCGAGGGGCGTCCCGGCCTGCTGGATACGACCGCCCTTGAACACCACAATGCGGTCCGACATCGCCATGGCCTCGGACTGGTCATGGGTCACAAAGATTGTGGTGACGCCAAGGCTGCGCTGTATTCGCTTGATCTCGATCTGCAGCTGCTCGCGCAAGTTCTTGTCAAGCGCGCCGAGCGGCTCGTCGAGCAGCAGCAGTGCAGGATCGAAGACCAGCGCGCGAGCCAAGGCGACGCGCTGCTGCTGGCCACCGGACATCTCGCGGGGATGGCGCTCTGCCAAGCGTTCCAGCCCCACCAGAGCCAGCATCGCACGTGCCTTTTCCACCGCCTGGGTCTTAGGCACCTTCCGCATTTCGAGCGGAAACATAACATTGCCCAAAGCAGTGCGGTGGGGAAACAGCGCGTAGTTCTGGAAAACGATGCCGATGCCACGCTTGTGGGGCGGCACATGAGTGATGGGGGCGCCGTCCACCAGGATCTCGCCCGCGCTCGCCGCCTCGAACCCGGCGATGAGCATCAGCGTGGTGGTCTTGCCCGAGCCGCTCGGGCCGAGGAAGGTGATGAACTCGCCTTTAGCCGCGGTCAGGTCCACACCATCCAAGGCCCGCGTGCGGCCGTCATAGCTCTTCGAAAGGCCTTGCAGCTCCAGGTACGGCTTGGTCACGGGCGAGGTTCCAATCGGCGGCGCGACGCGGCGCGCCAGAGGACGGGTACGATCACCAGCACGGCAACCGCAAAGAAGAGCAGCGTAGAAACAACGGCGATAACCGGGTCTGCCGTGGTCCGGATACTGTCGAACATCTTGCGCGGCAGGGTCTCGGTGTCGCGGCCCGAGATAAACAGCGCCACCACCGTCTCGTCGAAGCTCTGCACGAAGGCAAAGAGCGCGGCGGCGGCGAAGCCGGGCCACAGCACCGGCAGCGTGACGTGCAGGAAGGTCCGCGCCGGGCTGGCGCCAAGCGAGAGCGCGGCGCGCTCCAGTCCGCGGTCGAAGCCCTTCAGGTTGGCCGAGAGGACCAGGAAGGCCATCGGCACCGAAAGGGCGGTATGCGCGAGGATGATGCCAGGGAATGTTTGCAACAGCTGGATATCGGCAAGGAAGGCATAGTAGCCGATGGCCATGACGATGTGCGGCACGGCCAGCGGCAGCATCAGCGCCAGGTTCACCAGCCCCTTGCCGACGAAACGGTGGCGAACGACCGCGAAGGTGGCGGGCGTCACGAGCGCCACCGTCAGCACCGCGACGGCCGCGGCGATTCCCAGGCTGTTCAGGGTCGGCTTCGTCCAACGGGCATCTCCGAAGTAGGCGGCGTAATAGCCCGTCCACCATCCCGGCGGCGGGAACTCGAGCGAGACTGCGGTGCTGAAGGACATCGGCACGACGATGAGCAGCGGCGTGGCGACGAAGGCGAGCACCACCGCGCCGAGAAGGATCAGGGCCAGGCGCATCGCGTCAGCCCCAGAGCCGATCGAGGCCGAAGCGGCGGTGATAGAGCCCGAGTACCACCAGCGTGCTGGCCAGCAGCACCACCGCCATGGCGGAAGCCTCACCGAAGGCCAGGAACTCCTCAACCTGCTGCCCGATCACGCCGGCCACCATCTGCTCCCGCGGCGAGCCGAGCAGGATCGGGGTGACGTAGAAGCCGAGGCAGAGGACGAAGACCAGGGTAAGCCCATTGACGATGCCGGGCGCCGCCAGCGGCAGCACGACATGGCGGATGACGGAAGAGGGCGTGGCGCCTAGGCTGGCGGCAGAGCGCGGGAGCGACGGCTCGATCCGCTTCAGCACGCCGTAGAGGCTCAGGACCATGTAGGGCAGCAGGATATGCGTCATCGCGACCGTGGAGCTGAAACGGGTGAACAGCAGTTCCGGCGTCGCGAAGCCGAGCCATTCCACCACCCGCGCGATGGGGCCGCGGGTGCCGAGCAGCACCATCCAGGCATAGGTGCGGACAAGGAAGCTCGTCCAGAAGCTCATCGTCACGACCACCATCATCACGGCGGCCCAGCCCGGCGACGCCGCAGCCATGGCATAGGCCAGCGGAAAGCCGAGAAGGAGGCAGCAGAACGAGACGACGAGGGCGGTGAAGAAGGTATCGGCCAGCACGCGCAGGTGAAAGCCGTCCGTCGCGATCTCTGCGTAGTGGCCGAGGCCCCACTCGGGGTCGCTGACGCTCATCACCGCCACCTGGGCGAGCGGCACGACGAAGAACACCGCCAGGAACACCATCAGCGGTGCGAGAAGAAGCCAGGGTCCGAGGCTTCCCCGCGCCGGTGCGGGAACTGCGCTCACGTCCCGATCCAGCGCTCGAAGCGTTGGGTCGCCGCGTTCACGTCGCCGCCGAAGTTGAGGATGTCCTGCTCGAACACCTTGCCGCGGTAGGCGGGGGCGGTCGGCATGCGCGCCGCTTCCGCTTCGCTGAGGAAGTTGAAGGCGGCCGGATTCAGCGGTCCGTTCATCGAATCCCGGCAGAAGCCAGCCACCCGGTCCGGCCTGACCGAGGCCTCGAGGTAGCGGAGCGCGTTGTCGCGGTTTGGCGTGCCGCGCGCGACCACCCAGTAGGCCCGCTCGATCTCCGCCTCGTTCCACACGATCTCGACGGGCTGGTTCTGGTCGATCAGCTCGAGCGTGCGGGCGTGCCAGAGCGCGATGCAGTCGATCTCGCCGTCGCGGAGGAGCTGCTGCGATTGCTGGCCCTGCGTCCACCAGGTGCGGACGGCGGGCTTGATCCTGTCCAGGCTGGTGAAGGCGCGGCTGATATTCAGCGGGTAGAGCTTGTCCATCGGCACGCCGTCCGCGACGAGCGCGATCGGCAGGACACGAGAGGCGTAGCGCTGCATGCAGCGGCTGCCCGGGAACTTCTGCAGGTTCCAGAAATCCGCCCAGCTCTGCGGCCCGCCATTCGGGTACTTCGCCTTCTGATAGGCGATCACCGTCGCGAAGGCATGGCTGCTGGCGCCGTTCTGGAAAGCGGCGCCGGCAAAGGGCGGGCTCTTCACCAAGTCGGTATTGTCAAGCTTTTCCAATAGGTTCGCCTGGTTGGCCCGGATGATCTCCCCGGCCCCGAGCGTCGTCACGTCGAACTCATAGGCGCCGCTGCGCACCTGCTGCGCCAGCTTCGCGAAGGAAACCGGCGAAACCGGGCGGATCTCAATGCCCGTGTCACGCGTGAAGGGCTCGAACAGGTTCTTGATCGCGGCGCGTTCCCAGATGCCGCCCCAGGTATTGACGTGCAGCACCTCGGCCGCGCGCAGGCGCTTGAAAGAGGGCGTGGCGAGACCCGCCACGGCGCCGCCGCCCAGGGTCAGGGCCGCGCGGCGGGAAAACCCGGTCCTTGCCATTCTGGCCTCCTCAGTTTGGGCGGAAGGTCGCGGCATAGAGCCGCAGCCAGTTGCCGTGGGTGATCTTCTCGATTTCGAGCGGCTGGAAGCCGACCTGGCGCAGCCCCTCGGGAATCTGGCCAAGGCCGGAGACGCCCTCCGCCAGCCATTCGGCCTTGGGGGTCCGGATCGGCTTGCCGGCGGCCGAGGCACCGTGGTCGAGGCCGCGCGTCCAACGCCCCATCCGCATCCAGGCATAATCCGCCGGGGTGTTGTCATGGCCGTAGTCGGTGCCGATGGCGACCGTGTCGATCCCCGCGATCTCCACAGTCCGCGCCACCATCTCGCACCAGTTGCGGACCGAGGCGCAGTAATAGTCGCCGGTGATGTTGCGATAGACCGCGCAGCCCATCACGCCGCCGGTGTCGCGTAGGGCGTGCAGAATCGCGTCCCCCTTGTTGCGGCTGTGGGGAACGAGGCTGGTGGCGTTGGCATGGGTCACGGCGATCGGCCGCTCGGAATGCGCGATGGCCTCCAGCGTCGTCCGCTCGCCCACATGCGAGCAGTCGATCAGCATCCCCGCGCGGTTCATCTCGCGCACCACCTCGCGCCCATAGCGGGCGAGGCCGCTGTCATTGGGCTCGTAGCAGCTGCCACCGACGGCATTCTGGTTGTTGTAGGTCAGCTGCACGACCCGCACGCCCAGCTCGGCGAACATCTCCACCAGCCGGATGCGGCCGCCGAACAGGTCGGTGTTCTGGTAGCCGAGGATGATGGCGGTGCGGCCGGAGGCGGCCACCGCCTCGATCTCCGCGGGGGTGCGGGCGACGGCGCAGGTCGCCGCATTTTCCGCGATCAGGTCGCGCCAGCGGCCCAGGGCATCGAAGGACTCCATCGGGTCCTCCCAGAAGCCGCAGGTGACCGTCACGGCCCCGATGTCGCCGCGGCGCAGGGCGGCAAAGACCTCCGGCGTGAAGTGGCCGCATTGCAGACCGTCAATGAGCATTGTGGGCATCCGGCTTTGCGGCGGTGAGGAGCGAGATGTCGGTGTCGTCGTCATGGTCGCTGCGGCCGGTGATGCGGCCATCGGCCTCCACGATCACCGGGCCGGCGTGGCGGCGCGACTCCGGTGTGTCGGCGGCCAGGGCGGTGTTGGAAAGGTGGTGCAGCGCCCACCACAGCTCCGGTTCCACCACCGTGCCCCGGCGCAGCGCGTGCTCCAGCACGGCGTCCCGCCCACTCGCACCCGGTGCGGCGATCAGTGTCGGGCCGCCCGCCGCGCGCAGCAGCGCGGCATTCGCGCGAGTGGCAGGCCCCGTGCAGCCTCCTTCGGTGAAGAAGACCGTCAGACCGCTGCGCGGACCGAGCGCGCAGGCCGCGCGCAGCTCCTCCGGGTCGCCCACCCCCGTCACCGTGGCAACGGCAACCCCCTCGCGCCCGGCGGCCTCGGCCAATGCGTCGAGGGTGGCCGGCAAGGCCACCCAGCTGTGCTGGCCACCCGCGTCGATGCAAAGGCCGCCCGGCCGGGCCTCGGTGATCCGCAGCGCCACGGGCTCCGCATCGCGCAGGCTCTCGAAGCGCCGGCGCAGCAGCGACAGCCCGCCGAGCCCGGCGGCGGCGGAGTAGAGCACCACGTCCCGCACGGCCGGGATGGCACCGGGCGGCAGGCGGGTGAGGAGAAGGATACGCTCCACGACCAGCCGCACCTCGCGCGGCAGCAGCGTGACGGCGTCCTCGCCGCAGGCGGCGCTCATGCCCACGGCTCCGGCGGATAGAACCAATCGGGATCGGCGCCGCCGGCAAGCTCCGCCGCCACCGGGGCGCCATGGAACAGCACCCCGCGCAGGTTGCGAGCGAGATAGTCGCGCGTCTTGTCCACGCCATGCAGCGCGACGTTCATCAAGCGAACCATGTGCGCGGGGACGAAGTCGTCGGCCATGATGTTCACGCGCGGTTGGTGGTAGCGCAGGCCCGCTAGGCTCTGCACGCGGACGGTGATCTGGCGGAGGTCGGGGCGCGCTAGCAATAGCCGCGCCACGGGCTCGGCAGGGTCGCGCCCTGCAAGCGCCGCGTCCAGTGCCTGCACCAGGCCCGGTACGTCGAGGCCGAGATTGAAGGTGCCGGGCGGCGCCTCCGCCCTTGGCCCACGGCGCGGTTCCTCCGCCGTCGCGGACTTGTACCAGACCTGCGCATAGGCGCCCGGCGCGCCCATGTCCCAGGCCAGGGCCCAGGCATACTCGCGCTGCAGGATCGCGCGCAGCGCCCCCGCGCTCATGGCCGGGCGGACCTCCATCTCCTCGCTGACGATCATGTCGCGGGCCAGGCGGTCGGCCTCCTCCGGCACCAGCTCGATCATGAGGGAGAGAAGGGTTTCCTCGGTCTCCGGGTGGAAGCGCGCGCCAACCTCCTGCGCCAGCACATCCAGCGGATAGGCGGCATCGCTCCCCCCCGCGCGCAGCGCCGCGACCAGGGCGGCGGTCGCCTCCAGCTCCTCGGCGATCAGGGCGCTGGGCGCGAAGGCGTCATAGACCATCCGGTCCTCGCGCCGGAACACGGCAGCCCGGCGGATCAGCCTCTCCAGGTGATCCAGCCGCGCATCGCCCGCCTCCACTCGCAGGGCGCGCGCGGCGGCGATCGCCGCCTCCCGCGCGCCGATCCAGGCATCAATCAGGCGGGGATGGTTGTTGATGAAAAGAATGAGGCCGAGGGCGGAGCCGTTGCCGATACCCAGGAAGCGCCGCACCTCCGGCGAGAGCGCCACGGCCGCCGGCGACTGCAACGCGGCCAGGTGGTTCGCCAGGTCCGCCGCGAACTCCCGCATCATGTAGGCCGCGAGCATCTGCGCGGCGAGTGGATGCCGCAGCGCGTGGCCCTCCTCGAGCGCGAGGAAGGATCGCGTGCCGAAGGTGCCGTTGCCGTCCAGGCCCGTGTTGCGCATGAGGTAGCAGGATTGCGCGATGAGCGCCGCCTCCGGCTGCCGCCCTGCCGCCAACGCCTCCACCGTCGCGTCGAACACGCGCATGCTGCGGTTGGAACGGCACCAGATGAGCGTGCCGGGCGTGGCGCGGCCGGCATAGAGCTTCGGCAGCTCCTGGCGCGTCGTCTCGATCACCCGCTCATCCGCCACGCCCTCCACCAGCGCGCCGGTCATGTCCCAGGTGCGGCCGATGATCCGCCCGGTGCGGCCGGCGCGCTGCGGTGTATTCGAGAAAGCGATGAAGCTGAAGGTGCCGCCGGGGGTGGCGATCTTGTAGACCGCGGTGCCGGCGGAGTCGGCACCGATGTCGAAGCGGCGCGTGGCGATCCGCCACCGCTCCGTAATCGCCTGCGCCATCAGGGCGCGGGAACAGCTGACCCGGCTTGGCTGGAACGCCGCGAGGCGCTCCGGCTGCATGAGGAAGTCGGGATCGCGCGGGGCGGGCGGTGCCGCGGCGATGGGAAGCGCGGCGCTCACGCGGTGCGACCCTCCATGATGGCGCGCAGCCGCTCGGCAGCGGCGCGAAGGGGTTGGATCCAGCCATCGGCCGCGAAACGGTGCACCGGGGCGACGAGGGAGAGGGCCGCCACGCAGCCGCCGTCATGCCCAAACACCGGCACGGCGGCGGCGCGGATGCCTTCCATTGTCTGGCCAGAGGAGATGGAGTGGCCGGTCTCGCGCACGGCATCCAGGATCGCTGGGTCCACGCCCGGAGCCAAGCATTGCGCGCGCGTGGGGTCGAGATAGGCAAGCAGCACCCGGCCCGAGGCGCTTCCCTCCAGCGACATGGTGGCCCCGACGCGCATCTCCACGCGCAGCACACCCCGAGGCTCCACCCGCTGCACGATGCAGGGCAGGTCGCCCTCCAGTGCGGCCAGGGATGCGGCCTCCCCGGTTTCCGCCGAGAGGGCCTCCAGGATCGGGAGGGTGCGGGTGCCGAGCCCTGCCTGCTCTGTCGCCGCCTGCGCCATGCGTGCGGCGCGCAGCGTTAGTCGGAACTCGCCTAACGCGTTCTGCTCCACCCAGCCGGCAGCCATGAGGGTAACAAGCCGCTGGTAGATCGTCGCTCGCCCGACGCCGAGGTCCCTCGACAGGTTGGAGAGACGAACCGCTCGCTTGGTCGTGCCCAGATGATCGAGCAAGGCGAAGGTCTTGAGCGCAGACGCAAGCGGACGGACACCAGAAACTGGAGCCTCTTCATTCTCACCAACGACACCATCCAGCATTATGTATTCTACCCGGATACACTGTCTTTGCCTCGAAGAAGTCTCCATCGTGCGGTTGACTTGTGTCAAACTTTCTCTGTCGACCAATCCATTTTTCCCAGACCCTGCTCTCAGGTGTTGTGGGACCTTGTTGCATCGATCGGAGGGTTGGACGCATCTCTCCCAAGAGTCCTGACGATCAGGCGATGTGGACATATTCTGGGCGACCCAGGTCCAAAATGCGGTTCAGCACCTCGGCGGCGATGGCCACCTCGGTTGCATGGCGTCCGTCCGTTTGCGAACGCAGACCATCACCGTCGCCATAGCCTGCACGACGACGTCTCCGGGGGCGGCCTACCCACCGCAGAGGCCATTCGGCGCATACGGGCGGCCACCGGGACCACCCGGGCCGCCTTCGCCAGGACCTTCAAGCTAACGCCGCGGCAGGTGGCTAACCTGGAGGCCGGCCGGGCCGACCCCACCTTGGCGACGCTTGCACGCCTCGGCCTGCCGTTCGGCTTCCAGGTGAGGTTCATCAACCCGCCGGCCACCGACCGCTCTGACCTGCCCCCGCGGGCAACGCATCCGCTTGGCTACGACACCACGGACCTCCTGGCCTGCGCCCAGCAGATGGCACTGGACGCGCTGGCTGGACGCGACACGGACGCAGTTCAGGCCGAGATGTCAGCAGCCCAGTGCATCTGCCCGGCCTCCAAGCCCTGGGGGTCAGCCGCTGGGAACCGACTGCGTTCCAGCATCATCATTGTGGACAACGCGCTCCTCTCACTCCTTTCCATGACCGGCGAGGAGATCGCTCCCGAATGGCTGTTCGTGCCAGGCGCCGAGGTCTGGATCACCGACATCACAACCGCCAGCGTTGCGGCAGGAGCCCACATTGCTGCCAGTCGTTCACGTCAAAGCCCAACCGGGTGGTGGGTAGCGGCAGCTTTGCTGCGAAAGCTGACCGATCCGACGATCGCGGGCAAAGGATGGACAGCGGCGGGCATTTGCCCGCCGCTGTTCTCCTCAACCGGTCATTCAGCCTTGATATTCGCGCGGCGGGCCACCTCACCCCAGCGCTTTGTCTCAGCTTCCACGAAGGCGTGGAACTCCTCGGGCGTGTTACCGGCGGGCTGGAGGCCGAGCCCACGGAAGCGGGCCAGCACCTCAGGATCTTGCAGAGCCGCGCGAGCCTCACGGTTCAACCGGTCAATGATCGGCCGCGGCACGGCGGCTGGCGCAAACAGGCCGCTCCAAGAAACGGACTCAAAGCCCGGCAGCACCTCGGCAATGGCGGGAACATCAGGAGCCGCCGGGTTGCGACCCTGCGACGCGACGCCCAGCGCCCGAAGCTGTCCACTCTGAACCAGCGGCCACGCGGAGGAGAAGTTGTCCATAACCATCATCAGCTGCCCGGAGATCAGGTCGCTCAAGCTTTGAGAGCTGCCACGATAGGGCACGTGCACGCCGCTGCTGCCAATCATTTGCATGAACAGCTCGGTACCGAGATGCTGCGAGGTGCCTATTCCGGAAGAACCATAGGTGTACTCCCCCGGCTTAGCCTTAAGCATCGCAATCAGTTCGTTGAGACTGCGGGCCGGCACCTGGTTATTCACGACCAGCAGATTGGGCTGAGTGGCAAGCAGAGTGATGTCCCGGAAGTCCCTGAGATTGTCATAGGGCATGTGCGGGTAGACGCTGGCGTTGATGGCGTGCGCGCTGATTGTGCTAATGCAAACCGTGTAGCCGTCCGCTGGCGCCTTCGCGCAGAAGTCACTGCCGATGTTGCCGCCAGCGCCGGCACGGTTTTCGACCACAAGAGGTTGGCCAAGGCGCTTGCTCATGCTCTGTGTGACTACCCGGGCAAGGATATCGGTCGAGCCACCCGCTGCAAAAGGAACAACAACGCGAATTGGGCGGTCCGGATAAGCCTGCGCCCAGGCCGGCGCGGCTGCGAACACCAAACTGAAGCAGACTAACAATGCTCGCAGGAACATGTTTTTTTCCTCCTTGTCATGACCAAAATTGCGCCGCTGTTGCCTGCAGCGCATTAGCAAAAGGCTACTACTCTTTCGCCGGTCGCTGAACCCGAAGTGCCGGAGTGAATTGCCGCCACATTGAGCGGCTGGAGCACGTCGGGGTCAGCGACACGCCGAGCATTAGTGCACGCGGATCACAGCGGCTGTCCCTCGGGCATGTCACGGCCGGCGGAGCGGGCGCGGGGGTCGAGAAAGCAGTGCAGGATCGCAGGCTTGCCGGAGGCCAGGGCACGCTCAAAGGCAGGGGCGAACTCCTCAGTTCGACGGACCGTCTCGCCATGTCCGCCGAAGGCTGTGGCATAAGCTGCGAAGTCTGGGTTCACCAGCCGCGTTGCGGAGATGCGGCCGGGGTAGTCGCGCTCCTGATGCATGCGGATCGTACCGTACATTCCATTGTCGATCACGATTATGATCGCGGGAATGTTGTACTGCACAGCCGTTGCGAATTCCTGCCCGGTCATGAGGAAGTCGCCATCTCCGGCGATGACGATGGCCGGGCTGTCCGGCTTCTGGCGCTTGGCCATGATCGCCGCTGGAACACCATAGCCCATGGATCCAGAGGTCGGCGCCAGCTGCGTGCCCAGCTTGGAGAAGCGCCAGTGGCGGTGCATCCACCCCGCGAAGTTACCGGCGCCGTTGCACAGCACGGTCCCGGGAGGCAGTCGCTCGTTCAGCCACCGCACCACCTCACCATACTGGAAGTCACCCGGCAGGGTGCGCGCGCTTGCGGAGAGTTCGAGATAGGCGCGATGGGCCGTCTCGGTGGAGGCCGCCCAACCTGGTGTAGCACTGGGGGACAGCCCTGCCAGAGCGGGCGCAAAAGCCCGTGGGGCCGCCTGGATAGCGAGAATGGGTGCATAGACACGGCCCAACTCCTCGGCACCGGGATGCACATGCACCAGCTTCTGCTTTGGCAAGGGGATGTCGAGCAGTTCGTATGAGCCAGACGGAATTTCCGACATGCGCCCGCCGACCAGCAAGAGCAGGTCCGCTTCCTTCGCCATTCGGCCGAGCACCGGTCCAGGCCCAATACCGAGGTCGCCGACATAACATGGGTGATCCCAACGGAACCGGTCGGCGCGCCGGAAGGAGGTGCAGACGGGGAGTGACCAACGCCCGGCAAAGTCAGCCAATGCGGCCACCGCCGCCTCATCCCAACCCGAGCCGCCGAGGATGACGAGCGGTTGCTCGGCATTCTGTAGCAGACTCGTCAGGACCTGCATGTCGACCGCGGACGGAACGGGAAGAGCGGGCTCGACGCGGGGCACGTCTACCACCGTCGCCATCTCCGTCAGCATGTCCTCAGGAAGCGCGATCACGACCGGACCTGGCCGCCCCTGCATAGCGATGCGGAAGGCGCGGGTCACCATCTCCGGAATGCGATCCGCTGTGTCGATCTCCGTAGCCCACTTGGTCATGGTGCCGAAGACGGCGCGGTAGTCGAGTTCCTGGAAGGCCTCGCGCTCGCGCATCTCTCTCGCCACCTGACCGACAAAGAGGATCATCGGCGTGGAGTCCTGCATTGCGATATGGACGCCACAGGAGGCATTGGTCGCACCAGGGCCACGCGTGACGAAGCACACGCCCGGACGGCCGGTCAGCTTGCCATAGGCTTCGGCCATGATGGCCGCCCCGCCTTCCTGGCGACAGGTCAGCACGTCAATGCTGGCGTCGTGCAGCGCGTCGAGCACGGCCAAATAGCTCTCGCCCGGAACGCAGGTCACGCGCTCCACACCCTGGGCGACGAGCTGGTCAACGAGGATCCGGCCGCCAGTGCGGGCAACAGGGGCGTCGAGAACGGAACCGGAGAGGGTAGTCAATTGGTGATCCTTCATTGGACAGTGTCGGAGCCGGGCGCCGCCCGGTGAAAGCGGTAGGAGTGACGCGATGTGTGACACTGTGTCTCGTGCGATCCGAACATGTCGCGCCGGCTTCAGGACAGAATGAGTTGCACAGGCCGCCCCTGTGTCAGGGTACGGCGACCCCCAGCTTCCGCGCCCAGGGCCTCAGGCCCTTAAGGATCCCGTCGCGCAAGGGAACCCCCTCGCGCTCTGCCGACCGGCGGCGTTGCAGGCCGGCCTCGCCTGGCAGGCGTACAGAGGCATAGCCAAGGCGCGGTGGGTTGTCGCGGCAAGCTGTGGTGATGGCTGAGATCTGCCGCGTGAAGGCATCCAGACCTGCAAACGCAGCAGGGTCGATCACCTGCAGGAATGCGGCATTCACCATGCCCTTTGGCTGATCGGCGCGCCCCGATCCCGATAGTCCCTGGCTTAGCGCCTCCGCAGCCAGCGCCCAGCCATAGCCTTTCTGGCCGTGGTCCTGGCCACCGGCCGGCAGCACCGTGCCGCCGCGCTGAAGCACGGTCGGGTCGTCGCTCGCTGTTCCATCCGCATCCATCAGCCAGGGCTGGTCATAGCGCCGGCCCTCGCGGGCAAGCCGCGCGGCCATGTTGTTGGTGGTGATGGAGGCGCTGACATCGATCAGCACCGAATCCGCGTCGCTCGGGAATCCCATGGCAAAGGGGGCCGGCGACAGGGCTCCACGGAGGCCGCCAAAGGGCGCCACGGTCGCGACGCCGGGCGCGGAGGAATGAATGCTCAGCACAAGCCCTTTCTCGGCGACCCGCGGCAGATAAGCTGCAAGGCACCCCGCGTGGTGCGCGTTACCGATAGCCACACTCACCATCCCATGCTGCGCGACACGGCTGAGCGCCAGGTCAATCGCGCGTGTCAAAAGCCAGGCTCCGGGCAGGCGTTTCCCATCCCAGGCCACGCAGGCACCACGGTCCGACAGCACCTCGGGAAGGCCAGAGACGACCATGCTGCCCGCTTCGATCTCCTCCAGGTAGCGCGGCGCAAGCGCCAGCCCGTGCGTGTCATGGCCGAGCATGTCGGCCGCGACCAGGATAGCGGCGACCGCTTCCGCCTTCTCGGCCTCCATGCCCACCGCGCCGAAGAGGGCGGCGGCAAAGCCGCGCAGCACCTCGGGGCGGTGCCGAACCGCCGGCTGCACAACGCTCACGCGAGCACCCCGACTTGCCACGGCACGAACTCGTTCCGCCCCAGACCGTTCATCTCGCTCTTCGTCCGCTCGCCCGAAGCATGGCGCAGCAGCTGGGCGAATATCTGCTCGCCCAATTCCTCCAGCGTCGCACGACCGTCGATGATGACACCGCAGTTGATGTCCATATCCGCCACCATCCGCTCATACATCGGCGTGTTGGAGGCGAGCTTGATCGTCGGTGCCGGTAACGACCCGAAGCAGGATCCGCGCCCGGTGGTGAACATGACCATGTTCGCGCCGCCCGCAATCTGCCCGGTGGCGGAAGTCGGGTCATAACCCGGGGTGTCCATGAAGACCAAGCCATGCGCCGTGACCGGCTCGGCATAACGATAGACTTCCATCAGCGGCGAGTTGCCGCCCTTCTTGGCGCCGCCGAGCGACTTCTCCAGCACATTCGCAAGCCCGCCCGCATTGTTGCCGGGAGAGACGCGTCCGTTGATCTGCGTGTCGGCGCCTTCGCTGTAGCCAAGCCACCAATTCATCCGGTCGACGAGCTTCTGGCCGACCTCCGGCGTCACCGCGCGCGCGGTCAGCGTGTGCTCCACGCCAAAGATCTCGCCCGTCTCGCTCAGGATAGCTGTGCCACCATGGCGCACGAGGATGTCCATCGCCGCCCCGAGGGCCGGATTAGCTGATAGCCCCGAGAACCCGTCCGACCCGCCGCACTGCATGCCGATGACGAGGTGTTCGGCCGAGACTGTCTCCCGCTGCACGTCGTTCGCCGTCGGCAGCATCTCCTGCACGATGGTGACGCCTGCCTCGACCGTGCGCCGCAGCCCGCCAGTCTCGCCCATCACGAGGGTGCGCAGCTTCGGCCCCTCGGTGAGACCCTGCTCGCGCAGAAATTCATCGAGGGCGTTAATCTCGCCCCCAGCCGCGATCACCAGCGCTGCGGCCGTGTTCGGATTTCGGATTGTGCCGGCGATGGTCCGCCGGAGCAGGTCCATCGGCTCGCCCGAGCGCTCCATCGCCTCGCCCATGCCGTGCGCGAAGGGTGCCACGCCATCGACATTCGGGAAAACCGCCAGCCGGTCTGGCGTGAACCAGTCCGCAATCTTCCGTGCCGCGGTGGCGCCACCATTCCCCAGCACGAAGACGCCAACATAGTTCCGCGTGCCCACGCGTCCGTCCGGGCGGCGGATGCCCTGAAAGGTCGCGCGCTCCGCCTCCGGCACGTATCGGGTGGGGCGGTAGTTCGTCGAGAAGGCGTAGTCCTTCTCCACCTCATCGAAGAGGATGTTATGGCTGTGCATCCAGGTGCCAGGCACTAGGTCTTCGGAGGCATAGCCGATGACGGTGTTATATTTCTTCACCGCTTCGCCCTTCCGGATGAAGCAGGCCGCAATCTTGTGCCCAGCGGGCACATCCTGCCGCGTGACGGTGTTCTCCATACCCACGGACGTGCCGGCGGGGACGGGCATGCGCGCCACCACGACATTGTCCTGCGCATCGAGGCGGATAAAAGGGTTGAGCGGAGCTTCCACGTCCATTTGCGCCTCCCTCAGGCCAGCACACCGATGGGCCAGGGCACGAACTCATTCTCCCCCATACCCTCGATCTCGCCCTTTGTTTTCTCGCCGGAGGCGTGTCGCAGCAGTACGTCGAAGATGCGCCGCCCCATCGCCTCCACGCTCACCACGCCGTCCAGCACGGGTCCGCAATCGATATCGATATCGTCTTCCATGCGCGTAAAGGTCTCGCTGTTGGAAGCGATCTTCAACGTTGGCGCGGGCAGGGAACCGAAGGCGGTGCCCCGCCCCGTCGTCATCGCAATCAAGTTCGCGCCGCCCGCGATCTGTCCGGTGACGGAGACCGGGTCGTGATCCGGCGTGTCCATGAAGACCAACCCCGGCCCGTGGACGCGCTCGCCGTAACGGAACACGTCGGAAACCGGCATGCTCCCTGCCTTGCACGCTCCGTCCAGCGCCTTTTCCAGCACGCTCGCCAGCCCCGCATCGGCATGGCCGCGGTCCAGCACGCCGTTCAGCGCCGTGTCGCGCCCGCGATGATGACCGCGCCACCAGTCCAGCCGGCCGCGCAGCGCCTCCGCCACAGCCGGGCTGCCCGCACGGGCCAGAACGGCCTCCTGGGCAGCCAGAAGCTCCGGAGTCTCTGAAAGGATCGCAGTCCCGCCCGCCTGCAGGAGCAGGTCAACCGCCACGCCGAGGGCTGGGTTGGCCGAGAGCCCCGTGAATCCGTCCGGCGCCCCGCCCTGCAGCCCCAGCACGAGATGCGCCGCCGAAACCTCCTCGCGTCGTACCGCATTCGCGGCTGGGAGCATCGCCTCCACCATCCCGCGCGCGGTGTCCACGGCGGCGCGGATGCCGCCCACTTCCTGGATGGTCACGGTTCGGAGCCGATCGCCGACCTCGAGCCGCTCCTGCTCCAGGAAAACTTTAAGGTTATTGCGTTCGCACCCGAGCGCGATCACCACGGCCCCGGCCGTGTTGGGATGGCGGATGAAACCCGAGAGGGTGCGGCGGAGCAGGTCCATCGGCTCCCCGGTCATCTCCATTCCGCAACCGATTTCATGGATGAACGGGACGACGCCGTCCACGTTCGGGAAAGCCGCCAGTCCCTCCTCGTCGAACAGGTCAGCCGCTTGACGTGCAGCCGTCGCACCGCAATTCCCGACAACAAAGATGCCGATCATGTTGCGCGTCCCCACGCGCCCATCCTCACGCCGGAAGCCGCGGAAGGTCGCCGGTGCGGCATTTGGGCGCGGCACCAGGGCAGCGGGAAAGGCCGGGGGTGCAAGGCCGGCGGAGGACAGGTCAGAGGACCTCAGCCGCTGCCCCGGAGCGATCCCCGCAGTTGCGAGGCCAATTGGAATCCCGCCTCGTAGCACGGCCTCGCCTGCCGGAATGTGACGGAGGGCAAACTTGTGGCCGGCGGGGATCTCTTCAGACGCCGCGATCCCCTCCGAGGGCACCCCCTCCCCTGCGGCCAGACCGCGCCGAGCAACGGCAACATTGTCGCCGGGGTCGAGGCGCAGCACGGAATTGCTCGAACGGCTCTCAAGGCCGGTCGGGGACACCGCCATGGACCTGTTTCCTTCTCTTCCTGAGCGCAGGGTCGCGTCCCGAAGGGCCGACATCCGTGCTCTGTCCGAAGAAGCTATGTGAGATTGCGATAGCAGTCCAACATCGCGGTGGTATTTCAGCGATGTTGATCTTGGATTGTGTGTCACCATGCTCGACCTAAGCCATGTCCGTTCCTTCGTAGTGGTCGCGGAGGAGCTCCATTTCGGCCGTGCCGCACGCAGGCTGAGGCTGACTCAGCCGCCGGTAAGTCGGCACGTGCAGCTGCTCGAGGCCGAACTGGGCGTCTGCCTGCTCAATCGCACCAGCCATTCCGTTGCGCTCACCCCTGCCGGGCAGACTTTCCTGCCAGAGGCCCGGGCACTGCTTGGCGCCAGCGAACGGGCGGCACAGGTCGTCGGGAGCGGCGCCCTCACCGTGGGCTTCATCGGGTCATCCACTTATGACTTCTTGCCGCGCATTATCAGCCGCACCCGGGCAGAGCTGCCAAACACGGAGCTGGTGCTGAAAGAGATGCTCGGCTCGGCGCAGATCGACGCTTTGCAACTCGGGCGTATCGACATCGGGCTCTTACGCCCCTCGCCTTCCCCGGTTGCCTATGCCTCTTCCTGCGTGCTTCGGGAGGGGATGGCGCTGGCCCTGCCGCGCGGCCATCGCCTCGCCACAGGTCGCTGGCCGGACCTGAGCGACCTGGAAGGCGAGCCCTTCATTATGTACTCGCCAGATAGCCCGTATATGCACGCGCTGCTTTCGAATGCCTTTGCGGCCGCAGGCATCCGCTCGCGAGTGGTGCAAGCCGTCTCGCAGGCGCAGACAATCCTCTCCCTCGTCAGCACAGGGGTTGGGCTGGCCCTGGTTCCGGAGGACGCGCGCAACGCTTGCTTCGACAGCGTCACCATCCGTCCCATTGCCGCAAAGCCGGAGCTGGTGGCGGAGTTGCACGCGATCTGGCGCCCGGAGAACCGCAACCCTGCGCTCGGGCCTTTCCGGGACCTCCTGCATCGTATCGCGGCGCCGCGCCCGTGACCGGTGCTGCCAGCTTATGAGCAGGGCAGGTCAGAGGCCCTAGGCGGCGCGGGCCACCTTCGCCCCCCCGCGCCCACATGGGGGCTTGGAACGCCGCGCGCCGAGCCGCGTGAAGGGGGCGGTCTCCCAGGACAGGCAGCCAGTGTCGTGCTGCCCAGCGGCGAGGATCACCTCGGGCGCCGGGTCTGGCCGCGCGAAGCCGGGGGGTGCCCCAGGCAGCCATCATCTGGCCCGAGAGCAGGGTGTGGGAGGGCTGGGCGATGAGGAGGCGGGTGCCGTCCTCCGCGCTTCGCAGGATCATGCAGCGTTACCGCGCGAGCGGGGCTTCGGAATAGAAGGTGCGCCAGTCCGAGGCGTAGGCACGCCTGGTGTTCTCCGACAGCGCGTGCCCGGCATAGCCCGCACCGACGCCACCGGCGCTGCCGAAAGCGCGCCAGCGGCCTTGCGCACCACCGGGGAACGGCCGCGGGGCTCTCCCCACTCGGCTTCGTCATGCCCCTGCGATGGCCCACCGAGGCAGAGGAAACCCTATGTTTGCTGACGATCCCGCTGCCGTTCTCACCAAGGTCCCGCCTTCTGTCCCACTCTGGCCGTCTCCGCGGGCGCCTCCGCACTCATGCTCCCACCATTCCCGATTGCGCCTGAAGGCACACCAAGGTGGCAACCGCCCCCTCCCCGCCTCTCACACACGATGATAAGCCTTACAGTGCTGCAGCGTCCGTTAACGACAGGTCCAACTGGACGCGTTTGAGTGCCTGTGTTCGGCTTTTCCTTCACTAAAAGCACGCCAGCCGTGCCATGCGGATTGAGTCAAGGCAGACGATGTCGTGCAGCTCGGCGGCGAGCTGTGGATCATCGGACAGCTCGTGTCATCGGAGCTGATGAGCCTTCAACCTGTGAGCGAGCCACATCTGACGCGCTGACTAAGCGCTAACCCCAATCGCATCGAACATGGCGGTTGCCGTCCCCCCTAGTGCACTGACGCAGACGTAGGATTCACAAGGGGGCGCTGCTCTGAAATTCTTACGGCATGGCCCAGACCGTCAGCGTCATTGTTGGACCCGAGGATCGCGCGCGCCT
>Ga0210040_10003824_pt1 | contig 20090 bp, 19 predicted proteins | sample CryGeyCG12114_NA_FD_185462 | JGI IMG/M metagenome (GOLD analysis project Ga0210040, IMG submission 185462) | Groundwater microbial communities from aquifer - Crystal Geyser CG19_WC_8/21/14_NA (SPAdes) (version 2) | ecosystem: Environmental > Aquatic > Deep subsurface > Groundwater | place: USA... | reverse complement strand
CGATGCCCCAACAAACAGAAATCGGCGTCTTCCCGAATGCGCCAGCGCTTTATAAGTGGAACCAGGACAACTTCGGCCCGTTATATATCCCGAAAGCGGGAGCGACAGTGGCTATAACCGCCGCCACGCTGCCACTCTACGAAAAAGCGATCCTGGACTACGAGCACAACGCGCCTGCCGAAGTGCGCGATGGCAAGCTCTACATAGACGGGAAAGAGATCAGGCACTACACCTTCAAACAGAACTATTACTTTATGATGGGCGATAACCGCCACAACTCCCTCGACTCGCGCTACTGGGGTTTTGTGCCGGAAGACCATGTGGTAGGGAAAGCAATGTTTGTTTGGATGTCTCTTGACCCCAACGGAAAGTTTCTGGACAAGGTGCGGTGGAGCCACCTGTTCACCAGGATCGACTAACATTTATGCCGCGGAAACAGGATGACCTGAAACCGTAACTTTTTGCTTCAGGTCATCCTGTTTTAGCTGGAATGGTCGGCAATAATTTTCCAGCCGCCTTTAAACTTCCGGAAGATTACAGAGAAATGCCCCTCGAGGTCGCCGGCGGCTTTATCCCGTTGCAGGTGCCATTTGCCCACCACCAGCATTGTCTCCGGTGACAGTGGCCGCACCTCCTTCAGGTCAAACGTAAGTTGGCCCATGGCAGCAGCATCCGGGTAGCTGCGTTTGTAGTTATCGAGCGTCTGTTGCCAGCCATAGGTAAGGCCGCGCGAGCCAACAAACAACAGCGAGTCAGACTGCCAGTAGCCCTGCATATAACACGCCAGATCGCCCTTGCTCCAGCAGGCGCTCTGCTCCGTCAGTACCTGCCGCACCTCAGCGCTTGCATCGGACGAGTTCTCAGAGGTATGCCCGTGGCTGCAGGCAACAGTAATACAAAGGAGGAGCCTTAGTTGCAGTAACAGGCTATTTTTCATCTTTCACAGGCAGTAGATCTTTCAAATAAGAGATGCCGCCCAAGCTTCTCATGGCGCGCACGATACGCCCGCGGCGTCTGAGTACATAGGCTGACGGACGCTGGGCAGAGTACTTGATCGGGTTTGGCAGCACTGCCGCCAGCATCGCCGACTGCTGCCGCCCGATGTCTTTGGCTGGTTTGCTGAAATATCTCTGGCTGGCAGCCTCTACCCCAAAAACACCGTCGCCCATTTCAGCTATATTCAGGTATACTTCCAGGATGCGCTCCTTCCCCCACAGTACTTCAATGAGCATTGTGAAGTAAGCTTCCACGGCTTTCCGGAAGTAACTGCGGCCATGCCACAGAAACACGTTTTTGGCTACCTGCTGGCTGATTGTGCTCCCGCCCCGGATGTTGCCTCCTTTGCGGTTGCGCTGAAACGCGTCGAGGATGGCATCAACATCAAAGCCATTGTGCACCGGGAAACGCTGGTCTTCAGAGGCAACCACGGCCAGGGGTAACTGATCAGACATTTCCTCTAAAGCAACAAAGCTGTAGCGGATCTGCGGCTTTTCCTTACCGGCAGCGGCAGCCTCTGCGCGGCGCTTCAGCATATGCAGGGTGGCGGGCGGCGCTACCCACCGGTACAGCAGCACCCAGGCAATGCTGAGCAGGAACAGATTCAGCAGCAGCTTCACAAAAAGCAATTTCACCACCCTCAGCCCCAAACGCTTTTTACTCATTTTTGTACAATTGCTTGAAGGTCGCAAAGGTAACGAGTTCTGAAGATTTAGCAAGCTGCACCCGCTCCTATCCCCTTTTTGATTTTGCTAACACTAAAGCCCGATGTGCGTAAGCGAAGGTATCGGTTCAAAACTTTTTGCACAAAATGCCAGCTGCGCTGTTACCCTTTTAGTAAACAATAGAACATGGCAAGATACCTCCCCCTTTTCCCGCTGAGCGTTGTAGTGTTTCCGGGCGAAAAGCTGAACCTGCATATCTTTGAGGCGCGCTATAAGCAACTGGTGCTGGAGTGTGCGGCGCAGGAGAAAACATTTGGCATCCCGACATTTATACAAAATGGTGTAGGCGCATACGGTACCGAAGTAAAGCTCCTGCACATCGAGAAGAAGTACGACAACGGGGAAATGGACATCCGCACCAAAGGGCTCCGGGTGTTTAAGATCCTGCAGTTCGATAAAATGGCTCCCGGCAGGCTTTATGCAGGCGGAGAGGTAGAGGATTTCCAGAGTGAGGAAGACGGGGATACCGTAACAAAAATTAAAATCACGGAGCAGCTGAGGGTGTTATATGAGTCGCTCGGCATCAGCAAGCTCTTCCTGGAGCTGCCCGAAGATTACAAGAGTTATGACATAGCGCACCACCTGGGCATGACTTTGGAGCAGGAATATGCACTGCTGCAACTGCAGCATGAAACAGAGCGCCAGGAGGCCATTTTACAGCACCTGCAGCAGGTGATGCCCGTGGTGCAGGAAACGGAGCGGCTCAAGGAGCGGGTGCGCCTGAACGGCCACTTCAAACACCTGCTGCCCCCGAACTTTTAGCAGAAGCTATTCAATGACTATATGCTGACATATTTTCTCATTATCATTCCTGTGCTGGTCTGCGCCTTTCTCGCTTTCAGTTATATGCAGGAGCTTAAGTACCGGCGCAAGCCCTTTTTCAAGCTATCAGATGTAGCCTGGCAACGCTATACGCCCCCGGCAGATGCGACACTGGTGCATTCAGTGGCCATGGTAGGCGATGTGGGTGCCATTGCCACAGACGGCACAGACCCGGTGCTGCGGCTGTTTGAAAAATGGCAGCGATCTGTCGGTGAGGCAAGCACAGCTGTTTTTCTGGGTGACAACCTTTACCCGATCGGTTTGCCGGACGTTGGCCACCGCCTGCGCGAAACAGCGGAAGCGCGCCTCAACCTGCTGCTGGAGCACATCCAAAATTATCCGGGCAAAGGCATTTTCATGAGCGGTAACCACGACTGGCTAAAGGGCAGCCCCGGCGGTTATCAGCAGATGCTGCGGCAGGAAAAATTTGTGCTGGAGAAGCTGCAGGACGAAGAAAGCTATCTTCCCCGCAACGGTTGTCTGGGTCCGGTGAGCCTGCAACTGGCTGAAGGGCTGCTGCTGGTGATCATCAACACGCAGTGGTTTGTGCAGCGCGGCGAGAAGCCGTTAGGTGCCCAGTACGGCTGCCCTTATGCCGACATAGAGGAGTTCTTCATCTCGTTTAACGACTTGCTCCGCCGCAACCGGCACCAGCGCATATTCGTGGCTGCGCATCACCCGCTCTACAGCAATGCCATGCACGGCGGTAAGTTCACGATGAAGCAGCACATTTTCCCGCTCACTGCCGCCCATAAACGCATCTATATACCGCTGCCTGTTTTCGGCTCGCTCTATCCTTTCTACCGCAAACTTTTTGGGGCATCTGAGGATATGTCGCACCGAAAGTACAAGCGGATGCGCAAGCGCCTGCTGCGGATCATGAACAGGTACAGCAACATTATATATGTAGCGGGCCACGACCACAACCTGCAGCACTTTGAGATTCAGCAAAACCATTATATTGTGAGCGGTTCGGGGAGTAAAACCGCTTTTGTGAAGAAAGGCGGCAAAGCTACGTTCACCCTTGAGGAGTTGGGTTTTTTTGTGCTCAATTACTACAGCAACGGCGAGGTCTGGATGGAGGCGCTGGCGGCGTCGACGCCTAACGAAGAAATGGTAGTGTTCCGTAAGAGGCTGGACAGTGTACTGGTACCAGCCCCGCAGCAGGCAGCAAGAGTTTAAATCGGCTACAGCTCCTTTTCGTTCTGGAAATAAGGCAGAATCACTTTCAGGCTCTTGGAGTGCATCTCCACTTTCACGACAGCCCCGAAATTAACCGGTTCGCCGTCTATGTGCATCACTTCGTGATCCAGGTTATAAATAGTGGCTTGTTTGCAACTCAGGCGGCGGCTATATACCGAGGTGTCGATGCTGTCAGTGTAGAGTTTGTAGAGAATGCCGATTCCGGCTGCTTTCGGAAACGGTTCTATCAGGCATATCTCAAACCAGCCATCGTTTAGAATGCCGTTCGGGTTGATATTGGCATTGCTGCCAAAAGCATTCGCATTAGCGATGGTCACCATAAAGGCCGGCCCCTCAAAATTTTCTGTATCCGTTTCAATACGATAATTTTTTGGCTCATAGGTCATATACTCCTGCATGGCAATCCAGGCATAGGAACCGGGTCCGCGGGTTTCTCCACCGCAAAATTTCTGAACCACCAACGCATTAAAGCCAAGGTCGCTGAGGTGGATAGAAGGCTGCCCGTTCAGGGTGAGCGTATCAATGTTTCGCACCACATGCTGATAGATCAGCTCCATCGCCTCCTCTGTATCCTGGGGTATGCTCAGGTCTTTGGACAGGCCGTTGCCCGACCCCAGCGGAATGATTCCCAAGGGAGTGTCGGTATGAATGAGCAGCGAAGCGACCAGGCTAACGGTACCGTCACCGCCGACGGCATATACGGCATCATAGCCGTGCTCTTGTATCTTTTGTTGGATCTGCTTCTTATCGTCCACACCTGTAGTGCGGTAGATTTCGCAGGCGATGTTATGTGCGGAACAAACTGCAAATATTTCCTCCTGCAGCTCTTCTTTATCTATATCTCCGGCGATAGGGTTGATCACGAACAGCAGGCTGTTGTGCTTTTCTTCTTTCATAGGTGGTGCTTGTTTCGCGCATGTAACTGCCCTGTGATACGTTAAAATATGTAGAAAGTAACCCGTATGTAAAATTATCTACAAGTGCTGTTCTCCGGACTATACATGCTCCGCTGCAGACAATCTTATTCGTGCTTCAGGAGGAAAAGATTGTCTGCAGCTGTGGCTTCGAGCAACAGCTCATACGGCTTCCTTCAGGTGAAGCAGCCGATATATAAGCAGCTCCAGGCATATAGAACTACTGTTGCAACCCCTCAGGTATACCAGTAGGATATTCCTCCTGTATGGCCCGTTCAATCTCCGCGATGCGGTTGCCGGGGTTGGGGTGCGTCTGCATAAACTCCGGGCCGCCTGCCCCCCCACTAGCCTTCTCCAGTATATGCATTACCTCGATCATTGCCCGCGGGTCGTAGCCGGAAGCACCCGTCAGCTGCACCGCCAGCCTGTCCGATTCCAGTTCGTCCTCGCGGCCGTAGCGCATGTTCATCAGCTTGCCCACCATGGCTGCCACCACAGCCCCCCCGCGGCTAGCCGGGTTGTCGGGGTCATATGTGGCAATGGCAGCAGCACCGCTTAACCCCTGCGTCAGCTTCGACTTGGCCAACTGCTCCGCGGAGTGCCGCGCTACCACGTGCCCGATCTCATGGCCCAGCACGCCTGCCAATTGCGCCTCTGAGGTGAGCTGCTTCAGCAAACCGGCTGTGATAAAAACCTGGCCACCCGGCAAGGCAAAGGCATTCACGGTCTGCTCATCAGCCAATAAGTGAAAATCAAACTCGTAAGGTGTGCTGTTCACTTTCGTGTTCTGCACCAGCTTTTGGCCAATGGCTTTCACCTCCTGCGCAGCCTGCTGGTCCGGGTGCAGGCCACCGTACTGGTCAGCCATTTGGGGGGCGGCCTGCAGGCCTAAAGCTTTTTCCTGCTCCACTGTCATGTCCACGTGCTGCTTCTCGCCTGTAAACTCATTTTCCTGGGTGTTGCACCAATACGTGACCAGCGACACGGCCGCCACCAGCATGGCAACTATAAATTTCAATAATCCTCTCATAGTCTGTTTTATATAGCGAACCCCAACGGCTTTCAGCCTCTGCAGAAGCTTTGGTAACAGGTGAACGGCCCTGCAACGGTTGTGGTTGCGGCGGGCACCGCAGCGGCGACAACGGCTTTGTTACATAACCTTGTGTATAGCCGCACTCTTAGAAGTAGTCATATAATTTGCACTTGGCAAAGCTGTTCCTGCATTCACCTCCCTTTTTATAGCACATTCGTAATAAGACTGAAACGGCCGCCCACCAGGCGGCAAGTCTAACTTAAACTAAAAAACCATGAATATGAAGCGAACATTCGGTGCTGTGCTGACCATCTTAGGGATTATCGGCATCCTATGGGGGGCATATGCCTTTCTGATGGGAGGTGACGGTGCATTGGTAGGAAAAACCACTTCTGCGGTGCCGTTTATAGTCGGGCTGATTTTTTTCTTTTCAGGAATAAATCTTGTTAAAACAACAAAAGACACAGTGTAAACGACGTCCTATAGAAAAAGGAAGCCCCTGCAGTAGCTACTGCAGGGGCTTCCTTTTTCTATAGGACGTGCTTTGGCTTAGAGACTGGCTACAGATTCAGTCAAGGCTTCAGTGGCAAAAGACTCTACAGCCAGCTTAGCGTTCATGAAATCAGATTTATAGTGGCTGTCGTTGCCGTGGACATACAGGACTGTGTTATCTTTCACCGCATTGATGATGTCTTTGGAGAGTTCTACAGGAACTGCAGGGCAGCCAAGGCTACGGCCCAGGCGGCCATACCGCTTTACAAAAGCTTCGGTGGCATAGTCGGCCCCGTGCATCACGATGGCGCGCTCCATAGCGTTGGAATTGTAATTACCGTCCATGCCATTCAGGCGCAGCGAAAGACCGTGCTTGCCGATATAGGTGGCGTCGGTGAGGTAAAAGCCGAGGCTGCTCATATAGGAGTTCGGCTGGTTCGAGAACTTCAGCGCTTTGTCCTCGCCGGTGTTGCGGCCATGTGCAACCAGCGTGTTAAACAATACTTTCTTTGATTTCAGGTCGATTATCCAGAGGCGTTTTTCCCGGCTGGATTTAGTGAAATCAATCACTGTCAGGATGGATTTAGAGGGCGATGCTAAGTGCTGGCGCTTAAAGTTGTGAAAACCGATGTAGCCCTTGCGGAAAACATCAAAAGAAAGCCCCTTCCGCTTCAGGTCCGCCTCGTTGTATATATCCAGCATATAATCATCGAAAACGGCTTTTTTCTCTGAGAAAGAAAGCGCGGCTGCACTGCGGGTTGCCGTGGCTTTCGTTTCAGCAGCCGGTGAGCCGGAAGCAGCAGTATTTAAAGCAGGAGAGGTAAACGATAACAGGCCGAGGGCAAGGGAGGTTAGGGTTACTCTTAACATAAACTAGTTTGGCTTCAGTTGACGGTTTCAGGTTAGCAACAGGTGCAGGAATGAAAATTGTTCCGCCTGTTCTAAACTTAACGGTTATTTCTACTATAAATTTCCCCAAAGTAGCTCTTAAAAAGTTTTAAATCAAGCTGCCGTTAGCTTCCTGCTATTCCTGCATGTTAGTAGTTGCCTCGGTTTGGCATAGCCTAACAAAAGCTGTTTTTTATGGTTTGGCTTGTGTAGCATCGTTACAAGCTGCAACTTTGAAGTATATATCCACTGTATGTTAAAGCGCTTATACTTAATACCGCTGCTGGCAATGAGCCTGCTTTGCTCCTGCGGCGTTCCCGACAGCCTGAAAAGCTTCGACAGCGAAACCTGGAAAGCAGACACCTACGCCTGCGGCGGCAACCGCGGAAAATTGGTGACGGAATTCGAAAAAATCAGGAAAGAGCTGTATGGCAAAAAAGAGTATGTGCTGCGCAATGTACTGGGCAAGCCCGACAGTGAGGAACTGCTTGAAAGGAACCAGCGCATTTACTACTACTACATAGAACCTGGTAACCAGTGCACCGACCGCTCCGCCCTTTCGGAGGCCAACCGCGTGGAAGTGCGGATCAATGCCTTAGGCAAAGTTTCGGAAATAACTTATTACCAACCTTATAACGCAACAAAGCCCGAATAATCCGGGCTTTGTTGCGTAATAGGAAATAAAGTCTAAAACCTTATTCATTTTCTTTTTCAGATACGTACGGCACGTTAAAGCGGCCTTCCAACTCCAGGTACCGGCGCATTTGCTGCTCATCGAGCACCTGCTTCAGGGTATGGTCAGTTTCCACGGCTATGCTGCGGAAGGTCTTGGAGCGTAGCAGCTCATTGTGGGTAAACTGCTGTTCTGCCTCCAGCATTTTCTGAAAGCGTGTTTCGTTCAGGCGCTCCACCTCGGTATACTGCTCAGCATTCAGCTGCAGTTCCTGCTTCATCTCCAGGTTAGCCATCGCCAGCCCGTCGAGTTTTACTGACAACAAGACTTTATCAAGGCTATCATCTGTCAGTTTCATTTGCTGCGCATAGCCGGCAGAGCCAAACGCAAGCAGTATCATTAGGAGTAAATTCTTTTTCATATGCTATCATGTAAGGGGCTTCTTCACATTCTCTACTTCAGGTCTCTATAACGTAATATTATTAGCCAAGTTAGCCAAAGGCACACATTTATTTATACTATTTTTATAATAAACTTGCTTTAATTAACCACAGTCTTTCGCTCAGAACCAAACCTTTACTCCCTTCCTGTAATATTTGAAACTATAGCTGCCGGGGGAGGTATATATAAATACGATATAAAACGAAGTTTAACTAAAAAATGAAAAGCAAAACCTGTATGAATGCGGGTTTTGAGATGAACAAAGCAATATGAGGACGACGTACTATAACCCAAGCAGACTTGAAGTAGATTTCGCTAAAGCAATAGAAGACTTAGCCCCACAGTTAGAGACAAAGCTCGGTGAAGGTGAGCAGGTGGTTAACATTGTTGCCGACCACGATGCCGACAACCCGATGGTGACCTACAAACTGAAGGATAAAGAGGGAGATATACATGAGGTTGTGGTTCAGATTATTCAGCGTCCCGATCATATTGTGAAAGAGATATAGAACGAATAGTTAAATCAGCTATAAATAAGGAACCCGGCCATACAGGTGGTCGGGTTTCTTATTTATAGCTACAGAAAAAATAACTCTGATCAAGGGCTGTTAGGCACTTCATAATCTTTCCGTTTAAAGTACTGCATGGCAATAAAAGAGATCATAAAACCCGAGATAACGCCTTCCAGCACCAGCACCGAAAAAATCACAAGGCCTGGTGTGGCTTCCATCCGCTGTCCGAAATAGCGCTCCGCCGACAGCACCTCCAGCATCTCCCCATCTGATAACTTAATATATAGCACCATAAACACGGCGAAAAGCACTGTACCTGTTACCGCCGTAATCATGCCCGTTCCAATCCCTTGAAAATACCCCATATTGCCGCCCCACATTCTCTTTAAGCCCCTGATGGCCAGCACAACTCCACCCGTCATAATTATGCCGTTCAGGAAGCGCAGTTCCATAATGTGCGCCAGCCCCAACAACTTCATCAGCAGGAAATACAGGATAAGGCCAGCAGCAGTTAGTAAGCCATATTTCAAGCCAATTTTTTCCATAGTTGAGTCAAAGTCCTTAAGCTGGTGAACGTGGAGTTAGGTGCTACATCTGGCCCGGCATGGTGTGGTCGCGGCGCTTGAACCACTGCATGGCGATGAAGCCGATCAAGAGCCCGGGCACGGTGCCATATACAATGGTAAGCACCATCAGCGACAGGATAGAAAGGCCCTCCGGGAAGAGGGCGTTGGCCTGCAGGCTCTCTAAATAATTTCTCCCGAAAGTTGATAGGAAAAGCATTAAAAAGAGCGCCAGCACGCTGGAAGAAACTACTCCAACCGTGGCTCCGATGCCAAGGCCCTGCAGGTAATGAATCATGCCGCCTTTGATGCGTTTGAAGTTCGCGAGCGCCACACAGATGCCGATCACCAGGAATAGGCCGCTCACAAATGATAACTCCGTTACCTCAAGAAGACCTAAAGCCCACATCAACAGAAAGAAAATGATGTGTGCCACTCCTACCAAAATACCATATTTGATTGCGACGCTTTGGTAAGATACATTAGAAGATGCCATGTTATATGCTGTTAAGTTTTTTCAATAGTTTAATTAAGGAACAGATTAGCAGTACACTTTGTTAAAATAAGGCTGCATGAAGCGGAATGAAGCACTTTCTGAGGAAGCCCTATGTATATTATCAAAATTATATACTAAAGAAAGACACGTGGCGTTGTGCTTTACCGGATGTTTTTTGATTCGGTGGCGGCAAGGACCTGAATCTGAAACAGATGCAACCATGCTTTTGCAACGCCTATATAGCTCTGGAAGTAGCGTTTAAGCGCTAAACCATGTTTTTATTTCGTAGCTTTGCACCCGAATCATTTTTCATATTCTTTTAATAGTTTCTATGATCAGCACGAACAATGTCAGCCTGTCTTATGGCAAGCGCACATTATTTGAAGATGTTACCATAAAGTTCGTTCCTGGCAACTGCTATGGCCTGATTGGGGCCAACGGTGCCGGCAAGTCCACATTTCTGAAGATACTCTCGGGTGAGATAGACCCTAACACGGGTACTGTCGATATCCCGGCCAATGCCCGTTTAGCCATACTGAAGCAGAACCATTTTGAGTACGATGAGTTTCCGGCTTTGCAGACGGTCATTATGGGCCATAAGCGCCTGTATGAGATCATGCAGGAGAAAGATGCCATATATGCCAAACCTGACTTTTCAGAGGCAGACGGCCTCCGTGCCGCCGAACTGGAAGGCGAGTTCGCTGACCTGGAGGGCTGGAACGCGGATTACGAGGCAGCCGAGCTCCTCAGCGGCCTTGGCATTGGCGAAGAGCTGCACTACTCATTGATGAAAGACCTGAGCGGTAGCGAGAAAGTGCGTGTCCTGCTGGCGCAGGCCCTCTTCGGCAACCCCGATATTCTGCTGCTCGATGAGCCAACTAACCACCTGGACGCGGAGTCGATCATGTGGCTGGAGAACTTCCTGGACAACTTTAAGAACACCGTGATCGTGGTTTCCCACGACCGCCACTTCCTCGACGCAGTATGTACCCACGTGGCTGACATCGACTTTGGCAAGATACAGATGTTTGCGGGTAACTACAGCTTCTGGTACGAGTCCAGCCAGCTGGCCCTGAAGCAGCGCTCCGATGCCAACAAGAAAACAGAGGACAAGCGCAAAGAACTGGAGGAGTTTATTCGCCGCTTCAGCGCGAACGCTTCTAAGTCGAAGCAGGCGACGTCGCGCTCTAAACTGCTGGAGAAGCTGACGGTGGAAGATATAAAGCCTTCATCCCGAAAGTACCCTTACATCGCCTTTAAGCCAGAGCGCGAGGCGGGCAACCAGCTGCTGCACGTCGAGAACCTGAGCAAGTCCGTTGATGGCGTCACCATTTTCCAGGATGTGAACCTGATGGTGAACAAAGGCGACAAAATAGCGGTGCTGGGGCGTAACGATATAGCGGCCTCTACTTTTTTCCAGGTGCTGATGGATGAGGTGCAGCCGGATGCCGGAAGTTATAAATGGGGCACAACCATTACCGCCGCTTTTTTCCCGAAAGACAACGCTGATTTCTTCGAGACGAACCTGAACCTGGTGGATTGGCTGCGACAGTACTCTGTGGAGAAAGACGAAAGCTTTATCCGGGGCTTCCTGGGCCGTATGCTATTCTCGGGCGAAGAATCGCTGAAGAAGGCTAACGTGCTGTCGGGTGGTGAGAAAGTGCGCTGCATGTTCTCCAGAATGATGCTGCAATCCGGTAACGTACTATTGTTTGATGAGCCAACCAACCACCTGGACCTGGAGTCAATTACGGCCCTGAACAATGCGCTGCGGGATTTTGACGGCACCATCCTGTTCTCGTCCCATGACCTGCAGTTCGTCGACACGATCGCGAACCGTATCCTGGAGCTGACGCCGAATGGCATTATTGACAAGCGCATGAGCTACGAGGAGTACCTGTCGGATGACACGATCAGGGAATTGCGCAAGAAGATGTATGCCACTGAAATGGTTTAACCTGTATAACTGCCTGTAACCAAACCTATGCGAAAGCACCCGCATTTCCTTTGTTCTCTCCTGGGCTCCCTCCTGTTCCTGCTGCTAGGCGTAACTACCGCACAGGCACAGGAGGTGCAACCTGACTCTACACAGCAACAGAAACAGGAGCTCCCCACCGGCCCGCCCATGCCCGCTGAGCCGACGCAGCCGCAGCAAAGGCCCGAGGTGCAGCCAAGGCCAACCCAGCAACAGCCGCCGGTACAGACGCTGCCGACTCCTGTGCGGGAACAGGATGTGGAGGCGCCTCTCCGCCCCATCGACCGCATGTACTTTGGCGGTAGCTTTGGCCTGCAGTTCGGCACCTACACCAATGTTTCGCTGCTTCCTATTATAGGCTACATGGTAACGGAGAAGTACCGTGTCGGGGTGGGCGCTGTGTATCATTATATCCGGTACCGCAACGCTTCGTACAGCAGCTACGGAGGCCGGGCATTTACGCAGCTGGAGTTTTTTAATATAGGCGAAGGTTCGGTGATCGGGCATGCGGAGGTAGAGTTCCTGAATACCAAAACGGAAGACACCTACGGGTATATCAGCAACGACCGCAACACCCTGACGCTGCCATTGGTGGGCTTGGGCTACCGGCAGCGCATCAGCGACAAAGGCTCCCTGGACATGCTCCTGCTGTATAACGTGAACAGCGATGTAAGAGGAAACCCGTACAGCAATCCTGTTTTCAGGGTAGGTTTCAACATTCCTTTCACCAATAGATAAAATACTAAATCATATATAAAAAAAGTGGCTGCCAGAAATCTGGCAGCCGCTTTTTTTATATATGTAGGCTCGTTTAGCCTCGTATTAGTCGTAACAGTACCACGATGATGGCGATTACAAGCAGAATGTGAATCAGTCCACCTACTGCATCAGGGAATCCTAAGAAACCGATCAGCCAGATAATTACGAGTACTACAGCTATTATATACAATAAATTTCCCATAGTTTTATTTGTTTAATGTGTTAGTTTTATTAGTGTGGTTTAGTTGTCAAAAGTATTACGCAAAACGGGCGCTCAGGTTAAGCGCTTCGGATAAGTCGCAGCACGACTGCTATCACAGCCAGCACCAGCAGCACGTGTATAATTCCGCCGACAGCGTCCGGGAATCCCAGGAAGCCTATCAGCCAGAAAATCACAAGCACTACCGCGATTATATAGAGTAAATTTCCCATAGTTATAGTTTTAGGTTTTTACCGGAAAACGGGCTTTTAGTTGGTCTCAGCCGCTCCAGTAGTTGTATTTTTCGGTAATTACTGCTTTGTACGGCGGCTATATATAAAAGATTTATATTTATCTATTACTTTATATAAGCCTGGCAGACTAACCGGTTCAAAAGCTATCAAAAAGCTTCCATTACCTCCTTATATATAGACACTTAACGTATTACAAAAAATAATCTGAAAGCTAAGCAATAAATTAAATAGTTATATACCGGGAAGCACTGGCAAGGATAGTACGAGTCTGGCGGAGTTCAAGGGTATGTACAAGATTTCGAAGATGCAGCAGGGGTGCCCGCAGAAAAGGCTTAAAACCTGTAGCTTTGTACTGTCATACAACTCTTATAAATCAGCCATATGAATAAAGTAGCAGTTATAGGGTCTGGCACCATGGGCAACGGCATTGCGCATGTGTTCGCGCAGAATGGTTTTCCAGTTTCGCTTATTGATATATCGGAAGAGGCGCTGAACAAAGCGGTCGGCACCATCTCTAAAAACCTGGACCGGATCATAGCCAAAGGCAACCTGACAGAGGAAGAAAAAAAACAGACGCTTCAAAACATCACCACCTACACCAGCACGCAGGAAGGGGTGCGGGACGTGGACCTGGTGGTGGAGGCCGCCACCGAAAATGTGGACCTGAAGCTGAAGATTTTCCGCGACCTGAACAGCTTCACGAAACCCGAGGCTATCCTGGCCTCCAACACATCCTCTATTTCCATCACGAAGATCGCCTCCGTTACCGATCGCCCGGACCAGGTCATTGGCATGCACTTTATGAACCCGGTGCCGGTGATGAAGCTGGTTGAGGTGATCCGGGGCTACTCCACTTCCGACGAAGTGACTGCCCAGGTGGTGGCGCTGTCGAAGCAGTTAGGCAAAGTACCGGCCGAGGCAAACGATTATCCCGGTTTCGTGGCAAACCGCATCCTGATGCCCATGATAAACGAAGCGATCTACAGCCTGTTCGAAGGAGTGGCTGGCGTGGAGGAGATTGATACGATCATGAAGCTGGGCATGGCGCACCCGATGGGCCCGCTGCAGTTGGCGGACTTCATTGGCCTTGATGTGTGCCTTTCCATCCTGAGCGTGCTGCACGACGGCTTTGGCAACCCAAAATATGCGCCTTGCCCGCTACTGGTGAACATGGTGCAGGCTGGCCATAAAGGCATTAAGTCAGGTAAGGGTTTCTACTCCTGGTCTCACGGCACAAAAGAATTAGTTGTCGCAGACAGGTTCAAAAAGCAGTAACCGGTGCTTTTGTGCTAGCTATATAAAAGAAAAGGCCACAGCTATATAAAAGCTGCGGCCTTCTTGCTTATTTGAACAAACTTAAAATTACTGATTAAACGGCGACTGCGTGGTCGCGCAGCACGTCGTTCAGCGAAGTTTTCAGGTCTGTGCTCTCTTTGCGCTGCCCGATGATGAGCGCGCAGGGCACCTGGAATTCACCCGCTGGAAATTTCTTTGTATATGATCCCGGGATAACGACAGATCGTGGCGGCACATACCCTTTATAGATTTTCTCTTCGCTGCCGGTCACATCAAATATCTTAGAGCTACCCGTAATGGTCACTCCCGCGCCAACAACTGCTTCTTTGCCGATGCGGCAGCCTTCCACCAGGATGCTTCTGGAACCGATAAAGGCTCCATCTTCAATGATTACCGGTGCTGCCTGTACTGGCTCCAGCACGCCTCCCAAGCCAACGCCGCCGCTGAGGTGCACATTTTTGCCTACCTGCGCGCAGCTGCCCACCGTTGCCCAAGTGTCTACCATCGTTCCGGAATCCACGTAAGCGCCAATGTTCACGTAAGACGGCATCATCACCACTCCTCTGTTCAGGAACGCTCCATAGCGCGCCACGGCATGCGGCACCACGCGCACCCCGAGCTGCTCGTAATTCCGCTTCAGGGTAATCTTGTCATGAAACTCAAAAGGCCCCACTTCAATCGTCTTCATCGACTGGATCGGGAAGTAAAGCAAAACCGCCTTTTTAACCCACTCATTTACCTGCCACTCGTCTTCTTTCGGCTCTGCTACGCGCAGCTGCCCTTTGTCCAGTTCCTCGATCACGGCGCGGATGGCCTCTACAGTTGTGCTCTCCTTCAGCAACTCGCGGTTGTCCCAGGCTTGTTCTATTATTTGTCTAAGCTCCATATCTCTACATAAGGTTGATAAACGTTTATGCCCAAAAGTAATTAAATTTATGCGATGTCTGAAAAGAGAATCCTGATAGCCTCGCTGCTGAAGCCCATCAACGACACGCGCATGTATGAGAAGTTGGGCATGTCGCTGAGCAAACTGCCGCAGGCGCAGGTGCATATTGCCGGTTACCAGGCTCCCTCTCCGGCCAACATCCCGGCCAATGTTTTCCTTCACCCGATCTTTCATTTTAAGCGGCTAAGTGCAGCCCGGGTCACGGCGCAGGCCAGCTATTATAAACTGCTGAACCAGCTGAGGCCGGACCTGATTATCGCCTGCACGCACGAATTGCTATTGGCCAGTTATATATACTGCCGCCGCCAAGCCTGCAAGCTGGTATATGACGTGCAGGAGAATTACGCCCTCAACCTGGCGTCGCAGGACAACTACCGGCCCCTGCTGCGGCAGCTGCTGGCCTGGGGCGTGGGCGGGGTTGAGCAACTGGTGGCACCGCACATCGCGCATTTCCTGGTGGCAGAGCAGAGTTATATACAGGAACTTCCCTTTCTGCAGCGCCGCTTCACGCTGCTCGAAAACAAATACAAACGCGCTTCAACCTATATAACACCTCCGACACCAGTGCAATTAGGGAATCGGCCCCTTCGCCTCCTCTACTCCGGCACCATAGCCCGCATCTATGGTATTTTCGAAGCCATAGCCCTGGCGGAAAAACTCCACCAATTAGAGCCGCAAACCACCCTCACCATTATCGGCTACTGCGCCGACCGTGAAACTTATGAGCAATTGCAGCAGCAGACACAGGCTAAAACGTATATAACATTGATTGGGGGAGACCGGCTTGTGCCGCACCAGCGCATTTTACAGGCTGTTTCGGAGAGTAACGTAGGGCTGCTCCCCTACCGGCCGCATGAAAGCACCTTCCGCTGCATCCCGACCAAGCTCTTTGAATATGCCGCGCACGCATTGCCCTTACTCGTGCAGCATAACGCTTTATGGCATGCCTTTCTACAACAGCATCAGGCAGGAATTTCCATTGATTATGCCGCTCCGGATACGCGTGAGCTGGTAAAGCAAATCAGGATGGTGCAATTTTACCAACCCGGCGTGCCTTCTGGCGTATTTTGGAGTAGCGAAGAGGAAAAACTGCTCGCTGTAGTTAAACAACTCTTAACCTAAAAAACATTTATATAAATTTATTTTTAGGTTTATCTAAATATTAATTTGAAGTAGCATCTTTGTAAATCCAACAATCATTTTATATGCGTAACTCTAAAATTGCAGGTGTCGGCCATTATGTGCCTGAGCGAGTAGTAACGAACAAAGACCTGGAGAAGGTGATGGAAACCTCCGACGAGTGGATCAGGGAAAGAACAGGCATTGTGGAGCGCCGCTATTTTCAGGAAGGCATTGATACAACCGCAAACATGGGTGCGGAGGCTGCGCGAAGAGCGTTGAGCAAGGCTGGCCTGGAGGCCAAAGACATCGACATGATTATTTTTGCCACCCTTAGCCCGGATTATGTTTTTCCGGGGTCGGGCGTGCTGATGCAGCGCGAATTAGGCCTGAAGGAAATACCGGCGCTGGACGTACGCAACCAGTGCTCGGGGTTTATATATGCGCTGTCGGTGGGTGATCAGTTTGTGAAAACGGGCATGTACAACAACATACTGGTGGTGGGCGCAGAGATACACTCCAGCGGCCTGGATTTCTCTACCCGCGGGCGCGGTGTCTCAGTGATTTTCGGAGACGGTGCAGGGGCTGTGGTGCTCACTCCTTCTGAAAGCAACGACCAGGGCATCCTGTCTACGCACCTGCACGCTGACGGGGAGTTTGCGGAAGAGCTGGCAGTGCTGGCCCCGGACTCAAATAAAAGAGAACGGCTGACGCATGAGATGATCGACAATGGCCTGATTTACCCTTATATGAATGGCAACATGGTGTTCAAGCATGCCGTTACCCGTTTCCCGGAGGTAATTGAGGAGGCGCTGAAGAAGAACGGTTACAAAGCAGAAGACATCGACATGCTGATACCACACCAGGCAAACCTGCGCATCACCTCCTATATACAGCAGAAAATGGGGCTGCCGGCAGAGCGTGTGTTCAGCAACATTCACAAATACGGCAACACCACCGCTGCTTCTGTGCCGATTGCTCTCAGCGAGGCTTTGGAGCAAAGCAGCATCAAGGAAGGCGACCTGGTTTGCTTAGCGGCTTTCGGCAGCGGTTTCACCTGGGCCTCCGCCCTGATCCGCTGGTAGTTTAATGAATTAGGAACGACCGCTGACGGGTGATGAATGGTGCACGCATCCTTTATGATCCGTCATAATAATGACCTGAACCTTGCACAGCTTTACAGAAGAAAACTACATCAAAACTATTTTCAAACTCTCCGCCAAGGGTGCGCAGGAGGTAAACACCAATGCGATTGCGGAGGCGTTGGAGACAAAGGCTGCTTCTGTCACGGATATGCTCCGGAAGCTGAGCAAGAAGCAACTGGTTCATTATACCAAGTACAGAGGCGTTTCGCTTTCGGAAGAAGGGATACGTTTGGCTTTGCAGGTGATCCGAAAGCACAGGCTCTGGGAAGTGTTTCTGGTGGAGAAACTGAATTTTAGCTGGCACCAGGTGCACGAGGTGGCGGAAGAACTGGAGCACGTGGACTCTGAACTGTTGACGCAGCGGCTTGATGCCTTCCTGGGCTTTCCGCAGTTTGACCCGCACGGCGACCCAATCCCGACTGAAACCGGTGAGATGAAACAGAAAAAACAACGGCTGCTGGCAGAAATGGAGGTAAATGAGGGCGGCGTAGTGGTAGGCGTAAACGACTCACAGCCGCTGTTCCTGCAGTACCTCGACAAGATGGGGATAGCACTGGGCTCCAAGATCAAGGTCATCGACCGCATGGCTTACGACAATTCGCTGCAGATAAGCCTCGAAGGAAATAAGCAACTGTTGGTATCCAGTGAAGTTTCCAGAAATATCTTTTTATCGGCTTGAGGACAGTTTTGCCTTAAACGCAGAGATATGCTCCTGATAATAAAAAATTCAGGAGCATATAATTGAAAGTTTAGTAGGTATACTTCTGATCGTTTGGGTTTACAATGAGCAAGCTTATGCTGCGGTATTCAGAAAGAGGAAGTTAGAATGTTTCAGAGCTGGGCGTCAGGATGACCATATGTTTTATAATCATTTACCGCAACGCTCATATACCAAATTTCTTACAGTAGCTATTAGCGGGGAGTGCATAAGGATGGCAGCAAAAGGAGTATTAGTCCTTGCAGCAAATTTAAAAAGGTGCCTCCTATCCTATATAGCAACTCCATAGGCATATTATAAATCAGGTTGCGCGGCATCCAAAGCCTGAGATAGTGGCTTTCTGCACATTAAGCAGAACTTAACCCGAAAGTACAGGAGAGTACAACAGAGCGTAACAATATAACATGTTAAAACAGGGGCCGTCATCAAGTAAATCTTTGGAAGAAGTTCATGCTTCCATTGATACCACTAACCGTGTTGGTTTCTGGAAAAAGCTGTTTTCGTTCCTTGGCCCCGCCTACTTGGTCAGCGTGGGCTATATGGACCCGGGCAACTGGGCCACCGACATTGCGGGCGGCAGCCAGTTCGGCTACAAGCTCCTATGGGTACTGCTGATGTCGAACATGATGGCCATTCTGCTGCAAAGCCTGAGTGCCCGGCTGGGGGTTGTGCGCGGAAAGGACCTGGCGCAGGCTTCCCGGGAATCGTACCCAAAGTTTATAAACGTGCCGCTCTATCTACTGGCTGAGATCGCCATTGCCGCATGTGACCTGGCAGAGGTGCTGGGGATGGCCATAGGCCTGCAACTGCTGTTCGGCATTCCGCTGCTGTGGGGGGTTTGCCTTACAGTGCTGGACACCTTTCTGCTCCTCTTCCTCATTAACAAAGGCATGCGCAAGATGGAGGCGTTTATCTTAGTGTTGGTCACCATTATCGGCGGCGCTTTTGTATTGGAAATGTTTTTTGCTAAACCCGATATGGGTGAGTTAGTGACAGGGCTCATCCCGTCCATACCAGACAGCGACGCGTTATATATAGCTATCGGTATCATAGGCGCTACCGTGATGCCCCACAACCTGTACCTGCACTCCTCTTTGGTGCAGACCCGCAAGTTCGAGCGCTCGTCACAGGGCATCTGGAACGCCATACGGTTTAACTTCATCGACTCAGCCATAGCCTTGAACCTGGCCTTGTTCGTAAATGCCGCTATTCTTATCCTGGCCGCTGCCGCCTTTTACAAAAACGGCTACTATAATGTGGCGGAAATCAAAGATGCCCACAAATTCCTGGCGCCTTTGCTGGGCACCAAATGGGCTCCCATCTTATTTGCGGTAGCCTTGATTGCTGCGGGACAAAGCTCCACCCTGACTGGCACCCTAGCTGGTCAGATCGTGATGGAAGGCTACCTGAACCTGCGCATCCAGCCGTGGCTGCGCCGCATGATCACGCGCTTGCTGGCGGTGGTGCCGGCGCTGTTCGTGATTATATACTACGGAGAAGATAAAACAGGTGAACTGCTGGTGTTGAGCCAGGTAATCCTGAGCCTGCAGTTAGGCTTTGCTGTTATTCCACTGATTCACTTTGTGAGCCATAAGCAGCGCATGGGCGAATTTGCGATCGGCCCCTGGTTAAAAACCGGTGCCTGGACCATCGCCGCGACCATTGTGATTCTGAACGCAAAGCTGGTGTGGGACCAGGTAACGGAATGGCTTAGAGAAGTTGAGAACCCGGTTTATATATGGTTAACGGTGGTGCCTGTTGCACTGGCCTGCCTGGCGCTGCTGCTTTATATACTGGTGCAGCCGCTACTATCCGGGGCATTTGCAAGCCATACGCTGCCGCAGCACTACCGTCCGGTGCAATACCAGCCATTGGAGAAACCTTCTTACTTGCGTATTGCAGTGGCACTTGATTTTTCAGA